>Ga0209062_1001727_pt1 | contig 34539 bp, 34 predicted proteins | sample Coa_R2_2_FD_187158 | JGI IMG/M metagenome (GOLD analysis project Ga0209062, IMG submission 187158) | Surface soil microbial communities from Centralia Pennsylvania, which are recovering from an underground coalmine fire - Coalmine... | ecosystem: Environmental > Terrestrial > Soil > Unclassified...
GGGCGCGGCCGATCAGCTATCGGCGAGCCTTCAGGAAGTCGCGCGGCGCATCGAGCGCTCCGCCATCATCGCGCGCAAGGCGGTGGCCGATGTCGAGACGACGAGCAAGGACGTCGAGAGCGTCGCGGCCACGGCGTCGCGCATCAACGATGTCGTGGGCCTCATCGGCGACATCGCGTCGCAAACCAACCTCCTCGCGCTCAACGCCACCATCGAGGCGGCGCGCGCCGGCGAGGCGGGCAAAGGCTTCGCGGTGGTCGCGTCGGAAGTGAAGAGCCTGGCGACGCAGGCGGCCAAGGCGACCGAGGACATCAGCGCGCAGATCGCCGAACTCCACGCCGTGGTGTCGCGCTCGGTCAAATCCATGGCCGATGTGCACAGCGTGATCGTCGAGGCGGATTCGATCGCCGCCTCGGTCGCAAGCGCCATCGGCGAGCAGGATGCGGCGACCCGCGAGATCGCCAAGAATGTCGCCGAAGCCGCGACCGGCAACGAGCAGGTCTTCTCCGCCATCAAGAAGCTCGCCGACAGCGCCGATGAAGGCCGGCGGACCGCGGAGGCGGTGCGCGCCACGTCGCGCGTGCTCACCGACGCCTCGAACCACCTCGATCAGGATGTACGCCTCTTTCTTGACCAGGTGCGAGTCGCCTGATAGTTGCAATGCGTCGCAATCGCCTCAGGGGCGTCAGGCCGATGAAAGGGAAGTCTCTCATGCGTCTCACCAAGCTGCTCGGCGTCGCGATGCTCGCGCTCGCCGCCTCGCCCGCGGTCGCAGCGGATGCCAATCACGGCAAGGAGCTCTTCGCCCGTTGCGCCAAATGCCACGCGACGACGAAGGAGGGCGGCGACAGCACGCTGGTGGGCCCCACCCTCTTCGGCATCGTCGGCCGCAAATCGGCGTCGCTCGAGGATTTCCGTTATTCGAGCGCGATGCGGCAGAGCGGCATCACCTGGACCGAGCAGGATCTCAAGGAATACATCGCCGATCCCCAGGCCAAGGTGAAGGGCAACCGCATGGCGCTCACCGGCAGCCTTGAGCCGGCCGAGATCGACGACATCATCGCCTATCTCAAGACGCTCAAATAGCCGCGGCTGGCGCGCTGCGACCGGCCATTCGCGGTCGCGCCGGAGGGCTCGGGCCGGCAGCCTCTAAAAGGTGTGCGAGACTCCGGAAATTCCCGTATAACTTAGGTCCGGGCGACCTTTATCGGGAACGCGCAGCAATGGCCAATGATTTCAGCCGCGACATCCTCTTCTGCCGAATGATCGGCATCCTCACCCAGGCCGAGCTCGACATGCTGGCCACGAAGACCGTCGCCGTTCCCGGCTGCGGCGGCGCCGGCTTCACCCATGCCGAGAGCCTCGTCAGGATGGGCATCGGACGCATCAAGATTGCGGATTTCGACACGTTCGGTCCGGAAAACATGGGCCGGCAATTCGGCGCCACGATTCATACGATCGGCAAAAACAAGGTCGATGTTCTCGAGGAAAGGCTGCGGTCGATCAATCCCGCGCTGAGGGTGGAGACGTTCGACGGGGTCACCGAGAACACGATCGACGATTTCCTCGAGGGCGTCGATGCGATCTGCGATGCGATCGACTATTGGGCGATCGGCTCGCGTCGGCTCATGTATCGAGAAGCGCGCGAACGCGGCATCCCGGTGGCGATGGCGGGACCCCAGGGCTTCGGCGCCAACCTCCACATCTTCGATCCCAGCGGCATGAGCTTCGATGAGTATTACGATCTCCGCGATGGCCAGAGCGAGGAGGAGATGCGGGTGAATTTCGGCCTCGGACTTCACCCCGCGCAGCTCTACCGACACTCGCTCGACGATCCCAATCTCAATTTCAAAAATCGCGGCGGATCGGTCCTGAGCCTTTCGTGCCTTCTGTGCACCAGTTTGGTGAGCACGGTCGCCCTCAGCCATCTGACGGGCAAACAGGTCGCGCTCAAGCCCGTCCCTTTCATCTATCAGATCGACCTAGCGGCCGCGAAATTCGAAGAGCTTCACATTCCCGACGGCGTCAGAGGAATCAAGAGCGACCCTCGGGCATTTCTGCGCTGAAATCGTCTCGGCAGCTGTGCTCCATCGGTATGCCGTCACCAGCCTCGCGGCGGATGGCGACCGCGAGGTGCGACACGCGCTGGCGATCATCCAAGAAAGGCAGGATGAGGCGTGTGTAGTGATATCGCGCCTCGCTCGTCTGTGCGCGAATGCGCTGGAGACGCGGGACCGCGGTAAAGCGAACCGTGTTGTAGTCCCGCAAAGCGCTCTGCGAATAGATCGCAAAGGGAATGTCGCTCGGCGAATGACACGCGCGCAGAGGCACCGCATAAGCGAACACTTCGTATCTGAAATCAGCCGGGTCGTCGCTCCGGACATCGACGACATGCAATTTCCCGATCACGCCGGCTCTTACCAAATACCCGGGATCGATATCCGTAAACCGACATGGCGTCGTGTCACGAAGGGTGCGCCAATAGGTATAGAGATGGCTAAGCGGATCGGTAGGAGCGAGCGCAGCAAAATCGACATGACGCTGCTCCAGCCAGTTCCCGTCATCATCGGAGCGTCTTTCGACCAGCGATGAACGCGCAAAGGGGATGGCTCCCTTTGTGCCTTTCGGAGGCTTGGCGCGACCGGCGCTCCGGTATCGAAAGGCAGCCACGTTCGCGTTCGATGGCGATGCCGTTGCCCCTTGCGTCGTCGAGCACGCATCTCCCACATCGCCCGCCCAGCACCCGCGTTGCCGGCAAACGCTCGCCAGATCCTCAAAGAGCCTCGCCGTATCTCCGAAGCCCGCCAGATGCTCCAGTGCCGACAGAGTCTGGAGATAGCTGCACCCGCCGTCCGCGGTGCAAAGATGCTTATGAAAATGATGGTTGGCCACGACGCCTCATCTACTGCATACGGTCTTGTCTATCGTCGCATGTGTTTGGTGCCGCGACAAACGGCGTGATCTAAACACACCTCTCACGTGTGAGGCGGCGGAAAAAATCCCTATTTGATGCCATCACTCATGGTATCCCTTTTGTGATGCACAAGGCACGATGCTGCTGTTTGGAATCTTTCGGATAGGAGTCGGACTATGTTGCATACGCAATTCGCCGCAGAGGCCAAAAGCGAAGCCGAGCTCATTCAGGATTTCGTCGAATTCAGTCTGGCTTGGCTTCAAGAACGCAACTACTCCCTCACCATCGACACGGATATGCGGAACTGGGCGAAAACGATGGGCGACGCGCCGGCAAGCACATTGGTGAACCCCACTTTCGATCCTCGGTTCAATGCGCTGTCGCCGCAGAATAGCTTTTGGCTCGACGTGCGGGCGGGCTCACATACCATCGCCACGAGCGCGGCTAGGCTGTTTCTAACCGACGATTATCTTATGTTGAAACGGACCGCCCGGCTCTGGTACGACCCGCCACCACCCGACATCTCCGAGTTATCGATCACGGCGCCCCCGGAGATGCCGCGAATCGATGGTCGCGTGGGGCATGAGGGCGGATTATGGGTCCATCCCGAGCATCGCAAGCGTGGATTATCGGTGATATTGCCCCATCTCAACCGCGCGCTCTGCGTCCGCCAATGGAACGTAGAATGGCAGACGGGCTTGGCTTTGCGCGGCATCGCCAAGAGCGGCATTGCGGAGTGGGCCTATGGCTTTCCGCATGTCGTGTCATGCTTCGATGGGTATTTCCCGCTCAGCCGAAAGCACGAGCAGGTCTTCATAACCTATATGAATCGTGCGGAACTAATTGCCGGTCTCAATCTTGAGGCCGTCGCCGCGCTCTTGCCGAATGGCTACAACAAGCCGGTCTACGCGGCCGCCGCTGTCAAAAAAGGGTAAGATCAGCCGCGTGTAATGGTACCCGATACCTGCCAGACGGCTGCGTACCCGATGCAACTGGGGAGCAGCCGTCAGGCGCGCCATGTTGTAGTCTTGGACAATGCTTTCGGCATAGATCGTGACCGGATAGGCGCCAGGTTTTCCCGAATAGCGCACTGGAATGGCGTAACCGAGAAGCTCGTAGCAGAACTCGCCCGGATCGCTACTGCTGGCGTCGACGATGTGCAGATTTCCGATGATACCCGCTCGTTCGAGATGGACGGTATCGACATTCGTAAGCCGGCAGTCCGTCTCGGCATGCAAGCCGCACCAATAGCGATAGAGATACGCCAGCGCGTCACCCTCGCCGGGCAAGCTATCGAATTTGAGCGCACGCTTTTCGACGTAGTTTCCCTGACCATCGTAGATGACATCCCTCGCCCGCGAGAATGGGATAGGCTCCAAGGCACCGAAGGCTGAAGCAGAGACCTCGCGACTGTGCGTTGTTGCCACCGTCTTCAGGGAGACTGGCGCCGCGATCTGAACCTCTTGCGCGCTTGGTTCTTCGCGCCGGGCGGCCGCCCAACACCCCTCCTCCTGGCATCGCGCTGCCGCGGCGGCGTAGCTCCTTGCCGTGGAGTCGAAGCCGGCGAGATGTTCGATCGTCGAGAGCGCGCGCAGATAGCTGCACCCGCCCTTCGCGACGCAGGCGACGGGCGGAGAGATGGAAGCTCTCGTTCGTTCCGCTCCTGCCGCCATTCACGCGCTTTCGGCCGCCACCGGCTCGTCCGGCGATGAACCCGACAAGCGCGCCATAATCATGAGGCAGGCGGCGCGGACACGCGGATCCCTGATGCTGTAGTAAGCGCCCAACACCATGGACGCTTCCTTGCGTGAGAGCTCGGCGGCGGCGATATCGCATTCGACCCGACCGGCGTCGTCGAGGCCTTCGAAGAAGTACGACATCGGCACGTCGAGCAGACGCGCAAGTTGAAAGAGCCGGCTCGCGCTGATGCGGTTCTCGCCCGTCTCGTATTTCTGCAACGCCTGGAAGGAAAGCCCCAGCCTCGCTCCGAGTTCGGCCTGCGTCATGCCGAGCTGTGCCCGCCGCAGCCGCAATTGGCCGCCGACATGCTTGTCGATGGGATCGGGTCCATCGACGATCACCGTGCGGCGCCGGAAAGACAGGGCGTCGCCATCCAGTTCCGAAGCGGTCGCTTCCGTCATAAACTTGCTCAAGGGGGCCTCCTCCTGTGCATCACTGTAAATATTAGCGCAGCGCAAGACAAAGGGCAATTTTTTGTAGAAGACGGTTAACTAGTACTATGGAATTGCAGATTTTGGGCAAAATCAGCCCGGCGCGAGCACCGCTTCGAAGAAGGCCATGTCGCCGTAGGGATTGTCGTAATAGGGCGGGATGGGTTTGAAGCCGAGCGAGAGATAGAGCGCGCGCGCCGGCCGCATCGGCGCCGCGGTGTCGAGCCGCATGGCGCGATAGCCGGCCCGATGCGCCCGGCGCATCAGCTCGCGGCACAGGATCTCCCCGAGCCGCGATCCCCGCGCTTCCGGCCTCACATAGAGCCGCTTCATCTCGCAGATCTCGGGCGCGAGCGGACGGAACGCGACGCAGCCCAAGGCCGCCCCCGCTCGCCGGGCGATCAGCAGCCCTCCCTGGGGCGGCGCATATTTGCCGGGCAGCGCCGCAAGCTCGGCCGCGAAACCCTGAAAGGCCAGATCGTAGCCGAGCGATGCCACGTAAGACCCGTATTCGCGGAAGAGCGCGGCGACATCGGCGCGATCCGCGGGCCAGCGTGCTTCGCGGATGTCGATCTCAGCCACGCGTGATGCCGAGCTCGTTGCTCCAGCCCTCGGGCACTGGCACCGGGTAGCCGAGCAGGAGCTGGGCATAGGTCTTGGCCTGTGTGTCGAGACGAAGCGATGAGGTCCCGCCGCCGCCGAGGCTCTCATGGAGCACGAAATTGAGCGCATGCATGCCAGGCAGGTCGAAGCGCTCGACCTCCCCTTCCGCGAAATGCGCGAAGTACCCTTTCACCGCCGCGGACGTCAGCGCCGCGCGGATCGCCGGGAGATATTCGGGCCGCCGCGCGATTACGCCGATATTGGCGTCATTGCCCTTGTCGCCGCTGCGCGCCACGGCGAGATGGATGAGCGGCACCTCGATGCGTCGTCCCGCCGGCAGATCGTCGCCGATGACGGGCAACGGCGCCGGTTCATCGACGCGACCCGTCAGGACGGCGCGGCGCATCGGCACGACTTCGCCATCGACGCGCACCATCACCGCGACCTCGCGCTTGTCGATGAGAAAGGAATGAAGCCGCACTGCCGGCGAAACATTGGGCCGCCCCGCCGCCAAGCCGCAGCGCCCCGTCGCCATGCTGAGCCCCGTGCCGACATACTCCTTGGAGAAGAGTTCGGCACCCTCGTTGCGCGGATGGCGGATCGCAAGGCGCAGCACGACCTCGCGGCTCTCGCGCGCCGCGGGACGTGCATTGGCGCCATAAAGTGATTCGGCGCCGACGATCTGCATCGCGGCCTGCGAGAAATCGCCGAGCCCTGCTTCAGCCAGCATGCGCCGCGTCTTCTTGAGGATCGCCTCGCCGCAGCGCTGCGCCTTCTCGACGGCCTGCGCGCCCGCCACGACCATATTGGCGACGCAGCCATAGCCGCCGGGATAAGTGGCGCTCACCTTGTAGGTCGAGCTCGGCGCCCGGCCGCGCGCGCCGCTGACGAGCACGCGGTCCTTGCCTTGCTGCGTCATTGTCACTTGGCTGAAGTCGCAGACGACATCGGGCAGCACATAGGCGCGGGGATCGCCGATCTCGTAAAGCATTTGCTCGCCCACGGTGAGCGGCGAGACGAGCCCGCCGGTGCCCTCGGGCTTGGTGACGATGAAGCTGCCATCGGCGCGCGCCTCGGCAATGGGAAAGCCCATATCGTCCCAATCGTCGACGACATCCTGCCAATCCGTGAAATTGCCGCCCGTCGCCTGCGCGCCGCATTCCAAGAGATGCCCTGCGAGGCTGCCGGCCGCAAGAAGATCATGATCGCCCGGCCCCCAGCCGAATTCGTGGATGAGCGGTCCCAACACCAAGGCGCTGTCGACGCAGCGGCCGGTGACGACGATATCGGCGCCGGCATCGAGCGCGGCGGCAATGGGGAAGCCGCCCAGATAGGCGTTGACGCTGAGCAGCTTCTCCGGCAAGGGCGCGCCGGTGCCGATCTCGCGAAGATCCATCTGGCGCAGCTTCTCAAGGCGGGGCAGGAGATCATCGCCCTCGACGGTGCCGATGCGCAAACGGACGCCGGCCTCGGCCGCGATCTGCTCGAGCGCCTTGCGGCAAGCCTCGAGATTGACGCCGCCGGCATTGGCAATGACCTTGATCTTCTTCTCGGCGATCTCGCGGATGAGCGGCTTCATGGCGAGGGTGATGAAGTCGGTCGCATATCCCGCATCGGCCGCGCGCGCCCGCATCTTGGCAAGGATCGACATCGTGACCTCGGCGAGATAGTCGAAGACGAGATACTGCACCCCGCCCTTGTCGACGAGCTGCTTCGGCGCCGAGGCGGTGTCGCCCCAGTAACCCGATGCTCCACCGATGCGGATGATTTTGTCGGTCATCGCCCTTGCTCCTCTCGAAGGTCGGTCACGCGGCCCCACTCATGCTTCGAGACGCGCTCTTCGAGCGCTCCTCAGCATGAGGAAAAGAGAAAGAACCTCATGCTGAGGAGCGAGCGCAGCTCGCGTCTCGAAGCATGAGCGGGTCCGCCGCACCGTGCCTAAAATCCCAACTGCTTGGCCGCGAGCTCGCGCATGATCTCCTCGGCGCCACCGCCGATCGCGTTGACGCGGACCTCGCGATAGATGCGCTCGACCTTGGGGCCGCGCATGAAGCCGGCGCCCCCGAAGATCTGCACCGCCTCGCGCGCGCAGAACTCCATGGTTTCCGTCGCCTGGTTCTTGAGCATGCAGATATCGGCGACGGGATTGTCGCCATGGTCGATCCGCCAGGCGAGGCTTTCGAGATAAGCTTGCGTCGCATTCACCCGCATCGCCATATCGACGAGCTTGTGGCGGATCACCTGGTGCTGGATGAGCTTCTGCCCGAAGGTCTCGCGCTCCTTCGCATGGGCCACGGCCTCGTCGAGGCAGACCCGCGCATAGCCCGCGCAGCCTGCCGCCATGCCGAGCCGCTCGCGGTTGAAATTGCGCATGATGATGCGGAAGCCCTGATTTTCCTCGCCGAGGAGATTGCCGACCGGCACGCGGCATTCGTCGAAATGGAGCGTCGCCGTGTCGGAGGCCCACCAGCCCATCTTCTTGAGCGGCGTGCGGGTGAAGCCGGACGTGTCGCGCTCGATGACGAGAAGCGAGACGCCGCCGCGCCCCGGCCCGCCGGTGCGAACCGCCACCGTGTAGTAGTCCGCGCGCATGCCCGAGGTGATGAAGGTTTTCGAGCCATTGACGATGTAATGATCGCCGTCACGCTTCGCCGTCGTCTTGAGATTGGCGACATCGGAGCCACCGCTCGGCTCGGTGATGGCGAGCGCGCTGATCTTCTCGCCCGAGAGGATCGCAGGCAGAAGGCGGCGTTTCAGCTCCTCGCTGCCGGCGATCGCGATGGGCGGCGCGCCGATCGTGTGGCTCTGGAGGCTCGCCGCGATACCGCCCGCGCCGGCGCGCGCGAGTTCCTGCGCCGCGATGATGCCGTAGAAGCTGTCGGTCTCGACGCCGCCATAGGCTTCGGGAAAACCGAGCGCGAGGAGACCGACCTCCGCCGCCTTGCGGTAAAGCTCGCGCGGGAAGGTCTCGGCCTCGTCCCATTCGGTAGCGAAAGGCTCGATCTCCCTGGCGACGAAGCGGCGGATCGTCTCGCGGAAGGCGTCATGCTGCTCGGTATAATAAGGGCTCTTCACCGGAGACCTACGCCGCCGCCGAGGGCGCCAGCTCGATGAGGAGCTTGCGCGTCGCCACCTGCTCACCCGGCGTCACCAGCACCGCGGCGATGGTGCCGTCGCGCGGCGCCACGATCTCGTGCTCCATCTTCATGGCTTCGAGGATGACGAGGCATTGGCCCTTCTTCACGGCGTCGCCCGGTCTGACCCGCACCGCGGCGATCGTGCCGGTCATCGGCGCAAGTGCCGCGGCGGCCGAGGCGCCCGAAGCCATGCCGCTCCCGGCGAGCGCCACATCCTCGAAGCGTTCGGTCTCGCCGTCGAGATCGAGAAGAAGCGCGTCGCCCTCCCAGACGAATCGCGCCGTCTCCTCGAGTCCATCGGCGAGGAAGCGCACATGCATGCCATCGAGCGCGCGGATCTCGACCTCGCAGGCGCCGTCATCGCTCGTCACGCGATAGCGACTTCCGCCCGCGGGCGTGACCGCGACCGGCGTCCTCGCCTCGCCGCATTGGAGTAGCACCGGCGATGCGGCGGGTCCGCTGCTGCGCCAATGGCTCAAGCTATCGCCAGCGCGAGATCGGCCGCGCTCGTCAATGAGCGCCGCGGCTAGTGCGATCATGCGCACATCGGGCGGCGGCCGTTTGCGCAGCTCGGCGGGGAAATGCTTGTCAATGAAAGCGGTGCTGGTCTCGCCCGACGCGAAAGCGGCGTGGGAGAGGCAATCGATCAGGAAGCGGCGATTGGTCTCGATGCCGAGCACGATCGTGTCCTGAAGCGCCGCGACGAGCCGCCGCCGCGCCGCCTCGCGCGTGACGCCATGGGCGATGATCTTGGCTATCATCGGATCGTAATAGGGCGAAATCGTCACGCCGGAGGCAATGCCGTGATCGACGCGCACGCCCGGACCCGCCGGCGGCTCCCAGGCCAGCACGGTGCCGGCCTGCGGCAGGAAATCGGCGTGAGCGTCCTCGGCATAAAGCCGCACCTCGATCGCATGGCCGTCGAGCGCCACCTCGTCCTGGCGCAGCGCCAACGCTTCGCCCTCGGCAACGCGAATCTGCCATTCCACGAGATCGAGCCCGGTGATCATCTCCGTCACGGGATGCTCGACTTGTAGGCGCGTGTTCATCTCGAGGAAATAGAAATTGCCATCCGGCGCCAGCAGGAACTCGATCGTGCCCGCGCCGACATAGCCGATCGCCTTGGCCGCCGCGACCGCTCCCTCGCCCATCGCTTGGCGCAAGGCGGGCGTCATCGCCGGCGAGGGCGCCTCTTCCACGACCTTCTGGTGCCGGCGCTGGATCGAGCAGTCGCGCTCGAAGAGATGAATCGCATTGCCGTGGCGATCGGCGAAGACCTGGATCTCGACATGGCGCGGCTCGATGATCGCGCGCTCCAGGATCAATTCGTCCGAGCCGAAGGCCTTCTGCGCCTCGGAGCGTGCGCCACGCAACGCTTCCGTGAGGCGCGCGGCGTCCGCCACGAGCCGCATGCCCTTGCCGCCGCCGCCCGCCGCGGCCTTGACCATGATGGGGAAGCCGATCCGCTGGGCCTCCCGCGCGAGGACCGCATCGCTCTGATCCTCGCCCTCATAGCCGGGGACGCAAGGCACGCCCGCCGTGATCATGCGCCGCTTCGCCGCTGCCTTGTTGCCCATGAGGCGGATCGCTTGCGCCGGCGGGCCGATGAAGGTGATGTCGGCCGCGGCGCAGGCCTCCGCGAAACCCGCATTCTCCGAGAGAAAGCCGTAGCCGGGGTGGATCGCGTCCGCGCCTGAGCGCCGCGCGGCGGCGATGATCTTGTCGATGGAGAGATAGGATTCGGCCGCCGGCGCCGGCCCGATCGGCACAGCCTGATCGCCCGCCGCGACATGCGGCATGTCGCGGTCGGCATCCGAATAGACGGCCACGGTCCGGTAGCCCAAGGCGCGCGCCGTGCGCATGACGCGCAGCGCGATCTCGCCGCGATTGGCGATGAGAATCTTGGCCAGCCGCATCACGCACCCTGTCCCGATTTATCGACCCAGGCGGCGGGGCGCTTCTCGACGAAGGCGGTGACGCCTTCCCTTCCCTCGGGACCGCGAAGCGCCGCGGCGAAGGCATCGGCCGCCTGGTCGAGCAGCACGTCGAGCGGCGTGGTGCGGCTTGCGAGCAGCAATCGCTTGGTCGCGGCGTTGGCGCCGGGCGCACAGCGGCCGATCTCCTTCAGCACCTTGGCCAGCGTGATCTCGAGCGCCGCCTCATCTTCGCAGACATAATGGACGAGCCCGATGCGTCCGGCCTCGCGCCCGTCGAAGCGCATGCCGGTGAGCGCGAGGCGCCTGGCCTGGGGCACGCCGATGCGTGCGGCGACAAAGGGCGCGATCTGCGCCGGCACGATGCCGAGCCCGGTCTCCGACATGGCGAAGCGCGCATCGGCCATAGAGATGACGGCATCGCCGATGCAGGCGAGCCCCAGCCCGCCGCCGAAGGCCGCACCCTCGATCACCAGCACGATGGTCTGCGGCAGCGCGTCGAAACGCGCGAGGAACGCGCCGAAGCGGCGGTTCTGAAGGGCGATGGGATCGCGCTCGCCCGGTGCGGGCGGCGGCGTGTTGAAGGAGGCCATGAACCCTTTGATGTCGCCGCCCGCGCAGAAGGTGCCGCCGGCGCCGCGCAGCACCACCGTGCCGATGTCGCGCGATTGCTCCAGGTACTCGACGACGGCGAGGAGCTCGAGCACGACCTCGCCGGTGAGCGCGTTGCGCATCTCGGGGCGGTTCAAGGTGATATGAAGGCGCGCGCCTTCTCTGTGCAGGAGAAGGGATTTGCAGCTTGGGAGCTCTGTCATCTTCCCCCCTCCCTTCCCTCCCCCTCAAGGGGGGAGGGAAAAAACTCAGTGAGCCCCCTCCCCCCTTGAGGGGGAGGGTCAGGGAGGTGGGTGCGCCGCGCGCTCAATGATTCGACCCCCGCCGCTTGCCCGGCAGCGTGCCCATGAGCTTGCAGATGATGCTGAGCATCACCTCGTCCGCGCCGCCGCCGATCGAGGTCAAGCGGCCGTCGCGGTAGAAGCGGGTAATCTCGGTCTCGTTCATGAAGCCCATGCCGCCGTAATATTGGAGGCAGCTATCGGCGATCTCGCGCTGGAGGCGGCCGACGGTGAGCTTCGCCATCGAGGCGAGCTTGGTGATGTCGGCGCCGCCAACATATTCCTCGACGGCGCGATAGACGAGCGAGCGCAGCAGTTCGACCTTGGTTTCGAGCTCGGCGAGCTTGAAATGGACGACCTGGTTGTCGAGGATGCTCTGGCCGAAGGCTTGGCGCTGGCGCGTGTAGTCGATCGTGTCCTGGATTGCGCGCTGCATCTTGACGAGCCCGCCCGCCGCGGCCCAGAGCCGCTCCTCCTGGAATTGCTGCATCTGATAGATGAAGCCCATCCCCTCCTCGCCGATGCGATGGCGCTGCGGCACGCGCACGCCGTCGAAGAAGATCTGCGCCGTGTCGGAGGCGCGCATGCCCATCTTGTCGAGCTTGCGCGCGATCTGCACGCCCTTCGTTTTCATCGGCACGCAGATGAGTGACTTGTTGCGATGCACGGGCCCGTCGCCGGTATTGGCGAGAAGGCACATCCAATCGGCCTGGGTCCCGTTGGTCGTCCACATCTTGCCGCCATCGATGACGTAGTCGCCGCCCTCCTTGCGTGCCCGCGTCTTGATGCTCGCAACATCGGAGCCCGCGCCGACCTCGGAGACGCCGAGGCAGGCGACATAGTCGCCGCTGATGCTCGGTTTCAGAAATTCATCGCGGAGCTCATCGGAGCCGTTCTTGGCGAGCGCCGGCGTCGCCATGTCCGTCTGCACGCCGATCGCCATGGTGATGGACCCGCTGCGCGAAGCGCCGAGCGCCTCGCAGAAGGCGACCTCGTAGGAATAATCGAGACCGAGCCCGCCGAACTTCTCGGGCTTGTTGATCCCGAGGAAGCCCTGATCGCCCATCTTCTTGAAGACCTCATGCGCCGGGAAGATGCCGGCCTGCTCCCATTCATCGACGAAAGGGTTGATCTCCGTCTCGCAGAATTTGGTGACCGAGCGCATGAGCTCGCGATGCTGTTCGGTATAGATCGAGGGCATGGGATCTCCTGGCGCTACATACGAGCGACGCCGAAGCTCGAGGGGTTGAGGGGACGGATCTCGGCCTCGCGGCAGATCGAGAGGCAGAAGGCGAGGACTTTGCGAGAGTCGCGAGGATCGATGAGACCGTCATCCCAGAGCCGCGCGGTGGCGAACAGCGCGGTCGACTCGCGGTCGAACTGATCGATGATCTTCCTTTCGAGCGCATCAAGCTTGGCGCGGTCGACGGGCTTGCCGCTGCGCTTCGCGCCCTCCTCGCTCACGATCGAAAGCACCTTCGCCGCCTGCTCGCCGCCCATCACCGCGATGCGGTTGTTGGGCCAGGCGAAGATGAAGCGGGGATCATAGCTGCGCCCGCACATGCCGTAATTGCCGGCGCCGAAGCTCGCGCCGATATGGAGCGTGAGCTGCGGCACCGACGCATTCGCCACCGCCTGGATCATCTTCGAGCCATGCTTGACGATGCCGCGCCGTTCGGCATCGGTGCCGACCATGTAGCCCGTCGTGTTCTGGAGATAGACGATGGGGATGCCGGCCTGGCACATGAGCTGGATGAACTGCGCCGCCTTGGAGGCGCCGTCCGCGTCGATCGGCCCGTTATTGCCGATGAAGGCGCAGGGCTCGCCTTCGATCTCGGCCTGGCCGCAGACGGTGTGGACGCCATAGAGCGCCTTGAAATCGAGGAAGTCGCTGTCATCGACGATGCGGGCGATGACCTCGCGGACGTCATAGGGCTTGCGGTAGTCGACCGGCACGACGCCGCAGAGCTCGTCGGCGCTGTAGCGCGGCTCGCGGAAGCTCTTGCGCGGCTGCGGCGGCAGAGAGTCGTTCCAGCGGAGCTTCGCCATCACCTCGCGGCAGAGACGAATGCCGTCACGATCATCCTCGGCGAGATAGTCGGAAACGCCGGAGACGAGCGAATGCATCTCGGCGCCGCCCAGCTCCTCGTCGGTCGCGATCTCGCCGGTGGCCGCGCGCAACAAGGGCGGTCCGGCGAGGAACACCTTGCCGCGGCCTTTCACCATGATGACATAGTCCGAGAGCCCCGGCAGATAGGCGCCGCCCGCGGTCGAGGAGCCATGCACGACCGTGACCTGCGGAATGCCGAGCGCCGAGAGCCGCGCTTGGTTGCGGAAGGTCTGCCCGCCTTCGACGAAGATCTGCGCCTGATAGTTCAGATTGGCGCCGCCGGATTCGACGAGCTGGATCAATGGCAGCTTGTTCTCGCGCGCGATCTCCTGGCAGCGGAGCTTTTTCTTGAGGCCCATCGGCGCGGTGGTGCCGCCCTTGATCGCGCTGTCCGAGGCCGAGATGAGGCAGCGCACGCCCGAGACATAGCCGATGCCGTCGATGACGCCGCCGCCCAGCACATTCTCCTTGCCGTCATCGTCATGCATGCCGAGCCCGGCGAGCGTCGAGATCTCCAGGAACGGACTGCCGCGGTCGAGGAGGAGCGCCACGCGCTCGCGCGGCAGGAGCTGGCCGCGCTTGACGAATTGGTCCTTCTTCGCATTCGAGGTGCGTCGCACCTGCTCCTCGAGCCGGCGGAACTCCTCGACCAGCGCCAGCATCGCCGCGCGATTGGCGCGGAAATTCTCGCTGCTGGTGTCGATGCGGCTTTCGATGACCGGCATCAGCCCCCCTCCCTACCCTCCCCCTCAAGGGGGGAGGGGTCGTAGCCGGAAAAGCTATTAAGTCCTCTCCCCCCCTGAGGGGGAGAGTTAGAGAGGGGGGGCTTGCGCAAAAATTCGGGCGGTGACTCCAGCGGAAAGCCATAATAAGGCTTCGAGCGGTCGTGATCGGGCAGCGGCCAGTTGGGCCGCGCATTGGGGTGCGCGCCATCGACGCGCAGGCAGCTTCCCGAGATGAAGGCGGCGGCGTCCGACAGCAGGAACACGATCGCCGCCGACACTTCGGACTCCGTGCCGAGCCGCTTCAGCGGCACCTGCCGCCAGATATTGGCAATGCGCGGCCGCATTTCCTCTGGATATGTCGCAAGCCCCGAGGAGGCGATGACCCCCGGCGCCAGCGCGTTGACGCGCACCCCGGCATAGGCCCATTCGACCGCCGCCGTCTCGGTGAAGTTGAGCATGCCGGCGCGCGCCGCGCCTGAATGCCCCATCCCCGGCATCGAGCGCCACATATCGGCGATGATGTTGACGATGGCGCCGCCATGCGCCTCCATCGATTGCGTGAAGCATTCGCGCGCCACGAGAAAGCCGCCGGTGAGGTTGGTGCGGACGACGGTCTCCCAGCCCTTCTGATTGATCTCCTTGAGTGGCGCGGAGAATTGCCCGCCGGCATTGTTGACGAGGCCGTCTATGCGGCCATGCGCGGCGACGATCGCCGCCACGGCGCGCTTGACCTCCTCCTCGATGCGGACGTCGCAGGGATGGGTGGTCGCCTTGCCCCCGGCTGCGGCGATTTCCGCCGCCACCGCCGCAAGCTTCTCCGCTTTGCGCCCCACCAGCGCCACCTCGGCGCCGAGCGATGCCAGCTCATGCGCCGTGCAGCGGCCAAGCCCGCTGCCGCCGCCGGTGACGACGACGTGCCGTCCCGCAAAAAGCCCTGGCCGAAAGATCGAATCATAGGCCATCGCGGCCCCGCCTCCCGTCATTGCCCGTCCGGCCGATCCGGATCTTCTCGTTTGCCGAGCGCGATCGCGCTCGACAAGCGCCGTTTGGTACGGCATAGTCTAAAAAGGGTATTGGTCAGTACCATCCCTGTCAAGCAGGATCGGCGGCGATGGCGCTATCGGCGATGCGTGAGACGGTCACGCAGTTCAAGAAGGGGCTGATCCTGCGCGCCGCCGCCAAGCTGTTCTTCGAGCGCGGCTACACCGCCACGACGATCGACGCCATCACCGAAGAGCTCTCGACCTCGCGCCGCGCCATCTACGATCACTTCGCGGGGAAGGCGGAGATCCTTTCCGAGATCTGCGAGCAGTCGGTGCGCTTTTCGCTCGACCTCGCCGAGTGCGTCGCGCGCGAGCCCGGCGATCCCGCTCAGCGTCTTCGCCGCCTCGCCCGCGATTTCGCCATGATCGTCATCGAGAACCAGGACTACATCACCATCAGCACGCGCGAGAAGCAATTCCTGCCGCCGGAATCGCGCAAGCGCATCTTGCGCATGCAGGAGAAGTTCGACCGCATCCTGCGCGGCATCCTGCTCGACGGCGTCGAACGGGAGCAGTTCGCGATCGCCGATCCCGCGATCACCGCGCTCGCGATCGGCGGGATGATCATCTGGGTGCATAGCTGGTACCGCGCCGGCGGCCGCCTCTCGCCGGCCGAGATCGCGGAATCGATGGCGGATGCGGCGCTGCGCATGGCGCTTGCCGCCCCCTCCTGAGAGATCATAGAGTTTCCCGCCCCTTTTCCCCTCGGGAGTGAAGCATGCGTCGCCCCCTTCCCTGCCTGCTCGCCGCGCTCATTGCGCTTCTCTCGGCCGCGGCGACGCCCGCCTCGGCGCAGATCGCCAAGCTGCCCGCCGAGGTGCGCGACAAGATCGCGGCGATGGGCGCCAAGCTCGATGGCGAGCTCGTCCGATCGACCATGGCGGTGTTCGCGCCGTTGGCCGAGGCCACGCCGGCGCCGGCCGGCGTGACGGTCTCGAAGGATGTGAGCTACGGCCCCGATCCGCTCAATACCATCGATCTCTATCGCCCGATGGGCAAGCAGGATATGCCGATCATTGTCTTCGTGCATGGCGGCGCTTTCGTGCGCGGCGACAAGAACGGCAACGGCCCGATCTATGGCAACGTCGCGCGCTGGTTCGCGAGACACGGCATTCTCGCCGTCAATGCGAATTACCGATTGGCGCCGAAAAGCCCCTGGCCCGCGGGCGGCGAGGATGTCGGCAAGATCGTGGCTTGGCTCAGGGCGCATGGCGCGGCGTATGGCGGCGCCCCCGGTCGCATCTTCGTCATCGGCCATTCCGCGGGTGCGACGCATGTCGCATCCTACATTCTCGATGCCGCGTTGCAGCCGAAGGAGGGTCCCGGCGTCGCGGGCGCGGTGCTGATCAGCGGCTCCTATCGTGTCACGGCGGAGACTCTCTCGCCCGAGGCCAAAGCCTATTTCGGCGCGGATGCAAGCCAATTTGCCGCCCGCTCCCCCATCACCCATGTCAACGAGAGCAAAGTGCCGCTGATGATCGTGACGGCGGAATATGATCCCGTCTTCCTGGCGACGCCGAGCCTCGAACTCGCCGCGCTCGTTTGTGCGCGCGACGGGAAATGCCCGCGCATGGCCTGGCTCAAGGGACACAACCACATCTCGGAAGTCGCGAGCTTCGATACCGCCGATCAAGCGCTCGGCGAGGAGATCCTCGACTTCATCGCTTCGAGCCGCTGATCAGCGCGCGCGTCGCGAAGCGGCGCCGAAGAATTCGCCGAGCGCGCTGGCGCAACCCTCGGGCGCCTCCTCGGCCACGAAATGGCCGCAGTCGAAGGAGGCCTCGCGCACATCCTCCGCCCATCGCTGCCAAGCCGCGAGCGGCGAGGCGGCCTTGCGTGCGAGATAGCCGCGGCCCCACAACAGCAGAACCGGGCAGGCGATCTTGCGGCCCTGCCGGCGATCCTCGGCGTCGTGGACGCGATCGATGCCCGCGCCAGCGCGGTAGTCCTCGCAGGTCGCGGCGATGACAGCGGGATCGCGGAACTGATCGACATAGGCCGCGACCGCGCGGGGATCGAGCGCCTCGTAATTTCCCGCCCAGCGGCGCAGCAAATGGCGGATATAGAAGTCGGGATCGGCGCCGATCATTCGCTCCGGCACCGGCGCGGGTACGGCGAGGAATTGCCAGTGATAGCTCGCGAGCGCCTTGTCCGCGTCCATTTCCTCCCAGACATCGAGCGTCGGCACGATGTCGATCGGCGCGAAGGCCAGGACGCCATCGGGATGATCGAGACAGAGGCGAAACCCGACGCGCGCGCCGCGATCGTGCCCTGCCAGGAAGAAGCGCTTGTGGCCCAGGGCGGTCATGAGCTGGGCCATGTCCCGCGCCATGGTACGCTTCGAGAAGTTGCCATGCGCCCGATCGGGCTCAGGCCCGCGGCTTCGGCCATAGCCGCGCAGATCCGGCATGACGAGGGTGAACTTCTCTTTGAGCTGCGGCGCGACGCGGTGCCAGATGACATGCGTTTGGGGATAGCCGTGGAGGAGCAGCAGTGGCGGACCCCCGCCACCGGTGCGGAGATAGATCTCGGCATCGCCGACGGCGACGCGCTTTTCGGCGAAACCTTCAAACATCACCGGCATCTCCTCTAAGCCGGACGGTGCTCCGTCCCGGCGCCGCGCGTGATGAAGAGAGCATCGCCCGCTTTGTGCACGATCGCGCGATGCCACACGCCGCGCGGCACGATGCAGGCCACGCGGCCGCGCAGCTCGATGATGCGCTCGCCGCCGGGCTCGTCGAGGATGAGGTCGATCGCGCCGGAGAGCAGGCAGACGATCTCGTCGCCCGCCGGATGCCTCTCCCAGATCGGCCAGCTCTCGCGCTGCGGGAAGACCGCGACCAGGCGTCCTTCGGCGAGATCGGCGCGGCTCTCTATCTCGCGCCAGAAGCTTTCCGTCACCGGCACAGGGCGGGCGCCTGGCCCGTCCTCGAGCTGCACATAGGTGCCGGCGAGATCGAAGGCATCATCGCTCATGCGGGTCTCTTCTCTCCGAGGATTGCCGCGAGCCGCTTCGGCGCCGTCATGCGGTAGCTCCGCCGCACGATCTCGGCGACCTCGTGCCATTTGACGCGCTTGTCGAGCCGCATGCCGATCCAGCCCTTGTGCCCGACATAGGGCGGCACGAAGAAGCGGTCGGGATCGGCGCCCACCAGGATGATCTGGCTCCCCGGTGGCGCCTTGCACCAGACGCTCAATCGGCCGTCGCCATCGGGCGCCATGGCGAAGATCTTGTCGCGCACGCGAAAGGTCGGGAGATCCCAGGTCTGGCGCTCGACCGCCTCGGGAAGCGAAAGGCAGATCTCCCGGAGGCGGTCGAGCGGGCGTCGGCGCATCAGGCTCCGTGCTTGCCGATGATGGCGATCGAGCAGACGTTCTGATGCGGAAAGCCGCCGAGATTATGGACGAGGCCCCGGACCGGCGGCGTCGAGCGCTGGCGCGCGCCGGCGCGGCCCAGCATCTGCAGATAGATCTCGTAGATCATCCGCAGGCCCGAGGCGCCGATCGGATGGCCGAAGCATTTGAGCCCGCCATCGATCTGGCACGGCACCTTGCCGTCGGCATCGTAGAAGCCGTCGAGCACGTCCTTCACCGCGCCGCCTTCGGGCGAGATGTAGAGATCCTCCATCGTGACAAGCTCGGTCACGGAAAAGCAGTCATGCGCTTCGATGAGCGAGATTTGCTCGCGCGGCTTGTCGATGCCGGCCTCCTGATAGGCGCGCTTGGCGGCGGCACGCGCGGTGGCGAAATAGCTGCCGTCCCAGGAATTGTGCTGCGCCTCCTGCCCGTTCGAGACCGCAAGCTGCAAGGCCTTTACCGTGACGAGATCGTGCTTGCCGAGGCTCTTGGCAATCTCGGGCGTGGTCACGATCGCAGCCGCCGCTCCATCGCTCACGCCGCAGCAATCGAAGAGGCCCAAGGGCTCCGCCACCATGGGCGCCTTGAGCACGGCGTCCTCGGTGATCTTGTTCCGGAGATGCGCCTTGGGATTGCGGCTGCCGTTGTCGTGGCTCTTGACCGAGATATGCGCCATCGCCTTCTTGAGATCCTCGCGCGAGACGCCGTGCTTGGCGCGATAGGCCGCAGCCAATTGCGCGAAGCTGCCGGGCGCCGAGACATTCGCCCAGAACATCGAGTTGAGCGCGCCGCGCCCTCTCTGCGGCAGGCCGCCATAGCCAGTGTCCTTGAGCTTCTCGACGCCCAATGCCAAGGCGATGTCGCAAGCGCCCGACGCCACCGCATAAGTGGCGCCACGGAAGGCTTCGGAGCCGGAGGCGCAATAATTCTCGACGCGCGTCACGGGGATGTAAGGGAGCCGCAGCGCCATGGCGAGCGGCACGCCGGACTTCCCGACATGCTGCTCCTCGATCGCGGTCGAGAACCAGGCGGCATCGATCTGACTGGCCTCGACGCCGGCGTCCTTGAACGCCTCCTCCGCCGCCTCGACGATGAGGTCGTCGGCCTCGGCATCCCAGCGCTCGCCGAATTTCGAGCAGCCCATGCCGAGGATGGCGACCTTGTCCCTGATGCCCTTGGCCATGACAGATCTCCTTTAAGCGTCGGTGGTGGCGTCGGCCGCGGGGGCCGCTTTCCAGAAATATTTGGTGAATCCCCGCTGCGGATCCACCTCCTTGATGCGGAACACCATGCGCATGGGCATGCCGACATCGACCTTGCCGACATCGACATCGGTGAAGTCGACCATCATGCGCCCGCCCTCGGCGAATTGCACCATGCCGTAATGCGCGGGCGGCTCGGGCGTGTAGGTGAGATTGTCGGCGGTGAAAGACATGACGCGGCCGGTGAAGTCCGCGAAGGGCTGATCGACCTGCGTGTGATGCGCGCGGCAATTAGGGTTGACGCAGATGTTTGATTTCGGGAACTGGATCGTGCCGCAAGTCTCGCATTTGCCGCCGATCAGCGAGAGCAGCATGTCGCGCTTCCTGTAGAGCGTCGAAAGCGCCGTCTGCTTGTCGACCTCGGACCGCAAGCCCCGCTCCATCTTCACGAGATCGTTGAAGGCGAGGTACTTGTTGTAATTCGTCTCCTCCTTGCGCCGCTTCAACGAGCCGACAATGCCGCGCCGCGCCTTGGCCATCGCGGGGAGCGCCGCCGTCGCCTCGAAGAGGAGCGCGTCGCAGCCCTGGCCGAAGCTTGCGACCAAAATGCGGTCGCCGGGCTTCGCCTCTTGCAGCGCATGGACGAGCATGACGAGCGGATGCGCCGTGCCGGTATCGCCGCAGAGCCCATCGAGATTAGGCCGGAGGCTCGCTTCGGGAAGGCCCACCTGCTTCGCGATCGATTGCGCAACGCGCGCGAGCGTGCCGGGCATGCAGAAATGCGCGATCTCTTGCGCCTTGACGCCGATTTCCTTGAGCAGACCCTCGATCACCGGCGGTACGATCTTGAGATAGCCTTCGTCGCGGATCCAGCGCTCTTCCCAGTTATAGTCGAAGTCGCGGCCTTTGCCCTTGTAGTGGTCGACGAAATCGACCGAGCTCGAGCGGCTGCCGACGAATTTGGCGACACCATCGTCGCGATCGATGATGAGCGCCGCCGCGCCGTCGCCGTAGAGCAGCTCGGCCGGGCTTGCGGCTGCGGCGCGCCGCTTCTCGGAAGCGACATAGAGCACCGGGCGGCCGCGCGCTGCCACCGCATCGAAGGCGGCGATGAGCCCCGTGGTGCCCGCCCGCTGCGAGGCACCGACATCCATGGTATTGAGATCCTCGCCAAGCCTGAGCGCCTGCGCGACGATCCCGGCATTCTGGCGATCCTCGAAGGGTGCGGAAGTCGTGGCGAGATAGAGCGCCTTGAAGCCCTCGCGCGGGCGGTCGGCGAGCGCGTCGCGCGCCGCTTCGACCGCCATGGTGAGCGAATCCTCGTCCCAATAGCAGATCGCGCGCTCGGCCTTGGCATAGGCACGCAGACTGCCGTTGAACCAGCCATTGGCATCGACAATCGATTTGCGGCTCAACCGCAGCCGCGGAATGTAGCCGCCGAAGGAAGCGATACCGACCATTCGTTCTTGTCCCTCCCATTCTGCCCTCCCTCTCCGCCCGCTTGCGGGGGGAGAGGGTCGGGGTGAGGTGGGGGATTCCAGAGCGGTTGTCGAGCTGTCTCGACGACCCACCTCATCCTAAATCCTTCTCCCCCCGCAAGCGGGCGGAGAAGGACTTCCATTTGCTACGCCTTGAACTCCGCATATCCATTGTTGATCGCGACCACATCGCGCTCGACCACGCGGCAGCGGAAGCCTGCCTTCCCTGCGCCCTCACGCCAGATCTCGGTGCGGATGGTCTCGCCGGGATAGACGGGCGAGGAGAAGCGCACCTCCATGCGCGTCAGCCGCGCGGGATCGTAATCGCACAAGCTCCGCAGCAGCGCATTTCCCGCGACGCCGAAGGTGCAGAGCCCGTGCAGGATCGGGCGCGGGAAGCCCGCGGCCTTCGCCACCTCGGGATCGGCATGGAGCGGGTTGTAGTCGCCGCTCAGGCGGTAAATGAGAGCCGCCTGCGGCAGCGTCGCGAGATCGCAGGCGAGATCGGGCGCGCGCTCTGGCAAGTGGTGCACCTGGCGCGTCGGTCCCGAGGGCCCGCCGAAGCCGCCATCGCCGCGCAAGAAGCTGGTCGAGCTGAGCTGCGCCAGGAGGTCGCCGGTCTCCTTGTCGCGGATGTCGCGCCGCGAATAGAGGAGCGCGCCCTTGCTCGCGCCCTTGTCGATGATCTCCTCGATGAAGGTGCGCCCCACCACCGTGCCCGCCGGCGGCAGCGGCTTCCGGATGACGAAGCCCATTTCGCCATGAAGCACCTTCTTCCAGTCGATGCCGGTCTCCGGGTTCTTCGCCCAGTGTCCGGGATAGGCCAGCACCGCCGCCATGGTGGGGAGCGCCCTGAGCCCGGCTTCGTAGACGAAGCGGAGCTGATGCGGATCCATGGGATCGGCGCCGAGTCCCAGCCCCAGCGCATAGAGGATCGTGTCCTTCGCCTCGTAGCGATGCTCGATCTCGGGGAAGGGCCAGTTCTTGAGCTTCTGGTAATCGATCGCCATCAGATCGGATCCCAGGTGAAGATGTCGGTGGTGCGGTCCAAGGGGAAGAACGAGCCCTTGAGGGCGGGGATCGCCTGCTCGGCGATGGTCTGCGGTGTCCAGCCTTCGTCGTGATGGACCGAGCGAATGGGCCGCGGCTGGCTCATCAGGAAGATCTCGTTCTTGCGCACGGCGAAGATCTGGCCCGTCACATCCTTGGCGAGATCGCTGGCGAGATAGACCGCGAGCGGCGCGATCTTCTCCGAGGTCATGGTCTTCATGCGCTCGACCCGCGCCTTCTGCGCCTCCGTCTCGGTCGGGATCGTGCCGATCAAGCGGCTCCAGGCGAAAGGCGAGATGCAGTTGGAGCGCACATTGTAGCGCGCCATGTCGAGCGCGATCGATTTGGAGAGGCCGACGATGCCCATCTTTGCGGCGGCGTAATTCGCTTGGCCGAAATTGCCGATGAGGCCCGAGGTCGAGGTGAAATGGATGAAGGAGCCGCTCTCCTGCTCGCGGAAATGCGAGGCCGCCGCGCGCGACATGTAGAAGCTGCCCATGAGGTGGACCTTGATGACCATCTCCCAATCGACATGCGACATGCGGTGGAAGATGCGGTCGCGCAAGATGCCGGCATTGTTGACGACGGCATCGACGCGGCCGAAGGCGTCGAGCGCGGTGCGGATGATGCGCTCGGCGCCGGCGGGCTCGGCGACGCTGTCGGCATTGGCAACGGCCGTGCCCCCGGCTTTGCGGATCTCTTCGACCACGCCTTGCGCGGGACCGGTGTCGGGATTGCCTTCGCCATCGGCGCCGCCGCCGAGATCGTTCACGACGACCTTGCCGCCCTCGCGGCCCGCGAGCAGCGCGATGTCGCGGCCGATGCCGCGCCCTGCGCCCGTGACGACGATCACCTTGCCTTCGAGGCATCCCGCCATCGCCCTCTTCCTCCGCCGATTCATAGCGGCCGACCAGCGGCCGCGCTTGGGCTCTTACCCTAAGACAGTGGCCGGGGCGGTTGCAACCGAGGCGCCGGAAGAGGCCAGGACCCATACGGTGAAATTGGCTTCGTTCTGCAAAAGTTAAGCTTTGGCGACATTCGCTTCGTTGCAGCGAATGTCGGCCAGAATGTACGCCATGATATACGCTATGTGCGTACGAACGTCAAGTTTACACCCGAAATCGCCCTTCAGTAGAACGCGACGCCCGGCGGTGGCGGGTAGAAGCCGGGGCCCCAGCCCCAAGGGCCCCACGGTCCCCAGGGGCCGGACCAAGTCGCGCCGTAGCGGCGGGCGAGGCTTTCGCGCTGGAGGCAGGTGGCGAATTCCGGCGTGCCGGGCTTGAAGCCGAAACTGGTGCAGGCCGCTTCGTCCGCGCGGCGCAGGTCTTCAGGCGAGACGCAGGCGGCGAGGCCGATGAGCATCATCGCGGCCAATGCGAGCCTTATCGCCATGCCACCCTCCGTCGCGCGCGGCACACTTTCGAATATAGAACGCCGCCGCCGCCCGCCAATCCGAAACGGAGGCTCAGGGTGTGACGGTATAGGGCGGGCCGCAATTCGCCGTCAGCCCGTCGCGGAGCGTGCGGCGCAAATCATCATCGGTCGAAGGCACGATGCCGCGCGCCGCGTCGTAGCCAGGTTTGGCGAGCTGACCGATACCGATGAGCGGTGCGGCGACGGCGACGGTTCCCACGCAGGTGGGAATCTTGAGCGCGACATAGAAGGGGGTGCCGACCGCGGCGGCGACATTGTCGCGGTCGCTCGGCGTCGCGGCGCAGCCGGTCAAGGCGAACAAGGCGAGCGCTGTCGAGATTGCGGATTTCATGCGGGATCCCCTGCCCTGCCGACCGAAAGCCGAATGGTGCCATCGTCACGCCCTGGGAGGCAAGCAAAGCGGCCGCGAGACCGGCGCCGCATAATCGGCTGGCCGATCGGCGCCCACAGGCTATAAGGTCGCAAGGAGAGAGACGGGAGGCGGAGATGGGACCACTGGCGGGATTGAAGGTCATCGAGATGGCCGGGATCGGGCCCGCGCCGATGTGCGCCATGCTGCTCGCCGATCTCGGCGCCACGGTGCTGCGCATCGATCGCCAGCAGCCGAGTGGGCTCGGCCTTCCCAATCAGACCACCCGCTTCAACATCATGAACCGCAGCCGGCATGCGATCGCCGTCGATCTCAAGCGGCCCGAGGGCATCGCACTCGTCTTGCGCCTGGTGGAGCAGGCGGATGCGCTCATCGAGGGGTTCCGCCCCGGCGTCATGGAGCGGCTGTCGCTCGGCCCGGAGACCTGCCTCAAGCGCAATCCGAAGCTCGTCTTCGGCCGCATGACCGGCTGGGGCCAGGAGGGGCCGCTCGCCCAGGCCGCGGGGCATGACCTCAATTACATCGCGCTCATCGGCGCGCTTCATTCGATCGGCCGCGCCGGCCAGCCGCCGACGCCGCCCTTGAACCTCGTCGGCGATTTCGGCGGCGGCGCGCTCTATCTCGCCTTCGGCGTCGTTTGCGCGCTGCTCGAAGCGCAGCGCTCGGGCAAGGGACAGGTGGTGGACGCAGCGATGATCGATGGCGCCGCCTCGCTCATGACGATCTTCTTCGCGCTCCATGCCGCCGGCAGCTTCACCATGAACCGCGGCGAGAACGTCCTCGACAGTGGCGCCTTCTTCTACGACGTCTATGAATGCGCGGACGGCAAATTCATCTCGCTCGCCTGCATCGAGGACAAGTTCCTCGATGAGTTTCTCCGCCGCCTGGAGATCGATCCCAAGGAGATGCCGCCCAAGATGGAGCGGCGGCGCTGGCCGGAGGCCAAGGCCAAGCTCGCCGCGCGTTTCAAGACGAAGACCCGCGATGCGTGGTGCCGCCTCCTCGAAGGGACCGATGCCTGCTTCGCGCCGGTCCTGTCCCTGGCGGAGGCGCCGAGCCATCCGCATAATCTCGCGCGCGGCACCTTCGTCGAAGTGGACGGCATCGTGCAGCCGGCACCGGCGCCGCGCTTCAGCCGCACGCCGGCGGGAAAGCCGACGCCGCCCGAGGAACCCGGCGAGCGCGGCATCGCCTCGCTCGCGCAATGGGGTCTCGCGAGCGATGAGATTGCGGCGCTAAAGCGCTCGGGAGCGCTGGCGTGAGACGCCGCGCCGGCCGCGGAGAGGAAGGATGACCGCTCTCTCGCTCGCCCAGGCATCGCTCATCGTCGACAAGGCGCTCGAGCAGGGACGCACTCTCAAGCTCAAGCCTTTGACCGTCGCCGTGCTCGATGCCGGCGGGCATCTCGTCGCCTTGAAGCGCGAGGACGGCTCGAGCCTGCTGCGCCCGCAGATCGCGCAAGGCAAGGCGTGGGGCACGCTGGGGATGGGGTTCGGCGGACGCGAATTCGCCCGCCGCGCCGCCGCCGCGCCCGCCTTCATGGCGGCGCTGATGGATGCATCGGAGGGGCGTGTCATCCCGGTCCCGGGCGGCGTGCTCATCCGCTCGGCCGAGGGCGCGATCATCGGCGCGGTGGGCGTCAGCGGCGATCTCTCCGAGCAGGACGAAGCCTGCGCCGTCTTCGGCATCAAGGCCGCGGGCCTCGTCGCCGACACGGGCGATCCCGGCTGAGCCGGGCTACTGCCTCACATCGAAGAGCTTGCCGTCGCGGAAGATGCAATTGCCGGAGATCTTCCGCCCCTCCCCCGAGGCGAGATCGAGCCGCACCGCGACGCGCTCGCCCTGCCGGTCGAGCGCCTTCGCGACGATGAAGGTCTCGCCATGAGCGGCGCCGGCGAAGAGGCGCTCTTCGAGATCCGCGCGGCAGATCCGCACGAAATCATCGTCGCTCCGCGCGAGTTCCGCGGCGCCGGCGCCGACCGGCAGGAGCAGCGCGAGAAGAAGAAGAGATCTTGGGCTCACGGGGCCTCCGAATTGACAGAGGCGAAGCTTGGCTGAAGAGTGAGCGGTCGGCAACCGCTCCCTTGTCGACCCGATTTATGCGAGGACCGCTTCAGCAATGGCAAAATCGCTTGTCATCTTGGTATGCGCTTCTGTCATCGCCGTCTCATCCGCGGCACTTGCCAAGGGACCGCCCAAGCCGCTCAACGACTGGCCGTGCGACACGCCGTTTTTCGGGCCGCTCGAGGCGGGGATGCTGTGGCCCGGCGCCGAGGGCAATGGCGAGGCCGCCTGGGCCGATGATCCCGCCGCCCGCGAGCTCGTCGATTTTCTGACGGCCAGCGAGAATTCGCCGGCAATGGGGCAGCGCAAGATCGAGGAATTCGTGGCCGAGCACGGACCGGTGAAAGCCGATACCGCCGCGCGCGTCGTCTCGGGCATGGTCGAGCGCGGCAATGTGCTGCGTCGCGTCCTCCTCGCCGGGATCAAGAAGGAGATCATCAAGTCGCATGTGCTGGCCGAAGCCGTCGACGATGACGACGTCAAGCTCGCCTCGGCGGAGAAGGCGCAGAGCCAGGACGCGACGAAGCTGGCCGAGCTCAAGGAAGCGCGCCGGCAGAATCTGGCGATGCTCGACGACACGGCCGATACCGTCGAGCATCTCTGCCATCGCCTCGTCTATGACGAGCACAAACTGCGCGACCTCGCCGGCGCGCTCAAGGCGCATACCGACGCGCGCTAGCTCAACGAGCGTCAGCCGCGATATCGATCCGTCCGCGAAACGATCGCGCTGGACGCCCTGCGCGCGACGGTATAGCCTCGATGCAACTTCGCCGAACTCGAACGCTAGAGGCTGATTCCTCGGGAAATCCGCCTTGAGAGAAGACGGGTCGCGGGCGGAGAAGTGTCAAACACACACTCTACCATGCGGGGAACGAAACATGCCCGGGAAGATCGCACTCAAAATAGGCGGGTGGCATTGGCGTCTCGCGGCCGGCGCGACCGCAATCGCCTTCGGTTTCGTCGGCGGCGCGCAAGCGGCAACCTGGGAAGAGATCGAACACGCCGGCGGACAGGCCAAGAACTGGCTCCTCTATGGCGGCGATCTCGGGCAGCAGCGCTTCTGGCCAAGCGATGCGATCAACACCAAGAATGTCGGCCGGCTCCATGTCAAATGGATCTTCCAGACTGGGGTCATCGGTTCGTTCGAGAATACGCCGATCGTCGAGAACGGCGTGATGTACGTGACCGCGCCCTATGATCACGTCTTCGCGGTGGATGCGCGGACCGGCAAGCAGCTCTGGCATTATCAATACAAGCTCGGCAAGAACTATTTCTGCTGCGGACCCAACAATCGCGGCGTCGCCGTGGTCGGCGACAAGGTGCTGTTCGGCACGCTCGACGCCCATCTCGTCGCGCTCAACAAGAAGACGGGCGAGAAGATGTGGGACACCGAGGTCGCCGATTCCGAGGTCGGATACTCGCTCACCTCGGCACCCACGGTTTACAAGAACATGGCGATCATCGGCATCGCCGGCGGCGAATACGGCATCCGCGGCTTCGTCAGCGCCTATAACATCGATGACGGGAAGTTGGTGTGGCGCTGGCATACGACCCCCTCGCCCGACGAGACCAATCCCGACGGCACCAAGGGATGGGAAGGCACCTTCAGCGACAAGGCCGACGGCATCAATCCGCTCCATCGCGACATCGCCGGCGAGAAGGCGGCGATCGCTTCGGGGAAGGACAAGGACTCCTGGATGCATGGCGGCGCCGCGAACTGGATGACCGATGCGATCGACGTCAAGCGCGGCCTGATCTTCGCCACGACCGGCAATCCCTCGCCCGATCTCGACGGCATGGATCGGCCCGGCGACAATCGCTGGAGCGATTCGCTGGTGGCGATCGACGCCAATACCGGCAAGGTCAAATGGGCATACCAGTATATTCCGCACGATGTCTGGGATCTCGATTCCGTCTCCTCGCCGATCCTCGCGACGGTCAAGGGACCCGACGGGAAGATGGTCGATGGCGTCATTCACGGCGGCAAGACCGGCTGGGTCTATGTGCATGACCGCGACACCGGCAAGCTGATCCGCCGCTCGCCGGCGATGGTGCCGCATGAGAATCTGTTCGCGTTGCCGACCGAGCAAGGGACCCGCATGCTGCCCGGCGCCAATGGCGGCGTCGAATGGTCGCCCTGCGCCTTCAACCCGACGACGCGGCTCAATTACTGCGTCAATCTGCACCAGCCGATGAACTACATCGTCAAGCACGAGACCTGGGAGGATTACCGCACGCGCTATGCGAAGGCGCCCAATATGTGGCTCGGCGGCGCCTTCGTCGCCATTCCCAACGAGCAGCAATGGGGCAATGTCTCGGCGGTCAATGTCGATACCGGCAAGATCGCCTGGCAGGTCAAGACGCCTCAGCCGATGATCGGCGGTCCGCTGACGACGAAGGGCGGCCTCGTCTTTGCCGGCGAGGGCAATGGCGAGTTCGTCGCCTATGACGCCGCGCATGGCAAGCGCTTGTGGTCGTTCCAGGCGGGCGCCGGCGTCAATGCCGCGCCGATGGCCTTCGAGATCAACAACAAGCCCTATATCGCGGTCGCCGCGGGCGGGAATTTCCAGCTCAACTTCCCCTACGGTACCTCGGTCATCGTATTCGGCCTCGATTGAGTTCGTTGCGGCGGCGCCGACCCCGGCGCCGCCGTCCCTTCCCTGACCACTGCTTCGGCTTTTCCAATCATGTCGGGTCGTTTTGCCGCGCTCTCGGCGATCGTCGCGTCTCTCCTCCTCGCACCGGCTGGTCTCGCCGACGACCAGCATCTGACGCCGAGCTGGATGAAGACCAATGCGGCGGGGAAGCTCGTCGTGCTCAATGTCATCGCCGGCTTCAATGCGAATAACGGCGCGCTCAACTACAATGGCTATTTCACCGGCGACATGACGGTGGTCGTGCCGGCGGGCTGGACGGTCGAGATCGACTTCAAGAACCAGGACGCCATGCTGCCGCACAGCCTGCTCGTCACCAAGCCCTATGCGCCCGATCACTTTCCCGAAAAGGCGGGCGTGAACGACGTCGCCATTCCCCGCGCCTATACCGACAATCCCGAAGAAGGGATTCCCTCGCCCAAGACTGATACCATCCGTTTCGTCACCAAGGAGCCGGGTGATTTCCTCTTCCTCTGCGGCGCGCCCGCGCATGCGCAGGGCGGCATGTGGACGAAGTTCAAGGTCGACCCCGCTGCCGCCGCGCCCTACGTCACGATCGCGACCGGCGCCGAACCCGGCCGTCACTGAGCGGCGCTTCCCCTCCTTTCGGATGGGTCCGCCTCCCTCCCTCCGGTGCGGCGGCGTAACGCGCAGCGGTTGCGCGGCAGCATCTTGGATTTCCCGAACCGGAACTTTTCTAGCTCGCTAGTGTTAGAAGGCCGTTGCAAGCCCGTCACACCTCGCACCTTTTCACCGGCTTAGCCGTTCCGGCTGAGAGGAGAGAGCGGCGTGCGACGTTAATGCGTCGGTCGGGCGGCGACGTGAGGATTGCGGGTCGCTGGCGACGGCGTAGCGAGCGGGTGGTTTAGAATGGCGCAAGTTTCCCTGACGGGTCCGGCCTCTCTGGGGGCACACCGCAGGATCAAGAACGGCTCGCAGATCGTTCGTCATCAAGTCTTCGCGCTTTCGATCGGCTTGCTGCGCGCCATCGACATCATGTGCGTGCCGGTCGCCGGGCTGATCGCCTATTACGCGCGCTACCACTCGATCCATGTGGAGTTTCGCCACGGCTTGATCGTGCTCCTCGGCATGGTCGTCGTCGCGAATGTGATGACCATCGCCGGGGCTTATGATCTCGTCGGCCTCCGCAACTTCCGAAAACAACTCGTCCGGGTGATGGGCGGCTGGGCGGTGAGCATCGCTATTCTTCTCGCCATCGCCTTCTTCGACAGAATCGCCGATCAATATTCGCGGCTGTGGATCGGCTATTGGTTCGTGCTCGGCGCCTCGCTGTCGATCACGGCGCGGATCGGCGTCGCGGCTTACATCGGCGCCCGGCGGCGGGCGGGAAATCTCACCGTGAATGTCGCCATCGTTGGTGACCCGCCGTTTGCCGAGCATGTCATGCGGCAAATCACCTGGCCCGGCGAGATCGAGGTCCAGGTCGTCGGCACCTTCGCGCCGCGGCTCGGCGGCAGCGGCATCGCTTCGGATGCGACGGTCGCGGGGCTGTTGCGGCTCGCGCGCAAGACGCATATCGACGAGATCATCGTGCATCTGCCGGAAAAGCGCGATGCCGAGTTCGGCGCGGTGCTGCGCAAGCTCGGCGAGCTTCCCGTCAACGTCAATCTTTGCCCGGACCTTTCGGACCTGCCGATCCTGCCGCGCAAACTCACCGTGTTGCAGCAGACCTTCATGATCAACGTCTTCGAGCGGCCGCTTTCGGGATGGTCGTCGGTGCTGAAGCGCGCCGAGGACATCGTCCTGAGTGCGCTGCTGCTCCTGTTCTTCCTGCCGCTGATGCTGGTGATCGCGCTCCTGATCAAGCTCGACAGCGCGGGACCTGTCCTTTTCTTGCAGCCGCGCTTCGGCTTCAACAACAATACGATCCTGGTGCGCAAGTTCCGCACCATGTATGCGGAGGCGGCCGACGACCCGTTGGCGCGGCAGGCGCGGCGCAACGACCCGCGCATCACGCGCATCGGCCGCTTCCTGCGCAAGACCAGCCTCGACGAATTGCCGCAGCTCATCAATGTGCTCAAGGGCGAGATGTCGCTCATCGGCCCGCGGCCGCACGCCATCGCGCATAACGAGTACTATGCCGAGATCATCGACGGCTATCTCCGGCGGCATCGCGTGAAGCCCGGCATGACCGGCTGGGCGCAGGTGAACGGGTTGCGCGGTGAGACCGCCTCCGTCGAAGCCATGCATGAGCGCGTGAAGCACGACCTCTATTACATCGAGAACTGGTCGCTGCATTTCGATTTCCTGATCCTCGTTCGCACGCTGATCGTCGGCTTCGTTCACCGCAACGCCTATTGAGCGCGCCGTAAATTCCGCTTGCAGCGGCGTTCTGGGCGAGGGAGGCTGTGCTTCCGCCCCCGTTTGCTCCCAGCCATGTCCGACCGACATTCGCCGCATCTCGACGCCGCCGCGATCGGCTTGATGGTCATCCTCTGCGCCTGCTGGGGCTTCAATCAGGTCGCGATCAAGATCGCCAATTCCGGCATTTCGCCGCTCCTTCAGGCCGGCTTGCGCTCGGCCGGTTCGGCGCTTCTCGTCTGGGGATGGGCGGCGCATCGCGGGGTGCGGCTCTTCGCGCGCGACGGCACCTTGGGCTGGGGCCTCGTGGCCGGCCTCCTCTTCGGCGCGGAGTTCATCTTCATCTATTGGGGCCTCACCTTCACCACGGCATCGCGCGCGGTGCTGTTCATCTACACGGCCCCGTTCGTCGTCGCCTTGGGCGCTCATGTCCTGGTGCCCGGCGAACGTCTCGGCACCATTCAGGTGCTCGGGCTGATCTGCGCCTTCGTCGGCGTGGCGGCGGCCTTCGGCGATGCGTTGCGGTTTCCAACCCACCGGCAGCTCATCGGCGACGGCATGGCTTTTCTCGCGGCGGTGCTGTGGGGCGCAACGACGCTGGTCATCAAGGCCAGTCGACTGAGCGCGGCCAGTCCGCACAAGGTGCTGCTCTACCAGCTCACCGTCTCGGCCGTCCTGCTGCCGCTCTTGTCATACGCCTCGGGCGAGCCCGGCATCACCCGCCCGACGCCGCTCGTCCTCGGCATGCTGGCCTACCAGATCGCGATCGTGGCTTTCGCCTCGTATCTCACTTGGTTCTGGCTCATCGCGCGCTACCCCGCCGGACGGCTCTCCTCCTTCACCTTTCTGACGCCGCTCTTCGGTCTCGTCGCGGGCGCGCTCGTGCTCGGCGAGCCCGTCACCTGGGTGCTCATCCTCGCACTCGTTCTGGTCGGGCTCGGCATCTATCTCGTGAACCGCGCGCCCGCTGCCGAAAGACGCCTATGATGCCGGCCCCTGGAGCATGATCACGACGCGCCGGTTGCGCGGCTCCTTGACGCCGCCCGCGGTCGGCACGGCGAGATCGGATTCGCCAAAGCCGCGGGTGACGATCTCGCCGGAAGGCACGCCATCGGCAATCAGCTCCTGGCGCACGGCCTCAGCGCGCTTCTCGGAGAGGCGCTGATTGTACTTGCTAGTGCCGACCGTGTCGGTATAGCCGGAGACGGCGATGCGCGTGTACTGCTCCTGCCGCGCCGCGGTGGCGGCCTGCGCCACGATCTCGCGGGCCGAGGCGGTCAGCGTCGCGCTGTTGAAGGGGAAATAGACGGCATAATTCTTCGGCTGCGGCGGTGGCGGTGTCGCCGGGGCCGCAGGTGCCGCCACCACCGGCGGCGGCGCTGCCGCCGCGGCGGGTTGCGGCGCCGGCGCTCGCGGCGCGCCGAACTCATAGCGCATGGTCAGCAGGATCGCATGATCGTTGAGGTCGCCGACGCGCGCCGCGGCACCCGAGGTCGGGACATGGAAGGCCGCGTTATGCGCGAGCAGATAGCGGTAATCGAGGCCGAGCTTCACCGCGGGTGTCAGCGCATATTCGACGCCGCCGATCGCCTGAAAGGCGGGCACCGTCGTGTTGCCGCTCACGGTCAGGCCGTTATAGGGCAGGCTGTTGTCGATCAGGCGCGCGACGCCGGCGCCAAGCCCGACATGGGGCAGCAGATTGCGCAGGATCGGCAGATTGCCGGGCACGCGGAAAGGCACGTCGTAGATGGCATTGGCCATCAAGGTCATGAGAGTCAAATGACCGTGAGCGGTGGCGCCGCCGATCGTATCGAGCTCATTGCGGCGATATCCCGGCTCGACCTCGAACCGCCAGCCATTGCCCATGGCGTAGCCGAGGCTGCCCACGCCGGCAAAGCCGGTGTCGTAGCTCGCGGTCGCATCGGCGCCGCCGCCCCGGACATTGCTGTCCTCCTGGAAATTCGCCCCCAGCCCCAAGCCGATATAGAAGCCGCGGTTCTGCGCGCTGATATTTGTCTGGTCCTGCGCCAGCGCGCTCCCGGCCACGAGACCCATGACCGCCGCGAGCGCGCTCGCGCGGGTTGCCGTGCTTAACCAGGTCATGCTCTCCCTCCCAGCGATGGCGGTACATCCCTAGGTATACGCCGGAAGGGAATAATCGCTCCTCCGCCGGAGCGTCGTGCTTTTCGGGGCGCGGGAGGCGCGGGCTCTATTGCGCCGCGGTCGCTTTCTTCTTGAGCGGATCTTCGAGCGGCACCTGCGAGGTCTCCGACCATTTCTGGCGGCTCAAGCGCTCCGCCTCGGTCTGCTTGCCTTGCTCGGCGATCTGGCGGCCCAACGCCACGAAGGTCGGGATCTCTTCGTCGGCCAATTCCTTCATGCGCTCTTTCCGCGCCATCGCCTTCTCGATGAAGGGCGCGAGCTCGTCCATCTTGCGCTTCTGCCGCGCCGCTTCGCGATCCTTGAATTCCGGCATGACCTCGCGCGCGAAAAGTTCGAGTGCCTCGCAGATATGCTCGTGCTTGTTGCGTCCGCCCTGCTGGATGAAGGCGACCTGATCGACGCCGGAGATTTCGAAGGCGCGGAGATGCTGACGCAAATCCTCCGGCGTGCCGATGCCGCGATTGGCGCCCGCGGCCGGCAGGTTGGGCCGCGCCTTCTCGAAATTCGCCCAGATGTCGGTGCGGCCCGGCTTGTGCTCGCCGAAGATGTAATGATGCGCCAGCGCATAGCCGAAGAAGCGGAAGCCGTCCTCGCCGCGCCGCATCGCCTCGTCGCGATCGGGATGCACGGAGAAGCCCGTCACCATCGCGACATTGGGATTGACCGCGTGGCCGATCGGCACGCATTCCTCCTTGAAGATGCGATAATAGTCATCGACCCATTGCCTCGCCTCTACGGGATCGACGAAGGCGAAGGTGAGCGCGCCGATGCCGAGACGCGCCGCGAGCTTGATCGTCTCGCGGTTGGAGCAGGCGACCCAGACCGGCGGATGCGGCTTCTGCAACGGCTTCGGCACGACATTGCGGCAGGGCATCGAGAAGTATTTCCCCTCGAAGCCGGGATAAGGGCACATCA
>Ga0209062_1001728_pt1 | contig 34524 bp, 29 predicted proteins | sample Coa_R2_2_FD_187158 | JGI IMG/M metagenome (GOLD analysis project Ga0209062, IMG submission 187158) | Surface soil microbial communities from Centralia Pennsylvania, which are recovering from an underground coalmine fire - Coalmine... | ecosystem: Environmental > Terrestrial > Soil > Unclassified...
CCGGATGCGGAGGCGCTTTTGCGCCAGCGCGGCCTTGCCTGAGGAGCTGCGGCTCAAGGGGTCCGGCCCAGGTGGACAAGACCGGCATCCTTTGATAAAGCGGGTTCGCTTCCTGAAAGCCTTCTGGCCGGCCTAAGGCGGCAGACCGGGCGCATAGCTCAGTTGGTAGAGCAGCTGACTCTTAATCAGCGGGTCCAAGGTTCGAGCCCTTGTGCGCCCACCAAGAAAATCAAAGAGTTATAGCGCATTTTGCGGCTAAGTCCGAGGCTTGCAAAATGCATTGTCGCCACCATGTCGCCACTGGCTGCAGATCCGGTCAGCGCCCTCCGCTTAACACTGAGGCCTTCCCGCTGGCGAGCACGGTAAGCCCGCCAGCGCCTCTGCAAGCCCGGCACAATCACCAATAGGCTATTGCTGCTTCCGCTTGGACGCATCGCGCGCGGCAATGCGGGCCCCGAGCGCGAGCCGGACCGCCTCAGAGAGGGGAGCATTCCGGCCCTTAATGTCCTCAAGAAAGCACTCTGCCCTGCCGCTTGCGATCAGCTCGTCCGCCGTCCGCATGACGTGCGGAGACTTGGCTAGGCCCTCCGGCGTCAACATTTTATGCGCTCGCGCGGCATTTTCGGTCTCTCCCTCCTAAAGTCGCTCAGCCAGGAGGCCCTAGCCCATGAGTGCGGAATCAACCGCACTTACCTCAGCGCCGTCGAGCGGGCCGAACGCTACGTCTCGATCGACAACATTGCCCACATCGCGAAAGGGCTCCGGGTCGAACCGTGGACGCGGCTCCGCGATAATTGACCGGCTTGCCTCGCCCGCTTGCATCCATACCCAACCGGCTACTCAGTGTGAAGGGAGCCGATTCGCCAGCTTGATAACCATCTCCGCAAAGCGCTCGGTGGCTTCGCATGCTTGCTTGAAAGCGCCACCCCTAATGCGCTCAATTGTTCTGCGCTCGGTCTCTTTGATCACTTGCTGCAGCATGGGGAGCGAGTTCGAGGCCGCTTCATGGCGGATTTGAGCAATCCTATCCCGGATGCTAGCCTTTGTTAGAAGCCGATGGCCATTCACCCGGCTTGAGACGTCGCGATCCCGGCCATAGGCGCGGGCATAGGCGGCAGTCGCGGAATGACCGGCCGCAAGGAATTGAGCGAACGCTTCTTGCCTGACATTCGCCAGCGGCGTCATGGGCTGCTCCTCGATCCTGGTGTTTGATTTCTGGCGATGGCGCTCTAAGCTTCGCTCTACCCTGGCGCCAGCGATCGTGATTGCTGTGATTGCGCACTGCGCTTTTGCAGCACGAAAAACCCACCGCATGCTCTTTCTTGAGAAAAGCAAGAGGCAAGTGCGAGCTTCGATTTCAGTTTTCACGGCGATCGACGACTCAAGGAGCGCGGTATAGGCTGGGGTCATTGCGGCACCCGCACGATAGGCGTAGGAAAGGCTCGGCCGGTTGAGGCGGTTTGATCGAATTGGGCTCGCTTCCGGCGCCCGCCCGCAGGATTTGGGCGTCAAGGCCAATAAGACAAATCATATCACAATTATAGAAGGAAACTATCAATGTGGCCTGGCAGTGAGGGCAAGGTCCAGAAGTCCTACGGCAAGTCAGAACGGGATTTCGTCGCTCGGCCCATCGTCCGGCCCAGCCCAGACGCCAGCGCACCGTTCGGCGCGGGAGGCGGAGCGGTCTAAGCGGCTCGCCGGTTGAGGCCCGGCCGCCTTCGCCTTGCGCTCTTTGGGCTGCCGGAGGGGAAGGATTTGCGAGATTGTGAGATTGAGAGAGAGCCGCTTTGCTCCGCCGGAGGTCTCGTAAAGCTCGCATTTCAACGTGCCTTGCGCGCTAAGCGCATCGCCATCTCGAAGGGCGAGAAGCTCCGTTTTAACCGAATCCTGGAACGCAACCAGGCTCGCGAACTGGCTTGTCTCTCCGGCCGTGATCCGAAGGCAGGCCTTCACGAAAGGCTTTCCGGATTTCGATTCCCGCTGCTCCGGATCGCGGAACAAGGTTCCCGAGATGAGCGCCGTCATCATCGCGAATTCCCCCAGCGCTCCGCCCGTAGGCACGCCAGCACGGCGGCTTCGTGCGCCCGAAGCTCGGCGAGCAGATCGGCATCGTTCCGGCGCCCGGCTGAGACGATCAACCGGCCCGTCGAAATGTGAAGCCCGAGCCCGTCTTGGCGGGCGTAGCGGATGAGGGCGCGGGCCTCGTCCTGCCCCGCTGCACGACCGAGGCGATGAGCTTGCACCTCGCCGAGATCGCCACGCAGATGGGCGGCTTCGTCCCGCTCGGCTACCGCGTCGAAAACCGCAAGCTCGTCATCGAAGAACAGGAAGCGGCGATCGTGCGGACGATCTTCGAGCGCTTCGTGAAAGTCGGCTCCGCCACGGTCCTTGCCAGGCAGCTCAACGCCGAAGGCGCCACGACGCGGACCGGGCGGCCGGTCGACAAGGGCTTCCTTTACAAGCTTCTCAACAACCAGACTTATGTCGGCATGGCCGTCCACAAGGGGACGGCCTACGTGGGCGAGCACGAGGCGATCGTCTCTCGCGAGCTATGGGACAAGGTCCACAGCATCCTGCAGAAGAGTCCGGGCACGCGCGCCAACAAGACGCGTCGGAGCGACCCGGCGCTCCTGCGCGGACTTCTGTTCGGGCCGAGCGGGCTCGCGATGACGCCGACCCACACGCGGCGCAAGGGCAGGCTCTATCGCGATTACGTGACCACGAGCGTCCTCAAGCTCGGGCCCGAAACTTGCCCGATCCGGCGCGTGTCGGCGGCCGAAATCGAGCGGGCGGTTGTTGACCAATTGCGCGGGCTCTTCCGCGCGCCCGAACTGGCGGTGCGCACGTGGACCGCGGCAAACAGGGCTGAGGCTGTCCCGGAGGCCGAGGTTCGCGAAGCCTGCGAACAGCTCGTTTCCCTTTGGGAAGAGCTCTTCCCGGCCGAGCAGGCGCGCATCGTTCAGCTTCTTGTCGAGCGCGTCGACGTGCGGGCAGACGGCGTTGCGATTCGGCTGAGAACCGAGGGGCTTACGTCTCTTTGCGCCCAGATGTGGACGCGTGACCTTGAGGCGAGGGCGGCCTGATGGCGGGCGCAGAAATGAGCCGCGACGGCCGCTCCCTGACGGTCCTCATCCCGCTCACCTTCCGCAAACGCGGCGGCCGCAAGCTCGTTATCGCGCCCGCGGGCGCCGAGGCCTGGGCACCGCCCCGGCCGCACGTGGACAACACCATAGTGAAGGCGCTCGCCCGCGCCCATCGGTGGAAGCGGCTCCTGGAAAGCGGCGACTACGCTTCAATCACCGAGCTTGCTGCGGCCGAAAAAATCAACCAGTCCTATGTCTGCCGTATCTTGCGGCTGACCTTGCTTGCGCCCGACATTGTCGAGGTGATTCTCGATGGTCGGCAGCCAGCTGCCCTGCAGCTTGATGCGCTGCTGACGCCGTTTCCCGTGGAATGGGAGCGGCAGCGGGCACTCGTCAAGCTTATAACCTGAAGGGCGTCAGTTCAAATCCGTCCTGCGCATCCAAAACATTAATGTTTAGTCAATAGGTACCTAAAGTCCCGCTGGCTCGTTCCCACGGGGGCTTTGTGTCGTGCCCGCTCCTGTGTCCGTAAATCGGGCAAATCAAAAACACGATCTGCTCTTTCATAGGCACTCATCACCAGCCTTGCCGCATCCATGCGTCGAGATCCCGCGATGACAGAACCCGCTCGGTATATTCCCAATCGAGGCCGAGATCGTCGGCTACATCGCGCGCGTAACGCAATTCCATCGGCGGGCGCGCCTTTTCGACACGCTGCGAGAAATTCTTGACCGCCTGCCGGTCCTGTAGCGCCGCCTCGATCCACGCATCCTCAAAACCATCTGGCAATTGACCGAGCACAGAAAATATGTCGCCAAAGCGCTCCGATAGCGCCGCGTAAACATCATCTTCGACCGTCCCGGCATAACGCAGATTCAAGACATGCACATCGTCGCGGACTTGCCCGATACGCTGGATGCGCCCTTTGCGTTGCTCGAGACGCGATGGGTTCCAGGGCAAATCGACGTTAATCTGAGCGCCAAGACGTTGAAGGTTCAAACCCTCACAGGCCGCGTCGGTCGCGCACACAAGGCGGATATCGCCCCGCTGGATGGCGGCCTTGATCTGTTCGCGCGACGCGGTTCGTCTGTCCTCTCCGCGCTGAACAAAGGATGCCGCGCCTCCGGCATAAAGCGCAACCGGCTCAGCCGGAAAGGCTTTGTACAAGGCCTCCAAAACCCACTCTGCAGTCGTTCGATACTGGCTGAAAATGATGGCCCCATGGCTTTCCAGCCAGCGCCGCTCGCGCAGATAGTGCAGGATCACCTGAACCTTGGGATCGGCATCGGATCCATCTACTACGGCCGCTAGGTTCCGCTCGACCTCGCGGAGGAGGTGGATTTCCTGCGGATCGGGAGGCGCGGCGTCAACCAGCGCGCTTTCCTCGCCAATTTCCTCCTCGGGGATGATGGCCCCGTCGATGCATTCGAGGAGATGGCGCGCGGTCTCTAACCCTGCAAGGGCCGACGATCCAATCCGGCGCAAGAGGATTGTCTTCAGAAAGCCGGCGCCTGGACAACGCGCGGCGTAAAGCTTGCTGAATGTCTCCGCGGCTTCGTAAGCCTGGCCGAAGGCATAGCCCATGACGAGGCCCTCGCGGTTAAACAATGCCGGGGGAAGCCCATCGTCAAGGCGGGGGTGAACAATGACGCCGATTCGCTTCAACAGGCCTTGCTCTTCGAGCATCGGCCGGGTGCGGCGGACCACGCGCCGGACAATGGGGTTGTGGCGCTCCGAAAGAAGACCAAACTCCTGCAGAAAATCTCTTTTCAAATCCGGCCCAAGCTCGTCGAAACGCGGGCCGGTCACTTTGTTTGGCGCAATTCCCGCGTCGTTGCGTATGTCGCGGAACACCGGATGCTCTGCTCCTGGCGGCAGCGGATTGCGGAACAGGCCCCATCGCGCCGTTTCAGTCGACGGCCATGGCCGCTCATGGGTCAGGAATTTGATCGACTCCTCGCGCAGCCATTCGCCGCCATCGAATGGCGTGCCGAGAACTTGCGGCGCGGTTTGGCCCAGCGCGGCCAGGAGGTCCCACAGTTCTACGGCATCGAGTTGGATTGGCGTCGCCGTGCCGAGGATGACGCTTCCGGCATTGCGCGCGGCCTTCTGCAAAAACACGAGAAGATTGTTAGGTTTTGCCCCCGTTTGGCCGCCGCGTTTCTCTCGTGCGGCGCGCGCCTTGTGCGCCTCGTCGAGAATGATCACGCCGAATGATTTCTTGGCAAGCACCCCTCGCTCGGCATTATCATCGCCATTGACGATAAGGCCCGTTGAGACGATCCCGATCCGCCAGGGGCATTTGGCAACGAAAGCGGGGTCCCCCTTTTGCGTTAGCGCCCTGCGCTCGCCGTCGAGCCAGCATTTTTTCTGGGTCGACCAGACAGCCGCCGGAATACCGAGCTTGTCTTCGAGTTCTTCCTGCCACTGCCAAACCAGTGTGGCGGGTGCGAGAATCAGCACCGGCCTGTTGTCGAGAAGCGAGAGCACCAAAGCTGCGGCGGCCATGGAGAGCGTCTTGCCGAGACCGACGTCGTCGGCGATCAGATAGCGCGCCTTGCCGTTCTGCTTCCAATCCTCGACGCAGGTTTGGACAAAGCGCTTCTGCCAGGATCGCAAAATTTGGCCGCCCTTGTAGATCGGCCGCTCGGCGAGGACCGCATCGGGCGGAATGACCCCATCAGCATCCCGCGCGGCTTCAATCGAGCGGTATTCGATCCGGTTCGCCATCGCCGCGACATGCTTGATGACCGCGTCCGGCAGATCGACCCCTTGCGCCCAAAAATGCTCGAACTCCTCCCGCACCCAGGCGGCGGCGGCCTCGTCTTCATCGCCCCAGAGAATTTCATAAGCGTGGCGCAATGCCGTCGCCGAGTCGTTCACGCTGCCGGCGAAGGAGTAGACCCGGCCGTCAGCATGTTCGATCACACCGGCTTTGCCATGAACAAACACGTTAGCTGTGTCGCGCGGGACGACACGAACCTTCATTCGCCCCGAGGCGAGAAGATCGTGCAAGCAGCGGTAGCGTTCGCGGGCAAGCAGTAGATCGAGCCCATCTTCCGCCGATTGCCAATTCGAGACGAGCGCGCGGGCGAGCGCTTCCTGCCCGCCTTGCGCGGCCTTGGCGATTTTCACATCGAAAGGATCGAGATCGCCGTTGCAGACGACCTTGATCTCGGCCACCGTGTCGAGCGCCTCGCCGACGACTTCGAGGAGCGAGGAGCGGAAATAGCCCGCGATCCGCAAATAGCGTTTGGCGCCCTTAAGCCGCCCGGAGAGAACCGGGCCAAGCGCCTCGCGCCGCGAGGAGAAGCGCTCGATCCCCATGGCGATCAGGCTGCCACGGTCTTGCTCAGCGGCAGCGCCACGGTCTCCAGCCGGGAGAGATCGAACCGCTTGGAGGCAAAGTCGATGTCGAAGCCGACTACCTCGCCCTGGCCGTCCAGATCGACCACCAGCCCATCCGCCACCTCGCGGGTCTCGGCGCCCGGTGTGGGTTTGAGCTCGATATAGAGGCTGTCCGTCTCAGGATCGTAGTGAAGCTTCATGGCGCCTTATCCTTGTAGTTCTCAAAATAGCGGGTCGTTTTCATCGCGCTCACACCCGGTCGAGCTTTAGCGCCTCGGCAAGCTCATGGGCGGCGGCGCTTTCTTGCGGGCGCGTGCGCTTCGTCTTGGCGGCGATATAGTCCGCAAGCGCGATCAGCTTTTGCCGGCGCGTCCAATAGTCGGCGGCATATTCGGTCTTGAGTGCGGTCACGCCGAGCTTGGGGTTTTCTTTCTCAAGAGTCTTCCAGACCGCGAAGAGAACCTGCCGAAGTTGCGTACCGGCAAATCCTTCGCTTTTATCGCTTTCACTTGCAAGCATCTGGCCTTTGAAATCGGCGGCGCCCTTGAGGCTCGCGGCATTGGCAATGGTCGAGGCCATCAGGCTCGCATAGCCGCCATAGGCGAAGCTTTTCGCGAAATTCTGCAAATCGGCGACCTTTGCCGCGCCCTTCGACTCCATGTCGAGCATGCGGACATAGAAGCGCTCGGAAGGCGAAAGATCGCGCCACATGTCGCGCGGAAAGCTTTCTGGCACGAGCAGGCCATTGGCCACCTCGGCGGCGTAATCGATGAGATCGCGGATCATTGTCCGCTCGCCTTTTTTAAGCTTGCGATAGAGGTCGCGGTCGAGCGGCTGGCGGTCGATGCTGGAATAGGAGGTGACGACTTGCAGCGCGCTTGCATAGGCGGCGAGCGTGAGATCGCCATCGGTATAAAGCGTCTCGGCCGCCCAGGCCTCGTCGAGCGCTTCGAGGGTTTCGAGCTTTTCGCGCACGGCGTCCTCGATCTCGGCCTCGATTTCCATGCGCCGCGCGTTCGAGTCCCCGAGCCGCTTGCGCAACACGAGGCAGATGGTGCCTTGGACGTAATTGCCTGCTTTCAGCGCGCTTTCGGTCTCGGTGACGATGTTCCAGGCGGCGGTGACTCGGAGGCCGGCGGCCCAGAGGATGGCGCCGATATCGGCCCAGACGGCCGCGTCCTGATGGGTGAACATCACGATCTGCAGGCCATTGTCCGGCATGTGTTTGGTCATGGCGGCATAGGCCGCCACCATGTCGCGGCGGAAATGTTCGTCCTTGCCTTTGATGGCGAGATCGCGGCGCGAGTCCCAAATCCATCGGTCGAAGGGCGGCGGCGGGTTTTTGCGCAGCCAGGCGATGAAGAATTCGGTGATCTCGTGGTAGTTTATGGCGTCGGCGTAGGGAGGGTCGGTGACGAAGATGTCACTAGGGACGAACAAACCGGCAGCAGCATGAACCGCAACTGCGAACGAAGAACTTCCTATTCGGCTGGTCGGAATAGACTCTTCGATGTAGCTGGTCGAGTGAGAGTAGGCTTTCATTCCGTAGTTCATGAGCGGATTGAGTGCTTGATTAGTGAATGTGGCCATGATCTGCGGACTAGACCCTTTGTGCCCGCCGTCCCACCGACAAAGGCGTGACCCATAGTCGAGGACCTTCAGAAAAGTCGGAGCGACTTCGGCGCTCCTATGAACATGCTTGTTAAGCAGTGCTCCAACGAGCAATTGCCTTGCCCCAAACAGATGATGCCAATGCGTCCAGCCGCGCTCGCGAAATAGCCGTGTCGTCTCCTCCCCAGGCTCGATCCTCATGTCGGGCACAAGGCCCTCGGCCTGCCAGCGCGCGAGGTTTTCGCGCACGATTTCCTCGACCTTTCGCTCGCGAGCCAGATCCTCCTCTGTCACGGCGGCAAAAAACGTCTCCTGGCGGCCTTTGCCAAGCGACTCTTTCGCGATCCATTGAATGCAATAAAGCCGCTCCTGAAAAATATCGTCCGGGCGCGGAACGAAATCCGATTTCTCCCAGAGCCGCAGCCGGTTGCGGTTGATGCCGTCGGCATCGCGATAATCGCCGCGAATCGTCTTGATCTCGACGCCGGAGCGCTCAGGGTTCATCGGATGAACGAGCCGTCCGTCCCGCACGGTTCCCTTTTCGGCCTCCGCCATCTCCGCCGCCGAGACGCCCGAATGAATCTCGATCCTGTAGCGCTTGGCCTCGGGGTCGGGGACGAGCTTCGCCACCACATTGCGCGTCTTGGAGATGACCCAGCTTGGCGCCATCGGCACCATCCAGCCGGTCTTGGGGCAGCGCGTCTCCAGGCAATAAAGATAGGCCTTTGCCCGGTTGCCGTGCTTATCGTGCTCGATTCCGAGTTTTGTGATCTCCGCATCGACGGCGGCGGCAACTTTCTTTTGCGCTGCTTCAATTTCCGCGCGCTTTTCCGGGCTTGCCCCGATGATGTTAAACGCGCCCCAGGTCAGCATGCAGGCGATGGGGTTGAGGTCCGACGCATAGACATCGCAGCCGATCCGCGCCGCCTCGAAAGGGATCGATCCGCCGCCGCAAAACGTATCCGCCACTTTCGGCCTATGGCCGAAGCGCGCGATTCCCAATTGCTCGACAAGCTCGGGCAGGCTTTTCGCGCTCGTTCCGAGATGCGCGTTCACATATGGCCAGATGCTTTGTTCCTCCCCCGCCATGCGGGGGAGGACAACGCCTCCACCACGCTGCGCGTGGTTCCCCTCCCCCGGTTCGCGGGGGAGGATGGAGCCGAGCAATTCCGCCTCATTGCATTCCTCCGGCCGACGTACGTGTTTCAGCCTCTCGGCATAAGGGAGGCTGGCGAAAGCCTCCGCCACCCGCGCCTGCCGCTCTGCCTTCGTCAGATCCTCACGCCACGCGCGGCGGCGCCCTGCTTCTTCCGTCGCGAGACCGGCATAGGCCGGGAACAGGCGCGCGAATTCCGCCGCGCTGTCATTGAACCGGCGCGCGAAGGCGCCGTCATCCATCGCCATCAGTTTCAAGAAAATGTCGAGATCCTTGGCGGGGTCACTGGTCGCGGGAAGCAGCGCGCCGAGCACAACCGCCCGGCACAAGATCAAAGGCTTGCGGCCTTTCCAATAGGAGCCCAGCGCCGTCAGCGTTTGCCCGGAGCCCGCCTTGCGCTCCTTATAGGCTTCCGCCGACAGCCGTCCGACCGGAAATTGCGCCTCGATGAACGACGGCGCGTCCCTCAAGGAGAACGGCGCGAGGCTCGGCGGCTTGTCCTCCCCGGCGGCGGCTTTGGTCATCCCGTCATTCCGCCGGAGAAGCGGGCGCAAGGAAAAACCCCGGCTCGCCGGCGGGCTTTTTGCGCGGACTGCGTTTGGCTTTCTTTGCCTCCGGCGCGAAATGCTCGTTTGCGCGCGGCGGGAGAGTCCCGCGCCCTGCGACCGCGCCGAGATGAAAGGCGTCGAGCCGCGTGCCGAAGCAAAGCGCCTGGCGCAGCGCGCCCCTCCAGCCCATGCCCGCCTGATGCGCGAGCCCGGTGGCCGCGGCGGTCATCGTATAAAGCCACCAGCGCTCTTCCGGCTTCAAGCCCAGCCAATTGCGGATCGCGGCGGCGATTTCTTCCTCGCTGACGCCGGGAAGCTCGGTCGCCCAAAGCAGCACCAGCAGCTCCTTGCCAAGAAGGCGCTGGACCGCTGTCTCATCGGCGCCAAAGCGCCCGGCGGGCTTGCCTTCGGCCTTGAGCCGCCGGTTGAATTCCGAGCGCGCCTCGGGGGATATAATGTCCCAAATTTCCCGCGAAGCCTCGCAACGCAAGACGGTCTCGGGCGCCCATTGCGCCTCGCGCTCAGCCGGGAGTCGGCCGAAGACCTCGAAGACCTGGACTTGCCGGGCGCGCCCCTTCGTCAGGCGCACGAGAAACGCATGCTCGCGGTAAATATCGGCGCAATCGAAATTGGCGGTGGCGGTTTTCATGGCTTCTGGTCCCATGTCACGCGGTCGAAATCGACCCCCATATCGTCGCAGAACGCAGTTAGCTCGCAGCCCGAAGAAAATTCGATCCCGTCGAGGCGCAATTTGACCGTAGGCGCGGCGGCGCCGAGCTTTTCCACAAGAGTCTTTACAAAAGCATCGAGATCGCCCGCCGGAATGGGGACATCGCGGCCGAGCCGGAGCGTGAGGTGATCCTGTTCGGATCGCCCACCATTCGCTTCGGCCATCCCGCCTCGAATGCGCGCACCGACCTTGGCAAGCCAGGCGAGGGCGGAAAAAGCCGCCGCGGTGTCCTTCGGCTCGAAACGCGATGTCAGGGTGGCGGGCGTATCGGGCATGAGGGCCGGCCGGGTGGGAGAATAGATCCCGCCGGCTTCGCTCACGCCGCCTTGAAGCGGCGCGCTTTCCTCCTCGCCGAACTGGCCATTCACCTCGGCGACCGCCCTGAGGCGCGTCGCGCCGGGCGGCGCCGCGATCTCCGAGCTGTCGATCACCGGCCCCGATTTCGGATCGGCGCCGTCGAAGGTTGCATGAATCTTCGCCGCGCGCGGGCTGGCGAGGAAGGAAACACGGTAGCCGCCGGAGACCCGCTTTACATCGAGCTTCACGCGGACCGGCGCGCGCCATTCGCAGGGATCGCCGGTCTTTGCCACCCCCTTGCTGTCGACAGCGAGGAACCACGCCGCCGGGGCCTCAGTCTCGTAAACGCGCCCGTCGAGCTTTTGGGAGACAGCAGGATCGGGCGGCCCGCTTTCGGAGACATAGACCGTATCGGCATCCTCTGCCGTGACATTGATCTGAAAGCGGCCAGTCTCGATGGGGTTTGGCCCGAAATCGTCGACGCGTGCCGTCACCTTTGTGCGGCGCTCCCATTTCTTGGCGATGAGGCCTTCTCGCTCGCGCCAGAAGCCGCGCTGAACGGCCATTTTGACGAGCTGATCGAGACCGTTGCGCGGCAGCCAGAACCAGCCGGAACGAACCGCGGCATTGCGGCGGAGCGAGGCTTGCTGAACCGCATCAGCGTCGAAAAGGATTTCCTCCGCATCGAGGCGCAAGGTCTCGAACTTTTCGTCGAACTTTTCGCTCGGGATGAACTTGCCGCGTTTGCTAAGCGTCTCAATGATCTGCTGCTCGCCCGAATAGTCGTTGCGATCGAACTCCATGCGGAAATCATCGACCTTGCGCAGCGCCTTGCCCGTGGGGAAAACAATCGTCTTGAAGGTCTCGCGAAGCGCGCTCGTAAACCCGGCGGTCTCGCGCCCCTTGATGTTTTGAAGTTCCTGCATCTGTTGCGATGCCGGCCCGTGCTGGGCCTTGATCCGCTCCTCGACCTTCTCGATTGCGCGCATCCGCCGCGCCCGCTCGCGCAACGTCTTGACCGCGTTTGGGTCGGCGGTCAGCACAAGCACCCGGTTTTGCAGGTCCTGGCTATTCCACCAATCGACGAAGTCCTGTGGGAGCTTGTCGGCGGGTCGTTCGAGGATCACCAGCGTCGGGCGGTCGTCGTCGAGTTTGATTTTGTCGAGAGCCGGAAGGATCGCCATTTTGTCCGAATAAAGCGCGCCGGTATGCGGCTTGAAGACTTCTTGCAGTTTCGCGCCCAAGGTTTGGTCGACTTGTTCCTCGGCGAGGTTCGAAGCGATTTCGGTGATCTCGGCGGTGACATTCGCGGTTTGCCCGAAAAAGACGCGCTGATCGACACCTTGGAAGAGATACCACGCCTGGCCCTTGAGCCCGCTGAGCGCGGCCTTGATCTCCGAGACCTCAAGCAAAGGATCGACGAGGGTTTCGATCAACTCGCCATCGGTCAGGCCACGCAGCGGCGTTTCCGCCGCCGACAGCGACGACATCAAAAGCACCTTGGCGACCGCCGACGCGGTCGTCTCGCCCCCGGCGGCGTCGATGCGTTCGGCGAGTGCGTTGCCGCGATCGGCCACGTCATGGGAGATCGCGTTCATATAGGCGGGATTGATCTTGCGGATTTCCTCAATCGTTGCCTGATCGTTGAAGTCGAGATGCTGGAGGCCAACGAGAAACACATTGGCAGTTGATGCGAAAGCGCTGCGCACGGCAAGCCGGAGCAGACGGATAAGGGCTCTTGTCTTCTGATAGCCGCGATTTTCGGAAAAGCGCGCGACAATATCGCGGATGGAAGGATGGAAGGGATAGGTTTCCCTGATGCGCTCGACGAAAGTCTCGGGGGTTGTGGCGACCGTGTCGACTCGTTTCGCCTTTTGGAGCGCATCCACATAAGCCTGCGCAACTTCATCGATCCGATCTTCAGGGGGAAGCTTGTCGAACAGGCGCTTGCGCACGATCTCGAATACCTCTCCGGTATTCTGCTGCACCGGCGTGATGGCCTGCGCATTGCGATCGTAGTGTTTGCTCAAATTTTCAATCAGCGTGCGAAGCTGACCAGAGCCGTCGAGGTAAACGTCGTCTTTCAGGTTCGTGACTACGACGCAAGCGCGTGGGCAGCGTGGAAGAGCGTTGAATAGGCGTTCAAGCGCGCCAATCGTTAGATCGCCGAGCGTCGTGTTCCCGACAGGCTCGCCTTGCGCCATTTGGAGATAGCTCGGCAGCTCATCGAGAAGAATTAGGACAGGCTCATTGCCGATAACCGAGACCCACTCATCGACGCCAGGCGTCCTTGGACCGTTGCGCCAGAAGGGCGCCATAACCTCCGTCCGGCTAAGCTTATCGGCGATGTAACCCCAGAGCAGACTGTCCGGATTCTGGTGGCCGTTGAAAATAACGGCTTTGGCGGCGCCAAAGTCTCCAGCCGAGGCCAACTGAGGAAGCACCTCTTTTCGTAGTTCTGGATTTGCGGCAAGAAGACCGAAGGCGATCAAACTATGGGTCTTGCCGCCGCCCATCGCCTGCGTGAGATAGAATGCGCCGTCGTCAGTCTTGCCAGCGAGTCTTTCGAAACCGCGGTTAACGAGGAGTTTCAAGCCATTGGTAAAGAAATTCCGGCGAAAAAACTCTCTTCCGTCAATCTTGCCCAAAGCAAACTCTTCGAGTTGAGCAACTTGCTCAACGAGGCTGTCGCTCGTTACGGCGCTGCTAGGTGTACAGAGTTGCTTAACCGTTGCTATTGGCATGGTCCTGCCTGTTGGAAAACTGAGCTAAATTATCGAGCCCTGCTGCAGTTGGCTCCTGCTGCAGCTGCCAGGGGCGTAGGTACACTATCAAAAATTATCACTTCATACTGCCTATCGAGGCAAATGTCCGGCCCAGTTTCACGGGAAACGGCTTGCCGGTAGGTGGATAGCCTCGCCAGCGGGCAGGCGATCGGCGCATGGACGTTATGGCCAACCGTTAAGTAGGTCACTGGCGAAGATGGGTCATGCCAAGTTCCTCCCACAACCAGCTTACATCGTAGCCGGCCATAGCCGCGTTGCCGCCATGCCGAGCCGCGCCATTCTCCAGCACTTTGAGCCATGCCGCCAGCATTTTGCGGTCCTTTGGCGACTTGGCGGCGCGGCGCGGCGTCATGTTCCCGAGCATCGGCACGGGCTCGTCAAGCAGGTTCATGTAGTAGCGGTCCATATTCGCCTGCAGCACCGCCCGCTCTTCGTCCGGGGAGAGCCCGGAGGACAATGCCTTTGTTTCTTTAGCGGGCCGCGATGCCATCGATTGAGCGGCTGTCCGGGCCTCAATGAGCGGTTCGCCAACGAGACCTCCGAGCACGGGCTCGATCAAGGCGCGCCCGCGCTCCGCCCGCTGCTGCGAGTTCGCTTCGAGGGTCAGCGACCGGTCCTTCAGCTCCACCGTTCCGAGCACGAGCGAACCATCATCGAGCATTGTGATGAACGTTTGACTGTCCGCTTGCTGCGTCTTGCTAGCTGACTTGTTGTTTGGGCTAACCCAATTCCAGAAGGTGCCACTTTCCGGGCGCAACGCTGGGATGGCCACAAGGGCAAGGCGGACCGCTTCGGGACTGGCCTCAGGTTTGAGCGGATAGCTGACAGTGGTGAAGGCAAGTTCATCGCCATCCGTGTTGCACATCTGCGGCAGCGCCGGGTTCAACGTCCGCTGCAGGAAATCATCGAGCCATATATTCGTGAATAGGAATGCTGAAGCGCGTAAAATCTCAGTGTCCGACAGGGCCTCAGCATTGAGCCGATCGCTTTCGGCAAGACCAGACTTCCGGGCGAGCTCGACAGCCTCTCTACGCGCCTTCTTGCTCGCACGATGCAGGGATTTCAGAAGAGCCTCGCTTGTATCGTAGCCGAATGGCAAGGCACCGCCAGCCATTTCGGTCCGCGCGCCAACGCGCACAAGACGCGCCGCAAGCCGGTCCCACGGTTTGAGGTACCGTGTTCCTGATCGCTCGCTCACCCGCACTGGTTCCCCTCCCCGCACCAGATCGCGGGCAAGGAAGGATTCATCGCGGACGATATCGCTGATTTCAAAAAGGCTCATCACAGACGAGCGCAGCGCACTTATGTACGCCTTGTTCGAGGCGCTCTCCTTCCAGCCCCGGCGCTTTAGATAGTCGTCGACGATGTTGCGGCCGCCATCCATGTCGCGTGTCAGAAAATCTTCGAAAACGCAGCCCCACAGCACGGTGGCATGGTGGTCTCCAACGATCTCTGACAGCGCTTCGATCGGGACATCGGCCTTAGCGCAAGCTACTCCCAGATGCCGATCTAGTGTCCTGGCTCTCAATTGGCGACCAATAACTCATGCGGCTTCTGCTTTCTCGAGGGCCTTGCGGGCGCGTCTGATTTTTTCGAGGATGGCTTTGCCTTTTGCAGTCCATTTATAGGGCTGGGGATTGGCGTTGCGGTCGGCGAGATAGGCGTTGATATCGTCAACCAGCTCCTTTACCGAGCCAAAGCTGCCCGATCGTATGACATCCTCGGTCAGATCGGCGAAGAACCGTTCGACCAGATTGAGCCACGATGATGATGTCGGGGTGAAGTGCATATTGAAGCGCGGGCGCTTGGCGAGCCATGCCTTCACCTTTGGATGCTTGTGGGTCGCGTAGTTGTCAGCGATCAGATGCAATTCGAAGCTCTTGGGCGTCTCCCGGTCTATCTGCTTGAGAAAGCGCAACCATTCGACATGCGTGTGGCGCTGCTCGGTGCGCGCAATCAGCTTGCCCTGCAGATAGTCGAGCGCCGCGAACAGCGTGGTTGTGCCGTGGCGTCTATAGTCATGCGTGATCGTGCGCGGATGGCCAGGACCGAGCGGCAAACTGGGTTGTGAGCGCTCCAGCGCTTGGCATTGGCTTTTCTCGTCGCAGCACAGCACCAGCGCATTCGTCGGCGGTTCGAGATAGAGGCCGATCACGTCCCAAAACTTCCTCTCGAAGTCCGTGTCGGTCGACAGCTTGAACGTCCTGGTGACGTGCGGCTTCAAGTCGTTCTTCGACCAGATGCGCTGCACTGTGCTATGGGAGACGCCGGCGTGGCGGCCCATGCTGCGCACGCTCCAGCGTTTGCGCCCCTTCGGCGGCTGCGTGACTTCGGTCACGACGCGAGCGACCTTCCTCGCCGGGATCGAAGGTTTGCGACCCCGTCCTGCGGCCTCGTCAAGGCCGGCAAGCCCGCGCGTCTCGAAGCGTTTCGACCATGTCGAGACGCGCTTCGCCGTCGTCTTCAATCGCATCGCTGTTTCAGCGACGCCGACGCCGTCGAGTCGAAGAAGAATAATCTCGGCGCGCTCGCGTTCGCGCACCAGGCTCGTCCTTGCGCGCGCCCGCCGCCGCAGTTCCTCTACGACCTCTGCTTCAGCCTGTAACCGCTTGATTGGTCGTGCCATCTTAGCAAAACTTCCTGCAAATCACTCGCAGAAATAATAGTCGATATTTGAGAGACAGGACACTAGCAGATCATCGAAGGCATCCCGCCACTCCTCGCGGCGAAGCCACTTCATCAAACCTGTGAGAGAGTTGGCGCTTGCCATGAATTGCGCCCACCGTGAATCCGTAGTCAGATTACCAATATAGCAAAGTAATTCAAAGCGCAGTTTGGCACCCGGGCGCTATCCCCCAGGCAAATGAGATTGCGAATTGTATGGGTTCCAAGAGCAGAAAAAACTCATCGGTTTCAATTACTTGTAAATTCCGTACTGAAATGCCGCAGTCAAGAGGTCCGGAGAAAAAGAGGGAGAACGGAGAAAAATCCGGGCAGCCTGAGCACCGCGCAGTCAACAGCCAGTTAGCTAAAGGCCCCGGAAATATTTGGTTTTCCCGGCATCTCAACGGGCGGGAGAATATCACGGGCAGCAAGACTGGCGGAGGGGCGTCCGCCATACGGATGCACTATCTGATTGAAATTGAATTGCTTCCGGGAATTAGGGCCGGGACGGACTGATAAAAAATCTTACAAGCGGGCCGCTTGCCGGGCAAGATTCCGCCCCATCCTGATTTTCAGTTCACTTTGGCTTCTGGTCAAGGGTCATCCGGCAGGAAAGCCGCGGCGCCTGGGCAAGGCGTCCCAACCGGTGCATACTGTGCACCCGTTTTATTGCCTCCTTCGGAAAGCCGCGCAAGGCGCTCAAGCCGATCCGGTAAACGGCGGCGTCAGGCCGGTGGTTAATAGGCACCGTCTATCACACTTATAGAAGTAAGCTCTCAATGTGGCCTGGCAGTGAGGGCAAGGACCAAACGTCCTGAGGGAAGTCAGAACGGGATTTCATCGTCCGGGCCATCGTCTTGCCCGGTCCAAACGCCCGCGCAGCGCTCGGCGCGGGAGGCGGAGCGGTCTAAGCGGCTCGCCGGTTGAGGCCCGGCCTTCGCCTTGCGCTCTTTGGGCTGCCGGAGGGGAAGGATTTGGGAGATTGTGAGATTGAGAGAGAGCTTCTTCGCTCCGTCCGCAGTCTCGTAAAGGTCACACTTCAACGCGCCTTGCGCGGCAAGCGCGTCACCCTCGTGAAGGGTGAGAAGCTCCGCCTGAACCGAATCCTGGAACGCAATCAGGTTCACGAATTGGCTTGTCTCGCCGGTTGTGACTCGAAGGCAGGCCTTGGTGAATAACTTTCCGGACTTCGCCTCCCGCTGCTCAGGATCGCGGAATAGTGTGCCGGTGATGAGTGCTGAGATCATCTCCAATTTCCCCATCTCTCGGCGCGCAGCACTTCCATCACCGCGTTTTCGTGCTTCCGAAGCTCGCCCAGAAGATCGGGGTCATTGCGGCCGGGCACCGCGATGACCAAGTGGCCGGTTGAAATGTGCAGCCCGAGCCCGTCCTGCCTCGAGTAGCGGATGAGGGCGCGGGCGTAATCTTGTTCGGTTGCGTAAAGGTCACTGAACCGGGCAGCTGCCGGGCTTTGGGCCGCAACCTTTGGTTGCTCACCGGCCTTCTCGCCGCCGGAGCGCTCCGGGAAAACATGCCCACTTCGGTCAGTGTCAAAAGTGTCAAAAGGCTTCCGTGTTTCAAAAACATGCTCACCCTGGTCAGTGTCAAAAGTGCCAAAAGCACCTTTTGACACTTTTGGCACTTGTTGAAGTGAGCGTTTTTTCTCGTTGAGTGCTTTCAGCCGGGCCAGATATTTGCTCATTGCATCGCCCCCGGATTAATCGCATAGGTTGTAGTCGGTCGGCCGCCGGTTTCATGTCTCTCGGCCCGCAACCAGCCGGAATCGGAAAGAAGGTCTAAGCCTGCTTGCGCGTGGCTGCGGTCCGTAAGACCCGCCCAGTGAGGCCGCATTGCATCCCGGAGCGTGAAGCCGTCTTTCAGCTCCCCCCGCCGGATGTGTTTGATGATAGCCTTGGCGGCCGCCGTCTCGGAATTCAGCCCTGACCCGTAGGCCCGCCGGGCATGTGTTTCGAGATATTCTGAGAAGATGATAGCCCTCAGAATAGCCGCCTCGGAAACCGGCCCAGTTCCGCCGTCCGCCAAGTGGTTGATCAAGGCCAGGGCGGGCACGAGCTTGCGGTATTTCGCAAGGTGGCTTTCGATCGCCGGGGATAATTCTCCGCTGCGCAGCCTCTTTTCGAACTCTGCCCGCCATTCAGAGAACAACGCTTGCGCCTCGGGATCGAACCTTAAGAACGGCACACTGCCGAACTCATCACTCCGCGCGCCAGCGGTCTCGGGCGTCAACTGGTCAAGCCGTTTGAACGTCTCCCAGGCCGTCCTTTTGGCCTCGCTGTCGGGATAGCGATCAACCTCTTTCCAGCCGCCGGTTTGGTCCGGCCAGACAAGGAGCCCGAATCGTTGAATAAGGCCATCATCGCCCGCCCCGCCCTCGTTGGCGCGGCGGATATATTCGGCAAGCCTGCCAGGCTGCGTTGAGCCAAGCAAGCTAATGCACGCCCGCTCGATATGTGTCCGGCCGCGAATGATCCGGTCGAAAGTGTAACTGCCGGTTCCGTTCCAAGAACTGAGATAAAATCCGCGCGCCGCCGCGAACTCTTCACGGTCGAGCGTTTTGAGAAGCGAAACGAGTTCATCACGGAACACGAGCACGCCTTGCGGATTGCAGGAGAGAATTTCGCCAAGGGATTCGTAACTCGTGTCGTTGGTGAGATACCGCCGCGCCTTGGGTTCCTCGGGCTCGGGAGCGAAATCAATCCTCGGCGCAGCGCCGCTTTTGATCGACTGCCGCGACGCCTTGGCAGCCTCTTCATTTCGTATCTTCGCAATCGCGGCTTCGTTTTGATATTTCTTCAGCGCCGCTTCATGTTTTTTGAGTTCGTCAATCTCAAAGCGCTTTAGCGGCCGGATGGCCTCTTCCATCGCTGGCGATTTTAAAACACCCGGCCGGCCGACTTCGCATCCCCAAAGATTGGGAACTTCCGTCCAGTCGTTGTTCCGCTGGGGGCGGATTCCGAGCTTGCTCCCAATCAATGAACCGCACGCAACGATAACGGGCACTGCGACAAATTCCGGCGCGCATTGCATGCGGTCTGCAATGTCTATCACCCAAGGCCGGAGCGATTCGGGAAGGAACTCTTCGTTAAACGCGGCAACGGGTAAGAGTCCGTCCGGCAAGGGCTTTGGCGCGGGCCAATGCGCGCCTTGCTCGATGGGCAGATGAACAACGGGAGCTGGGGCTTTCGCCTCACGATGCAGACGCACGGGCTCGCGCGCCTTCACCTCTCGGTAGGCCGCCGTTTCCGCGGCGAACCATTTGTTGCGCTTCTCTAAGGGCCAGTTTTCAAATCCAGGCGGGTATGGGCTGTTGCTCATGTCAGCCCCCCTTGAACTCGCCTGAAGGCATTGTTGCCGCTGATGAAGCGCTCTCGCGCCGCCCTCCGGTTCGCTTCGGCTCCAATCAAGTCTCGGATACAAAGATCATCCGCCGCGCGGATCAATAAGACGGCCGCATGACGCCATGACGCTTCGACCGTGAGCGCATGGCGCTCGGCTTCGAAATCCTGCGTCAGATCATCGAGCACCGCCTGCAGCGGCGGGGATTGCTTTGCTTCTCGGTGGGTGATAATTTCGAAAGGGTCAGTGCCGCCAAGCAAAGACCCTTCCGAAGGGTCCGCCGAAACACACGGCGGGCCCTTTTCTTTTTGGAGATCCATGGTTCAGCCCTCCCTTATTCGGGTGGGCTTGGCGGCCGAGCCTGGGGCCGGACGGCGCTTGCAATACTCCGAAGTGCTTTTGATCGGCGGCGAGATTCTCGAAAGAGCCCATTGCTCCAAGGTTTCCGGCAGGTAATAAACCCGATGCCCGGCTTTATGGAATTCTGGGCCGCCGCCCGCAGTGCGCAGCTTGGCGAGCCAGCGCCGCGCGCCGAATCCGAATCTTTCCTTTAGGAAGGCCTCGGCCCGTTCAGTTGTGAGATAGGAAATTGGCATAGCCGCTCCTCAATAATTGTGGGACGGCGTTCCATTATTCTGATCGTTTCTGACAATGCGAGATACATTAATTCTGCTGTAAGCCCATGCGCTTCACCAAGCGCCGCAATCGCTGAATGTGGGTCTCTGCCGCGTTGCTCTTCGGAAGCCGCCCGTCAGCTATGTATTCCTTGATGATCTGACGCAGCGCAGCGCCGAGCGAGCCTTTCTCAGCCTCGATCTTGCGCGCTTCAATTAGGATCTGCCCATCGAGATTGGCGTAGCCCTTTGATCCATCCGGGCGGCCTCGATTGCGCCAGGCGAATGGGTCAGCACCCAGAGGGCCGGGGCCGCAATAACTGCACACCGCGTGGCCTCCTGCCCTCACTCCAAAGCCGCCGGCGAGACGGTCGAGCGCGGTATCAACTTCAGCGCGCTCACGAGGCGAGAGAGAGCCTTCATCGAGGCTGCGCTCGATCTCTGTAAGCTGCCGGAGCGCGTCGCCTTTTTGCCCTCGGTGGCGAATCCTGGGGTTTGCCTCCCGGAGCAAACCGGCCCGGTACTTCAGAGCGTCCACGGTAGGCGCGCCCATTTCCTCATCCGCTGGCGCTGTGGCCGGGTGCTTGCGCCGATTTATTGCCTCGGCAACAGCCGCCCGCCTTCGCTCCAACTCACGCTTTGAATCCGGCCTGCCCTTCGGGTGCCAGAAGCGCGTACCATCCGTCCAAAGACCTGCGCAGAAGGAGGTCTCGACGTATCCCGCCGGCGGTAGATTGTCGTCGCCTTGATCTTGCCTCGAGCCGCCGCCCGGCTTATCTTCACCATCAACCACGTGCGCACCTCCACCGCGTGCTGGGAAAAGCCTCGTTGGCGTTGCCGCAGTTTATTTTACCGGCGATTTCCTCAACAATACAACATCGCCTTTCTTGCCCTCCATCGCCGCAGCAATCGTTGCGCCAATTGCCTCAGCGGCCCGTTTCATGGGGTCAGCGTCTAAATGCGCATAGCGATGCGTTGTCGCCGCTTGCGAGTGGCCTAAGAGCTTGCCGATAATCGGAAGGCCGAGCGAAGCGCCAGCGCCAACGGACGCGAATGAATGGCGCAGGTCATGCAGCCGGACGCCATTGAGGCCAGCGGCCCTTGTTACGGCAGCCCAGGGCTTTTTGAGGTCCGCGCGCGGCGCGCCGTCCTTTGCTCCAGCGATGATATGCGGGTTGCCTTCAATGCGCGGCAGGCTCGCGAGCACGTCCAGCGCCGCCGCGCTGAGATAGAGCGTCTTCTTGCCGGTCTTGCTATCGGGCAGGAACATTAGCCCGCGCTCGAAATCAACGTGCTCCCATTTCGCATGCAAAATCTCGCGAAGCCGCGCGCCAGTCAGAATCAAGAGCCGGATTGCTGCTACCGCGAAAGGATCAAGCTTGCTCCAGCGGTTTGCTTCCTTCGCGGCGTGCTTGCTTGCGCATTCGCCCGCCCAGGAAAGACCTTCCACCTCGCCTTGCCGCAAAGCAGCGCCTAGCCGGGCAAGTTCATCGCTTGTGAGGAACTTCTCACGCTTGTGCTCCTTGTAACGCTCAATCCCGCGCGCCGGGTTGGTGTGCCCTTCTGGCAGAAGGCCGCGTGCAATTCCCCACGCAAAGCACTTGCCCGTGATCGCTAAGAACCGGTTCGCGGAATAAGGCGTCCCGGAGTGCCGCGCATGCAGAGCCGCGATCTGAGCGCGGCTTACGGCGTGGGCCTTGAGCGATCCGAAAGCGTCAGCAAGCCTCGCAAGCGCCGTCCGGTAGTGCTTGGCGGTTTTGGACTTCAGCTTCTTTCTTACGTGCTCGCTCTCGAAAGCCCCGGCGAGCTGCGAGACGGTGAGCGCCTTGCGCGCCTCTTGTCGTTCTCCCTGCGGGTCTTGCCCCAGCCTCACGCGGGCTAAAGCCTCTTGCGCCGCCCGCCTCGCCTGCTCTGGCGTTAGCGCGCCATGCTTGCCGAGCGTTAGCCGCCGTTTAGACACTCCGCGTCCGCCGCTGCCGGGCCGGTATTCAAGAATGTAGCTCTTAATGCCCGAAGGCATGACAAGCACACCGAATCCCTTCAACTCATCGTCAAAAATCTTGAAGGGCTTTTCTCCCAGCTTGAGGGCGTCGACCATCCGCTTTGTGATCTTGGGCATCGAAGCATCCTTTGTCGCCACCATGTCGCCACCGATTTGGGCGCGTCTGGTAAACGTCAGAAACAAGGATGCCTCATAAGATCATGATTTACAAGAAGATTAGAAAGCGTGGGTGGATGTGTGGTAAGCCTGCAAAAAGCTCTGCCGCGAGACTCTTAATCAGCGGGTCCAAGGTTCGAGCCCTTGTGCGCCCACCAATGATCCACCGGAAACCATAGCCTACGGTCCCTCTCGAAAAATAACGGCAAGCTCTGGGCTTGGTGTCAGCGCAATGGCTGCATGGCGCTTATCGCCCGCGGCAAACGGGAAAATCTAACGGGCTCCGCTACAGCCCCCTCAAGGGCGGGAAGGCGAAGCTGGACAGGCGCACATAATCGCGCGCGCACGGTCCAGTTCATGACGCCCAGTTCTTTGCGGGGCTGCTTCCAAGGCGGCGTTCAGCGCGCCTATGCTCGCAAGGACTTCTGCGCCAGCTCAAGCGTCCCTGACGCAGCTTTAGTTGGGTGTACCAGCTCCGCGCGCCGGTTACTGCGGATAGGGCATCCACTGACTGAGCGCCGCGCTCTCAAGGAAATGATTGCTGCTGCGGCCGGAATCGCGGGTGGCGGCGAAAAGGGGCCGCAATCCATGGCGCGGGTGTTCGCGGCCTGTGAGCCCAGGCAACGGATGGTACTTGCGATCGACGAGCGGACCGGCTGCCACTTGAGTCGCTGGTTTACGAAGTCACGGCTTATGGTGCCATTCTTAAACTGGCGTAGCGGCTTTGGAAATGCTTTATCAAAGCCGCTTCCTCCATAAATCGAGGATTATTTAGAAAGATAGGTTCATGCGACGGATAGGCTGCGGCTCGACAGAACAATGTCAAACAGTCGTGGGTATCTTCGCCGCCCCAATTTATTACTTCCTGAATCAGAATCTTTCCACCGTTTTCAGAAATCAGATTCGCGATGATTGCGGCCGACACCGATTGAGCCCGCGCGTGCGGCTCTCCGATGCTGCCGTTGAACACAGCCAAGTTGGAGTGGTGAATGAAGGCCGCGCCGTTTGGCAAAAGTTTTCTGATAATCTGCGGTATATATGACTGGATCACATCAATCTCGGCGTGGACCAAAGAATCGAAAGAAAAGACAAGATCGAAGTGGCCATTGGGCGCATCGGCCAGAGACAATCCGTCGTTAACGGCAAATTCTGCGTGCCTTATGCCGCCGAAGGTGTGGCGGCACGTCGTGATGCATTGCGCAGATAGATCGATACCTAAATACTGCCTGCAAGCTGGCAGGAGAAATTTGGTCCATCTTCCGAAGCCTGGAGCGATCTCGAGGATCCGCCCGGCAGGTAAGAAACGATGGAGGCGAGGCAGCAAAGACCCGAACCATTGCGCTTCGCTCCCGCCCCAAGTTTCGCTCCACTCTTCACCGCCCGTTTTCCAATCATATCCGCCGTTCCAAAAATCTCGATTCCATGCAGTTTCTGGCACCCTTCCCTCCCCTGCTCTAAGAACTCGCGTTAACGGTTACTCCCCCACAAGATCCTGCGTCCCAAGGCTATAGCTGGGCGGCAATCCAATTTTTTCGCAAAAAACCAGAGGACAAACGGGCCGATACGTAAACCGATCAGCACTTATCGCTTGAAATAAGCCGTTTATACAAGTCAATGTATTTATCTGTAAGCGCATCCATGCTGTACTCTGCACCATTTTTCCTTGATGCGACACGAAAAGAACTTCGAAGCGAATCGTCAAGCATGGCCTGCATCGCTGCTTTCAGACCATCAACAAACATCTCAGTATCATCATTGTTCTCGATAACAATTCCGGCCACGTCTCCTCGTTTGACAATCATATTCTCAATTTCGCCGATCCTCGTCGCGATTATGGGTGTCCCAGTGTGCATGGCCTGAATGATGCAAAGAGGAAACGACTCCCCGATAAACCGGGTGGGGAGGATGGCGCAGTCAGACATCCGGTATAGCCCGCTTATTCGAGACTGATATCCGAGAAAAGTTATGTTTGGCTCTTTTTTGTAGAGCCGCGCGAGCCGCTCCGGTTCGCCGCCCTCACCGCAAAGCAACAAATGCATCTTCCGCCCAGGATTTTCTTTTCTTAGCCTCATGAATGCGATTATCGATTCCTCCCATCCCTTTTGCTTTATCCCGCGGGCGGCCAAGGTGAATACGACGGCATCATAAGGTATGCCGAGATCGTCACGTGTTTGTGGGAAAGGGCGGGGATCGAAGGGCATGGCGTTGCCGAGCTTGGAAAAGATTTCACTCTTCAACGGCAGGGATTTGAACGCCTCCAGGTTTTTTTCCGAAAGGTAAACCCAATGCGAAACCCCCTTGATGATGCGCAAGAGGCTACCATCGTCAATCGGGATCGCTTCGTAGGATCCATGAAGCGTCACGACATATGGGATTCTTGCATTCATTCGCATCTTGTTGAACAAAAACATGTCGACCGACAACATGTGCGAGTGGATAATCGAAACACCGGTATCGGCCAGAAACTCGTCCATTCCCATCTCTTCGACATGGCCTGAGCCGTAGACAGCAATGCCGGGATTAAGGGAAGCCAGCATGCCCTCGTTTACTGTAGCTGTATCGAGCGCCATCATCGAAACTGTGTAGCCACGATCATGCAACGCATTTGCTAGATTTATGGGGAACACCTCCCCGCCACCGACGTGAAATCCCAAAAATGCCATTAGGATGTGAGGATTCTCCCGTTGTATTTGCAATAATCGGTGCTTGCCGACAAGCTCCTCTAGAGCCGCACCCTCAGAGGCCTTCTTGAAATAGCGATACTGCTCACTGACCTTATGATAGAATTTTTCGACCGTATTATCGGGAACGCCCCATTGCTTCCGAAGCACGGTCATCAACCGCTCATGTTCGATGTAATAAGCCGGCCGCGTAAACGCAGAGACAGAGGTATTTTTTCCGTGCTGACGGAAATAAGAGACCGCTTTTGGGTCATATGCGATTTGCCCGCCTCCTGCGAGATGGCAGTAAAGAAACCAATCTCCCAGCACGGTATAGCTAGACGCCTCTTTCCAGACCGCTTGGGAAAGCTCTTGCCGGCGCCAAACACAGCCACCTACGTTAGCAATGACATTGTTCACGCCGAAACCGTTCGCGAACCATTTGTTGGCCGGACGGCAAACGGGCCTGTCCCATATTCCCTCTTCGGCTCCTTCCCGGTAGCCATCCAGTCCATGCTGGAGATTGCCGTTGCTGTCCGAAAATTGTATCCGTCCAAACGCGATATTGACGCTTCTGTCCTTTAAATGGCTGACCATGATTTCGAGAAAATCATTCTCACAGAAATCATCGCTTTCACAAATCCAAATCAATTCTCCATCAGAGTTATCTATACCTTTTTTCCACTGCGCAAAGACATTACCGGAGTTCGTATCATTCATTATTGCTTTGATTCGAGCAGGGTAGCTTTGGCAGAACTCTTTGATAAGATCCTGGCTTCCATCGTCGGAACAATCGTCGAGTATGATAACCTCAAGATTTTCATAAGTTTGGTCTAGGATAGAAGTGATGCGCTGTTTCAGGAACGCTCTGTGATTATAGTTTGGAACTATCGCAGAGACCTTCGGCCGATAGCTTGACTTCTCATTCGAGCGGGCGCCCCGGGGATCAATCGAGACCTTTTTTTTTAATCCGTCCGCGTCCGCGCGCGTGTTCGCTATTGCGTCAGGCCGATCTTCGACGGCCATATTGCGCCGCTGCTTCTCGATCAATCGAAATGGCGCACGAATAAATTTATCGAGGGAAAGCCCCAGCCGGAACCATCCCCAAGCGTTTATGCGGTCGAGGTGATAGATATATTCAGCGGCCTGCGCGCTTAGCTCCCCAATCTGCGCATTCCTTTGGGCAAGCTGCGCGCTTAGTTCCGCAATTTGCGCATCCCTTCCGGCAAGCTCCGCGCTTAGTTCCGCAACCTGCGCATCCCTTCCGGTAAGCTGCGTGCTTAGTTCCGCAACCTGCGCATCCCTTCCGGTAAGCTGCGTGCTTAGCCCTGCAAGTTCCGCCTGCAAGCGCGCAATATCGCCATCACGTTGGGCAACGGTAGCTTTCCAGCTTTGAACAGTCTCGCTGGCGTCAATGCCAATGTCCAGGAAAGATGCCGCCGTATCCGGGAGGTCAGCATCCGAGGCGATAATCAGATTGTACGTCGACTCAATGAGACCTGGGCGGCATCCGGTCCCGCTAAGATCTACTGACGTAAAGGCCGATTGCGCCCCTTCACAGCTGGGTATGATGCCAGACCCAAACATCACCTTCTGGCCGAGTGCAATGACATTCTTGAAATGGGCGCGGAATAGACTCTCGAATTCGTCGCGATAGAGCTCTTTAACGTGGAAGGGGTTGTGATAATCTGGTTTATCCGTGTAGATCGCTTTATCAGGCGAAGAGATGATGACCAGGCCGGCGGGCTTGAGCACCCGCTTGATCTCTGCCAGCATTTGCTCATGCTCGTCATGGTGCTCGATTGTCTCGAATGACACCACGAGATCGACAGAGGCATCTGCCAAAGGAATTTTTGAGCAGGAGCCTAGCCGGAATTCGAGGTTAGGCAGCTGGTATTTTTTTCTGGCATGCGACACCGCATCTTCGGCGATATCGACCCCGACAACTAAGGCTGCTTGGCTCGCAAGCAGCGCGCTCCCATACCCCTCGCCGGAAGCGATATCGAGGACTCTCTTCCCTTTTGCAAGGGCCAATGAATAGACATATCTATGCATGTGCTCGATTTGGATATTCCCCGATATTTCCGGGACATAGCGCTCACCTGTGAAAGCTAACGTCGTATCTGGCTGCATGGACAGGCACCTTGAATTTCGGGTCAAGGACGAACGGTCAGCTTGGTTGTATCGAGATTCGGCGCCCCAAAAGAAAGGCCATGCCTGTACCGTAATCTTTCATAGAACGCCACGTCTTCGGCTAACAAGTCCTCGAGGCGGAGGCGGATTGAGGGGTCCGCCTCCAGTTGCTGTCTTTCGGTAGAATGTATTGTCTTATTCTCGTGTATTTCTGCTACGAGGGGGAGGTTGAGCGCTTCCGCGAGACGGCGAACGTCCACATCGCGAGTTTCGTGGAATCCTATAAAATCGAATCGGTTCATGTCGAACTCCCCAAAATACGTCTCCGACATAAGCCGCCGAATGCCAGGATAAGCCGCGAAATCAAAGATTGAAGGCTTCTCCCGAAGGAACCGCCCATGCAGTTCGTGACCCGGCGTCATAAGAGATTTCCAATAGGAATAAATTGAGATCAAATTATCCACCGGGTGGCGTAAGAATGTAATCCAATATGCATTGGCAGATGCATAGCGCTGAGCCCGAAAATGGCCGTGCACAATCCGCTTTCCATCTGGGAAAAGCGCCGTTTCGGCGCCAGCGGGAGTAAGCGGGTCATGGCTATAATCAAGGCTGACAGCATCACCCAGCAAAGTAGCGAACTGGGATTTGAGAGATGAACCAGCGGCCTTGGGGAAATGAACTGAGACCACGCGTTCCGGCCGCAGGCTTTTTGCTTGTGGTAAGGAGCGCACGCAGGCAGATATCGGCTCATTCCGGGCACTCAAAGCTAACGCGGCCGGGAACTCGACGGCGTTTACTGAAACGGTCGAGAAGCCAGCCTGCAGAACGTAAGTCCACATGTCTGCGCCGAATTCAGTATGCACTAGAAAATCGTCAGTTCCAGTTTCGGCTGACCCATGATAGCTCTTTGGCAAACCTGCCCTGCTTCGGGTGAGCCGCCCGATGATCGTCGGGATTGTAAAGCAAAGCACCCCCTTTGGTCGTAAGACCCGCCGGCACTCTGCCAAGGCGCGCAGGGGATTAGAAACATGTTCTAACGTATCTGAATGAAGGACAAGGTCGAAGCAAGCGTTTGCATAAGGCAGATTATGCACATCTACTGATGGATAACGGGCTAGGGCGTGGCCGGGAAGCCGGCTTAGCACCGGGTTTAGATTTGCCGCCTCATTGATTTCGAGGACTGCAAGTCTCCTCGCATCCACGGTTGCAACATATTCTCCCAACGTCAGGTCTGTCCCGACAGCGCCCCGAATTGCATTAGCGAGCGCAATTGAGCGCAGATTCGAGCCGCATGTCTTACAGCGGGTCCCCTGCTGCCTATCGATATAGGCGCGCTCATGCGGCGCGAGTTGCCAGTCGCAAACCAGCTTGTCCCAAAGAACTGGCTCACTCTCGAAGGAGGCCCCACCGCATACCGAACAAATCAGCATGCCGAAAATCGATGCCGATGCGGCGCCGAAGATCCTGAGAGGCAGCGGGTGAATCGATGCAACGGAGCGCTTGGACCTTGGTTGATTACAGGACTCGCCACTTCGATAAACTTCGGACAGCACGAATTTGGCATTCTGATGGCGTGTCTGGAATTATTTCAGGGTGCCGGAATGGATCAGGAAGCTTGCAGCAGCAGCGGAGCAGATTAACGCGGGATTGCAGGTGCGGTAAAAAGATTGCTGAAATCAGCCAGGCCAAAGGCGCACTTAGAGATGCGTGCGAATTCGCGAACGCGGCGGCGTCAATGCTACCCTTGCCAGGCACTGGCGGCATTGGGGTGAGACCACTCTATCTGACGATTTCGAGGGTGCGGAAGTATGCTCGTTCGCGAGCCGGGCCATAGAGCACGCGGGCGCAAACTGGCGGCACGCGGCGGCCGCCATTGCTTCATAAAACAACAACCCTCGTACCGACTTTGACGCGCTCATAAAGATCAATCACGTCGGCGTTCATCATCCTGATGCAGCCAGACGAGACGGCTTTGCCGATCGTGTCGGGCTCGTTGGTGCCATGAATGCGAAAAAGCGTGTCCTTGTTGCCCTTGAAGAGGTAAAGCGCGCGGGCGCCGAGTGGATTGTCGACCCCGCCATCCATTTCCTCGGGCAGATCGGGACGGCGCTTGAGCATTTCCTTCGGCGGGATCCAGCGCGGCCATTCCGACTTGCGGCCAACGTGTGCGACACCCTTCCATTCGAATCCCTGCCGGCCGACCCCGATCCCGTAACGGATGGCCCTGCCGCTTCCCTCGACGTAATAAAGATGGCGCGACGCGGTATCGATCACGATCGTGCCCGGAGCCTCATGCGTGGGATTTGGCACCACGGCCGCTGTCCTCTGATTGGGATTCACTCCGATTTCGAGATCGTCGTTCCCGCCATAGGCCGGGCCATACGCATAAGGCTGGCCGCGATAGCGCGGCACGGCAGGCGGGGAGACCGGATTAGAGTAGGAGTCGGGATAAGAAGGATAGGCGGGATAGGCCGGGTAAGACGGATAACCCGGGTGGCCGTTGGAAGGATAGGCCGGATAAGCCTGATAACCATAGTAATTCGACCACTGCGCGTAGCCTGGCGCCGCTGGGACCAAAAACATAACCGCTGACAGGAGCGCGCTCGTGCGAGGATTGGCAAAGAGAGCTTTTATTCGCATGTCGAAACCCAGAATTCGCTATCTCTCTGACTATTGGCACAAGACGTTTCAATGAAGCGCAAAAATTTGCGTGCAAGTTCGATCGTTTTGCGCCGTCCGCAGATCTTGAAACCAAAAATGGCGTGCTTTGGCAAGCGGCCTATCAAGCAGGGCCGCGGGAAGTCTCGATTGCCGGTGAGTGCGCCCGCACCAAGACCCCTGCCAAAATCCGTCAGCGGGCTCAGTCCCGAGGCCAGGTGAAATCATCCGCGCGCCGGGGCTTAGGCGCGAGCGGCTTGCCCTCGAGCAGCGTTTGCTCGATTAAGATCTGCGCATCGTTTTTTGCCGCGGCCCCAGCCGGAGATGGCTTGGCCAAATCGCCATTCGGCGACAGAGGCGCGCTGGTCAAAGGCAGGACGGGGCCAACCTCGGGTTTAGGCGCGGGCAGAAGCTGGATTTCGGGCGATGCCGAAGCGGGCTTTGGCTCGCCGCCCGCGCTTGACCCGTTTGGAACCGCGGCTTCTGGGGGCGGGCTGGTGCCCTCCCCTGGGCGTGCCTCGTCAAGGTGGCGGCGGATCCCAGGCTCGACGAAATGGGCGAGCTTTCGCGCCCCGGCCCTGGTGAAGTGAACTCCATCGGATGTGCGCAGCCGCACGGTCTGGCCGTTGATATCGGGGCCGGCTGGGCTGTACTCGCCTCCCTCGCCGGCGAACGCTTCCCAAATATCGATGTAAGTGGCGCCCGCCTTCTCGGAATAGGTGCGGTACAGTTCGTTGAACGCAAGCGCGTCGGCCGAAAGGGCCTCGCTCTTGAAGACCGGCAGGCCGACCCAGATGAGCGGTATGTTCTTGTCGCGGAACGCCGCGGCAATGGCTTCAATTCTTTGTATATAGGCCGCTTGCCATTCCGGCGAGCGCACCTCAAAGCTGCTATTCTCGGCACGAAGCGCTTGCCTGTCATTGCTGCCAATCATCATCACGGCAAAATCGATTTTTTCGCCGCTTTCAAGGATTTCCTTAACGGCCTTAACCCAGTCGAAATAATCGTCGCGGATGAGGCCCGAGCTATCGTTCGCCTTGTTCAAGACCGCGACGCCGGGGCGGTTCTCAAAGGCTTCGCTTAAGCCTTGGGCAAGCTTCCCGGCAAGACCATCCCCGAGCACAGCAACAAAATAGGACGGGGGAACGGCGGGCTTTGCCTGCGGCTTAGGTCTAACTCTTTCGCCTTCCGGCTCCCAGGGCCGCCTGGCCGCCCGGTAGGCCGGCGGATTGCGGCCCCAGCGCGGCTCTGGAGCGCCCCTGTGGATGTCTTGTTTGGGCTTTGCGACCTTCCCGGGCGGCGGCCTGAAAAGCTGTTCAAACCAGCCGAAAGGGTCGAATTGGGCTCGCGCCCAGGAAACACCCGCGGGGGACAACAAGAAAGCAAGGGCCAGCAGCGCCGCCGCGGCCAACTCGCGCGAACAGGACCGCCCGCCTCTCCTCTGCCCTCTCAAGATCCCGATCATAGGGCCAGTCTACCGCAGGAGCGGGGCCGATGCACGCATAATGGCCGCAGCCCGCATTGAGCCCGCTAGGCGCGGCTTTGCGAGGAGAGTAGAAGAAGGGTTCTGTGTTCCGCCAATACGCCAAACGGGAGTGCCTGATGGGACGGGCTCACGACGCGCCTCCGGCGAGGGAGGATGAGCTATCGAGCCTCCTTGAGGCCACTGCTTCGGGCGACCGGAAGGCGTTCCGGACTCTTTATGGCAAGGCCGCTCCGATCTTGTTTGCGGTTTGCATGCGCTTGATGCGTGAGCGCGAGACGGCGCAGGATGTGCTTCAAGAGGCGATGGTGCGAATTTGGTCTAAGGCGCATCTTTTCGACGCGGCCAAGGGTAATGCCCTAGGATGGATGACCGTAGTAACCCGCAACTGCGCGCTGAGCCGTATTGCTGCCGCGCCGCCGCCCTCTTCCTCGCTCGATGAGGTGCTCGATTCGGGCCCTAACCCTAGTTCTGGCGATCCTTCGGCGGCGGCCGATCTGCGCCGCTGCCTAGGTCAGCTAAACGAAAGATACAGGACATGCGTTACTTTGATACATCTCCACGGCCTGAGCTATGAGGAGCTTGCCGCGCATATGAAAGCTCCGCTTGGCAGTGTGAAATCATGGGTTCACCGCGCACTGCGGGAGCTCGCAGCGTGCATGGGGCCATGATGGTAGAGGATCTCGACGAAACCGCCGCCATTTATGCCCTTGGGCTTGCCCGCGGGCAGGGACGCGCGGCGATTGAGGCGCGGATGGAAAGAGAGCCCGCGCTTGCTGCAAAGATCGTGCGCTGGCAGAAGAGGCTATCAGAGCTCGATCTTTCTGCTCCCCGGCTAACGCCGCCGCCCGGGCTCTTCGATAAAATCCTCGAGGCGGTCGATGAGGGTGAGGAGAGGCTCCCAGGCACGCTGACGAAGCGTGCTGGAACGGGGGTTTGGACCGAGCTCGCGCCCGGCGTGATGTGCACGATCCTTTGTGAAGATCCCTGCGCCAAGCGGCGCTCGATGCTGATCCGCGCGGAGCCAGGCGCGATTTATGACTCGCACGGTCACGACGCGGGCTATGAGGAGTGCCTCGTGCTTGAAGGCGACCTCATCATGGGTGATTTGACATTGCACGCTGGAGACTTCCATCTTGCAACGAAGGGCAGCGCCCATCCGCAAGCCACAACCAGGTCCGGATGCCTGCTTTATCTTTCGATTGGCACTTGATCTTTTGGCCTCCCGCCCAAGCCAAATTGTGATTCCCAGGCAGAGGCTGATCCAGCAATGAAAATCAAGCTGCCCTACCGCGTCGGGCTTACGAGGCTATCCATTCTGGGAATCCTCGTTGGCATTATCGCCGGACTTGGGGCTCTCTTCTTCCGCGATCTCATAGGTCTGATCCACAATATAGCTTTTTTGGGGAAGTTCCGGATCGATTATAACGCGAGCGAATTCACCCCCCCTGGTCCGTGGGGGGCATGGATCATCGCGGTTCCGGTTTTCGGCAGCCTGCTCGTCACTTTCCTCGTTGAAACTTTCGCACCCGAAGCGCGCGGCCACGGCGTGCCGGAGGTGATCGATTCGATCTATTATCGCGAAGGCGTGATCCGTCCGGCCGTTGGTGTAATCAAGTCGTTAGCCTCAGCCATTTCGATCGGAACTGGCGCGGCGGTCGGCCGCGAAGGACCCATTGCTCAAATTGGCGCGTCCTTCGGCTCCTTGCTTGGACAGATCATCAAAATGGCGCCCTGGCAGCGCATCACGCTCGTGGCAGCGGGAGCCGGTGCCGGGATTGCCGCCACCTTCAATACTCCGATTGGCGGCGTCATGTTCGCCATCGAGTTGATGATGCCCGAGTTCAGCGCCCGCACCTTTTTGCCTGTCGCGCTTGCCACGGGAACTGCGACTTTCATTGGGCGCATCTTCTTTGGCATTAATCCGTCATTCGGAGTACCATCGCCAGTCATGGTCGGCGGCCGGGCAACCTTCGCTGAACTTCTGCTTTATGCCTTCCTCGGCGTCCTAATGGGTATTGTTGCGGCTCTCTTTATCCGGGGGCTGCACAGCGCAGAGCAGATTTACGAGCGCATTGGCAATCCCTATGCACGGCACGCAACCGGCATGCTGCTCCTAGGGCTCCTCATTTTTGCGCTGCTCCGGGAATTTGGGCACTACTACATTGAGGGCGTCAGCTACGCGACGATCCAGGCCATACTCAACGGCGGGCTGACCTCGCCGGGCTTACTTGTCTTGCTATTTGCAGCTAAGCTGTTCGGGACTTGGACGAGCCTCGGGTCCGGAGGGTCTGGAGGCATTTTCTCACCCTCACTCTTTATCGGTGCGGTGATTGGCGCGGCTTTCGGCACGTTGGTCCCGCTCGTTCTCCCTGCGGCTGCAATTGGAACTGTCAACTGCGCCATCATAGGAATGGCAGCCATGGTTGGTGGCGCCACCGGGGCTCCGGTCACGGCGGTCATCATGATTTTCGAGATGACCCGGGATTATGATGTCGTGATGCCGAGCATCATTGCCGTCGCGCTTTCAATCGGTGTGAGGCGCCTGCTCTCTCGGGAAAGCATTTACACGATTAAGCTCATCAGCCGCCGCCATTATGTGCCCGAAGCTCTGCAAGCGAACATCCTTCTTGTCCGACGTGCAAGTCAAATGATGGAGCATGAGCTTGTTCTTCTGCCAGCGGACTCGGACATTGGCGAGCTCGTCCAACAAACAGAGTACAACCAAGGCCCGAAGCACGTGATCGTTACACGGGGCGATCACATAATTGGCTTTGTGAGCGTAACGTCCAGTTTCTGCTCTGCTCTCGAACACCGCGCTGGCGCCTGCACAGTTGGCGACTTGGCCGAGCACAATTTCATTGTTGCATGGGAGGGTGATGTGATGTTCAACGTTTTGGCACGTATGGCGCGCCGTGGCGCCTCCGCAGTTCTAGTGGCGAAAGGTCGGGGCTCTCTGGATGTGTCGCAACTTAGCGGCATCATTACCAAAGAGCGCATCGCTGATTCCCTGGGAGAAACTGTCGTTCCTTATTCGGAGTAAAGAGCGCCAGCCGGCGTTTTTCACCCGGCTATCGCGCCCGATCGGCCGGGCCACTCGCCTTGAAGCGGGCCGCCCAGCGCCTGTTCACGGTCCTCAGCCCTGTGGCATCAGCACCGTATCAACGACGTGAATGACGCCATTGCTTTGATTGACGTCGGCGATGGTCACGAAAGACGTGTTGCCCTTCGCATCTAT
>Ga0209062_1001729_pt1 | contig 34504 bp, 36 predicted proteins | sample Coa_R2_2_FD_187158 | JGI IMG/M metagenome (GOLD analysis project Ga0209062, IMG submission 187158) | Surface soil microbial communities from Centralia Pennsylvania, which are recovering from an underground coalmine fire - Coalmine... | ecosystem: Environmental > Terrestrial > Soil > Unclassified...
TTTTATGTTGTTTTTTGTTATAATCCGATTTTCTCTTCTTTATGTATGGCTAAATATGCTTGTATAGGGATACTTCTATGGGCGATCGCTCTCCTATGAGAAGGCTGCGCCTTCTTTTGGGGCGCGATCTGGCTTTGTTTGGCTATTTATGCTAATTCTAGGTGACTTGTATAGGGATGCAAAAGGATGTATGGCATAAGGGGATAAGTGTTGTTTTTGTCAATACATTGATAAGAATATTTGTATATGGATATTCCGAGAAATTACTTTTTAGAAAGAATATTCAAAAAGGAATTTGCTGATTTATGCTTGTTTTAGATATCTTGTATAGGGATGACAAAAAGGTGATTCAAATTGGGCAGTGTCAGAGTGCAATTCAAAATTTTCATGCTGTTCGTCCATATTTTTTTTCAAAATTAGAGTAGCATAATCATGGGATCGCTCACAACTTCACACTAAAATTTGAGTGCTGCTCGTCCATAACTTTAACCAAATTTTTCATGCTTATCGCTCATAACTTAAGTCAAAATTTTTTTTTGTCGAGATTCCATAACTTCACTCTAAAATTTTTATGTGCTCATGGTAAACACTCATAACTTTACCACAAAATTATTATGACGTTCTCCGATAACTTTAGTCAAAAATTTTCTTTGGAGATTGCTCACGATTGCACACAAAAATTTTCATGCTACTCGCCCATAACTTCACTGCAAAATTTCCATAGCGCACCTACCACTCTACATAAAAAAACTCATGGCGAGCGCTCATCACTTTTACCAAACTTTTCATAGCGCTCTCCCATAACTTCACTCTAAAAATTCTATCGCACTCATTGCGATTGTATGATTGCAGTTTAATCATACAATCGCTCATAACTGCACTCCTTTTTTTATGCTAATCACTCATAACTTTAATCAAAAATTTCATACTGCTCGCCCATAATTTCAGCCAAAATTTTTTATAGCGATTGCACTTTGGGCAATCACCAAATCACCAACAGAGATCTCCAGTTGGCCATCGATCTTTCATCATAATCATGGTCATTTAATTTGGTACTCCACCACTGCTTTGCCAGCGCCTTGGGCGATCGCCAGATTTAACCCCACTCCCCTACTCCTCATTCCAACCTCGCCCAATCTCGCCAGTGTCCCCACTCCCTACTCCCACTCCTGACGCACTACTGACGATATTAGGCGATATTCCAAACACTTGCTAGTCTTGCATCCTAGCGTTTGGCTTACAGGTTGCTATCAATCGTTTGACGACATTAGGCGAGGTTTAAACGTGACAGCTTTACTGGCTCACTGACGTTCGCCGCATGCGACGTGCTTCGCCGTCGCCAATCCCACCAAACTCCCCACTCCTATTCCTAGCCGACTGCTGTCGTCATTTGACGAGATTCCCAACACCCCACTAGCGCTACCGACAAAGAGAAATTGACTAAGAAACTACACATAGGACTACCCCATAATCCCCGTTTTCTCGAAGGATACATCGAGCTAAAAAAAACGCGACTAGCACAAGTGAAGCTTGAGATTTTATCTGGCGTCACGCTACACCTTCAAGCCCTCAAATACCAGTGGCAGGGATTACGTGAAGCATTGAAGACCAAAAAACTAGAAGACGCGATCGCCGTCTCTCGCAAAGAAAATCCTGAGATCTCAGACATGGTGAACTGCCTCCAAGAAGAATCCACCTACAAGTTCATTCTTAGGCAGCATTACGCGCGTACACTCTCAGAAACATAATATTGCTTTGACGGCGATATTCTGCGCGGCTCGTCTCTCTGAAACCTCACCGCATCCCCAGCGCGATCGCCAGCAACTCTCCAAAATCTCGCGGTTAAATTTTGAAATCTGTTTGGAGGATAGTACCATAAGCTTGTTCAAAATTTTCTTTCCAGTTTTCGCTCTTTAACTGCATAGCTTGCTTAGAAAAACTTGTGCCAACCTGCTCTAAACAAGTGCCAACCTGCTCCAAATCTGTGCTGACCTGCTCTATACAAGTGCCAACCTGCTTCATTTTTTAGCATTAGTTTCTATCCACCCTGCTCCAAATCTTTGCCAACCTGCTCCAAATCTGTGCCAACCTGCTCCAAATCTGTGCCAACCTGCTCCAAATCTGTGCCAGCCTGCTCCAAATCTGTGCCAACCTGCTCCATTTTTTAGCAGTAGTGCCTACCACAAAAAATCTTCACAGCCTGGACATGATAATCAAAGTGTACTTACTACACTTCCAGAATTTTTGGATGTACATTGACCACCCAGGTCGTGCACACTAAGTATATTTACTACTAAACGGGCTTGGCACATTTGGGGAGATCCAAAAAATCAAATCGCCAGACTGAGTCTGCGGCATGGCAAGGCCGAACGTGGTAGATCAAAGGGCGCAGAAGGTTATTCGTGGTAATAAGGCTCTTGATTTGATTTTTTGGATCTTCCCACCTCAGTTCTTCTGCTTACCTCCTGTGCCTCCCCCTCTACCTTTTTTCACCAAATCTGCACATGAGCCTATCTAATTTGTTAATCGACACTATCACTAGGTACGACACCCCCTCTACCTTCTTCACCAAAATCCCACAAGAGCCGTTAATTTGGTACTCGACAGTAATTCATCACTTTAATAAGTACTGTTGAATAAAAGCATTCACTTCATCGGCGCATAATCCGACATAAACTGTTTTGCCTGCTTGCTTGAGAATATCTAATCCTTTACCGTTATTGCGAGGATCTCGATCAACTATCGAGACATATATTTCCTGAATACGCGGATCTTGAGCGATCGCCAAAGCACAAGAGGGTGTGCGTCCCTCAAAAGAACAAGGTTCAAGAGTAACGTACATTTGCAAAAAGTGCAAATCTTGACCTTGAATCTGGGTTAGTGCATCAGCCTCGGCATGATGTTTTCCTGGCGCGCGCGTATATCCTACTGCTACTATTTTGCCAGAATGGACAATTACACAACCTACTGGTGGATTAGGTAAGCATTCTGGCAGAGCTTTTGTGCTTTGAGCTAAAGCCGCTAACATAAATTTATCGTGCATATTCTTGGATCTTTAAAGCTGCGCAAAAAATGGGATTGAGAGAGGTAAAAGGCGATCAGTAGAGCATTCGTAAGCAAAGACACTCACACAAGCCGCCACTACTATATTGAGGGAAAATGAAAATTTGTATTCTCTTGGATGGTACTGGTTAACGATTCATAACTACAAAGCGACTGTTCGTTAAACTATGACAAATTTGGAATTGATCATTTTTGATTGCGATGGTGTGTTGGTAAATAGTGAACCGATAGTGAATCGTATTTTTGCCGAAACATTAACGGAAGGTGGATTCACAATCACCTACGAAGAAGTCACCCAACAATTTATAGGAAAGTCATTGGCAACTTGTTTGGAGATTATTAAAAAAACCTACGGAAGATCAGTTCCTGCTAAATTGCTTGAACGCTGTAAGGAACGAGAAATCGTTGCATTGCAACAAGAACTCCAAGCAACTGAGGGAATTGCTGCCGTTTTAGAACAGATTACATTGCCAAGATGTGTAGCATCGAACAGCAGTCCTCGGCATATTCAATTCGTCTTACAATTAACAGCATTGTTGCATCAATTTGATGGCAAGCTATATAGCTCTCATCATGTTGAACGCCCTAAGCCCTTTCCTGATGTGTATCTGTATGCGGCTAGCCAAATGGGTAAAACTCCAGAAAATTGTTTGGTAATCGAGGACTCGGTAACGGGGGTGCAAGCAGCATCTACCGCCCGAATGCAGGTATTTGGTTATGCTTCCCGAAGTAATCAGGGTAATTCTTCGCATCACGATGCTTTGATTGCCGCAGGAGCAAAGCTAGTCTTTGAGGATATGTATCAATTGCCGAGTTTATTGAAATTGTGGAAGTGATTTTAAAGATAAGGATTTTCCTATGCCCCCATTTGCTCTTGTTGACGGCGATAGACCACCAGTTCCTCTATCGTCAAAATCGGCAACTGGTGCTGCTGCGCAAAGGCTTTGACATCATCTCCACGCGCCATAGTACCATCTGGTAGCATGAGTTCGCACAAAACCGCAGCTGGTTTGAGACCAGCTAGTAAGGCTAGATCAACAGCCCCTTCTGTATGCCCTCTGCACACCAGCACACCGCCAGTCTGCGCACGTAACGGGAATACATTTCACTGCCCTTCATTCCCTGAAACAAGCCCTACCCGCTTGCCACTTTTCCTTTCCAATACCTTTAGTGCTGCCACCTCAGTTCTTCTACCCACCTTTTGTGCCTCCCCCTCCACCTTTGATCACCAAAACTGCACAAGAGCCCAGTTAATTTGGTACTCGACAATAAATCGAGGTAGGGTGCACAAATTGCAAATCAATTGACATTTTTTTATTTATACCGCTTTAAAGCAATTTGTACTTAGAATATATTAAATAATATTATAATTAGTTGACAAAGTAATAGAAATATGTATAGAGGGAGGAGTTTGTAAAGAGGATAATTAAGTCACTTAATTTTAAAAGAGCATGGTGTTATGTGCTTGATAAATAAAAACGTTTAGCTCCAATGAGGCTAAACGTAAAAGTGAAAATGCTTGCATATTTCCTTAATGAATTTAACTGCATAAACATAGGCCCTTCAAAAGACAATCTGAAGGACCTGGGCTGTTTTCATCATTCACTACAAGTCGCTTGGCCATTCTTGGGATTGTAAGTACATGTAAATTTTTCTCCAGGATACGTGGGTTGTACTATTACAGGATCTTTACCTGGTGAAACGAAAAGAAGAGGAGGAGGTGGTGTAGGAGGAACTGATGTATTAGTAGGAGAAGTTGTTTGATCTTGACCACCTCGAATCTGTTCAGCTTCTTTTTCGCTTATATTTTCATATAAGCTGTAGTTTATCCGCGCTAAAGTTTGATAATTAGCCATCTGAAAACTCCTTTTTTTAGGTAAGTTTTGTAATTTAGAAGTTTCATTGATTCTTGATTTCATCCTATTCTTCTAGTCAGATTATTCCTTTAACTTTTGATAGATAAGGAGACCAAGAATACCTATCAAAAGTTATAAAACTAAATAATTCTAATAAATAGATGATTTAAAACATCTATTAATAAGATATGTGATTGCAAATAAATAAAATAAGGCTTTAATGTAGAGAAAGAGTATGATTGCTTTTTACTTAGAAGAGAATAAATAATAAAAACAATATGTTAATACAGTTTTTTGTAAAATTCTAATGTCTCAATTACCCGTAGTTTTCACAATTGATTCAAATGTTTGTAATTTAGTATTTCTGAATGAATTATGAGCATTTTGTAATTAACTAAATAAAATAGTGTTAATGGTATTATGTATAGTATTTATTGTTGTTTTTATTCAGATATTTGAGTAGAACTTGACTCTTATCCCCTAGTCATTTGAACTAGGAAGGTATTTACTAAAGTTATCATGCGCTTCTTTAGCTGCTTTTTGCATGTTTTCAGGTGTATTATTTTCTGGAATGATTCGCTTATTATTGGCTTCTAACCATTTCATAGCCTCAACAATAGCGTAGGCTGTATGACCGATTAATGGGATTTCATAAGGCTTCACATCTTCATCCTTAGCATGGCGTTTAAGCTGTCCAGAAAAGAGTAAGTGTGAATCACTATCAGTTAAGTCAAACTTCCCGCTGCTCATGATCTCACTTTGCCTTCTACCAGTTAAGACCATAATGGCTATAGCAACCTCACGCCATCGAGCGGAGGACTCGGTTAGATTAACCACTTGACTCTTCGCCCAATCAAACAGAGGTAACACCTTAATCCCTATAACGTTGTTTTGTCGAGCTTCTGGCGGGGAGACAAAAGTGCTAGGACGCAGATAGGATAAGCTTCATAGCCCTTTGCCCTCGTTGATAAAAGGGAAGCTTGTTGCGATTTAATTTCATTAATTGGGCGACTAAATCTTGGTATGGCTCCACAAAGTTCACCCAATTTTGTCCGTATAATCCGATATAAAAACTGCTGTGACGTCTTTGAGTCCGCCCAACTTCTTTAACACGCCCAACATAATTCTGTATTCCTTTACGTTTAATTTCTTGAAAGCGCGATTGTTGCAGATGTATAAGCGATAGATATCAATAAAATTAGAGATATTAGCCTATCTCCATCAACATTTGTATCCTCCAAATTATAACCACCCTTCTTAAAATCACGGAACATTTCTTCAATATTGAATCTCTTTTTATAAGCGGTAATCGCTAACTCAAGAGTTTCGAAGTTTGTTAAAATAAACCAACCTTCTTTAGGGGCAACGCCTAATATTTTACGTTTCCACTTACAAGCAACATTAAAGCTAAAGAAACCTTGAGTTTTGGTAACTTTGACTCCTTGAAAAAATAATGAAACACCCGGTGATAGTCCCACTTCTTGTAATTCTAACCAAATGTATTTTTCTACTTCCATGAAATGATTCTTTTTTAGTCGTAAACAAAAGTACACTCTTCTTTCCCTCTACTTTCAAATAAAATCGGAATCGGCATTGATGCCGCTAGGGTTTCTAAACTAACTTTTTTTTATGGCTATAAGCGTGCCACTTGACCCACTAGATATGAAAATTCTACAACTTTTCAAGAAGCTTGTCTTGAAGGTGCTATTTTAAAAAGTTGCTACTCTTGAGCGGCGCAACAGCGTTTAGTTGAGGAAGGATTGGAGACTAAAAGATATAATTTGCTCAATTATGTCCACCTATTTTTTTTATAAAAATTGCATTTTCGATATAATCTATATGCTATTAAGATACAAAGCATATTATAGACTTCAATTATACTAATATAAGTATGTTAATAATTTAATAAAACTTACTTTTATGATATCTCAAGATTGGCCAAGAATTCTGATTTTTATATAGTATTGCAGGCATGATATCTCTATCTCATCAGAAAGTCTATTGATATAGTCCATAATCTATCTAATAGTTCTAAATAGATTTTTCCATTTCAAAAAAAAGACATAATTATTCTTTATTGGTCTTTTTAAAATAACGTATTTTCTTTTTTTTAGAAATTTCTAATACAAAATTGAAATTATATGGTTAAGCCATCAAAGTTTTATTGTTCTCGACTCAAGACCCTTATAGTCGAGTAATTAGATGGCAAGCACCTAATTACATCACTGAGGTAAATAATTATGCAAGCAACAATTATCGAATCGGAGCTACTTGTTGAGTTATCTCCAGAAGAGCAAGAGCTTATATTAGGTGGGCTGATCCTGCCACCGCCGATCCTGCTACCGCCCCTGCCGCCCCTGCCGGGGGTGATCGTCTTGCCGCCGCCTCTGCCGTAACTTCCAAGCTTGAGCCTGAATAATTGACGAGCATAGCAGGTGACTAAATTGCTTTTATAGCGATCCTATTTGAGTTACAAACACCTCGTGAGCGTAGGGAACACCCTAACGGGGAATTCTTAACAGAACTGTTTATAAATTATTTAGGATTGCTATAGGAAAAATAAGCAGCTTTGATTTAATTGAACGTTAAGCTTTGCAAAACGTGTTTCTTGAGAGTTTTAAAAAGGGGTAAATAGTTATGTCAATGCAAGTTATCCAATCTGAGTTGCTTGTGGAATTATCCGAGGAGCAACAAGAGCTTTCCTGTGGGGGACAGTACAAATTAACCCTCTTATGACTTTTTATTAGCTTTTTTAATGGCTAAATATTTCATCCCTAATTAATAGATAACAACAGGTTCAGCTAAGAATCAAAATAAATGCTTTTTTTGGGAATTTCTACCGAGTTTTTACCCATAAACTACCCCTATTTTTAAGTATTTTTTAAATAAAATCCCCATCATGAATTTAATTGTTAGGAAGATCCAAAAAAATAAAGCCACTCTTATCAACAAGAGCAGCAAACAATCAACGAATACTTTTGAGCACCAAAACTGCACTCTTAGCCTATTTAATTTGTTAATCGACACGTGGCTACCAAATTCTATTACTTAGAAGCCGGACGGGAGCTAGCAGTGGGAAACGGGGGAGGAGGTAGCGCGATTGGCAACAGCCAGTGGCCAGAGGCCAATCGCTCTTCTTACTTATACGGAAGCCCCGCTATCTCTAGCAGGGTATTCTAGAACTTGTTGCGTCCCCTCACAGGAGCTACAAACCGTATGCTAATCGTTTGTCGTGCAGAACTTGGGGATGGTTAGGCCCCTCTGACAAAAACAACAACACCACCCTCACGAGGTAGCCAGTACAAACAATCATCACCAATTTTGGCAACGCGCTCAGCTACCAGTTTTCTAGCTACAAGGCCACACAAAACATTAACTATCGACATCTTGCTGTCAATTAAGTAATTGCTTATTGATTGGTTATTGCAGTTGGGTTATTATGAAAGCCACCTTACGCATGATCAAGGTGGCTAGAGATCAAACATTGTCTTTCTTCTTTAAGTTTTACGTTTGTCCCTATTGCTCGGTTTGAGCTTGGCAGCATGGCAGCGGCTCGTGACAATATGTCCCTTGCCTTTTTGCACTTGGCCAGAGGTGAACATCTTCGTGTCGGCAACTGTTACAAATGAACGGATGGTAAGCCTTCTAGAAATCTTTTTCGGTAAAGCTGAATCTGTAACTTAAATGATTTAAATTCTATTTATAGAATAAACTATATAAATAGTTTTTACTATTTTAACCTTTAGCACCCAATATTCCTAACATCTCGTCGGTCAGTTTCTCTATTTCTGAAATGGCAGATGAGGACTTGTTGCCGAAATTATGGACTGTTTGACCAAACACAGCGGACTGACGGTAAACCTGCCGATGCTGGATTTGCGTCTTGGCTAATGGAATCCCAAATTCTGGTAAAACTTCCAAGCTCTCCTGCACCAGAGTTGTTTTTGGCTGACACTGGTTCAAGACAAGCCGGGACTGCAAAGCATCATTAAAATCACTGACATTCTCAATAACCTGTCGGATACCAACCGCCGCCCACATATCCAATGGCGAGGGGATGATCGGTACTAGAGCTAGGTCTGCAATCAGCAACGCGCTTTGTGGGACAGGAGAATCAGCCGCAGGGGGGCAGTCAATGATGATGTAGTCGTAATCATCAATAAATTTTTTGACTTCGCGGTGAACTTTGTTGCTAGCAGCACTCAACCCTATTACCCCAGCAGGAAAGGGGGTTTCGTCAACCGCGGAGGCAGCCCAACGTGTAGCTGTTCCTTGCGGATCTGCATCAACGACAAGAACTTTGTTGCTGCGCCGCGCAATCGCACCAGCAAGCTGCATACTAACAGTTGTTTTTCCGGAGCCACCTTTCTGGTTGACAACAGCAATGATTTTGGCTGTCATAAGATCAAATATATAAATAGTATTAACCGTTTATACTGTTTTTACTATTTATAGTTTTTATATTGTTTGAATGGTTGTCACTATTGTTGCATAAAAATAGTCAAACAAAAAACAATAAACTATATATATAGTTTTAACATTTTATATTGTTATAATAGTTTGATGACTTTTAAGGCACTTGCCAGTAATAAAATGAAAGCGCCTTTATCTGTTGATCAAAGGGCGCAGTAGGTTATTCATGGTAATCAGGCGCTTTCATTTTATTTTTTGGATCTCCCTAATAACCTAGAGTTTTTTATAGCAAGAGAAAAACTATGACAAAAAAGAGCATGAAATCAGCTTTAACAAGTTCATTAAGGGCAGAAGACGAAGCTGTACGAAACCGTTTTCAGCAGGCGGAAAGCTTGTTAGACGAGAAAACACAGCAAGCTGCTCCTCAGAGCAGAAACTTGCAGCAATCACCAGCAGAACTTGTACCACAACCAGAAAAAAAGGAGAAAGTAATTCGTGATAGTTTCACCCTACCGTCTGGAGATTATGAATTAATTGCAACCATTAGACAACGATGCTTAAACTCAGCAGTCAATGCTACAAAAAGCGAGGTCATTCGGGCTGGACTGCATATACTCCAGTCTTTATCTAACGAAGAATTGATTCGAGCAATTGAGAGTTTAGAAAAGGTGAAAACAGGTAGACCAGCAGGAAACGTATAAACTATATATATAGTTAAAATCATATACGTTTTATCAACCAAGTGTATAGAAGTGAGTATAGACAAGGAAGGTAAGGCACATAAGAGTAATAAAATGAAAGCGCCTTATTACAACGAATAACCTTCTGTGCTCTGGAATTAGGCCACTTGAAATTGGGCAGCCTTATTACATAACGCTCAAGCGTCAGAACACGGAGCCTAATCCTGAGAAAAAGAGCAGCCTTATTACAACACTAATTAGTCTGAACACAAACGGGTTAACTGAGGAGGCTGCTCTTTTTCTTGCGGCAAATTCGATACCAACTGATCAACCACAGAAGGCGTGGGAGCCGATATCAAGGGAAAGGGCAGGCTTCATTAAAACTAATTAATCAGAACACCAAACAAACCAACATTTCAAGCCTGCCCTTTCCCAAAGGCAAAATTCCAAACCCTTTTTCTCGGCATCGGCTCCCGAGAGAGATCAACTTTCAAAGGCTGGACATTTATCTTTTTGGATCTCCCTTATGGATCTCCCGAAGAAGTGGCTTACTCTATATAAGCCAGAATTATCAATCGTCTTCTGTAGAGAATTTTTCGGTGCTGGAATGATAAGTAATACTTAACTGAGGTCAGTTGTCGGGAAGTTGTTCACGAAATCATCGGCTTTTGGGACAATTGGTAGTGTCCATTTTTCACCGCCTTAACCGGACACTAGCTCCCGCATAAATGACGACACAGCCGCCCAAACGTAAACCGAATAAGCACTACAGGTCTAGAGAATACCTTACACCATCTGAGGTGCGATCTCTTCTCGATGCGGCTTTGTCTCGCAAGTCTCGTTATGCTCATCGTGACTACACGCTGATGCTAATGATGTTTCGCCACGGACTAAGGGTCGGTGAAGCTGTCGGTCTAGCATGTGGTTTACGCTGGGATGCGGTGATGTGGGGCGAACGTCAAATTTTCATCACCAGAGAGAAAGGCAGTGACTCTGGGGTTCATCCCCTCAGAGATGATGAAATAACTTTGCTTAAGTCCCTTAAAGAACAATTCCCTGATAGCAAATATATTTTCGTTTCTGAGCGTGGTGAGGTCATGTCTACTGATGCAGTGCGGAAGCTAATCGGGCGTCTGGCTGTACAGGCAGGGCTTGATATCAAAGTTCACTGCCACATGATGCGCCATGCCTGCGGTTATTATCTGGTGAATCAAGGTCACAGCACTAGAGAAATTCAAGACTTTTTGGGACACCGTGATATCAAACACACTGAAAAATATACCAAGCTCAATGCTAGACGTTTCTTGAATTTTGATTGGGGAGATTTGTGATCCTATCCTGCTTAGCTATTACGCAGTTAGTAATTAGTAAAGCACTTAAGGCGTAATAAAATGTCCAACAGCGCAAGAGCCTGAAAGGCTGGGCCCCTACACTATCAACGTATCTGCACAACAATCCTTCGAGTACGGTTGGACATTTTATTTTTTGGCTCTCCCTAAGTCAAATGATGGCACTGACGAGATTTAAGCCAAGGAAATAGTATGCAATGGTAACGAGTTAATGATTGACATTTTCTACTTTTTGCATACCATTCCTGACTACGGATATACGAGCGATATTCGTTAAAGTGTCCCATGAGCACTATTTAAATTCCTGTTCTAAATAATCAATGAAGTCTGAGACAACTTTTCTATCTTCACTGCGTTTAACCTCAAACACCGTCTCATAGGCTTGAGTTTTATGAACGCTACCATCTGCTTTTTTTGGTAAATCTGCCCAAAGTTGGACAAGACCCTGATATGAGAGTTTTTGGAACTTTTTCGGGAGTTTGGACAATTGTCCAAAAGCGTCCAATTGCTTATCAGAAAAGGATTCTGAAATTGGACAGGTTTGGACATCGTTGGACATAGCGTCCAAACTAACGTCCAAAATGTCCAAATTATTGTCTAAACTGTTCAACTCTTGCGCTGTATGGCTTTCGTCTTTGATTTTCTGATAAGAATACAATGTAGCGTCTAACTTTTGTGGACAAAGGATTTCTTTATTCCATTTGTAATAGTTTGGTGGTGGAAGTATGCCAAAAAAGGAATTACCTTGTGAGGAACAATACAACCCTGTAAACTTCAATTCTGGTTGAGTTGGTAGTTCTTTCTGGATGAGTTCATATTGCTGGTTTATCTTGTCTACCTCAAATTCATTTACCTTGTATTTGGTGCAATTCTTGGCAGAGTTCCCTAATGCAATGTATGAGCAGTTATCCAAGTCAGTCTTCATGATGCCAAAAGCACCCGGTTGTAGGTTTTGACCAGCAATAAGAGATTTGACCTTCAAAGAGCGCCCTGTTTGCCAGATGAATAACAACAACTTCTTAGCAAATTCAGTCTTGTAATTCTCTAGCTCAATTCTCATGTACTGGCTAAAGTAGAAGAGGCGCTCGCCTAAGAGTGTTTCCGCAAATCTCCCCAACACATCATCTAGATCCGCGTCGCTTACTTTCCTCCATCTGGTAAACACAAGGTTGATTTCATCAATGAAAAATAGAATAGGGTCAAATTCCGGAAATGGCTTGTTAGTTAAATAGGCTTGCTCGTTAGAATGAATCCGGTATTGAATTTCTAGCGCTGCTTCCAATAAACCAAAGATGGAATTCTGAACACCTAGCCAGTTGACCGCCGGAAAAATGTTTCGGGTGTCCTCATCCATCTTTGGGATTGTGGTTCTCATGGCTGGTGCTCCTCCCAATTCTTGGATCATCCCGCCAATGATGTTACTGATAGCTGTCGTTTTTCCTTGTCCAGTACTACCCCATAACCCAACGTGGTATGAATCCCTAACAAACTGGATAAGCTTGTCTGCTGGTTGTAAAAAGTCCTTAACGCTCTTAGTGGCTTTTTCCCGACGCAACATGACTATATGAGCTACAACTAATCTAGATTCGTAGTCATAGCTAAACTTGATTGGCTCTATGCAGTGCGTCAGCTGTGCTAGATTTTCCCCTTCCTCATTTAGTGCTTTGACATCAACGGTTTGGGCAGCATTCAACCTATCAGTGAAAAAGAATAAATCAGCCTCGTACTTATCACCCGTATAGTGTGAACGGTCCAAGTGGATACCTTTAGACTTACACCAAACAATGATTGTGTTACCTGCTTTCGTTGCTTGGTTGGGTGCAATCTTCCAGATGATCGGCTCTTTGAGTTTGGCTATTTCCTGGTTAAGTTGAGAAATTTTCAAGTGTTCTCGGTCCAACTGATTCAACAGATCAGCAAGTTGTTCTCTCATTTCCTCCAATGAGTTCGCGTTTTCGTCAATCTTGCCGTGCAAGCCATGCAACTGATTTTTCGCGTAATTGCTGTACTCGTCTAACAGTGATTTAGCTTTGGAGATTGGGGTAAATTTCTTACTGTAATCAGATAGGGTCATGTAGGCATCATCTAATGCCCGTCGTTCGTCAATATTCAAAATGTTGCGGTACTTGACTCGTAAGGATGCTATTTCGTCGGTAATTTGGGAGTAGATGACGAGCGCCTGATTGAACACATCCTCACCTGATAATTCGTTTAATTCCTCAAGCATGCCAGAGTGATGGTCATAACTTCCTTGTAAGGATGCTTGGAATTTTTGTAACTGAATTTCAATGTTTTGATAAAGCTTGCTGCCATCTTCATTCGTAGCACTCAGTTTGCTAATTACCGAGTCATTCAGATTGTTGTATGCACGGTAAATTCTTTCACTTAAATCCTTAAGCAGAATACCCTTGAACGATTTAATAACCTCACCAAAGCGGGTATCATCCTGTTGCAACTTGAAGTCTAATTCCTCCGTTTTGACTTTGTAGTCTTGCTGGATTTGGTAAACTCTCTGTTGCAAAATTCCCAATGCAGCATTTTTATTTTCCAGTTCCTGAGATAGTTTTTCCTTGTCTGCTTTCGCCTCATCCAAGGCTATTGACTGTTGGTTGTATTTGGTCTTAATTCCGGAATTGTTGTTTGTCAATTCCGCAATTTTTTCGTTTAATATTCCGGAGATTGATTTTAATTGCTCGTTAGCTATGCTTTCATGCCACTTACTAGCAAGGTGATTCGTTGCGGCTATTGTTCCGGCTACTAGCGCGATATTAAGAGCAAAAGGTTTTAGGCTAGATTCGGATTTAGCATAGCTAGCTATCCCACCCACACACAGCAATGTCGCTGCCATCGTCAGGACCTTGGCGGCGTCGAGTCTAATACTGCTATTCATGCTACACCCTCCAATAACTTAGCTTCTAGCTCTTGTCGCTTCACGTCGTTTTCACGGATAGCGCCTTCAACCTCTAAGCGTAGATTTTCATTCTTGGCTTGCTGACGGTCAAATTTTAATACCCACTCCTGCCTTATGCCTTCTGTGAGATTAATGCTTCCCTCTGTTGCAACTTGCTGCTGAATCAGCAATTCTTCTGACTGCTCAAGCTTGGATTGCTCTGTCTGGAATCGGACGTTAGCAATTTCATGTTTAACCACCTTGGAGGCAACTTCAACGCCCGCAGTCGCAAAATCAACCATGTCGCCTACTAATCGTCTTTGCTCTATGGCAAGCGCAACAACCTTACGACCTTGCTTAACTTTCTCATGCCTAACCTCTATTGAATTGTTCTGCCGTTGAATCCTTAACTTTGTTGCGTTCGCCTCAGATGATGTCATCTCAGGGGCACTGCTATCGGCTGCATAGGGGTCAGTTCCTAACAATTCTGTTAGCTCAATGTCTTGTATGCCAAACTGACTAGACATTGTATTAGCTAGAGTCAGCGCTTCTTTATGGTCAGCAGTTACCATTGGACTACTACCGCTAAAACTCCTTTGAACTCCCTTTACACCATTGCTGATTGCTCTAGTTGCATTCCCTACAGATTGAGCAGTTCCAGAAACTGACTGAACAACATTTGATGCTTTATCTACAATGGTTTCAATTGGGGAAGTTGTCACTTCTGGTTTGTCAAATCTTGCGGAATTGGTTAACCCCCCACGTCTTTTTCTCTCAGTAACTGGCTTGTCACCATTGGGGTTGGTAATTGGATTTTTTCTTGGTGGCATCGCTGACTTATCCTTCATAATGTTTGTTGATTGTGTGCGCTCACACTTCACACACTTGACACTGTTATTAGATGCGGCTTGGTGTGCTGTGACCCTACCGCATGTTGGGCAATATAGCCTCATTTCCGGAAGCAATTATCGAAGGCTCGCTGATCCTCTGGCTTGGGTAGGACTCGACTACCACCGGGGAATTTATCAGCGCACTGCTTAGCATCTGATAGAGCATGAATTCCACGAGGCGCGTTGTAGCCAATCGCAAGAATTACTAAGCCAATGCAAACAAACTCTAGTACTGGACCAATAAAGGAAAGATTGATTTTGTAGCGTGATAGCATAATTTTGTAAATCTCTCTGTGTAGGGATTAAACGAAGAATAGGAACCTAGGGGGGCAAGGGGGTTGAAGTATTTTCTTGCCTCGCTTTTCTTTAAACGCGAAATTGAACAATTGAAGAAGGCAGAAGGCAGGAGGCAGAAGGTTTCATTCAGATGGAGATTCTAACCCCACCTGAATGAGGGCCACCAAATTTCCAATTTGGTGGGGGTCTTAAACCCTTGCTCCCTCCGGTCGCGCAAAGGGTTCGGGCATTCAGAAAGGGATAAATCCCTTCTGCCTTCTGCCCTCTGCCCTCTGCCTTTCCTTGATAAGCGGTACATGTAGAACCAGCCACATAAGGCAATAACTAGAATCAGTAGATCAATCATCGATTTTTATTTCCTTCCAGACATCGCGCTTTACAATCATTTGACTTAACTTTTTGACGGAACCGCGTGGAGTATGAAAGATGTAATGCGGCAATGGACCAGGGTCACTATATTGATAAATCAAGGTTTTGCCTTTGTAGAGAACGCGATTGGGCTCTCGCCCAGCAGCTTGCGCTGATTGCCCAAAGGGCACCGCCAGAGTGCGATTGGCCCCTTGGGCCAGTGCCAGAGGCAATCACCTTGCCTTATTTCTGTACAATCGAGCATTGCTCCTCCTTATACTTTTGCTGTTCAAGAATGCGATTGACCCTTAGATGGGATTCTGTGATGAAATACAAGGCACTGCCAAGGGAATTATCAAGGCTATTTGGTTCCTGAGTCTGGTTGAGTATGTGCAAGAAACCACGGCTTTGATAAATGCGATTTAAGTCGGCGTGAATGCGTTTTAGTGCGATTTGTACGTCTTGTGAGTCCATAACTTTATAGGTTTTGTATTTTGTATGTTGGTTGTTGTGATTGTGGGCATGGTGTAAAAGCTAGTCCTAGCAAAGTGCCGAGAAGTATTGCTAACCCACAAGTTATCAAAATCATTGGAATGTATCTGTTATCGACTTCTAGCTTCATGGCTTACCGTCCCCTTCTGCCTAGCCACATACCCAAACCAGCCCCAAACATAGCCACAGATGCAACCACGGGTAATGCTGGCAATACTGCAACACTTCCGGCAGCATAAGCAGCGACCGCAACAAATGAACCGATAACACCTAACTCTAATTCTTGCTGACCTTTAGCAGACATATTTTTTAACTCCTGTTGGCTTCTAGCTTTGAGGTAACTTGTAATCAGCGAAATTTCAGAGGGAGTTAACCCAGTAAAGACTTGAGGATTTCTTGAGATAAAGCTTTCGACTCTTGCTGTAATTTCATCAAGCGTTGTTGCGCTGCAATCAACTCCCCCCGTCGTTTTCCCAAGTCATTGTTAAGAGCGATCGCGGTCTGCTTAAGGTTCTGCGCCAGTTCTTCAGAGCGCTTGTCTTGACGTGCAATCTCTTGATTAAAGTACATTTCCCACACTTGCGAGTAAGCATTCTCGTATTGCTGGATGTGGCTGACTGCGCTGAGTTGAGCGCTAGTGATGAGGGATTGCATCTTAGAATCGCTCAAAGCCTCTTGAATGCCGTATTCTAGGGATTCCAAGATGATTCGAGAATCGGCTACAGCTTCATTAGTGTTGGTCAATTCACCCTTGGGAAGCTCTACACCACTAGCCTCTGCGTACTCTTGAGCGTGTTGTTTTGCTGCTTCTTCAAAACCATCCGGTAACTCGCTATCCAAGGTCCAAGTCTGTTCGGGAAACTTTTTCTTAATCTCGTTAAGAAGCTTTTTGGGTTGAACATTCAATGCTTCGGCGGCCTGTTTGATAGTTGCCATTGATAACTCCTGTCTCAAAATATTCTGGTTGTTTGCTAAGTGCAATTTGTAATTGAGTCATGCCGTGCGATCTGGCATAACTTCTAATGCGTTGCAGCTTTGGCAGATGCCAGAGAGTGAGCTTTGCGTAACGGTTTAAATAGCCAGTTTCGGGATCTTGGAAATTTGCAAAACTAGGTAAAAATAGTGCTGCCAGTTCCATATACTTCTGGACAGTTCTGACCGTCACGGATGGCTGTAACTCTTTTGCTGCTTGAGTTCTGGTGATTTCTTGTGTAACTTGAATACTGCCTTTCAGTTCCGATTGGTTCCGGTTCATATTGGTTTTGGTGCCTCCTCTCGGTTCCGATCAATTCTGGTCGCTTCCGGAACTCACCTGTAACTAATATAAACCTCAACAAACTATTTTGGTATCACTTTTATATTTGTTTTGCTAATCGTCGGGTTACTATTTGATAAACTAAATTAATCCTAAAATAAACCAAAGTGATATCAAATTTAGTATCTTGGTATTAATACGATATCCTGGAGGGTGTAAATGAAAGTAAGTTACATGGCAAGACGCAAGAGGGAAACAGTAGCCAAGTCAATTAGGTTTATATCGGAAATATCCGATGCAATTGATAAATATGCCGATGATCAATTAATCAGTATTAATGCAGCAGTCAACAAACTTTTAAAAGAAAAGCTTACTGATATAGGGTATTTACCTCAAAATCTACAACACCGTATAGGAGATGATGAGTAAAACCAGTAACTATAGATATGAGTACTCTGCCCAGCATGGCGATCGCGGCAGGGTTAGAGGAGGTAGAAACAAAGATGGCGGATGTATTCACGCACCGCGTCAAGGTTATACGTGGATTAACGGAGAAAAACGAGCGCTACGTTAAGAAGAGATTATCTCTTCTTAACCTAACCTTAACAAACGCGTACAAGGTTTCAACGACATCGCCAGAGAACCGTTGTACATTTTATACTCAAGTAGTAATGAATAAAAAAGGAGAGCACTTCCATCACACAACAATTGCAGCAATTTTTGTTTTCCCTTGTCGCCAGCCTTGTCGTAGTGGTCGCGCCACTCGATAAAAAATAAACCATTCTCAGCTTAGCATTTGCATTTGGCGACAAACAATAATTCGAGCAATTGCAATTGCAAAAAGTATTTGATGCAATTGACATTTTAGGAAGTGCCCTCCTTTGTCCACTGACATAGGAGTGCTAATGCACAACATAACTGTAACACAGAAAAATACAACTTTCTCATTTTCTTCTCACAATCGCCAAAAGCGTTACAAAAAGGTTGTTTCAGCCATTAGATTAGGCGATCTTACAGAGGCGCACACGCTGCTAAAATCAGCTGGATATACTGACGACACTCTGATTCTCTTCCTTATTGCTGCTATCCAGGGTCCGGTAGTAGGAGGTAGTGATGAGCAAATGTAAATTCGGCTTATTGCAAATGCATGAGCCTTATTGGAAATGTAAGCAATTGCATTTGCACCAACCCTACAAAAATGCAATTGCTGGCTATAGGCTACGAGTTGCCGTCACCACAGTAGAACAAGCCTTATCTATTCATATCGGCGTGGTCCGGATGATTGACTTGTGGGCTACACAGCAGAGGGAGGGCAGACACCATGCGTAGACCTTCCCGTCAGATTCCCCTCTCATCCCCATGCCGAATTTGCGGATGCCGGCGCGGGCTTGCGCTACCCGTCGGCATTGACGGTTGGTATGCTGCGTGCGGTTCGTGCGATTGTAAGATCGGGCCACTCCATGAGGAGGTGGCGAAATGATTGAGCTATACTGCACGCTCCCCATCCCCTTAATCGCTTCCCTGATCGATAAAGGGAGAGCCGTCAAAAAAGAAATCAAAAAAATTTTAAGGCAGGTACAGCGATCGCTGCGGCTTACCGATACGGCTATCCAAGAAGTCAGAAAACTGGTCAGGAAAAATGTTGAGACAGCTAAAACGGAATTCACAGAAGATTTTGCAGAAGAAAAGACAAGAGAAAACGTCCCCGACTACGTCATCGAGTGGGACAATAGCCTTGTTGATCGTGATGTCACGCGACTAAATGCGTCGTGGGTTGAAGGGGAAACAGCATTAGAGCTAATGCTTTACAGCCCTGACGTTCCGCGACGTAACGACGGGCGGGTCACGGAACCAACTAGACGAAGATATGAACACGTGGAACGCGGCGGTTGGTATTGCTCTGGCGTGGATCTGCTCACTGGTAATTCCAGTCTATGGGGATGCCTGAAGCCGAAACACCCCACTGAAGATATCAACGGGAAAGTTATCAAATACGAGCACCCGTTAAAATCGCCAACAGAACTCTTTGCACTCAAGGTCACGTTACGAGAATGGGCCTTAATCGGCAGAAGGTTCAACGTGGGATTGCCCGAAGGATCAGAACATGTTGAAGGTAACCCATGGCTCTTTTGGCAGTGGATTCTTGAGCATCCTGAGATCCCAGTCATTGTAGCAGAGGGTTGCAAAAAATCGGCTGCGGTCCTGTGCTGTGGTTACGTATGCGTTGCTTTGCCTGGTGTAAATGCTGGGGTGAGAATTGAACGGGATGAGTGGGGAGATAAGATCCCTGGATCTAGACCACAACTCATCCCGCAATTGCAAATACTTGCAAAGGGAAACAGGCGGATCTATATTGCATTTGACCAAGACAAAAAGCGCTCAACTGTTCGTAACGTTAATGCAGCAACAGAAACGCTAAGCAAAGCTTTGATCGCAGAGGGATGCACCGTTAATATAATGGCTTGGCATCCCGTTCTGGGCAAGGGAATAGATGATGTACTGTACAACGGCTATCAGGCAAGGCTTTTGGATGGCATGGATCATGAATCGGCTACACAAGAGGCTAGATTAAGCCTGGACCTTATTTATAGAGATGCCTTAGAGTTTGACGACTGGAAAACTAGTCAGTTAAAGAAGTTAACGTATCCCGTGTCCTTGGAACTAACACAAAAATTCCTTGGTGAAGTTTTACCACCGACAGATCAGCAGTGGATATGCGTCAAATCCCCTAAGAACACCGGGAAAAGCACTTGGCTGAAATGGTTACTCCTTCCCCGTCTTAGAGCAGGGGAGGTCCGGGTCTTAGGGATAAGCCATCGTGTCCAGTTAGCGACACAGCTGGCTGAATCGCTAGAACTTCCTATCATCACCGAAGCTAGCTTGGAGTCTAGCAAAAAAGGTTACTTCCTCTGCATTGACTCACTGCACGAGAAAAGTCAAGCGCAGTTCGATTATCGGGAGTGGTCCGGCGCAGTGGTCATACTAGACGAGATTCAGCAGATCCTTTGGCATTTGCTGAGCAGCTCGACATGCCAGAAAAACCGAGTGACCATCATCAAGACGCTTAAAAAGCTACTAAATCATGTTGTTGAGACAGGCGGTCGCATAATTATGCTAGATGCTGATCTAAATGACATAAGCATCCAGTTCATTAATGGACTACTCGAAAAGCCAATATCCCCTTGGCTTGTCGAAAACACCTACAAACCGGAACCTTGGACGATCTACCAATTCACGGGAACAACTCCAGCCAGTATGGTCAGAGTCTTGTTGGACAAAGTAAAAAAGGGCGAGCGTCACATGCTTTGCGTTTCCGGACAGAAAACGAAATCAAAATGGGGCACGCGGGTACTAGAAGAGCATTTTCTTAAAGAATGTCCAGGACTTAAAATATTACGCATTGATTCAGAAAGCGTAGCGGACCCGGATCACGTAGCTTTTGGTACTACAAAAGTCCTCTCAGCAGTCATCAAAAATTATGATCTGCTTATTTGCAGCCCTACAATTGAGACTGGCGTAAGCATTGAGCATCCAGACGAATTAACGCCTTGGTTTAAGGGAGTATGGATGGTCGGTCAGGGTGTGCAAACGTGCGATAGCGTGCGTCAAAACCTAGCGCGATATCGTCCCCCAGTCCCCCGTTATATCTGGGTGAAGGAGTATGGAATCAATAAAGTTGGTAATGGAGCCACAAATGTAAAAGCTTTACTAGCAGGGGAGTTTAAAAAAGACAAAGCCAACATTAAGCGGTTGATCGAGCTTGGCTTACAAGAAACAGTAAACGATAATTTTGAAAGTATCGCTATACTGACATGGGCGAAACTGGCTACAATCATCAATTCTGGCATGGGTAAATATGCTCACACGATCTTAAAAGACTTAGAGGATGAGGGGCATTTGATTCTTGGAGCAGATGAGATTCCTAGCGATGATGATGAAGATGATTTCCTCGAACTTCCTGAGGAAACCGAAATTAAAGCCTTGAAGGACGATATCACAGAGACCCGTGATATTATGTACAACGCCGAACTAGAAGAGATTGCAGCGGCAAATTCGGTAACAGATCGGGACTTTGATCGCCTATCGACTCAAGCGCAAAAGCGCAAACATGAACGATTGGAACTTAGAAAAGCTCAACTTGAACGCTGTTACTTAGTTCCCGTAACGCCGGAACTCGTTAAGAAGGATGATGATAAATGGCACTCGGAAATTAAGCTCGATTACTATTTGCACGAGGGCAGAAAATTCTTGAGTGATCGCGACAAAGCGATCATGGAATCCGCTCTTAAGCATGGTGGTGGTGATTATTTCTCGCCTGATACTAATTCAAAATTTGTAGGATTGAAAATTTCTGCACTAGACTGGCTGAATTTTGGAGAAATAGAAAAATTAGACGAGATCCATGATAATCACCCACTTGCAATTCAATTGTTTGAAAAGGTTAAGGGGATAGCGCGTGAAGGCGTAACCGAAACACAGGCGAAAAGTCAAGCCTATGCAGTCGAACTTGTTTTAGGAATGAGCACGGGATTCCGTAAATGCAGTTGCCCAATGGAAGCGATCCACAAAATTTACAGAATGCTTGGTAAGCAGCTACCTCTGCTAAGAAAAGAAGGACCGAGAGGTAAACAGTTGAGAGTTTTTGGTAAGGCCGCTCCAGCATTTGAACGGGATGACAAGAAAAGAATTGTGTTAGGGGAGGATGGAAAACCTATCCCCATTCTAGACGGGAGAGCAGAGGTTTTTGCAGCATGGGTGCAGAGGGATGAGGAAGCTATGCAGAAAAAGGCAAATGAGGCAGCGGCAGCAGAGCAAATGTTAGTCAACAATTATCAGCAATTATCGAATGATGAAAAGGACTATGTTGAACTATTGGTAGAGGCACTACCCGAATGTCAAGATCAAGGAACTTTTGACCAGCTGACTTATACTAATTGTCCTAACAAGACAATGATTGTTGTTCATGCAATAAGGCGATTATCAAAAGATTTACAACAAAAAGTGTTAGGTTTTTGCGATCAACTGCGATCGCTAGTAAATGGCAATTTTACATTAGCTACTACATAGGAGTCAGGATGGGAGAGGCTAAACGAAGAAAATCGCTTGCTCCAAATTATGGTAAGTCTAGTGCAAAAGGATCTGACTTTACAACTCAGACAAAAGGTTTCATTCAGATGGGGATTCTGACCCCACCTAGTGGGAGAGCCACCAAATTTCCAATTTGGCGGGGGTCTTAAACCCTTGCTCCCTCCGGTCGCGCAAAGGGTTCGGGCATTCAGAAAGGGATAAATCCCTTCTGCCTTCTGCCCTCTGCCCTCTGCCTTTCCTCGATAACCCCACCTCCCCATTAGCGTGATCGCCCTCCGGCTGTCGCCCTCTGCCCTCCGGTCCCCTGCAAAAACTCTCCTCACCCCAATTGCAATAACTCATCTATTGTTCTGCAAATACAGAAATCAGTAATTGCAGTTTTACGCTCCGCCCCTCACCCTCTGCAAAAACTCCTGTAGAGCGATCGCCAGCAAACACCAATCAATAAGCAATAACTCTCCTCTGGAATAACTCCACTTCCCCACCCGTGCGATCGCCCCTCCCCTCCTAATTGCAATAACCCCACTGCACCACCTCACCACCTCTCTCGATACTAAGGTGTAGGGAGAGTAGTCTGAGGAGTGCGGAGGAGAGCGATCGCCATCAATAACCTTAATTGCAATAAGCACCTGCCCACTGGAACTACCTAATTGCATTTTCCGTTTTGAGAACGGAGAATTGTCAGCAGTCCATATTACCGAGGTCGGTAGTTTGGCTAATTGCAAAAACCGGGGAACACAATGTCTTTCGGAGGGGGGCGATTGGCGAGAGCCAGTGCCCTTGGGCAATCGCTATCCCCTCACTTCTCCCCACTCCGGCTATTGTTATCAATAGCCAACTGCCGGACAATCACTGCTCCCTCTGAATCTTCTGGTAATCTGCAAGGCTTTTTTTAAATTAGACAATGGCATTTTTAAGGCATTTTTCAGCTATTTTTTCTGAATGGCACTTCAATGGCACATCAAAGGCAGCACAATGTCATTGTGATGATTTTTCAGATTTTTTTGGTACAAAAAAGCCTGATTCACACAAAAAAGGTAAATCAATGACTTTTCAACGGCAGACTAATGTCATCTCAATGGTGTCTCAATGGTGTCTCAATGGCATTGAGATGTTTTTTTCAAAAATTTGACCTTTAAAGAAGGTTTTTTGATGGTTGCTCTACTCCTTCCAAGGTAGGCAGAAAACCACGCACTGTACGCAATTTTTTTTTGCAAATCATAAGTTTAACTTATCCAGTATTCGCAAAAAGCACTCCCAATTTTGAGTTGTCTCATGACAACTTATTTAGCATCCTAAGCTTTTTGTTTCATCTCCATCGTCCCCTCTGTCTAACTGCAATAACCACATTGCCAGTAGTGGCAAGGTTGACTTATCAGGAGCGTCCCGTAAAAACTCCAACTGCAATTAAGCCAGAGGAGAATTGTCCCGCTGGAGATGTCGCCACCTACTTACTCCAGTTGCAAAACTCCGGAAGTGCGATCGCCATCATTAGTTTTACTACATGTAGTACTTGTAGCGGTAGTCAGACTTGCAAGAATATTACATGTAGTGTTTGTAGCAATAGTCAAATTTATTTTGCCCCTTAGAGGCACAAATCTATCAGAACGATAGTTTCTATGTAAAAGATTTTTTAGAGGCATTGCAGGCGATTCTAGAGAGTGTTTTTGGTAGTCAGACTTGGTAGCATCGTAAAAATGGGAATTAAGCCCGTGTCACTGACCATTACCTAGATCTGGTAGTCAAATAAAAAGTAATAAATATCTATTTATATAAAGTCTGACTACCAACGCATACGAAATATACACACACGTAATATTAAGTAAAAATGCTTAACACGTGAAAATTACTGTGGAACCCTCAAAAACCCTCATGTCGATTAACAAATTAGATAGGCTCTTGTGCAGATTTGGTGAAAAAGGTTGAGGGTGTGGCACAAGTAATAGAAACATAATTGTTGATTGCCACCGTGCTCGCTCCATGCAATCGCAGTGCTGTAACAGATGAATTATCAAAGCGATTGCCCAAGGGGCAGGGCAATCATGCGACTCTTGCGAGAGCTTCGCGTCCGGGAGGGAACTAGCCCAGCAGCTTTCGCTGATTGCCCAAGGGGCACCGCCAGAGGCGATTGGGCGAAGCCCAGCAGCAAAGCTGATCGCCCTGCGGTTCCTTCGTCGCCTTCATCCTCAGCAACCGAGACTGCCGAGGCTGGCAAGATGGTAGCCACTCAGTGTAAGAATTTGGTAGTCACTATAGAAAGATACAGTGTGTACTGAGTGGCTACCAAGTGAAGTTCGTCCTGTGGTCGTCACTACGTATAAAATCTTTGTAGTCACTATAGAAAGATACAAGATTATTGAGAACCGATACTGATACTTTGTAATTACTTGTAGCACTTGTAGCAGTAGTCACGTGTTAGAAGCCTTCTCAAGGCGTGTTAGTCGTTTCAATCATGAATTCTATTCAAACAGGATTTAATTGCCTAATAAAGCGAATCTAGAAGGATGTTTTTCGTAGCCAGCATCGGCGTCACTTAACACAAGTGGGAATAAAGAGTGTCGTGAGTGCGCAGTCATTGGTGTAGTCACCAAGTAATGAAATAGATCTATATATTGCCGATGGTGGCTACCAACGTACATCAAACATACGAATACGTAATATTAAGCAAATTTGCTCATCAGCGACGGTCAAGCACGTCGTCAGATGCTCGCCTCAGCAAGCCAGTGAGGCTGCCAGTTTCAATCTCGCTTAATGGAGTGGGAAGTTTGGCTGCACTAATAAAATCACCCTCATGCAGCAAAAGGGTGATCAATTCCAATAAGAAACTAATTAAACTATCTGAGCATTTTATTCCTCAATTGTGAGGAAACTCTAAGGGCTAGACAAATAGATTTACTTCAATATCAACTTGATTGTGCCAGTTTAAGGTGCGTTTGCCCTGCTTCCTGCTCCCTGATTCCTGCTGAAATGTTGGTAGTCACTATAGAAAGATACAGTGTGCACTGAAGGGCTACCAAGTGAAGTTCGTCTTATTGGAGTCACTACGTATGAAATATTGGTAGCCACTATAGAAAGATACAGTGTGCACTGAGTGACTATCAAGTGAAGTTCGTCTTGTGGTAGTCACTACGTATAAAATCTTTGTAGTCACTATAGAAAGATACAAGATTATTGAGAACCGATACTGATACTTTGTAATTACTTGTAGCACTTGTAGCAGTAGTCACGTGTTAGAAGCCTCTCCAAAGCGTGTTAGTCGTTTCAATCATGAATTCTATTCAAACAGGATTTAATTGCCTAATAAAGCGAATCTAGAAGGATGTTTTTCGTAGCCAGCATCGGCGTCACTTAACACAAGTGGGAATAAAGAGTGTCGTGAGTGCGCAGTCATTGGTGTAGTCACCAAGTAATGAAATAGATCTATATATTGCCGATGGTGGCTACCAACGTACATCAAACATACGAATACGTAATATTGAGCAGATTTGCTCACTCGCGACGGCGAAGCACGTCGCATGAGGCAAGCGGACCGCGAGCCAGTGAGGCTGCCAGTTTTAATCTCGCTCTCATGGAGTGGGGAGTTTGGCGAGGTTTTTGACAAGGCACTTACCAGTAATAAAATGTCCAGCCTTATTACCACGAATAACCTACTGCGCTGACAGATCAACCAACAAAGGCTGGACATTTTATTTTTTGGATCTCCCCAAGCAAGTGCGACCCAAGCAATAGCCCAGCGCTGCTATTGTGATTGTGCTTAAAAAGCGCAGCGCCTTTTAGGCGATTGCGCTAGCGCACTGCCATGAAGGGCAATCGCTGCTATGGGAGTTTTCCATGTCCCCATTGCCATTGGGGATTTAGCGATTGGGCTGTTTGGGTACTGGGCTAGGTTTACTCATAGGGGAGATCCTTAAAAATAAAATCCCAGCCAATGTTTGTTAGTTCGTCAGCGCAGAAAGGTATTTGTTGTAATAAGGCTGGGATTTTATTTCATGGCAAGTGCCTAGCTACCCCAAACAGCCACTGTCCCCACTCACCTACTCTACGCCCAGGAAGCTCCAAAAAAATAAATGAAAGCGCCTGATTAGGCACTTGCCAGTCATAAAATGAAAGTGCCTTTGAAAGTTGATCAAAGGGCACAGTAGGTTATTGTTGGTAATAAGGCGCTTTCTTTGATTTTTTGGCTCTCCCTAATCTGAACACTAACCAATCAATCGAGAAGGCTGTCCCTGATTCTCAAATTACGCTGTGCCTGATGAGAAAATTATTCCCGTCGTAAATTAAGTATTAATGCTTAGGAGAACTGGGTCAAAATCGCTCAAATGAGGTTTTCCAAAAATAACCGTAGTAAGTACGGTTATTTTCAAGAGCGGCTATTAGCTACTTTTTTTTGAAAAAACACGACTGCCCAACAGCTACCACTTGGCCTAGCGGACAGCTACCTGTTGGCGAAAAGCAAATGAATTGATCAAGCAAAAATCACTGTTTTTTTGTGCCCAACAGCTACCACTTCGCCTAGCCAAGTGGTAGCTGTTGGGCATTGTATTCTTAAATACATTTTTTCTCGAATCTCCTAATTTTTTGTGTAGATTATTAAATAAATTACAATTCGGATCAGGGAGAACCAAAAAATAACATGAAAGCGCCTTTGAAAGTTGATCTCTCTCGGGAGCCGATGCCTTGAAATTGGGTTTGGAATTTTGCCCGAAGGGAAAGGGCAGGCTTGAAATGTTGGTTTGTTTGGTGTTCTGATTGATTAGTTTTAATGAAGCCTGCCCAATTTCAAGTGGCAAAATGAAGAGAGCGCAGTAGGTTATTCGTGGTGTCGATTAACAAACTAAATAGGCAAAGAGTGCAGTTAGGGTGATCTTGGTGGAAGAGGAGGCACAAGAGGTGGGCAGAAGATCTCAGGTGGGAGCACTAAAGGTATTGGAAAAGAAAAGTGGCAAGTGAGTTGGGCTTTTGTAATGGAATGAAGGGCAGTGAAATCATGTTTTTGTCCTGCTCGTTGATAAAGAGCAACGTTATGGTACGGATTGGAAGATCTGATAGCAGTGTCCTTGAGAGCGATCGTTGATGAAGAGAGTAAGAAACGACGTGTGTCGATTAACAAATTAAATAGGCTCTTGCACGGTTTTGTAGCCGAGTCAGGAAGGTGAGTTTCTGGCTGAGGCATCCATGTATCAAGCACACAGACAGCTCGTTGCACTGTCAAGAATATGACAATAAATAAATGAAAAACCGATTGCTCAGCCAAGCACATCGGTCTAGCGAAATTTCAGAATACGAAACAATATCTTTTCGCTTAATTATGAGGAAATTCTGAGGATAGGGGTACAGATATCCATGTAAAAAGAAAGTACTAAGGCACATAAGAGTAATAAAATGAAAGCGCCTTATTACCACGAATAACCTACTGCGCTCTGGAATTTTGCGACTAGAAAAAGGGCAGCCTTGTTACACCACTAACTAGTTTGAACACCAACTGATCAACCTTGAAGGCTGCCCTTTTTCTCGGCATCGGCTCCCTCACAGATCAATCAACAAAGGCGCTTTCATTTTATTTTTTGGATCTCCCTAAAAAGTGAGGTGTCGGGAAATCGGCATCAGAAGGCATTTCTATATAGGTTGAAATGTAAACAAAAACCGCTTAGAAGCATGACAACAAGCGGTCAGAAATGTCGTGATAAAGTACACAAGCATGTACGTGTAGTTTTAATGCCTAATTCTGTTGAAATTATGAGGACAAGAAATTAGGCATAACGTACATTTCCGCAAACACATACGCTCTATTAAACCCCCCAAGCAGTCTTCGGGCAATCGCGACTTGATCATTGTTATCGCCAGTGAGTACAGATAATGGAAAAGACAGTGGTATAGATGCAGTGGGGAAAGGGGGTAGAGACAAAGGTATAGATCCTAATAAGCTAATTTGCTGATGTAGACTTGTCGATTAACAAATTAAATAGGCTAAGAGTGCGATTACAGTAAGGCCAAGTCTGAAAGTGCAATAAGTCGGTTTTTAAATATCCATACTTGGTCTACTCGTAAGTTTATTTATCATGTCCGCAAGCAAGCGCTGGAACAAATTAACAGTCATTGTCCATTGGGACGAAAAGCATTTTTGCAAGTGATAATCGACCTCTCAACATTAGAAAAATGTGGTAAATTCAAAGGCTTTGATAACTTAATAAGTGTCTATAATGGCAAAAGAGGTTTACATATAGTAGTCTTATATCTTGTCATGGGAAAATGGCGTATCCCTTGGAATTTTCGTGTTTGGAGAGGTAAGGGTACAGCAACTCCAGCCCAAATGGCATTACGAATGGTGCATAACTTACCAAAAAAATTGACCAAAAAGTTCCAGGTGAAAATTCTCGCTGATACAGCTTTTGGTACTAAGGATTTTATCAACGGTATTCGTAAACTCAAATATCATACTGTCATCGGTATTGGGTGCAATCGTAAATTAATTGATGGCCGTTGTGTTAAACTTTTATATCACCGGGGTCAACAAGTTCAACTCGTTGGTTTAGATTTCCCTGTGACTATTTCCTGGTATTACTTTAAACACGATAATGGTCGATTTCTCAAAAGATTTGTTATTTCTACACAGCCTATCAAAGCTAGCACTCTTTCAGTGTGGGGTAAACGTCGGTGGAAAATTGAAGGCTGGTTCAAAACGGCCAAACATCGCTTTGGTTTAGATAAATTTGGGCAAGGCACTCTTTTAGGTGTTTATCGTTGGTTAATCTTGTCTATGACTGCCTATTTATTAGCATATTGGGCATATCTAACATCAAGTTTACCTGATTCTCTGGACTGGGGTAAAGCCGCTTTTAGAGCACTTTCTATTTTTCTACCTCATTTAGTCTTGTCTTTATTATTACTTGATATTGAACGTCTTCGACCTTTAGCACTTAGTCATGGAATTGACATTACTATTTCCAGGTGCAAGATCTGAGCCTCTAACGGGCGCGGCGATCGCTCCCGTGAAATATGAAAGAAACACATTTTACTCAAATCTCTAGAAGCCTTGCTATATAAGGATTTCAAAATGTGTCTCTTAGGAGTTGACTCATCTTCAACCCACCCATAGCACAAGCCGCATGAAATCTTTTTTTTAAATCCTCTGCAATGCTAATGTGCATAACTCTTACACCACTGTATGATCCGCCTAAAAGTAGTCTCTACACAAAGATACAAATGTACAAGCCTTGATTCCCGATTCATATTGCCCTCATCAGCTTCAAAAGAGCGATCGCCCTGCAATGCACTCTTTGAGCGCGATTCCCTAAGGGGTAAGCTTAAATCCCCAAACACCCACTTTAGTGACTAAAGCGAAATAAACCCCTAGAGCCATCTAGGGGTTATGCGTCATCTATTTTTACGCTTCTTATCAAAATCATCAATCAAGCCATTAGTTGCTCTAATAAAAGCAATAACACTAGTGATTTGCTCCAAAAGATGATTACGGCTGAAGCTATGATATTGGTAAGTAAACAGCAAAAATGCTGTCAAAACAATAACCAAAGTTTTTGCGATAATGTAAGATGGCAAAATTAGCCTCCTTTGTGGGGCTTGTAATTGTATGGCTAGCTGTTATGGCCTCGTAAGCAGTTACAGCTAGACAGTGTTTTGACAAAGAATCCTGTAGCTAACGGCTACGGCGATAGCCAGCGGTTACAGGACTCTTCAAATACTATTAAATCGGATAACTTCCTCTACTTCGCTCAAATGAGAAGTATCTCCCTTAAGTTCTAACAACCATCCTGGTTCATAACGCACAACTTTCACCAAGGAACTGCTAGTGGGTTATTTGGCACGCTTATAGCCATTTTTGCAAAATAGTTTTAGGAGTTCTAATGTGTCGAATGGTACAAACTCCGGAACCTCCTAATCGATGTTTGTGCAATCGCCGGGAGACGCGAAAAAGCTTAGTATTCTAAATAATTTGTTCACACACAACTGAAATTGGTAAGTATTTTTTTGTCATCATTGATTACATAGACTTATGATTTGCACAAAAAAATTGCGTAGTGTGCGAAGTGAAAAATAACATTTGGTTTCGCTTTCGCTATGGCTGAAGTCAAATTTTTCTAAATGATTTTGATTGATGTTAGTCTTCCTTGAGATTTTTGCCGACAAAGTATAGGTAAACAACAGGTAAACTATAGGCACACAATAGGTAGACTACAGGCAAATAAATTGAGATATAGAAGTCCCTTATGCTCTTATTAATACAATTCTCAACAAGCTGACTATACTTTACCTATACTTTTCCTAGAAAAATCTTTTTTTTAGGAAAAGTATAGGTAAATAATAGGCAAACTATAGGTATTATTTCGCTATTTTCAAGCCTAAAAAAATGCCAGTTTTAGAGGTCAACAATGACTTGACTGTCATTGCCTTCAGCATTGACTCTAGATCCTGATTGGACCCCAATTTCAAATATCAACCCCAACAGATGAATTATCAAAGCGATTGGGCGAGAGCTTCGCGTCCCGGAGGGAACTAGCCCAGCAGCAAAGCTGATTGCCCAAGGGGCAGCGCCAGAGGCGATTGGGCGAAGCCCAGCAGCAAAGCTGATTGCCCAAGGGGCACCGCCAGAGGCGATCGCCTAAAAGGCAGTGCGCTTAAAAAGCGCAATCGCCCGGAGGTTCCTCCGTCGCCTTCATCCTCAGCAACCGAGACTGCCGAGCGTGGCAAGATGGTGCCACTCAGTGTACAAATCTGGTAGCCACTATAGAAAGATACAGTGTGCACTAAGTAGCTATCAAGTGAAGTTCGTCTTGTGGTCATCACTCAGTGTAAAAATCTGGTAGCCACTATAGAAAGATACAGTATATACTGATTGCCTACCAAATGAAGTTAGTCTTGTAGTAGGCACTCAGTGTAAGAATTTGGTAGCCACTATAGAAAGATACAGAGTGCACTGAGTAGCTATCAAGTGAAGTTAGTCTTGTGGTCGTCACTCAGTGTAAAAATCTGGTAGTCACTATAGAAAAATACAATATTATTGAAAAACAATACTGGTATTCTGTAATTACTTGTAGTATTTGTAGCAGTAGTCACGTGTTAGAAGCCTCCTCAAGGCGTGTTAGTCGTTTCAATCATGAATTCTATTCAAACAGGATTTAACTGCCATCTAAAGCGAATCTAGAAGGATGTTTTTCGTAGCCAGCATCGGCGTCACTTAAAAGTGGGAATTAAGGGTTTAGTGAGTGTGCAGTCATTGGTGTAGTCACCAAGTAATTAAATAGATCTATATATTGCCGATGGTGGCTACCAACGTACATGAAACATACGAATACGTAAGATTGAGTAGATTTGCTCACTAGCAATGGCGAAGCACGTCGTCGGATGCTCGTCTCGGCGAGCCAGTGAGGCTGTCAGTTTCAATCTCGCTTAATGGAGTGGGGAGTTTGGCGAGGTTTTTGACAAGCGAGTGCGACTACCTTTGGGGAGAACCAAAAAATCAAATCAACAGCGACCCTTGCGAGAGCTTCGCGTCCCGGAGGGAACTAGCCCAGCAGCAAAGCTGATTGCCCAAAGGGCACCGCCAGAGGCGATCACCCTTTGGGCGCTGCCCCTTGGGCAATCGCCTGCTAGAGGCAAGGCCGAACATGGTTGAAATAAGGACGCAGAAAGTTATTGGTGGTGATAAGGCTCTTGATTTTATTACGCCTATTATGTCTTGGCGAGCGATCGCTCGCCTTTGGGAACGTAACTTGTCGAAGTGCACTGGCCAATGCAGCTCACTTGTTCAGGGGCGATGATGTTATGGCACTTACCAGTAATAAAATGAAAGCGCCTTATTACCACGAATAACCTACTGCGCCGACAAATCAACCACAAAGGCGCTTTCATTTTATTTTTTGGATCTCCCTATGAAGCTGCCTGAGCCCTGATTGGTTGCCCTAAGGTTCGCCAAAGATGTGAGTTTTTGGGGGTGTACAATTGCGCAAGCTACTATTGATTTTTTCGCAACTGACACAATTGCTCCAACCCTGTTGAGGGGCGAATGTAGCTTCTGCAGGCTGAGGGTGCTCAATGTACACCCAAAAATTCTGGAAGTGTAGTGAGTACACTTTCATTATCATGTTTAGGACGTGACGATTTTTTTATGGTAGGGAGTACTGCCAAAACTTGTTCAAAATTGACACTTCTATAGAGCAGGCTAGCATTTTTATAGAGCAGGCTAGCACTTCTATAGAGCAGATTGACACTCTTGTAGAGCAGATTAACACTCATTTGATGAGAAATACTACTAAAACTTGTCCAAAATTTACACTTCTATAGAGCAGGCTAGCACTTCTATAGAGCAGATTGACACTCTTGTAGAGCAGATTAGCACTCCACAGGAGTGCCTCATTTTTACTATTGTTGAAGACAGAGAATTTCAAAATTTTCATGTCAACCTATTCCAAACAGTTAGGCTTACCAGTAATAAAATGAAAGCGCCTTATTACCACGAATAACCTACTGTGCCGACAGATCAACCAACAAAGGCGCTTTCATTTTATTTTTTGGATCTCCTTAAAATCCGAAAGTAAATAATCAACAGGAAAGAAAGCGAATGCAATCTTCTTCACTACCAAAATTGCAATCGCTATGAAAATTTTGGGGCGAAATTATGGGCGAGCATCATGAAAGTTATGGAAGTTATGGAAGTTTTGGAGTGAAGTTGTGGGCAAGCACTATAAAATTTTTGGGATGAAATTATGGATGAGTAGCATGAAAATTTTGTGGTAAAGTTATGAGCGCTCGCCATAAGAATTTTGATATAGAATTGTGAGCGACTGCCATAATTTTTTTGAGTGAAGTGATGAGCGATTGCTATGACAAATTTGGTGTAGAGTTGTAGGCACGCTCTGGAAATTTTGCAGTGAAGACATGGCCGAGTAGCATGAAAATTTTGGTGTGCATTTGTGAGCAATCTCCAGAGAAAATTATGAATGAGTAGCATAAAAATTTCGTGGTAAAGTTATGAGCGCTCGCCATAAGAATTGTGGTGTAGAATCGTGGGCGACTGTCATGATTTTTTTGAGTGAAGTGATGAGCGAGCACGATAAAATTTTGGAATGAAGTGATGAGTGATTGCTATGAAAAATTTGGTGTAGAGTTGTAGGCACGCTATGAAAATTTCGCAGTGAAGTTATGGCCGAGTAGCATGAAAATTTTGGTGTGCAGTCGTGAGCAATCTCCAGAGAAAATTTTAGATGAGTAGCATAAAAATATCGTGTAAAGTTATGAGCGCTCGCCATGAGTTTTTTGATGTAGAATGGTGAGCGACTGCAATGGTTTTTTAGAGTGAAGTTATAGACGAGCAGCACTCAAATTTTAGTGTGAAGTTGTGAGCGAACGCATGATTATGCTACTCTAATTTTGAAAAAAAATTATGGACGAACAGCATGAAAATTTTGAATTGCACTCTGGCACTGCCCAATTTGAATCACCTTTTCGCTATCCCTATACAAGATATCTAGATTAAACATAGTTCAGCAAATTCCTTAAATTCCTTTTTGAATATTCTTTCTAGAAAGTAATTTCTCAGAATATCCGTATACAAATATTCTTATCAATATATTGACAAAACAACACTTATCCCCTTATGCCATACATCTTTTTGCATCCCTGTACAAGTCACCTAGGATTAGCATAAATAGCCAAACAAAGCCAGATCGTGCCCCAAAAGTAGGCGCTAGCCTACTCATAACGAGCGATCGCCCATAGAAGTATCCCTATACAAGCATATTTGACTACACATAAAGAAGAAAGAATCGGATTATAACAAAAAACGACATAAAAAGCAAGATCGTGAAATTCCTTACTAACATTCCTTGTTCTCATGAGAACAAGGAATGTTAGTAAGGAATTTCACGA
>Ga0209062_1001732_pt1 | contig 34358 bp, 31 predicted proteins | sample Coa_R2_2_FD_187158 | JGI IMG/M metagenome (GOLD analysis project Ga0209062, IMG submission 187158) | Surface soil microbial communities from Centralia Pennsylvania, which are recovering from an underground coalmine fire - Coalmine... | ecosystem: Environmental > Terrestrial > Soil > Unclassified...
CCCGAAACTTCTGCATCCTGCGGTCCTGTAGCCACGTCGCCCGGTTCATCGATTCGCCCCCTCGCAGGGGCAGAAAACCGGACAACTCGTGTGCTACCTAACCCGGACAACTCGTGTGCTTACGACAGTTCCTGGCGCCGGGGTTGCGCAAGCCGAGGCGGCGCGCCTATATATTGACTATCCTCGTCATCTTCGATGGCAATAGGCTCCGCCCGCGGGCGGGACGGAGCGCAAGGAGAATTTACCATGGCGACCCAGCCCCTTATGCCGAAGGCAACCGCCGTCTGGCTGGTCGAAAACACGGCATTGACGTTCGACCAGATTGCCGACTTCTGCAAGCTCCACCCCCTCGAGGTGAAGGCCATTGCGGATGATGAGGGCGTTCAGAGCATCATCGGACGTGACCCCATTGTGAGCGGACAGCTCACCCGCGATGAGCTTGCCAAGGGCGAGGCCGACCCCAATTATCGGCTCCGGCTCGCCGAGCCGAAGGTGCATTTGCCCGAGCCAAAGCGGAAAAAGGGGCCACGATATACTCCGGTCTCGCGCCGGCAGGATCGCCCGAACGCCATCCTCTGGCTGGTGCGCAACCACCCTGAGCTGAAGGACAGCCAGATCATGCGTCTTGTCGGCACGACCAAGTCGACCATCGAGGCGATCCGCGAACGCACCCATTGGAACGCCCCCAACCTCGCTCCCATGGACCCGGTGACGCTTGGCCTGTGCTCTCAGATCGATCTCGATTTCGAGGTCCAGCGCGCCGCCAAGGACAAGCCGGCCGAGCCAGAAACCGGAGCAACCCTGCTTCCGGCCGAAGTTACGACCGCACGCCCTTCAGCGGAGCTCGAGCCCGCCGCAAGCCCGAAGGAAAAGGAAGGGGAAGAGGAGCTGGACGTCCAGGCCGTGCTCGCCAAGCTCAAGCAGATTGGCAAGAGCGAATAGGCTCAATTCTGCGCCAGCGACCGCTTCTCCAAAAGCTCGTTAACGTGACGCAGAACGTGATCGGCGACGATTGCGTGGCCTTCCGCGCTCGGGTGGAAGGCGCCGCTGTAGAGCGCCGCATAGACCGGCTGCAGATCATCGAAGACAGAGAGCTCCTCGCGATGAGTGTTGCCGGCAAGGAACGTATCGTTCGGGCTGCGAGCGAGCCGCCAATGGTGCGCATAGGGTAATGCGGCGGCCGGCGAGTAAGGCACCCACTGATCGGTTGCATGCGACAGGCGCGGCACGTTCATGTTGACCTGATCGACGAGCGGCTTCTGGGGATCTCTGGCGCAGACGCCGCGCCGCGCGAATTCCACCATATGGTCGACGATGAGATGGAAACCGGTGCCGGCGCCAGTGGCAAGCCCGCCGGGACAACCTGCCCTGCGGCCGTCCGTGATGCATTCGAGCCGCGCCTGCAGGTCGCGCACAAAGCTGGAGACTTCCTGGGTGCGCTCGCGGCTGTAGCGCAGTTTCGGATGCACATCGAGCCCGAGCGTCGGCTCGGCGCCGCACACATTGCCGGTTTCGTCGAACTGGATCGGTTCATAGGCGTTTTGCAGCACGCGGGACGGATCGACTCCGAAGGCGTCGCTCAAGGCTTCTTTGACGGCCCTCATGCGGCGGTCGAGCACGCGCAAATAGGCCTGCGATACTGAAGGAGAGAACCGCAGCTCCTGACCCACCAGGCCGGCGATTGGCGCGAGATCGCTCGCACTTTCGGTCATCGCATAGGCGACCAGCGGCCCGAAGCCCACATCGTTGCCGCCGACGGAGAGCAGGAAAACGTCGATCGGCCGCTTGCGGCTTTCCGGCGGGCACCATTGCTTGGTGAAGACCTGTTCGCCAATGGCGGTAGAGCCCGACCGATACACGGGCAGACGGTACGACACGGTCCGCGTCCGTCCGGCAGCGCCGGTCTTGCAGATCAGATCGCTCAATTGATCAAGCTGAGGCACGACCTTCTTCTGCGCGTTGGCGCCGGAGAATTGCTCGCGCGCGTCGCGCTCCGCGAACAGCCCTTCGACGATGTCGGCGCCCGAGCAGGCGAGACTGACGAAAGTCACCGCGCGGTGACGGTTCTCCAGCGCAAGTCCCATGCTGACGCGGAACGGATAGCCGTATTGAGAACGATGACAGTCCGGGCTCAGCCACTGCGGCCCGCTGCGATCAAACGCTTGCTGGAACTCTCGCGACGACAGCTTGAAGACGGTGCCTCTCTCCTCATCTTCCATGAGCCGTTTCGGCAGCGACTTGGGATTGATGCCGCTATCGGTCGCCGCGACCCCGTATTTCGGCGTCTCAAGGTTGAACCCCCGATAGGCGAGCTGCCGATCGTCCGCATTGATCGGATCGTAGACCATTTCGCGGGATCGGCTGAAGGTGACCGGCCGGTCGGGGTTGCTTTCGCCCGACGCGAAGCTGTCGCCCATGGCGACTACGAAGACATCTTCGACCGTCACATTTGGGTCGGCGAGCGTGGTCCCGTTCGGCAGCTCGACCTTGACCGAGACGCCTGAGGCGGATCGGTTGAGCGAGAACGGCACCCGCCGGATCACCAGCTTGAGGTTGCAGGCCTGCTTGCGGGTCTCGGGCGGGAGGCCCGCCCTCCTGGGCTGCCACGTCCAAACGCAGTCGCCCCCGCCGGCGCTCGCCAGGCGATCGGGCGCGATCCACATGACCACGGTGTGGGCATCCGGGAGGATATAATCCTCCTTCGCCGCGCCCCAGGAATACTGCCGGTCGCACGTCACCAGGTAGCGTCGTGGCCGGGCATTGCGATCGTAGCAGTTGAGGTCGACCGTCTGCGCAGCCCAGCCGAGCCTGCTCTTTTCAAAGCCCGGCCGGGCGGTGGCAAGGCAATTGTCCGGCGTCGAGGAATCCTTGCAATCGGGATCGTTGAGGCGCCGCTCGACCCTCCACAGGATATTTGCCGGCGGCGGCTGGACCGGCGAGCCGCGCACCGCGTTGAAAGCCTTCTCGTGTGCCTCGAACGAGGAGGCGCGCTTGAAGAAGCGATAAGGGTTCTCGACCTCCCAGAAGAGATCCGCAGTGTGCCCGGCTCTAATGCCAAAAATCTGCATCGAAACAATCAGGGTTGCAGTTACCAGCACGTTGGTCCGCATCCGTCGTTCTCCCCTCGCCCCTGGAGGCGCCATGATACGCGTTAGTGGCGCGGACAGTAAACAGAGTTCAGTTACGATGGTCCTCGATGCGGCATTTCCGATGCGTCGCATCAATCGCTAAAAATTCCCCCGGCTTGGAGAATGAGCAACGCTCGCCGCCTGCCTGTCAAAATACGGTAGGCGGCGCGACAAGTGCGACGCCCATGGGTATCTTTCGCGGCGGCGTGTTGGTGTCAAGCGTCGCCGTCCAGCCAGTATTCTGACGTCCGTTCGAATCGGTATGCCGGGCGATGCGTTCAAGCCGCGCCTTGGCACAGAGCAAATCCATGTTCTTGCCGCTGCCAATGATGTGGGCTTTCTCCCACGGGGCTTCGCCGTAGCAGCGGTTGCTCACGCGGGTCCAATTCGGCGCTTATTTGTTACCGATCACATGCGTTCGGTTCACGGAGCTGGCGCGGCGGGTCGGTCAAGGAGTGTCATGGCTCGACGCGGCCGCGCCCCTCCGGGGAAAACCGCCATGAAAGCAGCAGCCTTATCAGGGCGCCGCATAGGCCATCCACGACACGCCGAAACGATCGACAACCATGCCGAAGCGCGAGGCAGAAGGCTTTGGCCAACAGCATCTGCACCGCGCCTCCGTCAGCGAGGCCACCGAACAGGCGTTCGGCCTCGGCATCGGAGGAGGCAATCAGCGACAACGCAAAGCCCTGGAAGCGAGGCGTCCTTGGCAGCGACGGTCAGACGCCAACACGGGTGGTGTCGCCGATGCGCAGGTTTGCGTGCATTATCTTGTTTTCGCCGCCGGGCGGGCTCATGCCGGGGAATGCGGCTCCGAGGCGTCCTTGAAGCGGGCAAGCCTCGTCACCCCGGCGCCGAGCTTGGCGCGGTAGAACTCGATCGCTTCTTCGCAGGGGCCCTCAAAGAAACGGGTAAGCGTGGAGTTGCATGGCGTTTTCTTTTCTTCCGGTCTAATGGCCTGGGTCCAATGGAGCCGGTTGAGCAATGCCGGTGCCTGATTCATATTCCTCAAACAGAGTTTTGCTGCGGTTGCCGCTCACCCTGAACATCTTTTGAAAGAAGAGATTGTTTGGAATCTGAATTACGGCGCCGCCGTTCTCGCGGACGACAATGAACATCAGATTGATGTCAATCACCCGCCCGCTCAGATTCTCCGGCAGCATCTCTACTGTGTCGCCGAGACGGAACGGGCGCCAGAAGGCGATAAAAAAGCTCGCCGTTATATTGCTGATCATCGTCCAGGTCGCGAGGAACCCAACCCCGACGATGGTCGCGGCGCTGACCAGAACGGTCCAAAGCCCGCCAACGCTGACGCCCCAGATTTCCAGCACCAGCATCGCGGCAAGGACCCACAATGCGCCGATCAGGAAGCGCGTCGTGGTCAGCACTGTCTCATAGGGCAGCCGGAGCCGGGGCGCCAATTCCCGCAGCGAGTCTCGCAGCGGGCGCTTCAGCAGACAGCTGAGGACGAAAGCGCCGATCACGACCCCGATCGTCGCAAGGAGGTTGACGTTGTATCGGGCCAACCAGGCGGCAAAGTCATTCATCGGAGCGGCTCCCAAGAGTGGCCAACCAACGGCGTCGTTGTATGATCATTGGTTGATCACATTGCGCCGGAATGGGGCGGCACATTGACGCTCACCGCTTCCGCAATCCCTGGGTCGATCTCAGCGGATGACCCACACTGACGCCGAACTCCGCCGCGTTGGTTTCGCCCCAGCCGTAAAGCTCAGCGAGAACGCGCCGGAGCGACTGGGCCCGCTCCGCCAAGGCGTAGACCTCCGATTTGTCGCCACCCTCTCCTTTGCGGCGCTCGATAAGTCCGGCCTCGGTCAGCTCGCGCAGGCGCTGTGAGAGCACCTTATCGCTCAGGTTCGGCATGAAGTTCCGCAGCTCGGCGTACCGGAGCGGACCGAGCGACAGGTAGCACAAGATCACCGTTTTCCATTTCCCGCCGAGCACCTGCAGCGTGAATTCGGTGGGACAATTAAAGCTCTTGGCGAGTCTGTTGGCCATTTGCTGCCGCTCCCTTCCATCGCGCGCTCCCTTATCGCGGCCTGACGACCTTGCATAGGCCGAGGCTCGACTAACCAACTGGTGCGTTGATTATGCGCGACAGTCCGGTCATAGCCATCGCGGGCGCGTTCATCGAGCGCCTCTCGTCGCCCTAAATCACAGCCATAAACGCGGCGCCCAGCCGAGGAATAAGCCCAGGATAGCACGTGAACACTGTGAAGCTACGCGATCGATCGAATGCCGCTGTCCGGTTCACGCGCCGGGCCGTTCTTCGCGGCGGAGCTCTGGTCTTATCCGCAGCGATAATCCCCGGTGAGGGACACGCAGCGCCGAATCCCGCAAAAGAGACCGCCAGCCTGACGGCCTGGGTGCGTATCGGTCGAGACGGCTCCGTCACGGTCATCGCTTCCCAATCGGAGATGGGACAGGGGATTAGCACGACCTTGGCCGCTGCGATTGCAGACGAACTCTATCTGCCCTTGGAAAAAGTAGCGATCGCATTCGCCCCGTTTGCACCGGCTTATCGCGACCCGGTCTACAACTGGATGTTCACCGGCAACAGCCAGGGCACTTCATCTTTCTACCAGTTGATGCGCCAGATGGGCGCAGCGGCCCGAGAAATGCTGGTTTCTGCCGCGGCGGCGCGGTGGGGCGTTTCCGTCGACGGCGTCACTCTGGGCAACGGCAGGATTGCGCACCCGGACGGCCGCCGGACCTTGAGTTTCGGCGCGGTTGCGGCCGATGCCGCAAAGCTGCCGGTGCCAACCGCGCCGAAGCTCCGCGACGATCCGCCGTCCCCGGGGGGGGCGCTTCGTCGTTGGGATATCCCCGCCAAGGTCGACGGCAGTGCCGAATTCGGCATCGACGTGAGACTGCCGGGGATGCTCCTCGCAGCGGTGCGCCGCGCCCCGCGGCTTGGCTCGAAACTTGAAAAACATGACGCAGATTCGCTCAAATCACGGCCGGGCGTTGTCACGGTCCTGGAAATCTCCGACGGACTGATCGTCGTCGCCAGGACCTACTGGCAGGCGAAGCGGGCGCTTGAGGACGCAAACCTCGTCTGGTCCGCCGCCGGCAGCGAGTTTAGCAGCGCCACCGCATTCGATCAGGTGTATGCCCAGCGGCTGTCGTCCGGTCCTTTCTTCACGCATCTGGAGAAAGGCAGCGCGTCGTCCGCGATGGATGGCGCCACGAAACTCGAAGCCACGTATCAGCTTCCATTCGAAGCGCACGCCACGATGGAGCCGATGAACTGCACCGCCCACGTCGCCGATGGGCGGTGCGAGATCTGGGCGCCGACGCAAGGAGTGGAGCTGGCGCAGGCAGTGGCGGCGCAGGTGACGGGGCTGCCGCCTGAGCGGATCATCATACGCCGCACTCTGCTTGGCGGCGGGTTCGGGCGAAGACTGCTCGCCGACTTCGTCAAGCAGACGCTGGTCGCCGCGATGGCGGTCAAGCAGCCGGTAAAGCTGATCTGGTCGCGCGAAGAAGACATGACGCACGACTTCTACCGGCCCGCCGTGCTGCACAGGATCGCCGGCGCGCTCGACTCCTCCGGATCGGCTGTCGCCCTTTCGCACCGCGTCGTCTCGCCCTCGCAGATGCTCTATATTTTCCCCCGCAGCATGCTCGGGGACATCAAGGATTGGACTGAAGCGGTCGCGCCTCCCGAAAAATTCGACACCATGGCAGTCGAAGGAATTATCGAACAGCCTTACGACATTGCCAATCAGCTCGTGGAACAGCATCGTCTCGAACTCGACATTCCGACCTCGGTTTGGCGCACGACCGGCCACGGACCGAATAATTTCGTTCTCGAATGCTTCGTGGACGAGCTGGCGGCAGCCGCGAAACGCGACCCAGTGGCATATCGGCGATCGATGCTGCGATCGGACAGGCGGGCGCTCAACGTCCTCGATCTGGTTGCAGTGAAAAGCGGCTGGGACCGCCGATCTCCCAGCGGAGCGGCGCGCGGCGTGGCTTTGGCCAAGGCATTCGGCGGCTATGTTGCAGCCGTCGCGGAGGTCTCGGTCCGAAACAGCCGGCTCTCCGTACGCCGGCTGACGATGGCCGTGGATTGCGGGCGCCTCCTCGATCCCGGCATCGCCGCGTCCAATATTCAGGGCGGCGCGGTGTGGGGCCTGTCGGCCATGCAAACCGAAATAACCTTTGAGCGCGGACGGCCGATGCAATTGAACTTCGATGCTTTCGAGCCGCTGCGCCTTGGGCAGACGCCTGCGATCGAGGTCCACTTCGTCGCGAGCGACGACAAACCGGGCGGCACTGGAGAACTCGGCCCGGTTCCGGTGCCGGCAGCAGTGTGCAATGCAGTCTACGCGGCCACAGGACAGCGAATCCGCGCGCTTCCGATCTCGCGTGCCGGTCTTTCATTCGCATGAGGCGCTGATGATCAAACTCAACGTTAATGGGCGCGCGGCGACAGTTGACGCCGACCCGGACACGCCGTTGCTGTGGGTGTTGCGGGAGCACCTCGGATTGACGGGCACGAAATACGGCTGCGGCATCGCGGCCTGCGGGGCCTGCACGGTTCACGTGGACGGCGGTGCGGTTCGCTCCTGTTCGTTCCCGGTGGGGGAGGCCAAGGACCGGAAGATCACCACGATCGAAGGGCTGTCGCATAATCGCTCGCATCCGGTGCAGAAGGCCTGGATCGCCGAACAGGTGCCGCAATGCGGCTACTGCCAGAGCGGCATGATCATGGCGGTCGCGGCTCTGCTCGCCGAGAAACCGCGTCCGACCGACGCCGACATCGATGCTGCCATCACCAACATCTGCCGGTGCGGAACCTATCAGCGTATCCGCAAGGCGATCCATGTCGCGGCAGGATTTTCTCAATGAGCAAAGACAAGTCGGTGCCCGCGATCCGCCAGTTGTGCGTGGGTATGGCCGTCAGCATCGTCATTGCGACGGGGGCCGTGGTGTCCGTCCAGAACGCTGCTGCGCAAAATCGACTGGAGGAGGGACGAGAAGAATTCCGCCAGATGGCGACGGTCTTACAACATCCGCGCTGCATGAACTGTCACGTGCGCGCAGATTTCCCCCGGCAAGGGGACGACCGGCGCCGCCACAGCATGAACGTGACGCGCGGGCCCGCAGATCGCGGCGCGCCTGGCCTTCATTGTTCAACGTGTCACCAGTCGAGCAATCAGGCCGCCTCGGGCGTGCCGGGAGCGCCCGACTGGCATCTGGCCCCATTGCGAATGGCGTGGGATGGTCTTTCGGCCGGCGAACTCTGCCGCGCGCTGCTCGATCCCGCTCGCGGCGGCATGAAGCCTAATCAATTCATCCCGCATTTCCAGACCGGGCTGGTGCGGTGGGCATTCTCGCCGGGCGCGGGTCCGCACGGCGAGATGCGCAACGCGCCGGCAGTTCCCTACGAGCGATTCATGGCGCTCACCCGCGAATGGGTGGAGCGCGGCGCGCCATGCCCCGATCAATGACCTACAGCGGATTCCGGTCATGCCCACCCTCGGGTCTCAACACACCGCTTCTGTAGAGGGGGCCCGTCTTTTCTGGGCCTTGCTTTCACCCGTGCATGAAAGATCGGGGTACCGGGTTTTCGCCCCGGACCGGATACAAGCGGTGATCCCGCATTGCGCATTCACGGCCCAGTCCACGATCATGTCCTGCCGTTGCCATCCCGACCGGCCGTCCCGTCCACCACAGTTTCGCGCCGTGCTCGCCGCCGTCAAGGCGTGGCCTGGCAAGGCAGTGCTTGTGGCTGCGCCCCGCGACGGCCAGCCTTCTACGCGAAAGGCCGCGCGCCGGTGGGCACGGCGCTTCGCGCCTTTGCCCACCCTACAAGCGATTCCACTCGACCGGGAACCGCTATAGTCGACGGGGGCCAGCCTTTGCCGACCCTGCGACGCTTCCATACCACGGCAACCGGGCTTTGACGGCAGCCTCAGGAGCGCCGTCGCGCGATCATCGGCAATCCGCGCCGCGGCCGAAGCGTGATGCGATGCAGCGGCCACACCACGTGGCCGGGCGCCACCTCAAGCTCGAACTCGCGCATGACGGCAGCGACCACAATCATCGTCTCTTGCAGGGCAAATACGGAGCCAATACAGCCGCGCGGCCCCGCCCCGAAGGGCATGTAGATATAGCGGTCAATGCTAGCCCGCCCGGGCGGCAGAAACCTTGCGGGATCGAAGAGATCGGGCTCTTTCCACCACAGGCGGTGCCGATGCAGGACGTAGGGCGCAATGACGATCATGGCGCCGCGCCGGATCGGCGCCCCGGCAAGCTCGTCGGCGCCGGCTGCAACGCGGCTGATGGCCGCGAGCGGCGGATAAAGCCGCAGCGCCTCTTCGACCACCGCACGGGTTTCGACGAGGCGGTCGGGAAGCGTCTCGGCAGGCCCGTCAAGCTCGCGCGCCGCCTCTGCGGCTATCCGCTCGCGCCAGGGGGCTGATTGCGAGAGCAGAAACAAGGTCCAGGCTATCGCATTCGCAGTCGACTCGTGGCCCGCCGACATGAAGGTAATGACATTGGCGCGAATTTCCGCGGAACTCAGCGGGCGCCCGGTTTCAGGATCACGCGCGTTTAACATTAGCGTCAGCAGGTCGCGCTGCGGGTCGATCGCCCTGATATCCGAGCGAGCGCGCTTGGCGATCATTTCGTCAACGCCCTGATGGAACAGGCGGACCGCCGCGCGCGTGCGCAACCGCCCGACCCGCGGAACGAAATCGGGCAGATTCAGGAGGTCGAAGGGGTCGATGCGTCCAAGTGAATCGAAATAAATCCTCATCGCGGCGCGCAGCTCGCTGCCGTTTCCCGCAATGCCATCGGAAAAAATCGTGCGCTCCAGGACCGCCAGGGCGAGTTCCGTCACGTCGTCGGTGACATCTATCACCTCGCCGTCGTGCGAGCGCCATCGCTCGACAAGATGGCCGGCCGCGCGCAGCATCGCCGGCGCGAAGCCCCTGACGCTTCTGAGCGCGAGCACGGGCGTGAGCGCACGGCGCTGCACGCGCCATTGATCATCTTCCGCGGTGAGCAGCCCGTTGCTCAATACGGCGAGCATCCGCTTCTGGAACGCGTCCTTGGGATAATTATTGCGGTTATCGGAGAGCACCCGGCGAATGGCGGCAGGATCGTGGACGACGGCGATCTCACCAAAAGGAAGCCGCGTGGTGACGATTGCGCGTTCGAAATGTTCGCTGGTCCACGCTTCGATCGGGTTATTCCATAGCGTTCTCAAAAATGAGAGAGGCCGCAACGGCTCGGCCTGCGGCACCGGAGCTGGCGGACGGAAGAAGCTGTTCTCTGGCAAGGTCAACCCCCAAAACACACTTAAACGATACGAACTTTAGCGTTTCCTTCAGTCCCCTCCGCCGCCAGGGCGAGCATTTACGACAGACGGCTGCTCGGCTTGCGAGTTTGGCCGGCCCTCAAAGGCCGGTACCTCGACCGAAGAGCCTCGCCGCCGCGGCGCCTTCGAGATGATCCTGTGCGCAATCTGACGCCAGTTGAAGCGACGCGCGCGACCGGAACTGTGTTGGTGCACGCAGGCGTCTCCAGCGGGGTTGCCGTTAAAGCAACCACGATATCGGATGACGGCCCAGACCAGCGGGTTGCAGTTACGCCAAGCCTTTTCAACTTCGCGCACCAGCACGCCGCCCACGATTTCGGGCGGATCGCCGAAAAATTCGGGCATAACGTCGGACATCCTGGCGTCTTGCAGTATGCCGAATTTGGAGAATCCTCCCATCAGCGGCGACCTTAGCGCGAACACCACTCTGGAAATCCGCGTCTCGCGTATCGGAAATGAACACATCGCGCACGGCTCGACGGTCGAATAAATCGTGCAGTCGCTGAGGTCGTTGCGGCCGAGCACTCGCTGCGCCTCCGACACCGCCACCAGCTCGGCGTGGCGGGTGACGTCAGCGTCCCGATCGACCCGATTCAGCGCCTCCGACACAATGCCCTCTCCATTGCAGACGAGCGAGGCGAACGGAAACTCGCCATGCCTGCCGGCGGTTCTGGCGAGTTCAACACAACGCTCCATCATCTTCAGGTCGATGTCGCTGACGATCGGTCGATCCATGGCGGCTGCCTGTCAATAGCTGGTTCAGGGCTCTCGCCGCCGAACATTGATTGATTCTGTCGAATTGACTGGCCGCGTCGACTACGCGTCCTCGCGCGGACGCGACCGGCTGAAAGTCCGTGCCGCTACCCGCGAAAGCACAGCCTCAACTGCTCATGCATGATGCGAGGAACGACCAACTTTTTGGCCCGGTCAGATTTTGTTCCTGGGACTGCCTCTGGCAGTCGGTCCATTTGTCTTTCTCTTTCGCCCACTCGGCCTTTGCCCAATTCCATTGCCTCGATGTCCAGTTGGAGAGGCCGTCAACAACGGATGACATTGATGATGAGGGCCTGGGTCCTTTGGAGACATCATCGACGTTGGGTGAAATCGGCGGCGTTGGCGCCGGTTGCGACGCGCCCTCTCCGGCTCCCCGGCTCGTTCCTTGTGCCTGCGCGGCGAGGGGCAAACTGACGATGACGAAGGTGGCAACTGCAAGGATCTTCATCTTCATGATTGCTCATTCTTCCTATGTGATGAGGCCGCTTCCTATATGATGAGGCCACAGGATTACGCCGCTCGCATAATTTAGGTGACGAAATATGACGAACCTGACACAAAATGCGGCGCGGCGTCGCATTTTTCCATAATGCATTGCAGACCGGCAATTCGAGCAAATCGACGGATAAAATGTCTGTGAGAGCGGAACAGCCGCCTGCGGAGGTTAGTTTACGACGGCGTAGGCCGTGCCTGCGCGCCGAGTGGCCTGCGGCGCTCCGCGCTCCTCTACATCAACTGCGGCGCCGCGGCCTCTCGATTCTATCCTCCCGTTCGAGGCGAGTTTTTTCAGCATTCGACCAAGCCCATCATTTACTTCCAGGAAGGCGACGCCGCCGCCATGCCGTTCGCAGCCGACGCATTCGAATTCATCGTGTGTCGTGCGGCGTTCAAGAACTTCAGCGATCCGATCGGCGCGCTGCATGAGATGCATCGCGTGCTGCGGCCCGGGGGCACGGCGCTCATCCTGGACATGCGCAAGGATGCCTCCCGCAAGTCGATCAACGAAGAGGTGGCGAAGATGCATCTGGGCCGCATCGATGCGTTCCTCACCCGCACCGCGTTGTCCGCACTGAGGAAGCGGGCTTATTCGAAGCTCGATTTCGACCGGATGGCGCAGGCGACGCCGTTTGGCCGATGCGACATCCGGGAGGAGCCGCTCGGCTTCGAAATAACGTTGAGCAAGCAATCGGGCAAGCGACGGCGCCCATCATCTGCTGAGCAGCCAGAACAGTGCGCTGAGGACGATGCTGATAAGGATGCAGGTGGCGAGCGGAAAGTAGAATGTGACGCCGCCGCGCTGGAATACGATGTCCCCAGGGAGACGCCCGAGGCCGATGCGGGACAATATTGGCCATATGATCCCGACGATAAGGATCACCAATCCAAGCCCGATCAGAAAGCGCTGCCCATCCATTGGGGTTGAGCCTCCAGCGAACACGTGGGAGCGGCGCGGCGCGGCTTCAAGACCCGAAGTGCGCCCCAACTCGCTTGGATTGCAGGCCGCTGCCGCCGGTGCTGCGGGATGCGGACTTCCGCGCCCGTGTGGTGTAAGCTTTCGCCGAAGGCGCAACTCTGCTGCAAAGCGCCATAGGGGAGGAGTGTCATGACAAAGCGCAATGGCTCGATCCGCGCCGCATTGTTGGCGAGCAGCGCGCTCGCAATAGCATCGTCCGCATTCGCCGCCGAGGTGACGCCGGAGCGACTCCTCAATGCCGACCGCGAGCCGCACAATTGGCTGATGAACCACCGCACCTATGACGGGCAGCGCTTCTCCCCGCTTGCCCGCATCACCAGGGACAACGTCAGGAACCTCAAGCTCGCTTACGCGGTGCCGCTCGGCGGCGCTACCGGCAACGAATGGCTTGAGGCCACGCCGCTGGTCGAGGACGGCTTCCTCTATATGACCGACGCCTGGGGCGTGCTCTACAAGATCGATGTGCGCTCGGGCGACGTTGGCCGTATCGTCTGGCGCATGGAGCCCAAGCAGGAACGGCCGCAAACCAACCGCGGTGCGGCGCTGTGGGGCAATTTCGTTATCACGTCCGCCAACTGGCCGGCCCGCATCATCGCAACCGATAAGGAGACCGGCAAAGTCGTTTGGGAAGCCAATATGACAACCGACCAGCCGGAGCTGCGCATCACGGCGGCGCCGCTGGCGGTCAGGGACAAGATCATCGTGGGCGCTTCCGGCGGCGACAATGGCGTGCGCGACTATGTGGCGGCGCTCGACGCGGCGACCGGAGAGCTGCTGTGGCGCAAGTTCACCATACCGGCGCCCGGCGAGCCCGGCAGCGAGACATGGAAGGGCAATACCAACGCCTGGCGGACGGGCGGCGCCGCCGTGTGGGTTACGGGCACCTATGACCCGGCGACCAACCAGACGTTCTGGGGCACGGGCAACCCCGTGCCGATGTTCGACCCGTTCTATCGCCCCGGCGACAACCTCTACACCAACAGCGTGATCTCCTGGGACCCGGAAACCGGCCGGATGAACTGGTTCTTCCAATTCACCCCCGGCGATATGTGGGACTATGACGAAGTCGGCACCCACATCCTCATCGATGGCGAGATTGCCGGGCAACCGCGCAAGCTGATCACGCACTCGGCCCGCAACGGCTTCCTCTATACGATGGAGCGGGCAAACGGCGCCATTGCGCTCGCCAAGCCTTATACGGAGGCGAACTGGACAAAAGGCATCGACCAGAAGACCGGAAAGCCGATCGACTATGACCCGGCGAGAGACATCCAGACCTACGCCGGCGTCGGCAACTTCAGCTCGGTCGAGCCGCCCAAGAGGGTTTGCCCTTCGCTGCTGGGAGGCAACAATTATTGGCCGAGCTCGTTCAGCGCGCGCACCAAGCTTCTCTACATCCCGGCGATTTCGAATTGTTCGACCATCACGATCGACCGGGAGAAGCATAATCCTCAGAGAGGCTGGAACGGAGGCCAGGCACAGACCAGCGAACGCTGGGAAAGCGACCTGATTGCCGCCGACCCGACCACGGGCGAACTCAAGACGAGCGTCCACCTGCCGTACTCGAACTTTTCTGGCGCTCTGACGACGGCAGGCGGGCTCGTCTTCCTCGCACTGCTGGACGGCACGGTGGCCGCCTATGACGACACCACGCTCGCTGAGCTTTGGAAGATCAATGTGGGCTCGGGCTTCTCGGCGCCGCCGATGACCTTCGAGGTCAACGGCAGGCAGTATGTCGCGATTGCGTCAGGGCCGAGCCGGGTTGCCAGGCAACGGCTCGCCAACACGCCCGAACTCAAGGAGATGCGTCACGCCACCGTGCTTTATGTGTTCGGGCTATAAACGAGGCCCCGGCCTCCAGTCGACCTGAAAATAAAAGGGCCTCGGCAAATGCCGAGGCCCTCGCCGTCTGGCCCGATCGGACCAGACTACACCAAACCCGCAGCTGACCATCACAGCCTCGCACTCAAGACCTTGGCCAGAGTGCACTCAACACCGAGGCGGTGACGATTGAGCGTGACTGACCTGACGCGTTCCGGTCGCACGGAAGCGTTGCAGGGCGGGCAAAGCCAACGGGTCCGGTTCAACCAGCCCTGATGACGTGCTTCCGCGCGCCCACCCTGCAAGTCATTCCGGTCGACCGAAAGTCGCTCCAACACCAAAGGGGTCACGCGCGGTCGCCAGGTTGGCGCCAGCCCCTTTCAGCGAGCGCGCTGTGTATCGCACGCTCGTTGGCTTTCATCTGTGCTGAAGATTGTTCTGGGTCGGCTGCTTCCTGTTATTCTGGTGTCTAAGCAAAGCAAGCGGGCAAGGCTCGACTAGCATCCGCACCCGAACGCCAGCGGTCGATAGAATGGCCTATACGCTGCAAACGCAAATGGTCGATAAAATGGCCTGTACATTGCGAATGCATAAGGCCGATAGAACGGTCTATACATTGCAAATGCATAAGGCCGATAGAACGGTCTATACATTGCGAATGCATAAGGCCGATAGAACGGCCGATAAATTCTGTACCTGGGGAAATACCCTGCGTAAGCGTAAAATGGTCGATAAACCCGATATATCGGACGGTAGGCTGCATACGCATAAGGCCGATAATGGTACCGCTGATAATACCCGTAGTAGCCATAGTATGGACGATGGTACCTGACGTAACCGTAAGCGCCGCAGCCGCCATAACTGACAATCGGCGCGTAACCGTAAGCGCCGCAAGCCGAAGCCGGCGTGGCCGCAAATGCGAGACCTGCGCTGAGGGCCGCCAGCGCTGCATAATTTTTAGTGTTCCACATAGTCATATCTCCCTGCGGAAATCTTTCCGCTTTCGAGTTGCTTTGTTCGTCAACGTCGAAGCGGGATGAATGTTTTTAAGTCAGCTGTTCTTTTGGGGTGGCTGGATGACGCAGCAACGCAGCGTCATTCCTGACAAACCATTCATCATTATTCCTGACGAATCATTCATCATCACTCACGCTGGTGCAGCGCCTTAAGGTTTCGGCGGAGGACGAGTCTTTCCGGTGAGCGCGCCCATTCCTTTGTATATGAAACGTTGGAAGTGCCGGCCGTCGAGGTTTTCGCCGACATAGATGTTGCGTTTGCTGTCGACTGCGCGCGCATGCGGCGCGTTCGGCGCTCCGCCGAAGATCCCTTGTTGTCCGATGCGATCGACAACCTCGAGCGTTTCACGCAGGAGAATCCGGACGTGGTGATTCGCGCCACCGATCACATAGAGGAAGCGCTGAGCCGGCGAGAGTGCAAGCCAGGAAGCTGAGCCGGCGAGCAGCGTTCTCGGCGCGACGAATGCTTCGCGCACGAACGTACCGTCTGTGTATGCGGCCGTTGACAAAAGCGAATCGAACGCCTGCAGACGCCGGAGTACCTCTGGATCGGATGCGCCGATAGCCGAGCGCCTGCCCATCGGATTGTGGACGTGGACCCCGGGGGGATCTTTGTCCACCGCAACGTCGCCAACCTCGCACCGCCTCAACATTCCAATTACCTGTCCGTGCTGCAATTCGCAGTCGGCGTCTTGAACGTAAAGCGCATCATTGTTGTGGGGCACGATGGGTGTGGCGGAGCGAGCGCTGCAGTCGACAGCAAGCGACGCGGTCTCGGGCGGATCAATTGGCTGCCACACGCGTTGATGATATGGGCGGACATCCGCGCGGCTGGGGTATAGGTTCACCGCTAGGAGAGCTTTATGCCTGAAAAGCGTACAATCGAAAGGGCTCGAAGAGCCAAGCGTATGGGCAAAGCGCCAACAACGCAGGCAGGTGAGTTTGTGCGCGAGGAGATCCGCCACGTTCGCCGCGGCGAACACGGGGCGAGGTCTCCGCAGCAGGCGATTGCGATCGGCCTTTCCAAGGCCAGGCGCGCCGGGGTCGCCCTTTCGCCGCCACGAAAAGGCAAAGCCCAGGAGCGCACTCGTAAGAGCGCGAAATACGCCTATGAGGCAGGCCAGGGCAAGCGCAAGACGCACCGTCGACCGCGCGTCTCCCGCGCAGTCTCGCGGGTTCTTGAACGTGAACCGCGAAGCAGTGCATCGCGCAGCGCGATCTCGCGCCAGGCGAGGCGCGCCGCCGCTCGCCGCACCGACGCGCAGCGCTCCGCGGCTGCCAGTAAGGCTGTAAGGACGAAGGGAGCGGCCGGCGGCTCGGCCGCCGCTCGCAAAGCGGCTCGCACGAGGGCGCGCGGTAAAGGCATAGCGCGAAGATGACTGCCGCTGCCGCGACTTCACAACGGCCGAGATTTTCCGCCTTTGCTGCAATTCCGTGGGCCGGAAAGTGACCAGCAGGGCATTATCGGGAGTAGAACTGCCTGCGTGCAAAGCAATGCCGCCTCGCCGCCGAAGTGGGCGAGTAAGCGGTGTTCGCCGCCGCGAAGCATTGGCGACGCCTCCTGCGGTCCCGCACGCAGGAAGGCGGGAAGGGGCCGCTCAACTCACTCCGCGGCAGCGCGTTTTGCCGCTACGATCTGCTCGGCCGGCCTGCCGGTGAGTTCCGCCATGTGGTCGAACTTGAAAGTAAAGCTGCCGACGCCGGCAGTGGCCGAGCGCACTTCGATGATGAGATCGCCGATCTCGCTTTCCGGCATCATGGCGCGGACGACATCCCAGCCCTCCCAGCCCTCGCGCGTATCGAAACCGAGAATCTGACCGCGGCGGCCAGACAGGATCGCGTTGATCTTGGTGGTCGCGTCTGAGGGACACACGATCTCCACCATATGGATGGGCTCCAGCAACACCGGCTGGCATTGCGGCAGCGCTTCAGTGATGCCGATGCGGCCGGCGATGCGGAACGCCATGTCGGAGGAGTCGACTGCATGGTAGGAGCCGTCGACGAGGGCCACTGCGATGTCGACAACCGGAAAGCCGAGCGGCCCATGTTTCATCGCATCGAGGATGCCTTCCTCCACTGACGGGATGTAGTTGCGCGGCACGACGCCGCCGGTGATCTTGTCCTCGAACACGAAGCCGGAATTGCGCGGCAGCGGCTTGATGTCGAGCACGACGTCGCCGAACTGACCGTGCCCGCCGGACTGCTTCTTGTGCCGGCCGCGCTGCTGGATCGGCTTTCTGATGGTTTCCCGATATCCGACCGTCGGCTGGCGGCGCTCGATCGCGATGCCAAAACGCTCGGCCAGTCGCTCGGTTGCGACGCGCAAATGCATCTCGCCCTGGCCCCAGATCACCATCTCTTGAGCCTCGGGGTTGTTGATCACGGTGAGGGAAGGATCTTCCTCGAGCAGCTTGGCGAGTGCGAGACCAAGCTTCACGTCATCCTTGCGTTCCTTCGCGGAGATCGCGATGGCGAGCACGCCGGGATAGGGCCTCACGGTCGCGAGCGCGGGGTGCGGCTGCTTGCCCGACGACAGCGTGTCGCCAGTCCTGGCGCCATCGAGCTTGCCGAACGCGACCGTCTCCCCGGCACTTGCCGCGCCGCGCTTCTCGGTCGATTGCCCCAGAAGTTTCGACACGCCGGAAACCCGCCCCGCCTCCGCGGTCGGCGAACTCAGCGTGACGCCGTCGCCAATTTGTCCATTGAGCACTCGCGCCACGGAAAGCTTGCCGCCATGGGTCGTGTGGAAGGTTTTCAATACGAATGCGACCGCTTCGCCGTTGGTCTTGACGCCCAGCCGCTTCGCCGTTGCCGCGACGCCGGGCGCCTCGTGGCGCAACGCCTTCAAAAGCCGCAGGATGCCGTTGGTGCGGCTGGCAACGCCCATCAGCACAGGACACACCACCCCTTCGCGAAGCTCCTTGGCGAGATCGTCGAACACGCGGTCGCGCGGCGGTGGTATGTCGGCGAGCAACTGCTCCATCAACTCGTCGTCGTGGTCGGCGAGCGTCTCCAGCATGCTGAAGCGGGCATCCTTCAACTCGGCGTCAAGCCCGTCGCCATCGAGCGTGATCACCTCGGATGGCGCGTGCTCCCGATACACATAGGCTCGCTCAAGCGCGAGGTCGATGAAGCCCGTGATGATCTCGTTCTTGAAGATCGGAATCTGACGTAACAACAGAGGTACGCGAGAAGCCGGCTGCAGGAGCTTGAGGCTTTCGCGCATGTCCTTGTCGGCCTTGTCGATCTTGTTGAGGAAAAGGAAGCGCGGGATTTTCAGATCTTCGAGTTCACGCAGGATAAGCTGCAGCTGCGCGACCTTGCGGTCATCAGCCTCGCACACCACCACGGCGGCGTCGATTGCCGGCAGCGCAGCGCGCATGTCGTGGACGAACTCAACCGAACCAGGGCAGTCGAGAAACGTGTAGCTGTCGCCCATGAACGTGGTCGTGGCGACCGTGAGCTCCACGCTCATCTTGTGGTGACGGGCTTCTTTGCTGGCGTCGCCGACCGTGGTTCCGGCATCAACCGTGCCTTGACGCTGTATGGCGCCGGTGCGGGCCAGAATCGCTTCCAGAAGCGTGGTCTTGCCGCTCTGGAACGGCCCCACCAGCGCAATACACCGTGGGCCTCTGGGCCCGCTTTCCTTGTCTCCCATAAACTGCCTCCCTCGATGGTCGAGATCGGTCCCTCCGCCCGGTCTGTCTTGCTATCGTTTCAGGTGAATCGGGGCGTTGGCAAGTGCGCATTTTGACGGAGGTGTGACGTTACGGAATAGCACAGTTTTCGTTGCTCCAGGTCTGTGCGGAGAGCGGCTCACATCGGGGTGCTTTGCCCGCTTTCCTGGTCCAGACGCTGATGCCCTGCCCCATGGATCGCTAGGAGGAAACTGACCCGGCAGGACCGCGCCACCGGGTAGCAGAAGTTTCATGCGCTGCAGGTCGGGCCAGGCCCGGTGGAAAACTTGCAAGAAAGACCAATCGTTAACAAGGGACCATTTCGGTACGCCGGAACAATGCTCACCAGCCGCGAAAAGGTTCCGAGCCCAGCAGAAAAATCTCTCGGCCGACCGGGCCGACACCGCGGGGGAAATTCACAAATTCGAAAACGCGAAAGCCCCGGACGGGCCGGGGCTTTCGATCATCATGCCAAACGTGATCAGTGGTGCCGGTGATGACGCCGGCGAGGCGCCAGCGGACGATCCACCGAAGTCAGCTGCAGGTCTGTCAATCCGGCTGACACGTTGAGGCCGGTCTGCGCTTCGGCGCTGACAGGCTGCAACGCGATGCTGTTATTGGAACCGCCCACCAGCGCGTTGGCGCCGAGGCCGATCCCGACCGAGGCGTTGCCCTGTACGCCGCCGTAGTTGCCGGCGAGATCCCCGGGATGAATCACGGCGGTCGGTGCAAACACGGCCCAGCCCAGCGATACGTTTTGGGTAACGCCGAGATCGACCCCGATGCGCCGGACGACTCCGACATAGTGATGCTGCGGACCGCCGCCGGACGGGACGAACACGCACTGGAAGTTAAGCGTCGCCCCGATTACGAAGCCGACGCCACCCGGGCTGCGGCAGGTAAGCCCACCGACCTCGACATTGGCCTGGGCCCCGGTCGATGCGGTCGCCATCAGCAGTGCCGCTGCGATCGCGGAAAAACATGTTACTCGTACTGTCATGACAATCTCCCCGTTGCGTGGATGAGCCCTTCTACATCGAAAAATCCGCGCGTCAACGCACCCAGCGCAGATCAATGCCGGCGACGCCGGCAGCCACATTCAAACCGGATTGGCCCTGCAGCGAGACCGGCTGCAACTGAACGGTGCGGTTGGAGCCGCCGACAAGCACGTTGGCGCCGAGGCCCGCCCCTACGGTCGCCTCGGCGGTGGCGCCGCCATAACTTCCCGCCAGCGCGCCCGCCGGCCGGGAAGTGGGCGCATAGACGAGCCACACCATCGCGCCGCGATCGGTGACGCCGATATCAACACCGAGCTTGGTCAGCGTACCGGCATAGAACTCGACCGGCCCCGGAGCCGACGGCGCGAAGGTGCAATTCAGCGTTCGCTGGGAGCCGAAGATCAGGCCGATGCCGCCCGAAATATCGCACGTGAGTTGGCCGACCTGAGCCCGCTCCTGTGCAGCCGCCGCCCCGGCGGCCATCGCGGGCCAAGCCGCGATCACCGCGAATTTCGCGAACTGTCGCATAAACGTCCCCTGCCCCTGGAACCCTCCCTCCCCGCCACGCCGCAAGCTTTCCGGCATGCGGCGTGAGAAAGAGGACTAGTTGAGCGCTTCCGAAATTCGAAGCATATGGAGCCCGCCCGGAAGGCCGCGTTTACCGGCCCAAGTTGGGGTCTCGAATTGATAGGTTTCATGGAATCGCTGAACTAGCCGCCAAGCGGATCTCTGTAGCGAGCTCCGCCCGCCCCCGAGTTGATCTACGGCAAAAAGCGAGCCGCGCCGCTTTCGCCAGCCTCCACAAATCCGATCAGAATGCGGCGGAATTGCGAGATTTCCCTTTCATTCGCTATGGCTCGACGAATCAACGCAGGCTCGCACAAAAGCGCTGGATGCGCTCGCATGCCTGCTGCAGCGACGAGGTTGCGGTCGCATAAGAGATCCGGAAGGCGGGGCCGACCCCAAAGGGCGTGCCCTGCACCACCGCGACGCCTTCCGACTCCAGAAGCTCGGTGACGAAATCCTCATCCGTGTTGATCCGGTTCCCGGACGGGGCGGTCTTGCCCATGGTCCCCGCGCACGAGGGGTAGACGTAGAATGCTCCCTCCGGCTTGGGGCATTTTATGCCCTTCGACTGGTTCAACATGGCGACGCACAAGTCGCGGCGTTCCTTGAAGATTTTGTTGTGCTTTGGAATAAAATCCTGAGGACCGTTGAGCGCCTCCACAGCAGCCCACTGCGAAACAGCCGCCGGATTGGAAGTGGATTGCGACTGGATCATCGCCATTGTCTTGATCAAAGGCTCAGGCCCACCGGCAAAGCCAATACGCCAGCCTGTCATGCAGTAGGCTTTGGACACGCCGTTGACGGTGAGCGTTCGCTCATACAGACGCGGCTCGATCTGCGCCGGCGTCGTGAAGACGAAATCGTCGTAGACGAGATGCTCATACATGTCGTCCGACATCACCCAGACATGCGGGTGGCGCACCAGCACGTCGGTGAGCGCCTTCAATTCGGTGCGCGTATAGGCTGCACCGGTCGGGTTCGATGGCGAATTGAGGATGACCCATTTGGTTCTGCGCGTGATCGCCGCATCAAGCTGCTCAGGCTTGAGCTTGAAGCCGGTTTCGGCCGTTGTCGCGACTGCGACCGGGTTGCCTCCCGCGAGCAGCACCATGTCGGGATAGCTGACCCAATACGGCGCCGGAATTATAACCTCATCGCCCGGGTTGAGCGTCGCCATCAAGGCGTTGAAGAGCACTTGCTTGCCGCCGGTTCCAACCGTGATCTGGCTCTGCTTATAATCGAGCCCGTTTTCTCGCTTGAATTTCGCTGCGACCGCCGCCTTGAGTTCGGCGATGCCGTCCACGTTGGTGTATTTGGACGACCGGCCGTCCCGGATCGCCCTGATCGCGGCTTCCTTGATGTTCTCCGGCGTGTCGAAATCCGGTTCGCCGGCGCCGAGACCGATGACGTCACGACCCGCAAGTTTGAGCGCCCGCGCCTTGTCGGTGACGGCGATCGTAGCTGATGGCTTGATGCGCTGCAGCGAGTCGGCGAGAAAGGCCAAAATATCCTCCTTAAAGCCCTGGAAAAGCGAACCGCTGGGCCACGTGAACGGGATCTCCGAAAAATCTCCGCGTCCCGAGGACGAGCACCGTTTCCTAATGTCCTCAAGCCCGAACGGCAAGCAGAAACAGCAGCCCGGATTGAGCCGCCGGGTCCGGCCTTCGGCCGACTCAATGACAAACTCCGCGAAATCCGGGACAGCGCTATCCGCCGCAATCCGACCCCGGGTTTCGCTGGCGCTCAACCGGGCTGCCGCTCGCTCCATTCCGGCCGTGGCCCAATTCAACTCTCCTATACGTGTCTTCGCTTTTGGTGCTGCGGCGTGCCGCCGCGCTTGGCCGATTGCCGCAGCGGTGGCATTCGGTGCGACATCCATTAGGATGAATGAGCGTTTATCTGCCATGCGCGTCGGACAGATCGCGACGGGGCAAGCCGCATTGAGGTCGCATTCGCCAAGCTATTTCGTTGTGCGTTTTTAGCCTGTGCGCGTGGGGGAGAGAGCCTCAAAAGACCACAGCCTGGACAAAGAGTCCGAAACCAGGAAGTCCCAAACAGGACGTAGGAATGTTCACGCTCTATTCGATGCAGCGCTCTGGCAATTGCTATAAAGTGCGGCTCGCGCTCGCACAGCTTGCTCTTGAGTACAACCTCGTGGAGATCGACATCATCAAGGGCGAGACACGCACGCCGGAGTTCCTGGCGAAGAATCCGAGCGGACATGTCCCGTTGCTCGAGGCCGCGCCCGGGCGCTATCTTTCGGAATCCGGCGCGATCCTTTGGTACCTCGCCGGCGGTACGCCGCTCGTGCCGGACGATCGGCTCGAGCGCGGCGAAATGCTGCAATGGATGTTCTTCGAGCAGCACAGCCTCGAGCCCTATCTGGGCGCCGCCCATTTCTGGCTGGTGCTCATCAAGGGCGGACGCGACCTGCAGATGCACGCCATCGAGGAGTGGATGGAAAGGGGCTACAAGGCGCTGCGCGTGATGGAACAGCACCTTGAGCATCACCGCTTCTTTGCTGCCGGCCGCTACACCATTGCGGACATCGCCCTCTATGCCTTCACCCATGTCGCCAACGAGTGCGGGTTCGATCTCACTGGCTTTCCGGCGGTGCGCGCGTGGCTCAAGCGCGTCTCCGAGCAGCCCGGCCATGTCAGCATGGATTGGCGTCCGGCCGCGCTGGAGATAGCGGAGTGAGCCTGTAGCCCGCATGGAACGCCGTCTTCGGCGGAATGCGAAGGCGCCTCTCTGCAAGCTTATTGCGCCCTACGGCTTGATCCGGGATTACGGCCGCAAGCGCGGCCCTCCATCCGCGCTACGGCGCTTTCCACGGGATCACCTTGCGCTCGATCTCCTGGAACGCGACCGCGGAGATCAGCCCCAGAATGCCGATCACCACGATGCCGACAAACATGTAGTCGACCTGCAGCAGCTCCCACGAATTCCAGATCAGATAGCCGATGCCGGTCTTTGACGCCACGAACTCGGCCGCCACCAGCACCACAAACGAAACTGCGAGCGCGATCTTGAGGCCGGCGAAGATCAGCGGCAGCGCGCCGAAGAACACGACGCGGGTGAACATCACATAGGTGCTGGCGCCGAAGTTTTTCGCCACATCCCAATAGATGCGGTCGATATTGGCGGCGCCCGCATAGGTGTTGACGATCACCGGAAAGAACACCGCAATCGCGACGAGCGCGATCTTCGACGCATCGCCAAACCCGAAGGCGAGCAGCAACAGCGGCATCAGGGCGACCTTCGGGATCGGCATCAGCGCCGCGATCAGCGGGTCAAAGAAAATCCGCGCCGGCCGGAACATCGCCATCAGGAGGCCGACCGCGACCGCCGGCACGGCGCCGATGACGAAACCGGCCAACACGCGCCACAGCGTCACCGCCGTATGCCAAGCCAGTTCGCCGCTTTCGGTGAGCTCCCAGAACCGCACCGCGATGTCGCTCGGCGCCGGAATGAAGCGGCGGTCGCCGAAGCCGAGCATCAAGAGGAGTTGCCAGACGGCCAACAATCCGATCGGCGACGCAAGGTAAAGCAGCCGCTCGTTAAGCTTTGATGATCGTTCCCTCATCCGTCGATCTCCGCCCTGGCGCGCATCACCTCATCCTCCAGAATACGCCATATGGAGAGCTTGAGCGCGCCGAACTCGGCCGTTGACGACAACTCCATGACGTTTCGCGGATGCCGGAACGGAATGTCGATGATCTCTTTGATGCGGCCTGGTTGCGCCGTCATCACCACGGTGCGGTCACCGAGCAGCAGGGCTTCTTCGATGGAATGGGTGATGTAAACCACCGTCTTGCCGGTTTCCTCCCAGATGCGCACCAGTTCGGCCTGCAGAATGGTGCGGTTTTGCGCATCAAGCGCCGCGAACGGCTCGTCCATGAGGAGCATTCCGGGGTCGGTCACGAAGGCGCGCGCAATGGCGCCGCGCTGCCGCATGCCGCCGGAGAGCTGATGCGGGTAGTGATGACGAAACCTGGTCAGGCCGACAAGGCGCAGCGCCGCATCGACGCGCTTGCCGGCTTCGACCGCGGCGACGCCTCTGGTCATCAATCCGAAGCCGACGTTTTTCTCGATGTTCATCCACGGAAACAGTCCGCTCTCCTGGAACACCATGGCGTTGGCGACGGGCCAGCCTTTTGCATCGACATCGATGGCGCCGCTGGTCGCATGATCAAGACCGGCCAGAATGCGCAACAGGGTCGATTTCCCGCAGCCGCTCGGTCCGACGATGCAGCAGAACTCGCCCGCCGCAATCGTGAGATCGATGCCGTCAAGGGCAAGGACGCGCTCCCGCCCCTCGCCAAATTCCTTGCGCAAGCCTGCAATAGCAATCGTAGCGCCGCGCCGCTGCTGCATCAGACATTTTCCGATAACGTTGGGCGCGCGGCCCTTCGCCTCTCCCCTTCGGGCAGAGGCGAAGGGCCGCGCGCCCATGTCATTGACATGAGCATGTTAGCGGCAACCGTCCAGCTTGGAATCCTTGTTGGCGGGAACAAACGGCCCAAGCTTTTGCACCGCATAATCCGCATAGCTCAGGTCGACCAGGCGCTCGGCCGGAAATTTGGCGTGCGCGTAGCCGTTCTTCACGAACCAGTCCTGCATGTCGAGCATGCTGGCGGTGTTGATCCGCCCGTTCGGGCTGCGCGCCGGCCATGGATATTTGTACAGCAGTTCGGGGCGCCGCTCTGAGCCATGACGGATCAGCGCTGCGACGATCTCCTCCTTCACCGGCGCGCCGTGATACGCATCGCAGTAGTCGCGCACGCCGCGCAGGTAGGCCGTATAGTAGTTGCGCAGCAACGTGGTGTTCTTCTTCGCCCAGTCGGTATTGACCATGATGACGGCGATCGTCATCGGGCTCGGCTTGACGAGGAGATCAGGCTCGGCAAAGCCGACCGCGTGGCCCTGTTCGAGGAACTCCGATACGAACGGCGGAATCACGATGCCCGCGTCGATCGCCTTGTTGGCGAAAGCAACCGCCATCTGAGTGAAGGGAAAAATCTTCACCTCGACGTCCGAGATCGCGACGCCCGCGGTTTCCAGCATCTTGCCGACCTCATAAGTCGACACCGAGCCGGCGCCGTTGCTGCCGATCACCTTGCCCTTGAGCTGCGCGAGGCTCGTGATCTTGTTTTTGAGATCGGGCCGCAGCATGAGGTTATGGCCGATCGGCGTCGACACCCGGTCTGCGATGATGGTGATGGGAAGGCCCTTCTCGATCGCGTTGAAATATCCGGCCGAGACGCCGCCGGCGACGATCTGCAGCCGGTTGGTCGCGAGTAATGCAATCGTATTTGCCGAGGTGTCGATGTCGTCGATCTCGACCTTGATGCCGACTTCCCGGAAATATCCCTTCTGGATCGCGATCAGCTCGGCGCCGTTCGAGACCGAGCGTGCGATCCCGATGCGGACGGTTTCCTCCGCTGTCGCTGGCGCCAGGAGACAAGGGGCGATGGCGAGACCGAATGCTGCCAGCCGGATTGAGCGCAACGCCGTCATGTTTCCTCCCTACTCGGCTTTGGCGATGCAGCTAACGGATCGCTTGCATTGGCTTGCGAGACCGCGCAGCAAACGGCCCCTCCCCTGCTTGCGGGGGGAGGGGACAGAACCTCGCGGTCATTTCTCATCGAGCCTTATCCCTCACAGCCGGCGTAATAACATAGCGTCCCTCCTCGTCGCGATTCAACGCAACGCGAGTTCGCAGGGCTTCCAGCTCGCGCACGATCTCGCGGCCGTCGCGGCTGCCCAACGCGGCCATGAGTTCTTCGAAATATTTCGGTCCGTGGCGAAGCGCCGCCTCGATCGAGGTGAAGCGCGCGCCCGCAAAGCGCGGCGGCTCGGGCACGCGGGTCTCAAGGCGGTTGGCGGTGCCGAACGGCCAGGTGAGGTCAAAGCCCGCTTTGGCGCCGACCCGGCCGCTCGTGACGGAGGGATCGAGCGGCAGCGTGCGCATGCCGGACAATACGATGAGATCGCGGTCGGGCTGGAACCGCGTCGCCATCGCCCAGTCCATTTGCTCGTCCGACGTGACGTCGATATCGGGATCGACCACGAACACGTTCTTCACGTTGACGAGCGCGCTCATGCAGGCCGCAATGGCGTTGCGCGCTTCGCCGGGCACCCGCTGGCGCAGCGCCACCCGGACATTGAAGTTGCCGCCGCTCGAAGCGGTGGCGTAGACCGCGACCGGCTCGCGCACCGCGATTTCAAGCGCTTTCCAGATCACGACCTCGGTGCGCACTGCGGTCAGCACCGCGGTGTCGGTGCGGCTCATGGCGCGGCCTCCGATCGTCGCGGTCTGGAACAGGGCGTCGCGCCGGCGCGTGATGGCGGTAAGATGGAAGACAGGGTTGCGCTTGACTGCGCCGTAGTAACCGAGGAACTCGCCGTAGGGGCCCTCAGCTTCGACGTGCCCGCGGACGTCGAAATAGCCTTCCAGCACCATCTCAGCGTCGGCCGGGACGCGGATATCGTTGGTGACGCATTTGACCACGGCGAGCGGGCCGTCGCGCAGAGACGCCACGATGCCAAGTTCGTCGACCGGCATGCGCATCACGGCGGCGACATGATCGGCCGGGTGAGCGCCGACCACGAAACTCACCGGCAGCGGCTTGCCGGCGGCGGCGCTGGCCTCGTAGAGCGCGCGCAGGTCGCTCGGCGACACCAGATCGACGCCCGTCTCCCGGCAGCCGCGCAGCATCAGGCGCCGGATGCCCACATTGGTCCAGCCTGTCCTGGAATCGAGCGCGTAGTCGATTGACGCCGAAATGTAGGGAGCGCCATCGAGGCCGTGCTGGAGGTGCACCGGGAGCATGGTGAGATCCGCCGCCGCACCGGTGAGCACGACCTCCTGGACGGGCGCTTCCGTCCGGCCGATCTCAACGATCTGCGGGGCGTTGGCGAGCCGCCGTCCAATCTCGGCTGTCAGCCGTTCCGTCGCAACCCCAAAGGCGCGGGCGATGCGGGACCGGCTCGACATCACGTTGCCGACCAGTTCCTGACGCTCAGGCCCGGCGGCAAGAAAGTGCACGGCGCGCGGATTGCCGTCGAGAACCTTGGCGACATCGGCAAGATCGACCGGTGCGTCGCGCCGTTCCAGTTCGTCGGTTCCGGCAAGGCTGTCGATGAAGCAGCGCAGGCGGAAGCGATCGAGCTCAAGGGTCGCGGCGCGCACGCTCGACAGGCGTTTCTCGATTACATTCATGCGTGGCCCTGGGGTTCCTCGTTTTCGCGTGACTGTACTGCAATCAGCTGGCCGCGCAAATGCTGGTGCTAGGTCGTGCCAGGAGAGCGGGTCAAGGCGATTTTATGGCTTACGTAAAGCGTAATTGCCGGTATATGTCGAACCGATGATCGTCAGCTATCGAGATAGCAAGACCAAACGCTTCGCAAATGGCGAGCGGATCCGGGAATTTTCCGGTTTTGCCAGACAAGCTGAGATTCGTCTTGACCGACTGGATGCAGCGGCGAGCCTGAAAGATCTTGCGGCCTTGCCTGGTAACCGGTTGGAAGCGCTCAAAGGCGATCGTCAAGGCCAATACAGCATGCGCATCAATGACCAATGGCGCATTTGCTTCGAATGGCCCGAGGGTCTTCTGGCCCGACTGAGGTTGAAATCGTCGATTATCATTAGGAGGGCACCTCGCAATGGGATCCCGCGCCTCGGGGACGATCAGAGGCAGGAGAAGACAAGTGGCACGCACACCTATTCACCCGGGCGAACACCTCGCTCTAGAACTGAGCGAACTTCGCATGTCTGCTGCCGAACTGGCTCGACAGATCGACGTCCCGGTGAACCGCATTACCGCGATCATTAATGGAGAACGTGGCGTGACGGCAGACACCGCCTTGCGACTAGGCCATTGGTTCGGAACCACCGCGGAGTTCTGGCTCAACCTGCAAACGCTGTACGAGCTTCGCCTCGCCCGTCAGGAAGTCGGCGAGCAGGTGAAAAAGTTGCCGACGCTGACAGACAGCAAACATAGGCGCGATTCAACCCACAGCCGATTTTAGCCGCCACTATACTGCCCGCGGTTGAATTGCTTCGCTGCCGCGCTTCATTGTCAACGCCGAGCCCGTGCAATAACAATGCGGGCCCGATCCACGGAGGAAGCCCATGCTTTCCGACGCCGACCGCAAAAAGGCCGCCGACATTCTGATGCTGGCCGAGAAGGAGCGTAAACAGGCCGTTCAGCTCTCCAAGACCTGGCCGGATCTCACGCTGGAAGATTCCTATGCCATCTCCACCGAGGTGGCGAAGCGCAAGATCGCAGCCGGCGCCAGGTTGATCGGGCACAAGGTGGGCCTGACCTCCAAGGCGATGCAGCGGTCCTCTCAGATCGACGAGCCGGACTATGGCCACCTGCTCGACACCATGATGATCCCCGACGGCGCCAAGGTGCCGCATGAGAATTTCTGCCTGCCGCGGGTCGAGGTCGAATTGGCCTTCGTGCTCGGCAAGCGCCTCACTGGCCCCGGCATTGGCCTTGCGGACGTGCTGCGCGCGACCGAATATGTCATCCCGTCGCTCGAAATCGTCGATGCGCGGATCCAGGACCCTCGCAAGATCGTCGATACCGTAGCTGATAATGGTGCCGCTGCTGGCATCGTGATGGGCGGGCGGCCAGTCGGGCCGATGGAGGTCGATCTGCGCTGGGTCGGCGGCATCATGTATCGCAATTCCGAGATCGAGGAGACCGGGGTCGCCGCGGGGGTGCTCGGCCATCCGGCCATGGGCGTCGCCTGGCTTGCCAATAAGCTGGGTGCGCATGGCGTGCCGCTCGAGGCCGGCCATATCGTGCTCGCCGGCTCCTTCACCCGGGTCGTATTCGCCCGCAAGGGCGACACGCTGCATGGCGATTTTGGCCCGCTCGGCGGCATCGCGGTTCAATTTGTCTAGTCAATCTCAACATTCACAACAAGGCGTTACTCTATCCCTACTGCGCCAGAAAGGTCCGGTCGGCGGCCTTGGAAACGGCCTTGATCGCGTGGATGCAGTCTTGCGGGCGGCGGTACGCACATCGGCAAACGGGCGATTTGACGGCGCTTCCACAACGACTTCTGACGCAGTAGGACTTATGAGGCTTTCCCGGCTGCCGAAGCGCGGCGGCGGGTTGAACGCTTCCGCGTTCTGGCCGCCCAATGCCGCGAGCGCCGCATTCACGACAAACAGACCCTCATCGATGAAATCGCCGCCTGGCAGCAAGACCGCAATGCCATCCGCGCCAAGGCACACTGGCGCTTAACCACCAAAGATGCTCGCATTAAACTAACGGGGCCTTGTGCCGGCGGGGTCGCATCGCCTTTCCAAGCGCCCCTCCCCGGACTTGATCCGGGAATGTCGCGTGCAGCGACATCTTCCCCTCGCTGCCCTGTACGCCGCGAAGCGAGAGAGGGAAAGCACAAGGACGTGGGGTCGGGACAAGCCCGACCGTGATTCGGAAATAAGGATTAGCGAGAGGCGCAGCGGCGCTCCGCTACATCATATCGTCGGCTCGTCGGCCGGTTCTTCGGTCGGTTCGTCGATCGGCTCGTGATGGGCTCCGCCGGATGCTTTGTGACGATTTGCAAGCGTGAGCCACCCATACCCCATCCCCATCAGAAGGGTCCTCACCTCCGCGTGGGTCTCGGACTCTGCGAGACGGAAACAGCCGTTTGCCTCTTGTGTGAAGTCCAAATGCTCCGCCACTGCATCCCCCATCGGCAACTTTGGAAACCAGTTTGGAACTGCGGAGGATTGTTGGTCGTCGGCAAAGGCGAAATTATGTTGGTAAATGGAATCTGAATGGCGACATAATGGCTGGCGAGACTGGCCGACCGAGGCACAAAGCTTGAGGCCGACCGGCGCCAAGCCTACACGATCTAGAGGTCCCGTCGCCGAGCTATGAGGTTGAGGCTGTGGACAAACCGGCGGCCAGGCGCGCGACCAACGCCGTGGGGGCCGCCGTGTTTGCCGCAAGGCATTCCCCTCCGGCGAAGCGGAGCCGGCAAATCGACAAGAGGCTGCCACATATCTCCAAAGTTCCGCCAGCCGCGGCGCCTCGCTGCGCCAAAATCGGCGATGCCATCGCGAGATTGGCCGAAGCGCGGCTAATTCGTTCCTCGCCCGTTCGTCCCGTAGGTCTTGGCGAAGCCGTTACGCGCATTGGTCACCGTGAACGTGCCGTCGGGCTGCGCCGAAACCTTGATCCAATAGGCCGGTCCGTTATGCGCCGGCGGCGGCGGCGCGTTGGGGCCGGGCGGCGGCGCGGCGATCGGCTGGACGGGCATCGCCGTCAGCGGCTCGTCGGCGGCATTGGCGATGAACATCCCCGGCACCGTGTATTCCTGTCCGCTGAGCTGGGAGAAATGGATCTGCCAGACATCCTCGATACCCGGCGAGGAAAACAGCGTCTTCATTGTCGCCGGGACCGCGCCTTTGCGCGTACCGTTATTTACGATGGCGACGCGCGGACGCAGGCCGTGCACCAGCGCAGGGGAATTCGAAACCCCGAGCCCATGATGCGAGACCACGAACAGGTCGATCGTTCCGATCGGATTGTTCGGGCACATCAGTTCGAATTCCTTGTTCCAGGTGAGGTCGCCGAGATGCGCAACGCGGAACTTGCCAAACGTAACAATGCTGCCGACCGATTGCGCGTTCTCGGTCGGATCAGGGTCCTGCGGTTTGAAGCTTGCGCAGGCTGCATTTGCAGCGCCGCCGCCCGGAAGTGATGTCTTCTGAACGGCTCCGGCTGCAGTCACGATACGCCAGTCGAGCCCGGCGACCGTGACGGCATCGCCTGGCTTCACGACCCTGTGCTTTGCGGCGCCGTAAAGCGCCGGATAGGTCTTGGCGAAAAACTCATCGAAGGCCGCGGCCGGCTGAATGTTGGGGCCGTGGTCGATGTATTCGCGGATCGGAATGCGTTTGGCGACTTCCGCCATGCCGCCGAAATGATCTCCGTGCCAATGCGTGGTGATCAGATGGTCGATCTGTGTGAGGCGCGCATCCTTGGCGGCCGCAGCGATGCGGTCCGCGTCGCGGACCGCCGCCTCGGGCGCAAAGTTCCCGGTGTCGATCAGCACCGATTCGCCGGAAGGTGAAACGAACAGCGTGGCGTTGCCGCCTTCCACATCGACGACGTAGATGTCGAGCGTCGTCCTGGTCTGGGCCGCGGCCGGGGCAAGTTCCGCCGCACCGAGCAGTGCGATGAGACAGGTGGCGGCCGTGGCTAGGAGTCTCACTTGCATTTGGATTCCTCCCTGGTTGCGCGGGATGGCATCAATGTAGCCCGGATGAGCCAACGGGTCCCGCCTTCGGCCGGCCCGATGATAAACTCCGCGAAATCCGGGACCACCCGTTCGGGATTTCGCTGCCCTCAATCCGGGTTGCGAACCGCGAACGCAATATCGATCTGCTAGTTCGTTCCCATCCTGCCGTTGGGCGTATACGTCTTCGCAAAGCCGTTTCGCGCATTGGCGACGGTGAATGTCCCATCCTGTTGCGCCGACACTTTGATCCAATAGGCCGGCCCGTCATGCGCGGGCGGCGGCGGCGCGCCGGGGCCGGGGGCGGCGACGGGCGCCACGGGCATGGCGGCAAGCGGCTGGTCAGTGCCGTTGGCGATGAACATCCCCGGCACCGTATATTCCTGTCCGCTGAGCTGGGAGAAGTGGATCTGCCACAGGTCCTCGAGGCCCGGCGACGAATGCAGCACCTGCATGACATCCGGCTGGCCGCCTTTGCGGGTGCCGTTGTTGATGATCGCAACGCGCGGATGGGTGGCGTGGATCATCACTTCCGAGTTCGAGGTGTTCACGCCGTGATGCAGGCCGAGAAAAACGTCGACGCCGCCGAGGCGGTTGTTCGGGCACATCAGCTCGAATTCCTTGTTCTTGGTGAGATCGCCAAGATGCGCCGTGCGGAACTTGCCGAACGTGATGTAGACGCCGACCGACATCGGATCCTCGGCATTGTTTTCGCCCGGCTTGAAGCTTGCGCAGTACGGGTTCGCGCCGCCCGCACCCGGCAACGGCGTCTTGATGGTCTCGCCCGCCGACGTCACCACCTGCACGTCAAGACCCGCGACTGCGATCTTGTCGCCCGGCTTCGCGACCGTGTGCTTCGCGTTGGCGTAGAGTTTCGGATAGACGTTCGCGAGGAACGCGTCGACGTCCGGGTTAGGCTGGACGTTGGGGCCGTGGTCGATGAAATGCCGGATCGGAATGCGTTTCGCGAGCTCCGCCAAGCCGCCGTAGTGATCGCCGTGCCAATGGGTGATGATCAGGTTGTCGATCCGGGTCAGGCCCGCATCCCTGGCTGCCGCCATGATGCGCCCGACATCGCGAACGGCAGCGGCCGGCGCCACATTCCCGGTGTCGATCAGCAAGGATTCGCCCGACGGCGCCACGAAGAGCGTGGCGTTCCCGCCTTCGACATCGACCACATAAATGTCGAGGGTCGTGCGCGACTGCGCCGCAGCGCTGTCCGGCCCCGGTTGGGCGGCCAGCGCCAGGCCGGCGACGGCCGTCAGCCATAAAGTTTTGCGCATGAATAATCCTCCCTGTGCTTTCGATCGCGCCGTGATGGCCTCCCGGTCCCTCCGGCACTTGTGGACGGGGTAGCGGCTGCGCTGCTGCGCGGCAGATCCCGGCTGAGCCTCCCGAAGACCGATGGTGCCAAATCAAGTCTCGCTGCCGATAGCCGCGTGAGCGGCGAGAAGATTCCCTCAGAACAGGGAATTTAACAGGGAATTTTCAATTTTTCGCCTCGTTGCGCAGGGGCGGCCGGCGCGCGGGCGTGCCTGCCTCCAGCCTGGGCCGGGACCGGTCCCGACTTCGGCCGGCGCGGCGAACGCCGCGAACTTGCGGCGCGCCCTCGCCTGATTTTGCCGGCGTTGACCGCGGGACCGCGGACGCGCCTTGCGGGCTGCGGCCGCGCAGCTCTGGACGCCCGCGCTTTGTCCGGCGCCGTTACGGCGGGCACAACGCCACGCGATTGCCCGCTTCCCGAGCCGGACGGCCGCGAAGGCGTCGGCCCGGCCGGCGGGTCTGCGGCGTTTTCCGGCTGCGCCGCGCTGGCTGGCGGCGGCGGCGTCCCTTCCCGCTCCCCCTGCCGCCTCTGGCCGGGCGTGCCGATCGCTTCGGCCCGGCGCTGCGCAGCCTCATCGTCACCGGCGCCGCCGGCATCATCACGATCGGCGGCGGCGCCGTCATCAACGCCGTCGTCGCTGCCGTCGCTGTCGTCGTCATCAACTTCGTCGTCGTCGCCGTCCTCGGCATCGGCATCATCATCGTCAACATCATCGTCAACATCATCGTCAACGGCGCTGTCGATCCCAAGCACATCACGAACCACCTCAATATGCTGGATCATCGCCAGGATGTCGCGCTGCGCCCGGGCGTTGCCGCTGGCGGCGCTCCGGAGCTGGCTGCGCAGGACGGCCTGGATGGCCGGCATCGGCACGGCATGGCCGTCCTCCATCACGATGGTCGTGCGGTAGGCCTCGTACAGCGCCAGGTCTTCAAGGCGTCTGGCTGACCGCCGCGG
>Ga0209062_1001736_pt1 | contig 34313 bp, 22 predicted proteins | sample Coa_R2_2_FD_187158 | JGI IMG/M metagenome (GOLD analysis project Ga0209062, IMG submission 187158) | Surface soil microbial communities from Centralia Pennsylvania, which are recovering from an underground coalmine fire - Coalmine... | ecosystem: Environmental > Terrestrial > Soil > Unclassified...
CCTTGAGCTTCCTACGCAACATACGTATACTAATGGCTTGGGTACCCCCTCGCCACCAGGAGCAGCGGCGTTCTTGTTATGGACAACAGCACCATCGTCATCCGGGGCGCACGCGAGCACAATCTCCGCAACGTCAACCTCGACTTGCCCCGCAACCAACTCATTGTCTTCACCGGCGTAAGCGGCTCCGGTAAGAGTTCGCTGGCCTTCGACACTCTCTACGCCGAGGGCCAGCGGCGTTACGTCGAATCGTTGTCCAGTTACGCGCGTCAGTTTTTGGGCCAGCTGCAAAAGCCAGACGTCGATTATCTCGCCGGTCTGTCGCCGGCCATCAGCATTCAACAAAAGGCGGCGGGACGCAATCCACGTTCGACCGTCGGCACCATCACGGAGATTTACGATTATCTCCGCGTCCTTTATGCTCGCATCGGGCAAGGCCACTGTCCCGAATGCGGCCGGCCCATCACTGCGCAGACACGCGAGCAAATCCTTTCGCGCATTCTGGCCCTGCCGGAAGGCACGCGCTTCCTCGTTCTCGCTCCGGTGGTGCGCGGTCAAAAAGGCGAATACAAGGATCTTTTCGCCGACATGCTCAAACGCGGCTTCGTCCGCGCTCGCGTCGATGGCCAGGTTGTTCGCCTGACCGACGATTTGAGGCTCGACCGGCGGATCAAGCACAACATCGAGATTGTCATTGATCGCCTGAAAAATGATGCCGGCGTGCGCTCGCGTCTGGCCGAAGCGGTCGAGCAAGCGCTGGGACTGGCGGAAGGCTCGCTTATCGTTTCGGTGGAAGACGGCGAACGGGGTCGCGTTAGCGCCCCGAGTGCTTCGACTTCTCGGGGCGCTGACGCGACCCCGCTCGCCACCGACGATATCCTGTTCTCGGCGCACTATGCCTGCACCTACTGCAATCGAAGCTATGAGCCGCCAAGCCCACAGCTGTTCAGCTTCAACAGCCCGCACGGCATGTGTCCTGACTGCGACGGACTGGGTACGCGATTCACCTTCGATCCGGCTTTGCTCATCCCGGATCCGTCCGTCAGTTTTTACAACGGAGCGATTCCGCTCGTGGGCAAGATGCGCGGCATGGGCCGTTGGCGGCGGCACATCTACGAAGGCGTGGCCCAATCGTTGGGCATCGACTTGAAGACGCCGTGGCAAAAAATGCCGCGCGAACAGCAGGAGCTGCTTCTCTACGGCGGCGGCGACAAGCACATTACCTATGAGTGGAAGCAACGCGGTGGCGGACTATGGAAGCACGGCGGCAAATGGGAAGGCATCGTCCCGCAGCTTCTCAGCAGTTTCAAGAAGACCGCGGCCGGCCCACGACGCATGCAACTGGAAAAGTACATGCGCGTCGTGCGCTGCTCGACTTGTCAGGGGCAGCGGCTCAATGCCCAGGCGCGGGCCGTGCGGGTCGGCGGAAAAACACTCGTCGAGGTCTGCGCCCTTCCGGTCGGCGATTTGGCCGCGTGGCTCGATCCGGAAAAAGGCGATCTCGAAACGAGCTTATCCCCAATGCAGCGAACCATCGCCGGCGAGGTGCTCAAGGAGCTGCGCGGGCGAGTCGGCTTCCTGCTCAACGTCGGCTTGCACTATCTCACTCTCGATCGCAGCGCTCCCACTCTATCCGGCGGCGAGGCACAGCGGATTCGCTTGGCGGGGCAAATTGGCTGCGGCCTGGTCGGTGTGTTGTATATCCTCGATGAACCAAGCATCGGGCTTCATCCACGCGACAACGAACGGTTGCTGAACAGCCTGTTGCGGCTGCGCGACATGGGCAATACGGTCGTCGTCGTCGAGCACGACGAAGACACCATGCGGGCCGCCGATCATCTTGTCGATTTCGGCCCCGGTCCCGGCGTGCGCGGCGGCGAAGTCGTGGCGTCCGGTACTTATGCCGAAATCATTGCCAACCCCGCCAGTCTCACGGGGCAGTATCTTTCCGGCGTCAAGCAAATCGTCGTCCCAAAAGAGCGCCGGCCGTCCACAGATAAAAGTTTACGCATCGTCGGAGCGCGGCATCACAATCTGAAAAACATCACGGTCGAGGTGCCGCTCGGTCTGTTCGTGTGCGTCACCGGCGTCAGCGGCTCGGGCAAAAGCTCGCTCATCAACGACATTCTGAAGCAGGGTTTATGGCAGTGCTACCAGCCGGCCTCGCAAACGAGGTATGCCGAGGAGGAAGAACCGGCCAATGGCAAGAGCGTGCCTGTCGGCGAACACGATCGCATCACGGGAACCGAACACATCGATAAGGTCATCGACATCGATCAATCGCCGATTGGCCGGACGCCGCGCTCCAACCCGGCGACGTACATTAAGGTGTTCGATGAAATCCGCGCATTGTTTGCCGAGCTTCCCGAAGCGAAGATACGCGGCTATCAGCCGGGACGCTTCAGCTTCAATAAGCCGGGGGGACGCTGCGAGGCGTGCGAAGGCAACGGTTCGAACCGTTTGGAGATGGATTTTCTTGCCGATGTGTGGGTGACCTGTCCCGTCTGCGAGGGCCGGCGTTTCAATCGTGAAACGCTGCAAGTGCGCTTCAAAGCCAAGAACATCCACGATGCCCTGGAAATGGACGTGCAGGAAGCGCTCGAGCATTTCCAGAACGTGCCGAAGATTCGCGGCATGCTGCAAACGCTCCACGACGTAGGACTCGATTACATCAAACTCGGCCAACCGGCGCCGACGCTGTCCGGCGGCGAGGCCCAACGCATCAAGCTGGCGCGCGAACTATGCCGCCGAGCCACGGGACGCACCCTGTACATCCTCGACGAACCAACGACCGGCCTACACTTCGACGATATTCAAAAACTGTTGCAAGTGTTGCACGGCTTTGTCGATGCCGGCAACACCGTCGTCGTCATTGAGCACAATCTGGACGTGATCAAAACGGCTGATTGGATCATCGATCTCGGCCCCGATGGAGGCAGCGATGGCGGCGAGGTTGTCGTCACGGGCACGCCGGAACAGGTCGCGGAGTTCGAGTTCTCTTACACTGGGCAAGCATTGCGTCCCGTCCTCGCGGCGCGTCCGGCGTCGAATGGGCGGAAGCCGAAAGCCGGCAAACGCAAGTTGAAATCGGAGAAGCGAAAGCCGATCGAGGTGTTGACCGTCCAAGGGGCGCAGCAACACAACCTCCGCAATCTCACGGTCGAGTTGCCGCGTGAGAAGATGAGTGTTTGCTGTGGGCCAAGCGGTTCCGGCAAAAGCTCGCTCGCCCTGGATACGATCTATGCGGAGGGGCAAAGGCGCTACATCGAATCGCTGTCTGCATACGCCCGGCAATTCCTCGGCCAGATGCAAAAGCCGAAGGTCGAGCACGTAAGCGGTCTCTCCCCGGCCATCAGCATCGAGCAGAAGACCACCAGCAAAAGCCCGCGCTCCACCGTCGGGACCGTCACCGAAGTTTACGATTATCTTCGCGTCCTCTACGCCCGTTTGGGCCAACCCTACTGTCCCGCTTGCCAAATCCCCATCGGTACGCAAACGGCGGACGAGATCATCGAGCGCATTCTGTCCCTGCCCGAAGGCAGCAAGTTGTATTTGATGGCTCCCTTGGAGCGGCGCGGCCAGGAGAAATACGACGCCCTCTTCGATGAAGTACGCCGCAGCGGTTTCGTCCGCATGCGCGTCGATGGTCGTTCCTATAACGTCGAGGAACCGCCGAGTATCGACCATCGCCGCAAGCACTTGGTCGAGGTCGTCGTGGACCGCGTGGTCGTACGGGGCAATCAGCGAACGCGCATCGCCGATGCGGTGGAAGCGTGTCTCGATCTGGGCCGCGGCGTGATGCACGTCGCCCATGTCGAGGACGGCAAGCCGGAGCCGGACTGGCATGTCGAGCGCTACAGCCAGCACTTCGCTTGCGATCGCTGCGGCCGTAGTTTCGAGCCGTTGAATCCGCATCATTTTTCCTTCAACAGCCCGCTCGGCTGGTGTCCGGCCTGCGAAGGTTTGGGCGTGCAGCAAGGGGCCTCCCCTGCCCTGCTCATCCGCGATTCACATCGTTCGTTGCGCGACGGCGCACTGGCCGCTTGGCCCGACTTGAACGCGAATCCTTCGTTCCTCCTATTCGCCGAGGCGCTAGCGCGACACGAAGGATTCTCTCTCGACACACCGTTCGAGGAGTTGACATCGCCCCAACAGCACGACATCTTGCACGGCACTGGCGACGCATGGATCGACTTGGAGCCTCCGGGCGAGGATGACAACTCCAAGCGAGGCCTGCGCTTCCAATATAAAGGATTGTTCCCCGCCATCGACGAAGCGGCGCGGGTCAGTCCAGCCTATCGGCAGCGCCTCGATCACCTCGTCAGCGAGGTCGCCTGCTCGACCTGCCACGGCTCGCGATTGCGCGACGATGCCGCCGCCTGCCGCTTGCCCTTTGGCGACAAACGCCCTGCCCTGACGCTTGGCGAGTTATCCGCCCTGCCCCTCGGCGAGACGCTGTCTCTCTTCAAGGAGTTGAGACTGACAACCACCCAGCAGCAAGTCGCCGGCGAGCTGCTCCGCGAAGTGCGCAACCGTCTGCAATTTCTTGTCGATGTCGGTCTGGATTACTTGACTCTATCGCGGCCGGCCCCAACGTTATCAGGCGGCGAATCGCAGCGCATCCGCTTGGCCAGTCAGATCGGCAGCGGTCTGACGGGCGTACTCTACGTGCTGGACGAGCCGACCATCGGACTGCATCCGCGCGATAACCGCCGCCTGCTCGCCGCTCTGCAACATCTGCGCAACCTCGGCAACACCCTGATTCTGGTCGAGCACGACCGCGAGGTCATCGGCGCGGCTGATTATCTGCTCGATTTCGGTCCCGGCGCCGGCGACCGTGGCGGCGACATCACGGCGCGCGGCAGCGTCAAGCAGGTGTTGCGCAGCAAGTCGTCGCTTACGGGACAATATCTCTCTGGTAAGAAGGCGATCGCGGTGCCAGCCAATCGCCGTATGTCTGTGGCCGAGCCGCTCCGTGGCTCGGCACGCACTCGCGGAGCGAGTGCGCTACACCAAGCCCCATCCGGCGCCTGGCTGACCGTCAAAGGAGCGCGGCAGAACAATCTCCAAAACATCGACGTGTCGTTCCCCTTGGGAGCATTCGTCGCAGTCACCGGCGTCAGCGGCAGCGGCAAAAGCTCGCTGGTCAACGAGGTTTTGTATCTAACGCTTGCCCGGCGTCTACATCGTGCTCGTACGCCGGCCACGGCCCACGATGACATTCTCGGCCTCGAGCACATCGACAAAATCATCAACGTCGATCAAGACCCGATTGGCAACACGCCATCCTCGAATCCGGCAACGTATACAGGCGTCTTCGATCTGATTCGCCAGTTGTTCGCTCAATTGCCGGAATCGAAGGTGCGCGGGTATCGGCCGCAGCGTTTCAGCTTTAATAAACCGGGTGGCCGCTGCGAGGCGTGCGAAGGCAACGGCCAAAAGAAAATTGAAATGCACTTCCTCCCTGACGTATGGGTTGAGTGCGATGTTTGCCACGGCCAGCGCTACAATCCAGAGACTTTGGCAGTCCGTTATAAAGAACACTCCATCGCCGATGTTCTCTCGATGCGCGTGCATGAAGCGCTCGATTTGTTCAGCAACCTGCCGAAGATCCGCCGCGTCTTGCAAACTCTGGCCGATGTCGGGCTCGATTATCTGTCGCTGGGCCAGGCAGCACCAACGCTATCCGGCGGCGAGGCGCAGCGCGTCAAGCTAGCGGCCGAGCTGGCCCGGCCGAGCACCGGACGCACCCTGTACATCCTTGACGAGCCGACAACCGGATTGCACTTCGACGACATTCACAAACTGTTGGAGGTGCTGAATCGGCTTGTTGACCTGGGCAATACAGTGATCGTTGTCGAACACAACCTCGATGTGATCAAGACGGCGGACTGGATCATCGATCTGGGTCCGGAAGCCGGCCCGGCCGGCGGCCGCATCGTCGTTCAGGGCACGCCGGAGGACGTGGCGAAGGCCACATCTGTGAGCCACACTGCCGCCGCCCTCGCGCCGGTGCTGCAAGCCGGCCCTCACGTCGAACGGCAGCGGTATGATCCCCATGCCGCGGAGGAGCCGCAAGAAGGGGACATGGAGCTAGAGGCGGTCGGTAAGGACGCAGCCATGCCCTGGGAATCTGACGGCCGCCGCTGGCACACGGTCGAACGTGTCACCAACGAAGGCAAGCCTTGCCGCTGGGAGGGACACATCCTCGATTGGATCGATGAGCGCATCCACGAGCAGGGCGAGTTCAGCGATACCGACTGGAATCAGCGTTCCGTGGTTGAGATCGCCGCGCCCGTGCGGACGCAGGGATGGTTTCTCCATGCGATGACGGGGATGGAATGGCTCTTACGGTTGGTGTTTCGTGTCGAGAGAAATCGCTTCAAGGACGCCGATCTTGTTCGGCGGCTGGGCATTCGTCCGCTCAACGAGACGCCGGGCTTGGAGGTCTACAGCAGTGAGGAGCGCGTTTGGACGACGGCGCATAAGGGACCGTGGCAATCGGTAACCGTTCTCGTGCATCGTCTCAGCGAAATCGATACGCCCGCCTTCCGCGAGTTCCTCGCCGAGGCGGTGGCGTCGTTTCACAAAAATCTCAAACGTCTCCGCACCAAACCGGAAGACGTGATGCCGTGGAAGATCAACGGCGAGCGCTGGCACCTCGGCGAAAAAGGTTTCCCACCGGGACAGAAACCGCGTTGGGATCGGGCGCTCTTACAACGCCTCCTGGAATTGGTCCGCGAGATTGAGCCACAGGTCGAAATTCAGTGGCATGTGCAGTATTTCATTACCCTTCGCCTACCTGGCGTCAGCCATTGGTGGGGCCAGTGGCAGACCAAGCGAATCAATGGACTGGTCTGCCGCTTCATCGGGAAAAAAGGCCAGTTTAACCTCGCCCAATTCGAGGGCTTGGGCGCCAACGCTCGCCTGGACACGAAACGGGCGGATTCCGATTACCTCTGGTTGGCTTTTCAGCAACTCGATCTGGAACAGGCGAACCGATTGAAGGAGCTGCTCAGGGAGCACATCCGCGGTTTCCGCGAAGTCTTTGAGAAACGAGGCGAGTTGACACAGAGCGAGCGATGAAACAGAGCCGCGAACGTAAGGGGTCGGCAGACCTGTATAGACGCACCGCTCCCTTGAAAGTTGCACCTCGGATGATTCATGATAACTCATTCTCTTGACAAATTGATCAAATCGCCGAAAGATAGAGGTGAGAGGCTGGGCAAGAGCATTCCCTTCGCAAAGATTGAGGAAAAGGAACTCTCATTCAGTGTAGAGCCAGCCGTTGAGAGTGCTCGGCATCAAAGCCTTAAGACTCCATGCCTTACTAGGATCTTCTCGCTGCTCCCCCTGTGAGCGAGGAGACCGTTGCATGCGTCATTCCGAGGTGGATTCCGATCGGGATGATCCCATAAATCATTCCCCAGGGGGACATTCATGCCGAACTCAAGCTCTCATCACTCCCACGATACGCTGCCCACCAACAGCCGGAGCGCCTTCCTGGCCAGATCCGCTCTCGGCATTGGCCTGGCAACAGTTGGATTGTTCTTCGGACTTATCGTCTGGCGCCTGATACAGCTGCCGCATTCGAGCCAATCGGCCGCGCAGCAGCGCTCAGGGCTGGTCCAGCATGTCGTGACGCCGCGGGAGGAAGCCGCCATCGAAGACGGAAAGACGCAGAGAGAGCAGATCGATATGACCCCTAACTCACCGCTTAAGTCCAGGAGAGAGGAGACACACGAGAATACTGCCCGCACGGAAGCCAATGGCGATCCTCTGCCTCCCATTCCGAAAGTAAGGATTACCGAGCGAGTCGTCGCGCAATTCGCTCCACCTACCAGCCTCCCGGAAGTATCGGTGTTTCAGGAGGACCAGATCGTTGAGCAACGGCTGCGGGCGAGCGAGGACGACTTACGCCGGGAATTGCAGAACGTCCCGGAATTACGTTTATTGAGCGATGCCGACGTGAAGAACGTCCGCCAGTCCGAACGGGATGCTCAGATGAACGCCGTCGAAGCTGCCCAAGCTGAGTTGAGGGCCGCTCAAGCCGTCCTGACCACTGCCCAAGCCAAACTCTCAGCCGCACAAAACGATCTAAAGCTCGGCCGCAAATCGGCTGATGCCTACTATCAGCAGGACGTCCCCGCTTATGACGAAGCCTGCCGCGACTACAAGAAAGTCGCCGATCGTTACCAGCGAATTGTCAAACAATACACCGAAGAACAAAAACGGCTCGGCCACGAAGAGGCTGCTAAGAGGGACTCCCAAAAAAAAGAACGGATCGGTTACGAAACCAACTTGCGCTTTCATGACGACATGAAGTGGGCTGCTGCTCAAGCCGGTCTCGGGCTGGGGTCGAGATTGAATTGTCAACTCAATCTATCCACCGCCGCCCAGGTAGCGAAGTTGTCGAAAGAACTGCGCGACCTGGGATTCGTAACCGTTCCGGGGGTTCCCTCTGTGAGATTGGGCCAAGGCGGTAGAGGGGCCGTTAACACCAAGCGTGGGGTGTTCGTCAACGGCCAACGTCTGCAACCTTCCGATGAGACATCCGCGAACCGAATTAAGCCGTTCCAGAACTGGTGCGATCAGCACCATCTGGAATCGATGAGCGGGACCGTGCCCACACTCACGCAGATGTTGCAAATCGAGGATGAGGCGACGCGCTTGCTGTTGGTGCGCGAATTGAGGCGAGTTAAGAACAAGAGCGCCGCGGTGGAATTGGCCGTTCGCGCCGTCGCGGACCTATCGCCGGATGTTCGCCAAGCCGCTCTCGCCGGGCTGGAGGAACGTCCTTCGGCCGACTACCTTCCTGTTCTACTGGAGGGAATGCGTTATCCGTGGCCGCCCGTTGCCGATCACGCGGCATCTGCTCTGCGAGCACTGAAGCCACAGGAGGCGGTCGCACCCTTGATTGATCTGCTCGATCTGCCATCGCCCTCGGCCCCGGTCTTTGACGCTAAAACCAAGCAATACACCGTGCGGGAAGTAGTGCGACTCAACCATCTGCGCAACTGCCTGCTGTGCCATGCTCCTTCGGCCGACCAGAACGATGGCCTGGTCCGCGGCCCAGTGCCGACGCCGGGACAACCGTTGCCTCCTCGTTATTATGAGGGTGCCGGCGGCGATTTTGTTCGAGCCGACATCACCTTCCTGCGACAGGATTTCTCCATCAATTTGCCCGAAGAAAACGCGGCCCCTTGGCCCAACGAACAACGCTACGATTTCGTGGTCCGCACCCGATTCGCCACGCCGGAGGAACTGACGGCTTTCGCGACCCAGCCGAGCAATTATCCACAGCGGGACGCCGTCCTGTATGCCCTGCGCGGCATCACGGCTAAAAACGCCGGCAGCTCAGCTGCTCACTGGCGTGCAATCCTTGGAATCGCCGTCCAAGCTCCGGATGAAACGCAAGGTGCTCCGCTCGACGCTCCGGACAAGCAGACGAAAGCTTCCAGAGAATCGTTAGAGAAGGACATATCCTCGAAGGAGGATAAGCATCCGAAGCGATGATACCGCCCACGCTCGCCGAGAACTGCTTGGCGGGAAAACTAGATCGTCCTCCCTCATCGGCGCTTTTCGCTGCTCCCCCCTGTGGGCGAGAAGAAGGCCGCGGTTGCCGTACCGAGTCGAGTGCGTATTGGAACGGCATCATTTACCTTTCCCCAAGGGACACTCCTGCCAATGCCAACCCCAAATTCCTCGTTCTCGCAAAGTCCTCTGACGAATAAGACTCGAAAGAACTTCTTGATCCAACTCACGCTCGGCACGGGGATGATGGCGCTTGTGCTGATCTTCGGATTCCTCGTGTGGCGACTGGTCCATCTGCCGCATTCGGTCCAACCGGCCGAGCGGCAGCGAATAGCGCCAGTTCAAACCGCGCCGCCGTCATCGCAGGAGGTAGTCGTTGCCGATATGGAAACGGAATCGGAAGAGCCTATTGAAGCCGCTCCCTCCCCTCCCCCGAAGCCCGGCGAAAAACGAGAATCACTCGACATGCCCCAGAAGGAGGCTGTTATCGATATTCCTCCCCACCTGCCGATACCAAAGCCTGCCGATCGGGTTATCGAGCAACCCCTTGCTCCTCCTCATCCGGAAATCTCAACGGCCGATCAGGACCAGGCCATCGAGAGACGGCTGCGGGCGAGTGAGGACGATTTGCGCCGTCAGTTACGCGCTGTCCCGGAAGTGCGCGTGCTGAGTGACCGCGATGTTCAGAAGGTCCGGAGCCAAGAACGAGAGGCGCAGGCACACGTCTTGGATGAGGCGCGTTCGTTTCGGGACGCCGCTCGAGCGAGCTTGAATATCGCCCGCGCCAACGTGAAAGCCGTCAACGCTGCTTACAAGAACGCCGGTATTCGCATCGTGGGCGCGCGCGAGGAGATAGAAGAAGCCGCGCGCATGGAGAGAATGGCTGCCTGTGCCTGCCAGCAAGCCGAGGCCGCCTATAGAGTGGTTGCCGCGAACCTCCGCGCGGAGCAAGAGAAGATCGCCTACCAGATGAATGGGCGACTTCAAGAAGATATGAGGCGTGCGGCTCGACGAGCCGGTTTCGGACTCGGTTCGGGTCCGAAATGTCAACTCGATCCTACAACGGCCGCACAAGTGGCGGACTTGGCGAAGGACTTGAGAAGGAGCGGCGTTGTAAGCGTGCTGGGAGTGCCGTTCGTGGGGCAGAATAACCGGGGCGGTCTGGTCATCTCGGGCGCGGTGAGAAACGCCAGGACGAGCGGTGTGGTCATCACTGGCAACCGTGCGATCCTCGCCGAACCAGCTGTCCCGCCGTCGGAGGACAGAGCAACAGCATTCCTAACCTGGTGCGATAAACATCGGTTGGAGTCGATGAAGGGGACCGTGCCAACGCTGACGCAGATATTGCAAATTGAGGACGAGACGACCCGGCTGCTGTTGGTGCGCGAATTGGCGCGAATGAATACATCCAATGCCACAACCGAACTGGCCATCCGCGCCTTGGCCGACTTATCGCCGGCCGTTCGCCGTGCTGCGCTCGCCGCCCTCCGGCAACGCCCTCCATCGGAGTACCTTCCCATCCTTGTGCGTGGCCTGCGCTATCCGTGGCCGCCTGTTGCCGATCACGCCGCTTTAGCCCTCCGGGCGCTCAAACCGTCCGAGGCAGCCGCGTTTCTGATCGATCTACTCGATTTGCCGTCGCCGTCCGCGCCTGACTATGATGGCGGAACGAACGAATACAAGGTGCGGGAGATGGTCCGTCTCAATCATCTGCGCAACTGCCTGCTGTGCCATGCTCCGTCCGCCAACAAGGATGACGGACTGGTGCGCGGCTTGGTGCCGACTCCGGGGCAACCGTTGTTGTCCGGCGAATACTATCAAAGCGAGGTAGCCATCGATTTTGTCCGTGCCGACATCACTTTCCTGCGCCAAGATTTCTCCGTTAATCTAACCGGACTCGATACTGCCCCCTGGCCGGACAACCAGCGTTACGATTTCGTGGTTCGCACCCGCCCCGCCACACCGGCGGAGTTGGCCAACACCACGACCCAGAGGGGCAATTATCCTCAGCGCGACGCTGTGCTGTACGCGCTGCGCGGCCTGACCGGGAAAGACGGCGGCACTTCGAGCGACCGCTGGCGCGAGTTGCTTGGGCAGATCGCCGAAAAGCCGAAAGGAGACAAAGATAGGTCCGCTTTGGAGAAAATCACGATTTCCCCGAGCGATAAAAAGCAGTGACGCTAGTTCCTCCCTAACCGCAGGTGGGCAAGTCTTCCTCACGTGAGCGACGCGCGTACTGAGGAAGACGGCGGCTGCAACTATCTCGCTAGAAAGCGTGTTGAATCCGCAAGTCATCCCGGTAAAATCCTGGAAAGGGCCGAGAGTCTCCATCCTAGAGGGATTAATCCGGCCTTGAAGGACCATTCTACCAACCGGCCAAGCGTCTTTATCTATGGAGCGTGCGACCCCCAAAAAGTTGGAGGCTCGAACGCCGGCTACGGAAGCCGTGGCCGACAGCCGGCGAGTGCCGTCGGCCACCTGGATCATGTTGGGACTGATTGTCCTCGTTGTGGCAGGGTTGCGCCTGCGTCTTCAGGAGACCCCCCTTGAGCGGGACGAGGGAGAGTATGCCTATGTGGGGCAACTGATCCTCCGAGGAGAGTTGCCTTACCAGCGGGCGTACACGATGAAGTTCCCGGGCACCCATTACGCCTACGCCCTGATCTTGGCGATCTTCGGCCAGACCGATGTGGGCATCCACCAAGGGCTTCTCGTTGTCAACGCCGCCTCCATCGTCTTGATCTTTCTGCTGGCGTCCCGCCTGTTCGATCCATCCGCCGGGTTGTCTGCGGCTGCGGCGTTCGGCGTGCTGTCGTTGAGCAATTCCATGTTGGGTTTCACGGCCAATACGGAGCACTTCGTGGTACTGCCCATGTTGGGCGGTACGTTGCTGCTCGTCCGCGGTGTCGAGGAATGCCAGCGCGTGCTTTTTCTGGGGGCTGGGGTGTTGCTCGGCTTGGCCGTCCTGATGAAGCAGCACGCCGCGGTCTTTGTCGCTTTTGGGGCCGTGTTTCTCGTAGTCCGGGGCGGATTGGCATGGCGGCAAACGTTGCTCCGCGGCCTGCTCTTCGCCTTGGGCGTTGCCTTACCCATCGGCGTGTTGTTTTTGTACTTGTGGGCTAAAGGCGCGTTCGCGCCGTTCTGGTTTTGGACCGTAATCTACGCCCAGCACTACACTTCGATGGCGACGTTCGATCAAGGCATAAAATCACTGGCTTTCCAAGCCGCCCAGATCTCCGGTTCCTCTGTCTCCTTGTGGGCATTGGCGGCGTTGGGTGCATTTACCGCCTTTTGGGTCAAGGGTAGGCGGGACCGCGTCTTGTTCCTTTTCTTGTTTACGACTTTCTCGTTTTTGGCAGTCTGCCCTGGCCTTCTCTTCCGCGAGCATTATTTCCTTTTGTTTGTGCCCGCAGCGAGTCTCCTGGCCGGCGCCGGGGCCGCTTTTGTTGGGCGGTTCCGTTTTTCCTCCCTGTCCGCAAGTCAGGCGACGGCCTGTGTGACCATCGCGGCGATCGCCGTTGCCCTTCTTCAGCAGAGAGCGTACTTTTTCGGGGATTCGCCACAAGTCATGGCGCGAAAGATTTACTGGAACAATCCTTTCGAAGAGACCAAAGAGATTGCACAGTACGTGCGCGCGAACTCCGACCCAGATGATCGAATCGCGGTGCTCGGGTCCGAACCGCAGATCTACTTTTACGCGGATCGTCAGTCGGCGACCCCCTTTTTGTACGTTTACCCGTTAACGGAGCCGCAACCCTACGCCCTGGAAATGCAGAAGGACATGATCGCCCAGATCGAACGTGAGGAACCACGGTTCCTCGTGGCGGTAAACGTGAGCGCATCATGGATTCGGCTCCCGAATTCCTCCCCCCTCTTCAAGTGGATAAATCAATATGTACCGGCCCACTATCGGTGCGTGGGCGTCGCCGACAAGATATCCGAGACTTTCACGGCGTACCGTTGGGGGGACGAGGCCGCCCGGTATCAGCCATTCTCGCAGATTCGCGTTCTCCTGTTTGAGCGAACCGCCTCACGTTAAAGAGACGCGATAAGCGATCAGGAGGGCAAAAGCCGCGATATGGCACGGAAAATCAACAGGAGAACGGAGCGGCCATGCCATGAGACCTTCCTCTCGGACCATCTTGTCCGTACTAACCCTGCGCCAGTCCGCCTTCTGGCAGCGTTCGTGGAAGCGTCGCCTCAGCCGTATAATGATTTATTTTGCGATCGCTTATGTCGCCATTCTCGTTGTCTTGCTCCTGCTGGAAGACCAGTTCCTCTACGGTCCGCGTCACGTCGAGCTGGGTAAGCCGCCACCCGGCGTCGAGGTTGAGAACATCGAATTGATAAGCAGGCGTGGAGATCACATCCACGCCTGGTGGAGCAAGGCGAAAACGTGGCGGCCTGAACAGGGCGCGGTGCTTCTCTGCCACGGCAACGGCGGCAATCTGAGTCATCGCGGCCGGGTGCTTATGCACTGGATCAAGGAGATTGGCGTGGCGGTGCTGATTTTCGATTACCCCGGCTATGGCCGGAGCAGCGGGGTACCGAGCGAGGATGGATGTTACGCCGCCGGAGAGGCCGCCTACGATTGGCTATGTGAGACTGCCGGAGTGCCGGCGAAGCGAATCATTCTCTATGGCGGATCGCTTGGAGCCGGCATTGCCACGGAACTGGCCAGTCACAGGCCGCATCGGGCGCTCGTGCTCGTTGCTTCCTTCACTTCATTTCCGGATATGGCGCAAACACGATTCCCCTGGCTGCCGGGCCGCTGGCTGGTACGCAATCGCTTCGATAACATCGATAAGATCGCCAACTGTCACGGTCCCGTGTTTATCGCGCATTCGCCGCAGGACGGCCTTATCCCGTTCTCTCAGGGCGAGCGTCTGTTCGAGGCTGCTCCCGAGCCGAAGCGCTTTCTGTCCATGCCGAATTACCATCACAACGATTTGCCGACCGTGGATTTCTATCCGGCACTTCGCCTTTTTCTCGATGAATGCGAGGAGAAAGGGAGAGTTTAGCGACGTAGAGCGGAAGCACCAACCTCGGACGCTTCCGCTCTACGTCGCTAAACGAGTTTGACTACCCGGCTTCGCCGACTTCGCCGACGCGGAGACGGATGAATTTGACTAGCTTGAGGCCCGCCGACTTGAGCAAGTCGCCCACCGTCTTGCTGTCGTCCTTGACGAACGGCTGTTCGACGAGGACGTTCTCGGCGTACCACGTTTTCATCTTGCCCTCGGCGATCTTCTCGACGATATTGGCTGGTTTGCCGGTGGCCGCCGCTTGCGCGCGGGCGATTTCCATTTCCTTGTCAATCGTCGCCTGCGAGACATGCTCGCGCAGAGCAGCCGCGGGACTTTTGGCCGTGATGTGCATGCACACGTCACGCAGCAGCTGCGGATCGGCCTTGGATCCCTCAACCTGCACCATCACGCCGACCGAGCCGTCATGGTGGATGTAGCTTCCCATCAGGCCGCCGCTTAGACGTGCCATGCGAACCGGCTTCATGTTTTCGCGCATCAGACCCGCTACTTCGGCCAAGCGCTCGTTGACGGTCTTTTTGGCGTCATCGACGAAAGGCTGGGCCAGCAGCGCTTCCGGAGTAGTCGCGCCCTGCAAAGCCACCTGCTTGGCCAGTTCGTTAGCGAGATTCACGAACATCTCGCTCTTGGCCACTGGGGCCGTTTCGCAGCGCAGCTCAACCAGGGCGCCGACTTGCTTGTTCGGATCGATATACGAACCGATGCGGCCCTCGCCGGCCTCGCGTTCGGCGAGCTTGGCCACGGCGCCGACGTTTTCCTTGCGCAGGATCTCAATGGCCTTCTCCATGTCGCCGTCGGCCTTCTGGAGAGCGGCCTTGCATTTCATCATCTGGATGCCGGTGCGATCGCGCAGTTTCTTGACCGCTTCAGCAGTGATCTCAGGCATGTTGCTTCGTCCTTCGTCCCATAACTCGGAGAGCGGGGCATGTCAACGCCCCGGTCCCTTGTTAACCGGCGGGTTAACACCCCCCGCTCGCCCTATGCTTTACTTATTCCACGACCGCCGAAGCGGGTTTTTGGTTCGCAGCGGCCGGTGAGTTACCGTTGCCGGCGCCAACCGGAGAAGGCCGCGGACCGGCCGGCGCGGGCCGGGCCTGAGGACCGCTCGCCGCCTCGGGAGGCAAGGCCGCCTTGCCCTCCAGCACAGCATCGGCCAGCTTCGACAAGATTAATTCGATGGAACGGATGCTATCGTCGTTGCCGGGGATGGGTAAATCGACCTCGTCGGGATCGCTATCGGTGTCGATCAGTGCGACGGTGGCCACACCCATGCGCGCCGCTTCCTTTACGGCAATGTGTTCGCGCTTGGGATCGACGACGACTAGCGCATCGGGCAATCGGTTCATATCGCGAATGCCGGACAGGTTGCGCTGAATCTTCATCAACTCGCGGTTGAGAGTGGCGACCATCTTCTTGCTGTAACCGCGGATCTCTGCCGTTTCGGGCGACTTACTCAGCTCGAGTTTGCCGGACTCGTTGAGCATGGTCTTCATGTAGGCAGGCAGATCCACCTTGGCCGGGTTGTCGTTGGCCGGCAGCCACATGGCCTCCAATTCTTGGAGGCGCTTCAAACGATCGCGGATCGTTCGGTAATTCGTCAGCGTGCCACCCAGCCAGCGTTCGCTGACGAACGGCATGCCGCAGCGAGCGGCCTCGCGCTCCACGGCTTCCTTAGCCTGGCGCTTCGTGCCGACGAACAGCACCAGACTACCCTGGCTGGCCACTTTAGCCAGGTAGCGGTGCGCTCGCAGCATGCCGCGTACTGTTTCTCGCAGATCGATGATGTGGATCAGATTGCGCTTGCCGTAGATGTACGGCCGCATCTTCGGGTTCCAACGACTGGCCCGATGGCCGAAATGTACACCGGCCTCGATCAGATCGGTTACTTGGACAATGGCCACGCACTGCCCTCCTGCTCCCAGGCGGGATAAAAGTTAAGGTGAAATAGTGAACAAACGATCGCAACCGCAGTCATAACAAAACCCCTTTCGTAAAGGGTGAAGAAGGTCATCCTAGCACTGCGGGAGGCAATGGTAAAGGGTTGTGCGAGGAAAAATGCCAGCCCGCAGCGCAAGCAAGAGCTATTCCCTTGCTTGCGCTGCGGGCTGGTGAAATTACGATGCCTTGCGTTCGCTCGGACCCGGCTCCGGATACTTGATGCGCGAATGATACAGGGCGATCAGCCCTTTGCACAGGGTTTCCTCGATGATGTGCAGCTCGGTCAGGGTCAAACCGCTTTCCTCGAATTGGCCATCGAGGAGGCGTTTCATCAGGAGGTCGTGGACCAGCTTGCGCAGACTGCCCGGCGTCGGCACGGACAACGCGCGGCTTGAGCTTTCGACCGCATCGGCGAGCATGACGATTCCGTTCTCGCGGGTCTGCGGTTTGGGACCGGGATAACGAAAAGTTGGTTCCAGCGGATGGGGTTGGCCGTCCGGCCGCGCCGAGGCATTGCCCTGGCTTTCGTGCAGTCGCAGAGCTTCGCGATAAAAATATTCGACCAAAGTGGTACCGTGGTGCTGCTGAATGAATTCGATGATCGGCCGCGGCAGACGATACTGCTCCGCCAAGGCGACGCCGTCCTTGACATGACCAATGATTATGAGCGTGCTCAACGCCGGCTCCAGCGAATCGTGCCGGTTCTCGCCGGATTGATTTTCGATGAAATAGGGAGGCTTCAGCATCTTGCCGATGTCGTGGAAATAGCTACCGACGCGGACCAAGAGCGGATTGGCGCCGATGGCCTCGGCGCACGGCTCGGCCAACGTCGCCACCGTCATGCTGTGTGTATAAGTACCCGGAGCGCGGCGCACTAGTTCTTGCAACAAGGGATGCGAGCCATCGCCCAACTCAAGCAAGCTCACATCGGTAACAATGGCGAAGGTGCGTTCGACTAATGGCAACAAGCCGCTGACGATGAAGCCAGCCAGGGCACCCCACACAAGCGCCCAGCCGGAATCGCTGACAATCAGCTCCCAAGTCTGACCGGTGTAAAGTTCCGTGGCCACGGTCATCGCCAAATAAGCCACGCCCGCGCCGATGCCTACTTTGACCAGCCGCGTGCGTGTGCGGACGCTCCGCAGAGTGAGAATAGCTGTCGCTTGCCCACCCATCGCCACAAGCAAATCGTTCAGCGAGCCATCCAGCATGACGATCATCGCCAACGACAAGCTCAGCGACATCAGCAAGGCAAACGGCGGATTATAAGCGACGGTCAAAATCAGAGCCGTCACCGTCAAGGGGATAAGGACCACGTGCCAACATACCTCGTGGCACAAAAACAAGCCTATCACAAGCGTGAGCAGTACGATGGCGCAAACACCGACTACCTTGTGCAAACTGGCCGCCAATCCTTGCTGAAAGCGAATGACATAGAGGACCACCAACAATGCCAGCAAGGTAAAGACGAGAAAGACAGCGACGGTGCGGCTAGTGCGGTAGGCGCGGCTTTGGCTTTGCAAGAAGGCGCGAGACTCCTTTTGAAGCAGCTCATATTGGCTATCCGTTATAGGGAAATTCCGCTCGACCAACAACTCGCCGGGAGCGTAGGTCTTGACCACGAGCGGAACGCTCGATCGTGCATCCTCGATTTCCTGTTGCTGTAATTGAGGCGGCTTCTTGATCCACTCAGGATCCGTGGTCAGTCTCTGCACCACCTCGTCGCGTTGGCGGCAGGTTTCCTCCTCATTTTCGGATTGAAAATAGACCCGTGCTCGCAAGTCGAAGGGCCGGATTTCACCGACCCGATACGACATCAAACCACCCCAGTCGTGCGCAAGATAAGTAGCGCCGAGAACCGTCGCCAGTACCGCGACCATGCGCAGCATTGTGGCCCGGCAGAATAGGTGCGGCAATGCCGGATCATCGCTGCGCGAGGACCGCCGCCGGCCATTCCATTGGCTTAACCGCGAAGGTTTCTTGAAGGGACCAAACATATTTGTAGATGATAGTTGGCAGTTGGTAGTTGATAACGAAGACAGAGCATGGATCTTCGCTATCAACTACCAACTGCCAACTATCAACTCTCCTTCTTTTTGCGGGGCCGTTCTTCCTCGTAGGCCCGCAGGATTTGCTGAACTAACGGGTTGCGAACAATATCGTGTTCGTCGAGGTAGATGATGGCGATGCGCTCCAGGTCGCGCAAGCGGTGAACGGCGTCGGTCAAGCCGCTGCGAGTTTGCTTGGGCAGATCCACCTGAGTGACATCCCCGGTGACAATGATTTTCGAGCCGCTGCCCATGCGCGTCAGAAACATTTTCATCTGTGGAATGGTCGTGTTTTGCCCCTCATCGAGAATAATGACAGCCTGGTTCAGGGTTCGGCCGCGCATAAATGCGAGTGGGACGATCTCGATAATGTCATTTTCCATGTAGCGCTTGACCTGCTCCGGCTCCATCATGTCGTTGAGAGCGTCGAAGAGCGGCCGCAGATACGGATTAACCTTGGCGGCGATGTCGCCGGGTAAAAAGCCGAGCCGCTCGCCCGCCTCGACCGCCGGTCGCACAAGAACAATTTTCTTGACGTTCCCCTGTCGCAACAAGCTAACGGCCATGCCGACGGCCAACCAAGTTTTTCCCGTGCCCGCCGGACCAACGCAAATGGTCAGATCGTTGTCGCGCATGGCGCGGACATAACGGGCCTGGCCGTCGGTGCGCGGTCGGACGAATCGACCTGCCGTATCGGCCGGCTTCTCGGTCTTTTCGGGCGCTAAACCGATGCGTTCGCCGCCCTGCGTCACGACCTCCAACACAGTCTTAACGTCTTCGCTCGATAGTCGGCCTTGCTGGCGCAATAAGCCGCGCAGCTGCTCGAAGACGCGCGTGGCCAAGGCCAACTGGTCTTCGCTGCCCTTGAGCAAGATCTGATCGCCGCGGCCGACCAATTGCTGCATGCCCAATTGCGTCCGAATTTCGCGTAGATATTGATCGCGGCTGCCGAAGAGCAGCATGGCTTCATCGCGGCTATCGAGTGTAATGGTTGCTTCGCTCATCTCCATGTCCGGGGGTACCACCAGGGGACGCATATCCAAACGACACCAGCCGTGCAAGACGGGTTCATTTAGCATAGCAGCCAGCAATAGGCGACGGGTGCGGCGAAGAGGATGGAATCGATCACGTCGAGCACCCCGCCGAAGCCGGGCATCATCTGCGAGGCATCCTTGCGACGGCAATCGCGCTTGATCATCGATTCGGCCAAATCTCCCAAGGCGCCAGCACCTCCGACAATAACGCCGAAAGCGGCAGCTGCTGGATCGCCGCCGTGTACCACGGACAGGGGGCGGTTGATAGCGACCGCCGCCGTCGCTGACAAGATCAGTCCGCCGATCAGCCCTTCCCAGGTCTTTTTGGGGCTGAGTACCGGCGACATGGGATGCCGGCCCAGAAACCGGCCGGTAAAGTAGGCTCCAATATCGCAACATTTCGGAATGAAAATGGCCAGAGCCAGCGCTCCCCGAGGGTCGCGCGGCGAGGACGCCCCTGCATCAAGCCAGCGAAGTTGCATGAGGAAACTAGGCAACACTCCAAGATACGCTGTCATCCAGACCAGCAAGGATAGGCGAATCACCACGCCGCCGCTGTCGGCCGAAGGGGTCTCGGCAATCTGGGTCATGGGGCGAAAAGCAGCCATCTCCAAAAGAAACCCAAATAACACTACCCCTGAGAATACGGCGAGGATGAGTCGCCAGGGATCGCTGCCGAACCGATCCGCCCATAGGTGCGCCGGCCAATTCGCCAGCAACACGATCAGCACCGAACCGCCACACAACCAGAGCGATACGCCGTGAGCCACACCGATAAGCTGATACAGTTCCACGCTGCCAGCCGTGGCCAGCAAGATCGCGAGCAGGAGAAGAAATGGGTAGTACGGTGCCGGGTCGAAGAGGAGAACGCAGATCACCAGCAAGATCAGGAGCGACCCCATCCACAGCCGGGTCTTCAGCATAAGAACAGTCCCAGCTAGTCGTCTGTGACGATGCCGCCGAAGCGGCGTTCGCGGCCGGCATAGTCATGCAGCGCTTGATGCAATGTCCGGCGATCGAAATCCGGCCAACATAGGTCCGTAACCCATAATTCGGCGTAGGAGATTTGCCAGAGGAGGAAATTGCTGACCCGCATCTCGCCGGCCGTGCGGATGAGTAGATCCGGATCTGGCATTCCAGCGGTGTAAAGAGAATTGCTAATAACCGCCTCATCGATGGCATCGGGTTCCAGTTTGCCCTCGCGCACTTGCCGGGAGATGTCGCGGACGGCATCGATTAGTTCCGTGCGAGCGCCGTAGTTGATGGCGAGGCACAGGCACATGCCGGAGTTATCCTGGCTGAGGCGGATGTTTTCATCGATCTCACGCAGCACGTTATCGGGCAGATCGCTGCGGCGGCCAATAGTGGCGAAGCGGATGTTTTGATCGAGAATCTCTCGGCGTTCCTCGATGAGATACTGTTCCAACAGCGTCATGAGGAAATCGAGTTCGGTTCGCGGCCGTTTCCAATTCTCGCTGCTGAGACAGTAAAGTGTCAGTTGTCCGATGCCGAGCCGGCAGCATTCCTCAACGGTGGCGCGAACGCTCTGAGCGCCGCGAGCATGACCCTCGATGCGCGGCAAACCACGTTGTCTTGCCCAGCGACCGTTGCCGTCCATGATGATAGCGATGTGATCGGGCAAGCTCTCCGGCTTCAGGCCGGCCTCGCCCAAACGTTGCAGTTCCTCCGGCGATTTCGATTTTGTTCTCATAGCATCTCGTCCAAGCCGCGCACGCAGCGTAGCGGAGGTAGCGGCGGCCGCTTCCTCCGCTACGCTGCGTGCGCGGCTCGGATTACTGTGTGAAGATCGTCTGCTCCCGATCCGGTCCTACAGAGATGATAGTCACGGGCAGCTTCAGAAGCTCGCCGAGACGCTCGACATAACGCCGCGCCGCGGCCGGCAAATCGGTGAGGCGGCGAGCGCCACGGATATCCTGGCGCCAACCTGGCAAGGTTTCATAGACCGGCTGGCAACGTTCCAGTTGGAACGCATCCGTGGGGAAATGATCGAGACGCTCGCCGTCCAATTCATAGGAAACAGCGATGCGGACCTCGGGCAGATCGCTCAGCACATCCAGGAGCATTACGGCCAATTCATCAGCATCATTGAGGGCAGCAGTGTATCGGGTCGCCACCGCGTCGAACCAACCGCATCGCCGTGGCCGGCCGGTGACGGTGCCGTACTCTCGACCCGTTCGCCGGATGCGTTCGCCAATCCCGTCCGGGCCGTCATCCAGCTCGGTTGGGAAGGGACCACGGCCGACGCGCGTCGAATACGCCTTGATGACGCCGACGACGCGATCGAGCTTACGCGCCGGCACTCCCGAACCACTCCAGACGCCGGCCGTCGAACTGTTGGAACTGGTCACGTAGGGATACGTGCCATGATCCACATCAAGCAGCGTGCCCTGGGCTGCCTCGAACAGAATGCCCTGGCCTTTTCGCATCGCCGCGTGCAAGAGGCGCGACGTGTCGGCGATATGAGGGCGGACTTGTTCCATGCACGCCTGATAGTCCCGCCAAATCATGTCGGCGTCGAATACACGCGCTTCCGGAGAGAGAGCGCGCAAAAGGCGATTTTTTCTCTCCACAATATGAGAGAGGCGTTCGCGGAAATGATCGGGATGGAGCATTTCGCCGAGACGGATCGCGAATTGCCGGCCGACCTTGTCCTGGTAACAGGGTCCGATGCCGCGGCCCGTCGTGCCGATCGCCTTGCACCCACCACCCTCGTTAAGGCGCTCCTCTTCCAGGTGATAGGGAAAAATCACATGAGCATGATCGCTGACGATGAGATTCTCGCCGATGACGATGCCCGCTTGACGGAGGTTGGCTACTTCTTCGAGGAAACGAGGTGGATAGACAACAACCCCGTTGCCAATCACTGCCCGCACATTGGGACGCAGCACCCCTGTGGGTAGGAGCGATAATTTGAACGTCTGTCCGTTGCTGACGACGGTATGACCGGCGTTAGCGCCGCCGTTGTAGCGAACCACGAAGGCATGGTCGTCGGTCAGCAGATCGACTATCTTCCCTTTGGCCTCGTCGCCCCATTGAAGACCGACGACACAGGTGCAGGCCATGATATTATACCTTGCCCAACTATAATTTCGGTTAGTGACGTTTCCGCGAAACGTCACTAAGGGCGAACATAAAAAATGCCTGGGGTCAGTTGACCACAGGCTGTCACGCGAGATTTCGGTGTGCAGGACCGTTTGTCTTTCATAGCGGCCCGCTCCCCAGCCGTCAAGAGTTTCGCATTTAATTTCGGCTTTCGATGCGGGGGAGCGCGAATCGGTATAGACTGAACGCGGACAACCGAAATGCGATGGGGAGGGATTCGTCATGATTTCAATTCGTTCCCGTATTATGGCGCTGGCATTCGCGCTGCTCTTGTGCGCGGTGTCAATACGTGCCGAAGAGGACGAGCCGCAATTTCGGGGCAAGAAGTTGTCCGAATGGATCGAACAGCTGCAAAACGGCAAAACGCTGCGCGATCGCAAGGCGGGTTTGTTGGCGCTCCAACTGATCGGCCCGCGCAAGAGCCGCAAAGTGACGCAGGCGTTGATCGCTGCCGTGCGCGAGAACACCGAGGATACAATCCGCATCGGCGCCGCTCATGCACTCGGAGAGATCGCCGCCAAGGCCCGTGACGAGGATGACATCCCCATCGAGAAAATCCGCGATGCTCTCGCGGCGTCGTTGCGTACCGATAAGAAACCAAACGTGCGCCGCGCCTGCGCCAAAGCGCTTGGCGAGATGAAAGGACGAGCCACCTTGGCTGTCGATGTTCTGGCGATCGCATTAAAGGATGCCGATGCCGGCACACGAACCGAGGCCGCTGGGGCGCTGCGACAACTCGGCCGAAACGCTTACGACGCACTTGCCGAGTTGCAAACCGCTCTCAGGAACGCCAAACTGGAACGGCTGACGCGCCTTCACTGCGCGGATGCTCTGGGGCAAATCGGTTCGGATGAGGCGGTGCCCAGCTTGAAGGAGGTCCTCGCGGACAACAAGAGCGATATGGAGCTGCGCCGCGCTTGCGCACATGCTCTAGGAGAGTTGGGACAAAAAGCCGCCAACGCGGTTCCGGCGCTGGCCTCCGCTCTTACGGCCAAGGAGTCGAACGTGGAGTTGCGCCGCGCTTGCGCTGAGGCGCTGGACGGCATTGGTTCCGAAGCACGGCCCGCGTTGACAGCCTTGCGCACAGCCCTCAAGGATGAAGATCAGTTCGTCCGCTCACTGTCGTTGCACGCCATCAGCCAAATGGGTCAAGAACTCGGCGACGAACGCAAACTCGCCATCGACGGCATCCTCACGGTCATGGACGACAACGTTCTCGAAGTGCGGATCGCGGCGATTCAGGCATTAGGCAATCTCGGTGCGGAAGGCCTGGGTGATCAGAACAAGGCGGTAGTCGCTCGTCTCACTGCGGCGACGCGCGATCCGCAAAAAGCCGTCAGCGAAGCCGCTAAAGTTGCCTTAAAAAAACTGCAAAGCATGCCGTAGGTCAGGCTTTCCAGCCTGACGGACCAATCTGCCGGAGAGGAGCCTCATGAGCGAGAACCTGACCCGACGAACGTTCTTGACAGCAACGACGGGAGGCGGATTGACGCTGCCCTTCGTCGTAGCCAAAGCGGAGGAGAGGAAAGACAACAAATCCGCCGATCCGTTCCGCTACGGCCTGAACACGGCGACCCTCATGGGGCAGAAGTTATCCATCGTCGAGGAAATCGAAATCGCCGGACGTGCTGGGTATCAGGCCATCGAGCCGTGGGTGCGTGAACTCGATCAGTACGTCAAGAGCGGCGGCAATTTGAAGGATTTGGGAAAGCGTATCGCCGATCGTGGCCTGGTGGTCGAAAGCGCCATCGATTTCTTCGATTGGATCGTCGATGACGACACCAAGCGTAAGAAAGGGCTGGAAAACGCGCGGCGCGGCATGGATATGGTGAAACAAATCGGCGGCAAGCGCATCGCGGCGCCGCCCGCCGGCGCCACCGACCGTGCCGACATTCCGCTTTTGACCGCGGCCCAAAGGTATCAAGCGCTTCTGGATCTTGGCGACCAAATCGGCGTGGTTCCTCAGGTCGAAGTCTGGGGCTTCTCAAAGACGCTTAGTCGTCTGGGCGAAGCCGCCCTTGTCTCGATCGAAAGCGGCCACAAGGATGCGTGCATCCTGGCCGATGTGTACCATCTTTACAAGGGCGGCTCCGGATTCACGGGGATCAAGTTGCTCAATGGCTCGGCCCTCCACGTTCTGCACATGAACGACTATCCCTCCGATCCGCCGCGCGCCGCAATCTCTGACAAACATCGCGTCTATCCCGGAGAGGGCGTCGCGCCGCTCAAGTCGTTCCTGCGCGATCTGCGAGGCATCGGCTTCCACGGCGTCTTATCGCTGGAACTTTTCAACCCCGAATATTGGCAACGCGACGCCCTCGCCGTGGCCCGCACCGGCCTGGAAAAAATGAAGGCTGTCGTGGCAAGCAGTCTCGAATAGCTTGCTGATGAGGTGAAGTCATCTCTTCATCCTTACGGCCATAGGAAACGAGCTATGATCCGTGTCCGGGCGATGACTGCTGCCGATTTGCCGTTCGGCCTTCATCTAAGTGAGTCGGCCGGCTGGAACCAGACTGAGGGCGATTGGCAGCGTTTCCTTGATCTCCAACCGGACGGATGCTTCGTCGCCGAATGCGACGGCATGGCAGTAGGCACGACTACGACGTGCATCTTCGGCTCGGTGGCGTGGGTCGCCATGGTCCTCGTCGAAGAGTCGGCGCGTGGCCGCGGCGTCGGCACGGCGTTGATGCGCCACGCCCTTGAATTCCTTGATGGGCGCGGCATCGCGACGGTGCGGCTGGATGCCCGGCCAATGGCCCAATCCATCTACGAACGCCTCGGATTCGTGGAACAGTATCGCATTGCCCACTACGAAGGAACGATTCCGCATACTCCCGAAGTCGCCGGGGGCGAGTCTGCCCCCGTCGAATGGTGGGAGTCGTTGATGGCCTTGGATGAGCAGTTCACGCACACGGATCGCCGTCGTTTACTCTGGCGTTTGTTCTCGGAGTGTCCGCAAGATGTGCATTTCATTCACTTGGGGCCGCATGACGGCGGCTATTTGACCTCCCGGCCGGGGAAAAAGACGTTTCGGCTTGGCCCGTGTATCGCCGCAGCGAGCGCAGGGCCATCGCTGCTGGCGGATGCCTGGCATCGTTACTCTGGACAACTTATATCCCTGGATGTCCCGCTCGCTAACGTAGCGGCCAAACAATGGGTTGAGTCCCACGGTTTGACCGTGCAGCACACCCTGACGCGCATGTGCCGGGGAGTGCAAGTTTGTGAGCAGGTCGAATCGTTGTGGCTCAGCTCTGGGCCGGAGAAAGGATGACGTGTGGATCGCATCGAAAATGTCGAACAACTGGAAGACCTGCTGAGTGAGCCGACGGACGCTGCGGTCATGGCGCTAGCCGGTGTCGATGGCGACCTGGTTATCCTGGGCGTGGCTGGAAAGATGGGGCCGACGCTTGCTCGGATGGCCGTGCGCGCTTTCGAGCGGGCCGGAGTGCGGCGGCGGGTAATCGGCGTGGCTCGCTTTTCCGAAGCGGGAGTCGAAGAACGGCTGCGTGCTTGTTCCGTCGAGACGATCCGTTGTGATCTGCTCGATTCATCGCAGATCGACGCTCTGCCTGATGCGCCGAACGTGGTCTTCATGACCGGGATGAAATTCGGCGCCACAGGACAGGAAGGGCGCACCTGGGCCATGAATTGCTGGCTGCCTGGCCTGGTCTGCCGAAAGTATCGTCGTTCACGCATCGTGGTGTTCTCGACCGGCAACGTCTACGGCCTGACGCCGGTGTCGCTGGGCGGTTCGGTCGAAAGCGATGCCCTTCACCCCGTCGGCGAATATGCACAAAGCTGCCTGGGTCGAGAGCGGATATTCGAACACTTTAGCCGAACGAATGACATCTCGATGTCACTGCTTCGTTTGAACTACGCCACCGAGATGCGCTATGGAGTGCTGGTTGATCTGGCGCAGCGTGTGCTTCAAGGGCATGCTGTGGACGTGACGATGGGCCATGTCAATGCCCTGTGGCAGGCAGATGCCAACGCGATGGCCCTGGCGTCATTTGCCCATGTCTCCACTCCGCCGTTGATCCTCAACCTTGCTGGGCCGGAGTTGTTGAGCGTCCGCCGCATCGCCGAGGAGTTCGCACGCCGCTTTCGGCGCTCGCTCGTGCTGGAGGGCATCGAGAGTAGCGATGCCCTGCTCAGCAATGCCCAACGAGCGCTTCACTTGTTCGGTTATCCGCGCGTCAGTGCCGGTCAGATGATCGCCTGGATCGCCGATTGGCTGGAGCGCGGCGGGGACACGTTTGGCAAGCCGACCCATTTCGAGGTGCGTCATGGCCAATTCTGATCCGCTGCCGCCGCCGATCGCCGAGGCACTCCGTCGCGGTCTGGTCCTTCCGGCCCTGCCTCTGGCGCTGACAGCGGAGAGGCGGTTGGACGAGCGGCGGCAGCATGCCCTCTGTCGCTACTACCTCGCCGCCGGCGCGGGCGGTCTTGCTGCCGGCGTCCACACCACGCAGTTTGCAATCCGCGAGCCGCGCTACGGTCTTTTTCGCCCGCTTCTCGCGCTGGCCGTCGAGGAGATGGCGCGTCATGACGCGTCCAGTGGCGCTACCTCGGTTCGGATCGCCGGTGTCTGCGGCAAAACGGTGCAGGCTATCGCCGAGGCCGAGTTGGCTCGCTCTCTGGGTTATCACGCCGGTTTGCTCAGCCTCGCTGCGCTGCGCGACGCTGAGGATAAGGCCCGTCTCGAACACTGCCGTGCCGTCGCCGACGTGCTTCCCCTTATCGGTTTCTATCTCCAGCCGGCGGTCGGCGGCTGCCCGCTGTCGTATCGCTTCTGGCGGGAGTTTCTCGAAATCGAGCGGGTCGTGGCCATAAAGATCGCGCCATTCAATCGCTACCAGACGATCGACGTCGTTCGCGCCGTCGCCGAGTCCGGCCGAGAGGACGTTGCCCTCTACACCGGCAACGACGACCATATCATCCTCGATCTCCTAACGCCCTATCGATTCAACGTCGAGGGCCGGATCGTCGAGCGCCGCATCGTCGGCGGGTTGCTTGGCCAATGGGCGGTGGGGACGCGGAAAGCCGTCGAGCTGCTGGATGAGTGTCATGCCGTTGTCAGTGGAGGCGGAGCGGTCCCCGCCGAGCTGCTTCGCCGGGCGGTCGAACTGACCGATGCCAACGCCGCGGTGTTCGACGCCGCCAATGGATTCGGAGGGTGCATCGCCGGCATCCACGAAGTGCTACGAAGGCAGGGATTGTTGCAAGGCATCTGGTGTCTTGATCCACACGAGACGCTCGGCCCCGGACAGATGGCGGAGATCGATCGCGTCTGTAAGGCCTACCCGGACCTAACGGACGATGCCTTCGTCGCCGAGCATCACGAGGACTGGTTGGAAGGGAAATGATTGCATATAGAATTTACATATAAAAATATGAATTTTTTATGTCATTCTTGTCCCTTTTGTCTCCATATTCCGTCGTCGAATTCTTCTGCCCAAGTGAATCGCGGTGGCATTTCTGTCTTGTTTTCGCGCAGCAAAACGAACAAACACGCTGTCAGCAAATCCGCTGTGGCGCCCGGATTACGGGCATGGCCTTCCGCACGTAACCAAGCGTCGAACTGATTCAACTCTGCCCACCCTGTCTCAAGTACGGACTTGGCCCGACGAGCAGCTTCCTGAGTCTCGGCCGGTCCGCGTTTGCGCGCGATGAGGGTGTCGGGATGATGGGCCATTAGTTGCAAATGGGCGAAGATGACCGCTCCTTCGATTGAGCCGATGCGCTCTAATCCTGACAACAATGCCGGCACTCCGTCCTCGAACACATCAGCGAAACCGTTGGCGTATTGGCGCGCGACCAGATCGCGATGTGCAGCCAGTGCCATGACCTGCCGCAGCGTTTGCGTTGGCTGCTCGCGAACATCTTGCTCGGGCGCGCTCCCCAATCCGCCAGGCGCGGCTAAACGAATCGCTTCGTAAGCGAGCCGGGCATCTTCGACATCAAGTCCGGCGAGAACGCGCTCAACGCCGCCGCGCAATTCTTCCTCCGGCGGTACCGCCGCCAACGGCGACAGAAGCAGCACGATGCCGAGGTTTGTATTCGTACCGGTGACGCATTGGGTGGCACGGACAGCATCAAGGATCGTCGCGCCGACACGCCGCTGACAAGCTGATGTCATCACCGGCGCGATGGCGGCGGCGCTGAGCAAGAAATCGGTGTAGGAACTGTCGGCGAAGTCGCGGTAGCGATGAACGTTGCCCGGCTTGCGGGCCGTCGCCTCCCAGATGCAAGCAATTTGTGCGCACAGGCCGACATCGAGCATGGGATTCACCTTGCGCGATCAGGATGGACCAGGAACTCGATAATGGCATCGGCCACGTCAACTCCCGTCACGGGAGCGAGGGCGCGCCAGCCGGGCACGGCGTTCACTTCAAGGACGTACCACTCGCCGTCCGGTCCCGGTAGCAGATCGACGCCGGCCATCGCCGCTCCCAACACATCGGCAGCGCGAAGGGCGAGGCGTTCCTCGTCCGTGTTCAGCTTCACGATTTCGCCGCGGCCGCCCTGAGCGACGTTCGTTCGCCAATCGCCGTTGCTGTAACGCCGCATCGATGCCAACACCCGGCCGCCCAGCACGAACACGCGCAAGTCCCAGCCGGGATGACGGATGAATTGTTGCAGGTACAGTACACTTTGGGTGCGCTCCAGAGTGCGGAACACTCGCCAGGCCATCTCCGGATCGGAAACCCGAACCATGCCCCGACCTTCGGAGCCGAACAGTGGCTTGACGACGACATCGCCGCCGAGCATCTCGAACGCTTCCAGGGCCGCATCGGCGTGCTGGCATACGACCGTCGGCGGCACGCGCAACCCAGCCGCTTCGAGATTCGTGGTGGCCAGGTATTTATCGACACAGGTTTCCACCGCTCGCGGCGGATTCAGTACGAGAACTCCGCGCGCCTGCGTTCGATGCAGCAGATCCATGCGGAAAACAACTTGTTCCAGCGAACCGGGCGGCATGGTGCGGACAAGAACGGCATCGAAACCGGCGAGCGCGTCCGGCTCATGAGCCACCGTGGCGGACAAGCGGCGAAAATCGATGGCCGTCGCTCGATGGCCATGTCGCTCCGCGGCACGTTGCAAATCGCGGACGTGCCAACCACCACCGGCCGAAAGAATAGCTATGCGCATGCCAGGTCAAAGTACGCTGATGTGGACAGAGCGGCAAGCGCCGGATTCTGTAGTCAGGGACCGCGAAGTCGGCTCGTTGTAAAGCGCGCTTGGAAGGATACAATAACTGCCAGGTGCTACGACCGCGTTTTCTACACTTCCAACGTGGGAAGTCTCCTCACTACCACCGCCAGCTGCACCGTTGCGACGGATTCGCGGAGGGCTTGACCATGTGTCTCGGCATTCCCGGCAAAGTGCTCGAAGTCTATCGAGAAAATGACGTGCTCATGGGCAAGGTCGATTTCAGCGGTATCCGCAAGTGTGTCTGCCTCGAACATGTGCCGGAAGCGCGGCCGGGCGATTACGTTCTCGTTCACGTCGGCTTCGCCCTATCGGTCCTCGACGAGGAGGAAGCGGGCCGGGTGTTCGCGTTTTTGAAAGAGATGAACCAACTGGAAGAACTGAAGGTACAGCCGCCATGAAGTACGTCGATGAATATCGCGACGGCGAAGCGGCGGGGAAACTGGCCGCCGCCATCGCTCGCAGCGTGACGCGGCCGTGGACCATCATGGAAGTGTGCGGCGGACAGACGCACACGATTGTTAAGTACGGCATTGATCGCGTGTTGCCTTCCCAGGTCGAGTTGGTTCACGGTCCTGGCTGTCCGGTGTGCGTCACGTCGTTGGAGATGATCGATCGCGCACATGCCATTGCTTCGCGCTCAGACGTGATCTTCTGTTCGTTCGGCGACATGTTGCGCGTGCCCGGCTCGCGCGGCGACCTGCTGCAAGTTAAATCGCAAGGCGGCGATGTGCGCGTCGTCTACTCACCACTGGATGCCGTGAATCTGGCGGCGACGCATCCGAACCGCAAGGTCGTGTTTTTCGCCATCGGTTTCGAGACAACCGCCCCGCCCAACGCCATGGCCGTATGGATGGCTCGCAAGCGGCGGCTGACGAATTTTAGCGTGCTCGTCTCGCACGTCCTGGTGCCACCGATGATTACTGCCATCCTGCAAGCACCCGGCAACCGCGTGCAAGCTTTTCTCGGGCCGGGACACGTCTGCACCGTCATGGGCTGCGGCGAATATGAGCCGATCTCCCGACGTTACCGCGTGCCGATCATCATCACCGGCTTCGAGCCGCTCGATCTGCTCGAAGGCGTGTTACGAACGGTTCGGCAGCTCGAAGCCGGCCGGGCGGAGGTGGAAAATCAGTACGCCCGCGCCGTGCGGCAAGAGGGCAACCCGGCATCGCAGCAGCTAATCGAGGATGTTTTCGAAGTATGCGATCGCAAATGGCGGGGCGTGGGCCTGATTCCCAAGAGCGGTTTCAAGCTGCGTTACGAATATCGCGATCATGATGCCGAACGGCTATTCGAGGTAGACGACATCGAGACGCAAGAATCGCCTTTGTGCATTAGCGGTCAGGTGCTCAAGGGGCTGAAGAAACCGCACGATTGCCCTGCCTTCGGCAAGCAATGCACGCCACAAACGCCGCTTGGCGCGACAATGGTATCCGCCGAAGGAGCCTGCGCCGCGTACTTCGCTTATGGGAGACACCTGGAAATGGCGAGCGGGGGCGTGACTGCCCCCGTTCGCCATTGATATTGGAGATCAATCATGACTACGCCCGCCGATCTTCGAAATGCGATCTTGCGGAAGTGCCATGAAAGCGTGGCCACGAAGGAGAAATTCTTTGCGGATAATGCGGACCGCATTATTGATTGTTGCACCGCGATGGCCAAGTGCTTCGATGCCGGAGGGCGGCTATTCGTCATGGGCAATGGCGGCTCGTCCTGCGATGCAGCGCATGTTTCCGTCGAGTTCATGCACCCGATCATCGAGAAACGACCGGCTCTCCCGGCTCTGGCGCTGACCACGGACACGGCCATCCTTACTGCCGTCGGTAACGATCAGGATTTCGCCCTGGCGTTCATTCAGCAATTGCGGATGCTGGGCAAAACCGGCGACATGGCGCTGGGCATCTCTACCAGCGGCAAGTCCGCGAACATCAATCGCGCCTTGCTGGCGGCGCGCGAGATGGGGCTCGTGACCGTTGGTTTCTCCGGCCGCGATGGCGGCCGCATGCCGGAATACTGCGATTATTGCTTTACCGTCCCCAGCTTCAGCATTCATCGGATCCAGGAGACGCATGAGACGCTGCTTCATGTGCTCTGGGATCTCATCCACGTGATCCGCGGCGAGGAAGACGTCATTTAATCGGCCAGGGCGTCCGTTTTTGGCAAGTCAAGCACTTCGCGGACTTTCTGAGAAAAGGCTGCGGGAGTGAACGGCTTTTGCAGAAAATGGACCTGATCGCGCAAAACGCCGTTGCGGACCACGGCATCATCGGTATAACCGCTCAGGTAGAGGATTCGCAAGTCGGGTTCGCCGGCAAGGAGGCGCTCGGCTAGTTCGCGTCCTCCCAGTCCCGGCATCACCACGTCCGTGACCAGAAGATCGATTGGTGCAGCATATTCCGCAAGGACATCGAGAGCTTCCTCGCCGTTGCTCGCCTCCAATACGCGGTAGCCTCCTTGCTGAAGGATCAATCGCGTCAACGAGCGCACTGCTTCCTCGTCTTCGACTAGAAGTACGGTTTCGGAGCCGCCTACCATCGTCGTGATGCCCGGATTCGATTTACCGCTCGGCGAGGAAACTTTCACGCGCGGCAGATAAATCCGGAACGTCGTACCGGCGCCTGGTTTGCTCTCTACCTCAATATGTCCCTCGCTCTGTTGCACAATGCCGTGAACCACTGCCAGGCCAAGGCCCGTACCGACACCTACTCCTTTGGTGGTGAAAAACGGCTCGAAAATGCGGGAGAGAACTTCCTCGCTCATCCCGCAGCCCGAATCCGTCACGCTCAGCATCACGTAGTCGCCGGGCTTCATGCTTTTCACCGCTCGGCAGCGCTCCTCTCGCACAACGACGCGGCGGGTTTCCAGAACTAACATACCGCCCCGGGGCATCGCGTCGCGCGCGTTGACGGACAGGTTGACGATCATCTGCTCCAACTGTCCGCGATCGGCGAATACATGACACGGCTCCCGCTCCAGGCGCGTCAATAACTCGATGTCCTCGCCAATCAAACGATAAAGGAGTTTTTCAAGTTCGGAGATCACCGTGTTGAGATCGAGGTTACGAGGCGCCAAGACTTGCTTGCGGCTAAACATTAGCAGCTGTCGAGTCAATCCGGCGGCCCGCTCGCCGGCCTTGCGTATCTCGCTGATCAGGTCGCGTACTGAATTGTCCACCTGCAGCTCCCTCACGGCCATGTCGGCGCAGCCGTTGATCACAGTGAGCAGATTGTTGAAGTCGTGGGCCACTCCTCCCGCCAACCGGCCAATGCCTTCCATCTTCTGAGACTGTCGCAGTTGTTCCTCCAAGCGCTTCCGTTCGGTGACATCCACCGCCAAGCCGATACACGCGGGCCGGTCTCCAAAACGGATCTGATGGGTGCTAATTTCCACTTCGATGAGCGTACCGTCTTTCTTGCGGTGTCGCCAAACGCCCTGCCGCTCGAACGCCGGTTGCATCCGCGATAATCGCGCTTTTACGGCGGGGACATCCTCGGGTGGTCGGATGTCGTTCAGGGTCATTCGCAGAAACTCTTCCCGCGAGTAGCCATATTGCTCGACGGCGGCATCGTTGACCGCGAGGTACGCGAGTGTTTGCGGGTCATAGACAAACAACGGATGTGGATTACGCTCGAAAAGCAGACGGTAGCGTTCCTCGTTCTGGCGGACTTCTTCCTCGATCCGCTTTCGCTCGCGGACTTCCGCTTGCAACACTTCGTTGGCTTGCGCCAGCTCGGCCGTCCGCTCACGGACCTGCTTTTCCAGATCGTCCCGCAAACCCCGCAAGACTTCCTCGGCACCCTTGCGCTCGGTGATGTCGTAGACGATGCCCTGGATGAAAATCGGCATGCCATCCGCATCGCGCACCACCTGCGCCTCGCCGCGGACCCAGATCATGCGGCCATCGCGCCGGTAGAGGCGATATTCGGCGCCAAAGCGCATGCCGAATAAACAAAGCTGGCTGAAGTCCTCTTGCCAACGTTTACGATCATCGGGATGAAGCCGCCCAAACCACAAGGTGGGCGTCTCCAACCATTCTTCCGCCGTCCAACCAAGCAAGGCTTCGATCTGAGGGCTGACGTACAATTCCTCGTTCGAGCCATCCAGGGATGCGATGAAGGTTATGGCAGGGATTTGCTCAACGAGCGTGCGATAGCGGGCTTCGGCCTTGAAAAGTCGAGCATCCGGCTGGTCGTTCGGGGAATGGCTACCCGACACTCCTTCCCCGGGCCGTGCCGTCTTGGAATGGAGCCGCGCGGACATCGCCATCAGTTCGAGAGTTGTCCTGATCTTCATGCCGTTGGCGCTCTTTCCAGGGGATTCTTCGGAAGGCAGCGCCTTGGAACCAGCTTCAGCGGAGGAGGCTCGCCAATCATTGA
>Ga0209062_1001742_pt1 | contig 34233 bp, 21 predicted proteins | sample Coa_R2_2_FD_187158 | JGI IMG/M metagenome (GOLD analysis project Ga0209062, IMG submission 187158) | Surface soil microbial communities from Centralia Pennsylvania, which are recovering from an underground coalmine fire - Coalmine... | ecosystem: Environmental > Terrestrial > Soil > Unclassified...
ATTCTGCGGTTGTTTCCGCCGTAGCTTGCTGTAGACCACAGGCACGAAAAACAGCGTGGCAAACGTGGCGGCACTCAGCCCGCCGATCACCGCACGTCCTAATGGTGCATTTTGTTCACCGCCTTCGCCCAGACCCAGCGCCATCGGCACCATGCCAATAATCATGGCAAAAGCGGTCATCAATACCGGACGCAGCCGGGTAAAGCCTGCCAAGAGCGCTGATTCGTAGGCTCCTTTGCCCAGCAGTCGCTGCTGATTGGCAAACGTTACTACCAGAATGCTATTGGCCGTTGCCACCCCGATGCTCATAATAGAACCCATCAGTGACGGGACGCTAAATGTCGTCTGGGTGGCGAACAGCATCCAGACAATGCCTGACAGCGCACAGGGCAGCGCCATCATAATGATCAACGGATCGAGCCAGGACTGGAAGTTGACGACCATCAGGAAGTAGACCAGCATGATCGCGAAGAGTAATCCCAGGCCGAGGCTGAGAAAGGACGATTTCATGGTGCCGACCTGTCCCCGCACTTCAATAAAGCTCCCTTTGGGCAATTTGGCTCTGGCCGCAGCGACGATGCGATCGATCTCCTTCGCTACTCCACCCAGGTCGCGATCCTGCACGTTGGCATAGATATCAAACACAGGCTGGACGTTATAGTGGTTGACCACCGAAACGGTCTTGCTACGCTTCATGGTCGCCAGGTTGGTGAGCAGTTGCGGCGTTCCCGTTTGTCCGTTAATGGGTGTGTCGCCGACCGCGTCCAGGGAATCAATTTTATCTGTTGGGGTTTGTACGGCAACAAGATAATTCACTCCCGTTTTGGGACTCAGCCAGTAGTTGGGCGAGGCCTGTCCACTGGATGCCAGAGAAGTTAGCACGTTATTGGCCACATCGCGCTGGGTCAGTCCGGCTTGCTGTGCCTGGGTGCGATCGACGGTGATATCCAACTGGGGTGCATCCACCACTTGATGCAGGTGCACATCGACGGCACCCGGAATCTGGGCCACCTGCGACTGAATTTGCTTGGCAATGCGGTAGTTGGTCTTGGCATCGCGCCCCAGCACCTGGATGTCGATCGGGGCTGGCAACCCAAAGTTGAGAATCTGGCTCACAATGTCTGCCGGTTGAAAGAAGAACGACAGTTGGGGAAACTCCTGCCGCAGCTCTTTGCGAAGCCGCTTCACGTATTGCCAGGTTGGCCCGTGATGATTTTCATCCAGCGCTACCAGGATTTCACCATCCGCCGAGCCGATCGTGGCGCTGTCGCTGAAGGCCAGGTTGATGCCACCCACGGGCAACCCAATATTGTCGAGAATCGTTTTGACTTCGTCCTTCGGAATCACCTGACGAATCTTATCTTCTACCAGCCCAAAATAGCGCTCGGTTTCTTCGATGCGAGTCCCCGCTGGAGCGCGAACGTGGAGGCGAAACTGGCCTGCGTCCACGGTTGGGAAAAAGTCCTGCCCGACAAACGGCACGAGCACCAACCCACTGGCGAAAAACGCGATCGCCACAAACAAGACCCAGAGGCGATGGCTCAAGCTCCAATCCAGCGCACCACGGTAGCGATCGCGCATCCCATCAAACCGCTGATTGAACCCATCGTGCAGTCGTAAAAAGAAATTTGGACGCGATGATGTTGCGTGATGTCCCCCTACCTCTCCCTGATATAAATGCAATTCAGCGGGCAGCAAATACTGTGCCATTACAGGCACTAACGTCCGCGAGAGCACATAGGACGACAGCATGGCAAATACCACCGCCATTGCGAGCGGTGTAAACAACGATTGGGAAACCCCCGTCAGCAAGACGACAGGCGTAAACACAATACAGATACAGAGTGTCGCCACCAGCGCAGGCGTCGCAATTTGCTGAGCACCGTCTAAAATTGCTCGTTTAATCGGCTTTCCCTGCCCCAGATTACGGTGGATATTTTCAATTTCCACTGTGGCATCATCCACCAGAATCCCGACTGCCAGCGCCAACCCGCCCAACGTCATCACGTTCAGGGTTTGCCCCAGCAGGTTCATGATGAGAATGGAACAGAGAATGGAGAGCGGAATGGAAACTGCCACGATGATTGTGCTGCGCCAGCTACCCAAAAATAGCAGAATCATCGCTGCGGTCAGACAAGCCGCAATGACGGCTTCTTTCACCACGCCTTCCAGCGATGCCCGCACAAAAAGGGATTGGTCAAACAACAGTTTTGTATCCAGGTCAGGCGGCAACGTGGACTTGATCCGTGGCAAAACACCCTTGATGCGGTTCACCACATCTAACGTTGAAGCGCCGCCATTTTTAAGAATGGTCAGCAGGCTGGCTCGCTGTCCATCCTGACGGACCACATTGGTCTGCACGGCAAATCCATCATGCACTTGTGCCACATCGCGGATATAAACGGTGGTGCCGTCAATCTGCTTAACGGGCAGGTTGTTCAACGCGTCCACAGCGTCAGTACTGCTATTCAGGCGTACACTGTAGTCGCGATCGCCAATCTTGGCATTCCCCGCAGGCAAAATCAGGTTTTGGGCACTAATGGCATTCACCACATCAGTGGATGATAGCCCCCTGGCATAGAGCGCTTGCGTATCCAGATCCACCATGACCTGACGGGCTTTGCCACCATAGGGCAGTGGAATGGATGCCCCCTGCACCGTTGCCAGTTGTGTCCGAATAAAGTTCAGCCCCAGATCGTAGATCTCCTGCTCTGACAGCGCCTTCGATCCAACACTCATCTGCAAAATTGGCACACTAGAAGCGTTGTAGCGAAGAATGAGCGGGGGGACAATTCCCGGTGGCAGCACCCGTAAAATTGTTTGAGAGACGGATGTTAATTGGGCGACAGCGGCTTCAACCTTTGCACCTGGCTGAAAGAAGACTTTGATGACGCTGACACCGCGCATGGACTGTGATTCCATATGCTCGATGTCGTTCACAGTGGTCGTAAACGCGCGCTCACTGATGGTGACAATGCGCTTTTCCATCTCGTCCGGCGAAACGCCCGTGTATGACCAGATGACGCTGACCACGGGAACATTAATTTCTGGGAAGATGTCTGTCCTCATGCGGGTAATAGTCATTACCCCCAGAATGACAATCAATAAAGCTGCAACGACAAAGGTGTAAGGTCGGCGCAGCGCAAGACGAACAATCCACATAATTCGTGTGTCCGCGAAAAGAACAGTGCTTGGTAGAAGCCAGAATGGCTATAAGTGCGCTAACAAAACGTGTTCGAAGAAATTAATGCTTAAAAAGTTGACCTGAAACTAAAAACGGTGTCAAAACAGGCGGCTTAAGTGCGAGTGGTCAGGGCCAAAACGGCCGGGGCAAGTACGCAGCATGGCCGTTTATACTCATGGACAGCATTCCTAGTCGGGCAAGACAGTCAGCAGCGCGGCCTGATCAGCGGCAGACAATGCCTCTGCCTGACCGGACTCTGACAGTTCTCTGGTTAACTGCTGCGTCAACCACTGAATTTCGGATTCGATGACATCGAGCGATCGCTGCCAAACAGCCTCCTGATAAGGATTTGCTTGTTTTGGCTGCGCTTGGCGATGGGCCAAGCGTAGGCGACAGCTCATCAACCGATGCTCGAGTAACTGTACGCGTTCAGCAGGCTCCAGGTGATTGAAAAAGAAAACTTTGATGGCAAACCGAGAGCGAGAATTGACCCAGCTTTCGTGTGGATGCGCTAGCATCTCCTGATGCCAGCGCTCTCGTCCCAGTGCCGTAATTTCGTAAGTTTTACCAGCCTGACCAAATTCAGACGTCGTTTCGGGGAGTAACCGAACCTCACCTTTCTCCTCCATTCGCCTTAGCAGTGGATAGATGGCACCACTGTTAACGCTCACGCAGCAACTCATAAAAAACTCTAGCTGCTGCATTAGACGATAGCCATTGAGCGGTTCCGCCTGTAGAAAGCCGAGGGCTGCAAGTCGAAGCATCTTACTGCTATGTCAAACTGATATGTCGAAAACTGTAGCAGACTCAGCGGTGTAACACAAGTTTTTGACAGAAGGAATTTGGTCTAAATCGTTTGTGCTGGAGACTTTCATCGATCCACCCCCTGTTGCGCGATGTACAAAGGCGCATTGAGCGCAGCAAGAATCTTAAAGAAACCGCCGCGATCGCTCTTATTAATAAAAGACATCAAATAGACACCACCAGAAATAATTTTTTCTGTACTCAAATAGATGATAAAGCTATAAGATTCTGCGGTTTTAGCTCAAGAATTTATTGCTTCTCTTATTTTCGAATAAGTCTAATGTTTGCTTAGCCATTCATTTGAATTCCAGTGTAAAAGCATTAAGATACGCGGAAAATTTTCGAATATTCAGATCAAGCTGCTACGTCTGCAGAAATTATCTTCATAAGTAGTAAGCTTGGGATCTTATGCTGACTCGTTCTGCCCATCCACCCAGTTTAGGATCTTAGGCGGAAAATTTTCGTTTGGTAATTATTAGCTGCTTCTGCACATGAGTCTTGCACTTGTGGTGGCGGTCGACTAATGGAGTCAGTCAAGAGCGGATTTTCTAAGGAGAGACTACGCCACCTGTTGAGGCAATGGTAAAGGCATCGGGGAGATCAGGAAGAAGTGGAGAAGGTGATCGTGACGATATCTTAATCACAAGTTTGTTAAGCCCCAGCCGAATAAAGGCGATTGTTGAAGAGTGCGAACCATTCAGGAAAAGGATTAACTTATGTATCACGGGGCTCGTTTTCTGCTTGCGATTGTGATCTCACTCGGCATATTCTTTCGCGTGGTAAATTTAGACCAAAAAATAGTTGACTGCGATGAATGCATTACTCAAGTTCGAGCAGCAGCATATGAAACTCATCAGGGGAAGTCGGTGGAGCAAGCTGTTCAACGCGATCGAGTAGTGATACCGGAGGAGATGGCTAGATTTCAGCGAATTAATGCAGAATCCAGTGCCATCGGCACCATCAAAGTTACTGCAACTGGGGCACCTCAACATCCACCATTTTATTGGCTGTTGATTCGATTTTGGATGCAGGCGTTTGGGAATTCGGTTAGTGCCATCCGCAGTTTGAGTGTGATTTTTAGCATACTGGCGTTTCCAGCATTGTATTGGCTGTGTTGGGAATTGTTTGGGGCAACAGCTGTAGGTTGGATTGCGATCGCGCTGGTGGCAGTCTCTCCAGTACATATTTTCCAGGCTCAGAATGCAAGACCTTACAGCCTTTGGATTTTGCTGATCCTGGTGTCGAGTGCAGCGCTACTGCGAGCATTGAGAAAAGGTCGAAAATTGGATTGGGTAGTGTATGGTATTGCTTTGGCTTTAAGTCTTTACACTTACTTGTTTTCGATTTTTGTTCTGATCTCTCATGGCGTGTATGTAGTTATCCGGCAAGGGCTTCGTAAATCCAAAGGGTTGAGTGCTTACCTGCTCACATCAGGACTGGTAATTCTTATTTTTTCGCCTTGGATATTGGTTGTACTGCTGAATTTTCGAACTGCCAATGAGATGACAAGTTGGACAGGAGATCCAGTTGATTCCAAAATTGATTTAATCTGGTCTTGGGTAAAGAACTTGGCGGATATTTTTTGGTTTTGGAATGTTCAGCTTGGATCGCTCCTATCCTTAACTGAACCTTTATTTGTATTTTCGGTTGGCACTGCTCTTGCTGTACTAGTAATTTATGCTTTCTATTTTTTGTGGAGACATTCTTCGAAGAAAGAATGGGTCTTCTTATTTGCACTTACGAGCGTGACAATATTAACTTTAATCGGGGCAGACTTGGTTCTAGGCGGACGAAGATCGGCGTTGGGCCGTTATGTGTATCCAAGTGTTTTAGGTATCCAAATTTCCGTCGCTTATCTGCTTGCAATGAAGTCCGATCGTTCAATTTTTTGGCGGGTAACTATCGTCACTTTGCTTTCATGCGGCGTCTTGTCATGTGCGATGAGTGTACAAACTGAAAGGTGGAATGGTGATAAAGATTTTGGTTTTCAGTCTGCTCGTATCATTAATCAAACTATTCATCCGCTAGTGATTTCTGACGATAATATTGTGTGTGTGTTAATGCCACTAAATACTCAACTCTCGCCTGATACAAGTTGGATTTTCGTGTCCAAACCTGATCGAATAGTGATTCCCGCTGAGTTTAGTAATGTCTTTTTATATAATGCCTCGGATGAACTCCAGTTACAGCTTGAAAAAAGATACAAGTTCAAACCTGTGTACCAATATTCCTATCCAGGTAGCTTCATTTGGAAAGCGCCGCCAACCTCAATTCTTTGGAAGCTAGAAACCTTTCAGAAATAAGTCTCGTAGGGGGGAATGTTTCGCCTTCTTGAGAGAAAAAAGTGTTGAGGGTCGAAATGCTTATTGGGATAACCACAGCGATGCGCTAAAACCTGTGGTGCATGCTCTGGATTCTAACTTGCTCCCGACAACTGAATTCGACGGTCAATCTGTTCCACCCAAGACTCAACATCCTCAGAACCAATCGCACACAGTTTTTCAGCTTGAACTACTAGCTTAAGGCAAGGGCAAACCCGCGAGGGTCTGTCTGAAGGAAGCCAGCGGCAAACCGACGAGCCGACGAACAGAAATGTTATAGAAGGCTGAGACCCCTTGGGTGAGTTGGCATGCCTTTCAATTTTGGGTACAGCTATCTGGCTGACTGCCTGACAGAAGTAGGTGCAAGCCAGTAGCAGTGGGGCATATGGAGAAAGGTAGAGAGCCATGAGAAGCTGGAGTTACCACACAACAGCTAACAGGCATGACAAACTCTACCCAACTGTATAGTCAATTATTCGGCTTTCTCCGTCAATACTGCCGTGCTCAGGATTTGCGCCACCTGAAAGCATTGGCATGGATGGTGAGTGCCTTAATTTATAGCGGGCAACTGAGTTTGCCCGCCTGGGAACCTTTTGTGGTGAGTCGAGCGAGCAAAGCGCAAAGCGTGGAACGACGATGGCAACGGTTTATGGACAATCAACGAGTGCGGGTAAGCCGAATGTATGTGCCGTTGGTCCTCGCGGCGTTAAGCGGCTGGAGCCACCATCGTCTGTATCTCGCCTTGGACACGACAGTTTTGTGGAATCGCTATTGCATGATTCACTTGTCCGTCGTCTGTTGTGGTCGTGCCGTGCCGTTGCTGTGGCGAGTCTTGGCGCATGGCAGTGCCACTGTCGGGTTTGAGGCGTATCAATCGGTCTTGCGAAAAGCTCGGTGGTTGTTGCGCCAGCATCCTGATGTGATGCTGTTGGCTGACCGAGGTTTTGCCAATCGTGAGTTGATGGGGTGGTTACAAGCCAATGGGTGGCACTACTGCTTCCGCTTACCCTGTGATGTCCTGTTGCACGGTACCAGCAAATATCCGAGGGCAGTTGGCACTCTCTACCCAGCCCTGGGAGAAGCTCGCTTGTACCGCCAGGTGCGCTTATGGGCAGATGGCGTGTATCGTTGTAATCTCGTCCTTGCAACCGTCAAGGGAGCCAAAGAATCTTGGGCAGTGGTTACCGATGAACCGCCCTCCTTGCAAACCCTCTGGCAATACGCCCTCCGCTTTCGAGTCGAAGAATTATTTCTCGACAGTAAGTCAGGGGTGTTTGAGTTAGAAGATTCTCGGTTACGCTCTGAGGCAGCTCTGGAACGGCTCTATCTGGTTGCCGCTCTGGCTCTGCTCTATGCCACGACCCAGGGCATGTCTGTACAAATCGCGGGCTTGCGGCAACAGGTTGACCCCCATTGGCGGCGCGGTATTAGCTATCTCAAGATGGGATTACGTTGGCTTAAAGGAGTGCTCCATAAAGGACGGCAACTTTTGCCCCCCATTGCGTTGCTCCCCAAAGACCCTCAACCCTGTTTTGCTTCAAAGCGGGCTGAGCGAGATTTCTATGACCAGATCTGGTTTACTCGCATTCGTTCCTTAACCTGTAAGCCTTGACTGCCTGCGATTTACTGAGATGTGTCAGGCAGTCAGGCTACGACCTATTTGACTCTTTAACCAAAGATATTTTCATTGGGTCTATTATTTATGGTGTCCCCTCATTTGAAATCACTACACGGGCATTTGATGACAGACCAAGAAAATCTAAAACAATTCGTAGAAAACATTTAAAGCTGACTAGTTATAGCAAAGAAGAGGTTGAAACAAGAGCCCGTACAACAGGATTTCGACTGGTACTAGATGGGCAGCAGCGGATTACTTCCATCTATCGAGCTTTAAAGGGCGCTGATGAGGTTTGGTTTATAACCAAACCTGATGAAGAACTCTCATACGATGATTTTCATGATCTTTCTTTGGAAGAAGTCTTATCTGAATATTCTGGACAGGAGAGCAGTAGCAGTTTATCTTTTAGACTCTCTGATGTTTACGAAACAATGGTAAAGGCTTATTTACAAGAAGATATCCAGGAGAAGTTTTTTCAAAAATTAGTATTTATTCAGGGTAAATCTCCAGAAGAACAAAAGGAATTGTTTAGACAGTACGTGTTCTTCTCCAGAAAAATCCAAGATTCCTTTAAAGCAGAGAAGTTACTTTCGTATTACTTACTGGACACTACTTCTGAAAAATTCACCCTCTTCTTTGAACGTAGTAATAGTAAGAGTGTTCAGCTTAAGTTCATCGACATTCTTGCTGCAAAACTGTACGCAGGATTCAATCTTAAAAGCCATATTACGGAATTTGAATCTCGCTATCCTAATTACGAATTAAATCGTGAAATCATAGTCAGAGCGATCGCTTATATTGTGAGTGAAGGGAGGAGTATTGATAAGACTTTCATCTTAACCAAACTAAATCATGAGCACTTCGATTCTTACTGGGTCGAGCTATGTGAACAGTATAAAAGGGTTCTCGACTTCCTTTATGAAAATCACCTGATCATTTCGCAGTCATGGATGCCTTATGAAAATATGATCATCCCAATGATGATATTTCTTAGAGAGTTGAAAGGCGACTTCTGTCGAATGAGTGAAGCTCAGCTGAGATTCGTCAAGTACTGGTACTGGGCTTCAGTCTTTTCTCAGAGATATACAGGTGCATCGAATGAAACTATTATTCAAGACTCCCACATCCTTGAAGCGATCGCTAGAGAAAGGAAGATTACTGATAAGTCATTCTTCTTCAAACTTAAATCTCAAGTTGAAGATCCTGCTGAACTTTCTTCTTTTACTAAGAAAGCGAGTGCTGTATATCGAGGAATTTTGAATTTAATTAATTATTCTGCCAGCGGATTGCCAGATTGGAGTAGTACTCGAAAGCTAGGTTTTAACAGTAGGTTAGACGATCATCACGTCTTTCCAAAAGACTACTTGAGTAAAATTTATAAAGATGAAGAAAGCGTTTTAGAACTAATTGATAGTGTTGTTAATCGTACTTTAATTCCTCCTATAACCAACATTCAAATTGGGAATAAAGCCCCATCCGTGTACTTGCAAAAATTGAAATCAAGTAATCCTGAATTGAAAAATTGCTTAAAGGAACATTTGATTCTCGAAGAGCTAGTACTAGGATTATATGATTTAAAGTATCTAGAGTTTCTAGAGAATAGAGCAGCGTCAATTTATCGCTTGATAAAAACTCATGTTCTTGACGCAAGAGAAGGAATTATGCGAGAGTTCTACCGAGATCCCCTTATTATAGGAGGAACCTTAAAGGTATTTGCTAGCTATTTCAATACTGACTTAGAAGGAATCTTGAACCTTAAAACAGGTGAAGTTACTTTTGATGGTCAAAAATATCTTACCCTGTCAGCGGCAGCTAATGCGGCTATAAAGAAGGCAAAAGGTAAAGAGCGGCATGTAAATGGGTGGATCTTCTGGAAGTATCGGGATGAGCAGAATCAAGAGAAAGAGATTAACCATCTCAGGGAACGAATAAAAGCAGATGGGTCTATCAAGGCAGAATCACAACTCTGGTTGGACGTATGAAGAAATAGCCGTCTAAATCTCGTCCAAGTTAGGGTTCTTTGCATGTGCGCCGAGCTTTGCTCGGCGCACATGCAAAGAACCCTAAAAGAATTTTTGAGGACAATTTCTGTACAAAGCTATGACGCAAAGCAGTAACATATCGGGTTCTTGGCAATCCATCGGTGCAGATCTGCCAGAAGTTCATAAGACCTTACAACAATTTGCAAAGACTCTCTATACAGAAATAAAAGACGCTGTCCCTGTAGAACAACAAAAGATTGAGGTTGAGCGAGCGATCACTCTCGGTTTCTTAAAACAACAAGAGGACAAAGTTGCTTTTGTCGAATCAGCTCTACAAGCTGAGTATTTGGTTGAGTATGCGGTCAATCAATTGGTCTCGGCTTGGGATGATATAGGCACTTTTCTAGATACTGTTGATCATCTTTATCGTTGTAGCGTTCTACTCAAATACGACCTTGCTCTTGGCACTCGGTCATTATACACATTAGCGAAAGAGCCTAGTACAGATTTAATCAGCCGTGTTATTGAAGTTGCTGCTTTAAGAAGCACAGAAGATGTTCCCCATAAAAACTTCTGGCAATTATATGAATTGTTTTGTGCAGTATTACCTGACCTTCGCCCCGAGCCAAAGCTTTTAGCTGATGCGGTAGAGGTTTTTGCAAGAATCAACCCTGGAGCCGGAACGTTTCAATATGAGATGCAGGGTTTACTAAAGCAATCGCAAGAGATTGTCGAAGCATTTTATCAAGAATTTATAAGCCGCTCCAATCCACTCTTTCTTGAATTTATATTCACAACGTTACTTATCCTAAGCCAATTTGATTTCTATACGGCTCATCAAAGAGCATTGTCACTTACTGGCTCTTATGATTCAGTAAAAGTTAATTTAGGAATCGCTGTATTGGGACGGCTTAATTATAGTAATGCTGAGCAATCAGATTTACTGGCTAAAACACTTGCTCGTTTCGATGAATTTCTGTTACAACAAAGCGCCGAAGTAGATTTCAGATTGACCAGAGCCTATGGAGATCTGCTAGACCACTCGAATGAAGCGATCGCTAAGTTTGTAGAGTTATCCTCCCGAGCAGATTTGGCTATCCGTCAAGAAGCAGCCCAAGTTTTGTCTCGCCGAGCAGAGGAATCTTCTCACGAAGATTGGTATAAGAAAGCTCTCTTGGCGCTTCTACAAAAACCACTCCTACATCCAGAAACTCTAAAGCAGTTAGATTTTGCAATCCGCCGCTATGTTCATAATGAACTCAATGTTGCAATCCAAGTTATTGAGGTATTGGCACTGAATTGGGACTATACCAACAATACTGACAACACTTTACCTGACGTTACACGATATACGCTTACGGAGTTATTTAACCATTACCATGATGAGTTAAACTCTGCATTAACCCAGTGGTTCGCCTCAAGAATTCCTCATCTACATCGTGCTGCATCCGAAATTGAGCATTTTTTTGCAGCAATGCCATCCAACAATCCTAATGAAAGTGCTGACAACAATCTAAAGCCATCAATTCTACTCAGCAAACCTGTGCTCGACTCCCTCGATGAACTCACTGTTCAGCAGATGCTATGCCGTATTGCAGGGTATGTTACGGGTGGAGTTTCACTTGCGGCTTTAATTTTATCTGCCGCTCAGCGGGAGCCTATTTCTCGATCGCTTGCAGAGCAAATCGTAATACTGCTGGGTGATTACGTTGTCTACGATTATCCAATCAAGTCAAGGGAGTATTTAGGCAATCGGCTTGATGAAGAGACAACTACAGAAGTAGAAAGGCAAATCATTCAAGCAGCATTGGAGCGGTTTGATCGCTATCTTCAAGCCCGGCAAGCACTGCCTTCCCTCAAGGAACTACAAGCACCTCCCAGTAGGATCTATGCTTATTACCAAGCCCAGTGGAAGCAGAACGTAGATATTGTCGAGCAGGCTAAAGAACGTTCAATCTTCTGGACTGTATTGGGTGGGCGAGAAATCCCAATCAAATATGGAAAGGCATCTGCTCATTTTGATAAGGCAGCCCAAAAGGTTTCTGAACCTATGCGCTTTGCGCCTCTATCTTACGAATATGATGTGCCCCAAAGCAATGTTATTGATCCTGTTGGTCGTGCTCATCAGCGGTGGAAATGGAGGTTCGTGGGATTTGAGCAAGCTACGGATACTTTAGAGACAGATTTGACAGAGCCAGATGTATGAAGTTAGTGATTCGTGAGTATTTGAGTATGTTGAAAGAAGCGGGCGAACTCGATTCGCTGCTTTTCGACCTACTGATGAATATGAAAATCATCCCTTTGAATCGTGCTGAAAGTGGGGGAAGACAGGAAGGTGTTGATATTCCTTCCATAGGGAACGATCCAGAGGATGGAAGGCGAAAGCTCTTTCTATTTACAGCAAAGTGTGGAGACATTACACGGCAGGAGTGGTATGCCACTCCAAATGGTATTAGCGCATCTTTAGAGCAAATCTTAAAAGGCTACCTACGCACTCGCGTTCGACCAGAACATGCAAAACTACCAAAGAAAATTGTTTTGGTGACAGGTGGTGCTTTAAAGCAAAATGTTGTTGAGGACTGGAACAACTATGTTCACGAACACACGCAAACTCATCCTAAATATGGAGAAATTGAGTTTGCCTTCTGGGGTGGCGAAGAACTAGCACCGCTGATTGAGGAATATTTACTGGATGAGTATCTATTTCCAGAATTTTCCCGCAAAAATCTACGCAAGACGATTGCCTTGGTTGACCAGAATGATGATCAGCCGAAGTATTTTTATCAGTTGATCGATGAAACCTTATTTAGTGGTAATTTGCCAACTGATAAAAAATCAGGTTCGGTGCAAAAACGCCAAAAAGCTTTACGTCTTCTGCATCTAAGTTTAAGAATCGTATTTCATTGGAGTGAGGAAGCTGACAATCTCCGTCCTGCTCTTTTAAGTGCTGAATATATGGTGCTTCGTACTTGGGATTGGCTACGGCGTAACGATTTGTTCGATTGCAAGAAAACAATGGCGGGATTCATCCAGCTATTCTTTACATATCTCACAATTGGAGATCATTATGCTGGTAAACTCCAACCCTACTGTTATGTTCAGGATGGATTGTTCGGCTATAACATGGCAGATGAGGTGGAGTATCCACTACGAACTTTTGAGACAATCGGAATTTTAGCAAGCATTGGATTATCTTACTGGTACATTGCTCAGCAATTGGAAGGTGAAGCGCAGCAACGCTATTTTGACCAAGCTTCTGCGATCGTCCGAATGCTAGAAAACTTGATTAGAAGTAACCCATCTGCGTGGACACCACTCTACGATAATCATGCAATTGATATTGGACTTGGGTTACTTGCTTTAACAGCAGCCAATGAGCAAGAGACAGCCATAGAGTGGGTAAACAGGATTGCAAGCCGTATCTTTTATGCCTATGATAATTTAGGCAAGCATTTCCCAATTGCTTCGGATAGCCATGAAGAGTTAATTGCTCTGCAATTTGGGAAAGCTCCTCCTAAAGAGACATTAACAAACCTCTCAACACTGCTGCCCCTACTGGCGGATTGGTATGCCGTTTTGAACCTTGATGAACAGTACCCAGATTTTTATGAATCCGTCGTTCATATCTTTCCTCATACCAATCTTCAAATCTGGTTCCCAGACAATGAAACAGAAAATTATCTTTATTGCCAGAATGCTGGTTATGCAAGTGGACTAACAGTTGACTCCATTCAGCTACCGCCGAATCTTGATGAGCTCAAAACATTCATCATCAATTTGCGTGAGCAAAAACAGGAACTTAAAAGCTTAAGTTGTTTTTCTAAAGGGCATCCTGCATTAGGGCTAATTGCAAGCCGCCATTTCCGTACTCCTGTTATCCCTATTTATTGGCAGCATGATGTAAATGATTAGTGATGCTTGTATCAGGGGTAAAAATAGCAAAGCTGTAATGAAGTGCCATGCAACTTCTGAAAGCTGGACCAGCGGGCGCATCCATGCAGAAAGTTACGGTTTCGATGTGTCAGGGAACTTAAAACTGACCATGTAACCTGATTTGAATTTCTTGATGAGTTTTCTTGTACTGATCAAGACCTCATTGCGGCGAAAAGCTCGGCACAAAGAAATCGGTCGTTTTTCTAGCTGTTGCCTTTACAGAAAATGAAAACCTTATGGCATAAGGATTCCAGCCAAAACCGTAACTTTCTGTTCAAATGCGCCCGCTGGCCCAAGATGATTAGCAGAAATTATCAATCACTCTGCTCCTCAACGCTCGCGTCGCTCCTGCTGTGTATCAACGCTAAGCAAAAGGGGCAAGATCACGGTCTGGAAGTTAGGCTAAGAAGAGCTTTCAGACGATGTGGTACTTAATTGCCAGAAACAGTGTCATACCCCGGTCAACCGTGTTGACCTTTGCCCGATTAACTTTTCCAGCCGCACACGCATTGGCAATAACAGGGGGATCTTTTGCAATAAACGCCACTAAAAAGGACATTCCAGGCTGGAACCCCTGCAAAGGCAAGCAATTTGAGTTGGTAAACTAACCAAAGACCAACTCAAATTTACGATGCCCAAAGTCAAGCGCAACGGTCAGGCGGTGGTGTTGAGTGACGCTCAACTGGCGACACTGTTCGCCACGTTAGCGCAACCCCAGCGGCTGGTGTTCCAAATTTGCTATTACACCGCCGCACGGGTGGGGGAAGTGGTGCAGCTCCAAGCGGAAGATGTTGTGGCAGGGCGCATCGTCTACCGGGCGCGAACGACCAAGACCAAGACCACCCGCGATGTAGCGATCGTCTCTCCCCTGGTGGCAGCACTCAAGGCGGTGGAACTGCCCCAGAGTGGGTATCTGTTTCCCGGTCGGTTTACTAACCACCTGACTACTCAAGCCACCGACAAGGCATTGCGGCAAGCCTGCGACTATTTGGGCTTTCGGGGTGTCAGTACTCAACCCCTCATAGCTTCCGGCGATCGCTGCTCACGAAGATGCATAACCAGGGGCATTCCCTCCGAACGCTGCAACAGATCACGAAACATGCGGACGGCAATCTGGCGAAGTACCTGGATGTGGGGCAGCAGGAAGCCGATGCTGCCTTATGCTCCCTCTGGAATTAGGGTAATGAGGGAGCAATTTGGGGCGATTACCCTTTAATCAAAATTTCGATGTTGTCTTCACTCACCCCATAATTTTTAGCCAGTCCAGCTTTGGCTTGAGCGATGGTCAAAGTGTTCGACTGAGTTGTGCTTACCTTTTGGAAAGACAGCTTAGATGGGTCGATGCCAAGTTCCTCTAGCGTGGTGTATCTAACTGGGTTCTGATTACCGGGCCATAGGTCAGGAATATCAACGGATGCGACCTCTGAAATACAAATGGCATAGCGTTTATTCCCCTTGTCTCCGACCTGATCGAACTCAACTCCGCTAATTTTTCCAACCAGGAATCCGCTTCCTCGATTAGCACCGACAGAACTACAGCAGACTAAATACTCGTAAGTCTTTGCTTTATTTTGATCAATCACCCATCTGTAATCAGCCCCTCTGTCAACAATGGCATCAAAGCTATTGTGGGTAAACGTTTGGATTGCCTTTGTCATGAGCTTCGATTTCTTTAGTACACCTTAGTTATAGCATACTGCTTGTATACTTTGGATATACTATGGTAATAGTTCATTAAACCTTTAACTATACTTATCCTTGAGGACCAGTTGATTCAAGTGCGCTCGATTTTACTGCAACAGTGAGTGCCGGGGACGACTCGCACAGCCATCAACAGACCCAAGGTATCGACGAGAGTAAAGCGTTTTCGCCCTTTGATTTTTTGCCTGCGTCATAACCGACAGCTGCATGCACCATAACTGCCGTCGGAACGGTTTGAGAATCAAGGCTTGCTGCACTGGGACTGGGGTCACGCGCTTCAGTGACTCTCACCCATTGGACTAAATGATCATGAATACGCTTCCAACTGCCATCATCACGCCACTTGCGGAAGTAGTAGTAGACCGTTGAGTAGGATGGATAGTCGGTGGGCCAATAGTCGCCAAGCACAGCCCGTCACCAGTACATACAAGGGCTGATTTTGAGACTCTCCTCGATAGATTCTCTGAAACTCAATCCGGATAAAGCTTTCCAGCCCAACTTGCACTTTTGAGGTCGTATATCGGCTCAAGCTCATCACCTTAAATTAAATTTTTACAGATTTCTGTAAATCAGCAAAAACAGAAACAAAGAATTAAGCGAAAAGGCGGATGAAATAGAAAACTTGTCGCGGTTTGAGTTATCTTTATTTCTGCAAGCCTGTAAAAATGCAAATCATGTTTTCTGTAAATAATGCTTTCTGTAAATAATGAAAATTTCTATTCAAAATCAGAAGGGCGGGGTGGGTAAGACAACCCTTGCCATCCATATCAGCTATGCGCTGGCGCTTAAAGGAGCAAGAGTTCTACTAGTTGATGCCGACCCACAAGGTTCCGCCCGTGACTGGGCAGCCGCTCGCAGTGACAAACCGCCCTTTTCAGTTATCGGACTCGATCGCCCTACGCTCCATCGGGATTTGCCTCCTCTGGCTAAAGATTACGACCATGTTGTGATTGATGGTCCACCCCGCGTTTCAGAACTAGCTCGCTCTGCCATCATCGCAGCAGATTTAGTCGTTGTCCCTATTCAGCCCAGCCCATACGACGTGTGGGCTGCCGATGAGGTGATTAAACTTATTCGAGAAGCTTCTGTATTTAAGGAAAACCTGAAATCCGTATTTGTAATTAATCGTAGAATCGTAAATACAGCAATTGGTCGGGATGTGGGAGATGCATTAGCAGAGTACCTGATTCCTGTGCTTAAGACGGTGATTAGCCAACGTGTAAGTTTTGCGGAATCTGCCGCAGCGGGTGGAACTGTCCTTGATACTGACCCCAATGGGTCCGCAGCAAAGGAGATTCTCGCCTTAACTGAAGAAATTTTGAGCTTAGGAGTTTAAGAGGATGGCAGGTAAAAAAGTTAGCTTTGGTCGCAAGCCAGGGACCGTAGAGAAACCTGTAGATATTGAAGAATGGGTAACGAACCGAGAAGCACTGGTTGAGACAGAGCATCCACTAGTATCAGAAGCAGAAGCGAAGCCGGAGAAAATCAAGCGCCTCACCCTAGATATTCCTGAAAGTTTGCATAAGGCGATCAAACTGAAGGCAACCACTGAGGGGGTAACGATGGTGGACCTGCTGAGAGAGCTATTGGAAGAGCATTATGGACCGCAAAACTAGTCGCGTTTCCGCAATTCAGTATTTACTTATTTCTGTAAATACTGAATTGCGGAAACGCAATGACTAATAACCTTGCGCTCGGCTTCCTGGTGGTTCCGCTTAGTAGACTTAAGCACAATCAGATTTACAGGATTCAGCAAATAAAGATTTACAGAAATCATTAGACACAGAAACAAGGAGAACAGGGTGAGTGAGTTGGTCACGGAATATGGACAACTGCTGGGAGAAATTAAGCAGCGGATTCGCTCTGCCCAATACGCCGCTCTTAAAGCGGTCAATAAAGAACTGATTGCCCTGTATTGGGATATTGGCAAGTTGATTGTTGAACGACAGCAGGGCGAGACATGGGGGAGGTCGATCGTTGAACAGCTTGCCAAAGACCTACGGACCGAATTCCCTGGTATTAGCGGTTTTTCTGTCCGCAACATCTGGAATATGCGAAGCTTTTACCTGTCCTATTACCAGAATGAAAAACTGCAACCACTGGTTGCAGAAGTTAGCTGGAGCCATAACCTGGTCATCTTAGAAAAGTGTAAGGATGACTTGCAGCGGGAGTTCTACATCCGCATGACCCGTAAGTTCGGGTGGACAAAGAACGTTCTGACCCACCAGATTGAGAACCAGACCTATGAGAAGACGCTGCTTAATCAAACCAACTTTGAGGCAGCGATCACCGAGGATTATCGCAATCAAGCGAAACTGGCGGTGAAGGATGACTACGTGTTCGACTTCCTGGAATTGGGGGAGGAGCACTCTGAATACCAGCTAGAGACAGCGATTCTGGCAAAAGTGCAACCGTTTCTGCAAGAGATGGGAGGTGTCTTTAGCTTCATCGGCAGCCAGCACAGGCTAGAAGTGGGCGATCGGGAATATTACATCGACCTTTTGCTCTATCACCGTGCTCTCCGCTGTCTAGTGGTGATCGACCTCAAGATCGGGGAGTTTGAGCCAGAGTACGTTGGCAAGATGCAGTTCTATTTGGCGGTGCTGGACGACAAGATGCGGATGCCCTACGAGAATCCGTCCATTGGCATCATTCTGTGCAAGTCCAAGGACAAGACGACGGTTGAGTATGCCTTAAAGGATGCAACAAAACCGATCGGGGTAGCCACCTATCAAACCTTCTCTGCTTTACCTCAAGAGTTGCAGGGACAACTTCCGGGTCCTGAGCAGGTTGCGAAGCTACTGGAGGGGATTGAGTAAATCAATGCTTAATGGGTTCTGCAAATAATGATTTCCGTAAATCTGTAAATAAAGAAACAAGAAGGACCTCTATAGATGGCTGGAAGCACTACCTTTTTTTCAACGGCTCAACGCTAGTTCAAGGTTGCGGCGATCGTCATGGTTTCGTACGTAGTGTTACGAAATGAAGTTGTTGATAGGAAGTCTAAATGCTTAGGCAATTCCAACGAATGTGCCAGTTGAAAGTGTTAAACAAAGGGTGATTAGATTTACGGTCTCAAAGTTTAGCCGTTGAGACTGTCTCAGAAACCTCCATTTTTGGGACTCTCAGAAAGCAAAAGGAGGTTGAACGAGGGAATCAGGGTTGCAGGCATTGGCAGTTGTCCCAAAATTCATCCCTCAATCTACGTCTCATAAACTCCTTTTCGGTTGATAATGGGACATCTGTTCTCTAGGAGATGAACTTATGCTGGTTGGCTATGCGCGGGTGAGTACCGAGGACCAGCATCTCCATTTGCAAATGGATGCGCTCAAAGCGGCAGGGTGCGACAAGCGATTTGAAGATGTCATGAGTGGTGCCAAAGACAAACGCCCTGGACTGACCGATGCGCTGGAGTATGTCCGTGATGGTGATACCCTGGTGGTCTGGCGGCTCGATCGCTTGGGCAGGAACCTTAAACACTTAATTGAGGTGGTGGAATCGCTGCAACAACGGGGGGTGGGCTTCAAGTCTTTGCAGGAAAGCATTGATACAACCAGCTCCACCGGAAAACTGATTTTTCATCTCTTCTGTTCTCTGGCAGAGTTTGAGCGCCAGGTGATTCGCGAACGGACAATGGCTGGGTTACAGGCAGCCCGCTCCAGGGGACGGAAAGGGGGGCGCAGACTGAAGTTGACACCGCAGCAGATTGAAATTGGCAAGTCTCTAGCCGCAGACCCAAAGCGATCAGTGCAGGAAATCTGCCAGACCCTTGGCATTGGTAAGATGACTTATTACCGTTATATCCACCAAACAAACGAGAGTTGATAGTTGTAACGTTATCGATCACCCGCCATGGAAGCTTTTGATACTCACGGCGGGTGATCGGCGGTCGGCCTGCATGGGACTTGTTAGGCTGCAACCATTTGCTACAGGGAATTTATGAGCATGTTGCGTTTCCAAAAATCTATCGCTGCGATACGAGGTGTTGTATTAGGGAACGCACCCCACAAGATCGGCGATAGTACTGTTGTTAGGCTTTCACCAGCTATGCACATTTAACAATAAATATTTTATCTCTTAAGCTCATCCCCTGATTGGCGTAAGGCTGTTACGACTAGCGAGGAGAGCGACGTCCTTTCGGTTAGCGCTGTGGCGGAGACGATCAAGAACACCCTGCTGCGTCTCGGGCGTCCAGAAAATCTTCAGATGCTCACGTGCCCGAGTTATGGCTGTGTAAAAGATGCTGTGCGTGATGTCATCTTCATTGGCATCAGTGATTACGATTTTGACGGAGTCGTACTCAAGGCCTTGCGCCTTGTGAATCGATACAGCGTAGGCTACCTGAAATGGCACAGTGGTGTTTAGAGAGTCATCATCCTCGTCGCTCGCATCGTAGTCGTAGACATTGAAACGAACTGTTGAGCCGCCCATCCATTCGAGCTCATCACCAACGACGTCGAATTCGCTGAGTGGTCGATCTAGTTCGACATCGAACTGAATCCAGCCACGATCGCGCTCGATTCCGACGATTTTCCCTTTCAGGTTGTTGTAGATTACCGGACGAAATCTCTCGGCCTCATTGAAGAGAACAGGATCACCAATCTTGTACGTGGACACGCGCCAGGTTGTCGCTGCGCCAGGGTTGCTGCTCTGCAGAAATCGGTTGATGTTGTTGATGCCATAGAGGCCGTCGTAATTCAAGCAAAGGATGATCTCGTCTTGGCCTTGGGTTTCGAACAGTGTCTTGTCCAGCACAGTCGAGTAACCGTTGCGAGCCATGACCTCGGCGATGTCGTCTTCGATGGATCGAACCTTGTTCCAGAAGTCCAAGAGTAAGTCGTTTTTGGTTCTGAAGGGTGTCGTCAGCTCGAACACTGAGGTACTCGGTATGAATGAACGAATGATTCCGAACCAGTTGCCAAACTGAATCGACTCAATTTGGTATACGTCGCCAACGAGTACAAGCAACTTGAAGGAGGTCTTATCCAGCACCTTGATTAAGTCTGCGTTGCTCACAGTGCTGCACTCATCAATTATAAGGAGGTCGTACTCCAGATCGGAGGCACTCCTATAAATCTGGCTGCTGATTGTCCGGAATTCCGATCTCTGCGCAGTTACCTTGCGCTTGAGGTTGTCGATCGCCGGGTTGGTGTGCGCGAGGAAGAGCTTCTCCTTATCGTTAAAGTATTGTGCGATATGGTCCACCATCGTTGACTTACCAGTACCAGCTGCCCCGTAGATCAGAGCGACGCGCGACTGGCTGAACAACTGCTTGAGTGCATCCTTCTTCGCCATGTCATCAATAGGATGAGGTGTTTGAACAAGCCAGCGCTCAACGGCTTGGGTATAGCCAGCGATTCCAGATGATGCATACTCCTGAAGCTTCTTGACGATGGAAACAGTATCATTCTCATACTCGCGGATGAAGATGTGCCCCTTGTCGAGCAGGAGTTGACGCTCCGTATGCTTGTAGTAAAGCTTGTTGTTGTAAGTGGAGATTAAGTTGCTAACGTCCCCGAATTCCTCGAGACCGACCTTAGGCGTGTAGAGGACTCCATGACGCTCCACATTGTTCTTTACGTGTCGAGCGAGCAGTTCATGGCTTCGTCCTGTCACATCGAGACTCTCAGCAAGATCCCAGTAACGGGGATTATGCCCCGGTAGCGAGGTACAAAACGGCATGGTATCAAAAGGAATGCAACCAAACTGAAGTTTCATGCCGGAGAGACGAGGACAACTGTCTCGGTAGTACGGAAGTTTGAGTATATTATTGTGCATCCGCAGCATAAGATATCTGAGGATGTTTTTACCTGGAGCATCTGAACGTACAATGCGACGCGCTTTATCCAGCACGGGGAAGATCTGCGGCTTGAGGACGTTGGCCGTACCTTCTGCCCTCACTTTTATGTACTGGTCGTCGGGAATGTCCATCAAGTCCAGTAGACTGCCGGAGCTAACTGTCAGCCTCCGCATCAAATAGCTATACTCCCTCGACTCGGTTGGAACTTTTGTGGACAGGCCTAAAAGCCGCGCGAAGTTATTGAACTCGCATGGACGGATTGAGACCGTCCACTCGCAAATAATCATGATGGGCATCGTCTGGTCGAGCACTTCGATCGAGTCCCGCTTAAGCATCAACTGTGCCGAATATTTGCCATCTACATCAATATGAGTAAAGGCGATAATGCGGTCGAACTTGCTAACCTTGTTGATGGCACTGTAGAAAGTGACTTCGTAGTAGATGCGCCCACCGACAAAAAACGGGCGCGTTTTGTGTATGTAGTACCGATCCATGCGGCTACTGTCTGTCCGAGTTAAACGAATCGCCTCAATTCTTGCGGCAATCTTCTCGTGATACTCTCGCAGTGATGGGTCAAGGTCGATAGGGAAGGACTCGAGGTTTGCTAGCACGGCTACACCACAGTGGTCTTGGAGCAAACTGCGGATACGGTGTAGGTACTCGTAATACTTGAGCATCAAACGCTCAGAAGCATCCCCATCCATGGTGTAATGGGAAGCGCTTTTCTGGATTAGCTTGTGAAACTTTCCGAGAAAGCTGAATTTTGCTTGACTCTTGACAAAGGCGAGTCCCGGCTCTATCGCATCGTATTTGAATTCGGCATTGGGTGAATTTGTGTGGAGACGAACCGCAACTCCCTCAACTAAGTTCCGGAGCTGTGAGAGAACGTTTTGGGAGAGCAATGCTCGTTGCTCAGCAAGCGATTCAATGTTCTGGCAGATCGCCTTATCAACGCTTTGAATTTGCTTGGTGACTGTAATCATTAACTGTCAAATCCCGCTTGATTAAAGAAAGGCATGGGCGTCCTCTTCGTGACATTGGGTTAGACTAAGCCGGATCGATGCCTGTTCGGCTTAGTCTAACCCAATGTCACATACAGCCACGATTCAGCATGTTCTGGCACGAGGCGGTGTCACGCGCTCCTGCAATTTCTCAATACTTTGACATCGCACCACTACCTTTACCCCGACACGATCACTATGCCTACAGTGGAGTTTATCGCTGTTGCGACGACCAGCTAACTGTTATTTGATCGCGATCGCCAAGACTAACTTACGCTTGAGTTAACATCGTGGCATGCGATCGATGCAATTACTCTTTGAAACCCCAGAGGCCGCCCGTGAGGTGTCCTTCATGTTGCAGTGCGATTACGACGGCTTCACCATGATTACGGTACCGTCGGTTCATGACACACTGGCGCTCAGAACCGCGATCGAACTGACTGGTGCTGATTTCTGCTTTGCTGGCGATCACTGCCCGCTGGTACTGGTGGTAGAGGCCAATGCACTAACCCAAGTGAGTGCAAGCCAACAGGCTGAGCGAATTAGCCGGAAAGCAGAATTGTGGGAGGATGTTGCGCCTTTCTGATGCCAGGTCGTAACATTGCCGAAATGAATGGTTGAGCCCTTGCTTGTAGGGGTGATTGAAGGGTTGCTGCTATAAAATGCAATTAGGCTGAAACCCTTACAGAGAAGGGGATCAAGGATAGTTTATTCGTACTAATAGATTCTGATTTAGCCCACATCTGCCTCTATAGAGTTAACGACTTTGCGTTGTTTCGGGATTCGGATTAGCTCTAATTGCATCTCATGACAGCAACCCTTCAATCACCCCCATTAGGCTAAGTCATTAATCTTTGACTGGCAAAGTATTAGCAACAGAGAGTACGTTTAGCTTTACCTAAGAAAAATTACTCTTTGCAATGTTAACCACTCAAGATGAGTGCTTAGCTTTACTTGAACAGCTCCGATGGCAAGGAATTCCTAAGTGTCCTTATTGCGAATCCTGCCATTCCATATCAATGAAGCGCGAATCAAGGTATCACTGCGGTACGTGCTTTACTTCCTATAGTGTGACAGTTGGAACACTATTTCACAAAACGCACATAGAGCTTCCTAAGTGGTTTCAAGCAATTTGCATTGTTATGAATGACTCAAAGAGCGTCAGTGTTCGAAAGCTAGCAGCACGAATCGACGTCAACAAAAACACCGCTGCATACATGCTCACCCGAATTCATGACTCATTCCAAAAAGAGCCCAGCTTCTTGAAACAATTGTATAAGGCTATTGAAACCGACATTCCGCAGGTGGACAAATAATTTTCGATATGCGCTGATTTTGAGCCATCTGAAAGCCTTGGCAGATTGCGATCTTAGTTTTTGGAATCTGCCACCCGAACAGTTGCAAAGTATTAAGGTGTTATTTGGATCGGCAGATTGATCTGCTGCCATAACTCCATCCCAGAAGGGCTTCCAGCGATAGACTCAGGCAATACACAGTAAAAAATAATCGTCAACCTACGGAATGTAAGTTGAAAATCACAGGTGTTAGACAACCTCTATAAATCATTACATAACTGATACACGTTAACGCAATTTATCTTTGGTACGATTAAAATTGTCGGTTTAACTTAACCTCAGATAAAATTTATGCGTTTATCAAGATTTTTACCCAAGGCTGAGAACAAAGCTCACGCGAAAAACTTAGCCATACTCTAAGTACGGGACAAAAAGCTTGAAAGGATGAGGAGGGTAGGGTTTCATCAGAATTACCACACTCTTGAGAAACCCTATGAGTCAATATAGCGAATTAAAGCAAGTCCTCCAAGCACACTTGAACTGGCACGGAGCGAGGCTTTCCTTTCTAGCTTTGTTTTTGTTGGCACTGCTAAAAGTCAAGACAGTGAACTTGAGTGAACTATGTTTAGGGTTTGGTGGGCGGGCCTTGCCTGAATCCAGCTACAAGCGGTTGCAGCGCTTTTTTCGGGAGTTTGAACTCGATTACAGTCAACTGGTCACACTCGTCGTCAGTTGGCTGCAAATTCCAGGGGATTGGGTGTTGAGCGTGGATCGCACGACCTGGCAATTTGGCAGTCACTGGCACAACATCCTGACCTTGGGCATCGTGCATGAAGGTGTTGCCTTCCCGGTGCTGTGGTGGCTGTTGGACAAGCGGGGCAATTCCCCCAGCGACGAGCGGATGCGGTTTATGGAGACCTTTCACAAACGCTTCCCCACGGCGGTTGTGAAGTACTTGTGTGCTGATCGGGAGTTTATTGGCCAAGCTTGGGTGCGCTATCTCCTACTCGAACCGACCCTCGCTTTTCGCTTAAGAATTCGGGGCAGTGACCAGATTGAGCACGATGGCAAAGTGCTGGCCGCACGAGTCGTCTTTGCCCATCTGCAACCTGGTCAATCCCAGCAATTATCAGGCACTTGTCGGGTTTGGGGCTACCCGGTTGCTGTGGAAGCACTGCGACTCGATGATGGGGAGTTACTGGTGGTGATTGCGCCCGTCGGCACCCAGAATTTGGTCCAAGATTATGCTTGGCGCTGGGGCATTGAAACATTGTTTGGCATTTTCAAAACGCGGGGCTTCTGTCTAGAATCCACCCACTTCACCGAAACCGAGCGGTTGAGTAAGTTGTTTGCCTTGTTGACTTTAGCCTTATGTTGGGCGCTGCGAACGGGCTTATGGTTGCATCAATGGCAGCCGATTGAGATCAAAAAACACGGTCGTCGGTCCAAAAGTCTGTTTCGCTTAGGGTTCGATTATTTGCGCCATTTGGTGCTCAATCCATCCCCGTCTAACGTGTCTGACTTTGTGCAATCCTTACAACTTTTGTCCCGTACTTAGAGCCATACTAGCCTGCTTTCTTTTGATTGTTATCGCACTAGTAGGTGGATTTCTTTTCGGATTTATTTTTGGTTTATTCAAGGATAAAATTCCTGAATCAATAGTTGGATTTGTTTTTGCCAGTATATTTGTATTAATCTCTTGGGAGACAGTCAATTCAATGTTTAGCCATGCTATCGATGCGGCCATTGAAGAAGGCATTCAACAGTACCCTCCGGACAGGGAAATTCTAGCAAAACAAGAATTGGAATTTTATGCATTATTACCTCTTGATCTTCGAAGAGGTAATTCGTCTATTCTTAGACTTCGTGATGATATTGATTTAGAAAATGTTCAGTCAAATGCTCTAGCTCGTGAGCTAATTCTCCGAGTTCTAGGTGGTGAAAATGATCTTTTGAATGCAATTGCCGGACGGGCTTGTTGCAGAGAGTTGAGAATAGATTTTGCGACAGCCTTTGATGAGGAAATTCAGCAGAACGATACGCTTAACATTTTCTATGATGACATTTACATATATCTAAAAGCTTGGCTTATGCAAAGCATTAAATACGATAGTGAAATGCCGGTAGCGGATATAAAACAAAGGTACCCAAATGAGATTAGGCCTGATAAACAGGCTTATATCCGTGTGCTATTAGATATCCAGAGTTACTGGATTTATAGACCATATGTGCAACAGCGTCTTGAATCAGATTACAAAACTCATGCCAATGAAATCATTCATAACTATTTGGATAAACTCATTGAACAAATTCAAAACTATACGCAGGAAATTCATACCGAAAATATAATTCTAAAAAGATAGGAGCAATTTTCACCATCGAGCCTAAATTTTGCATTTATATACTTGCGTCAGCAACGCTTTTCCTCAGCCTCAATCCCTCCCCCGCGGGGGAGGGCATTTGATCGGGTTCCCCTTCTTCTCACTGAGAGAAGAGGTTAGGGGATGAGGGGCAGTCATTTGGTGTTTCAAGTATATAATTCTCTGAATTTCCTAGAGCTGTCTCATAGTGTCAATTACAGATTTTGTCATCCTTCCATCATTTGCCTCCAACCTGCGAACAAGATGCTGGTAATCGATTTGTCTTACTTTTCTTAATGTCTCCGGATCAGATATATCAATATCAAAATTAGGAGAATTAGAGTTAACTATGCCAGAAGCTTTCATCTCCTCTATAACAACAGATGCGCGTCCAAGCGTTTGTCTTATTAAAGACACAACTTCCTCTACCATGACAGGTTTCCTCTAGTATTAAGTAACTTACGCTGTAATGGTAGATATGACGGAAGTGACATATCAATACCACAAGCTGGGACAGCGCCAGATGGACTAGTGGGTGCATTTGAATAGAAAGTTACGGCTTCGGGTTATATCTTTGTCCTGTAGGAGTTTTAGAAGCTATAAATAAGAGCAAAGAAAACGCTCATTTTTAGGGTGAAATGAGAAGTGGAACAGAAAATAGGGTTAAGCGTGAAACTATTGTTGTGTAAGGGATTTAATCATAGGTTTTCGTGCCCTGTTTCTTTTAGGTTTATTGCAGACCGCGGAGCGCTGCAAACCTCACAAAACAATTACGCCAGCTTGCCCGTGGCGATCGCTCTTCATGGACCCGCGTGCGCATCTAAGCAGAAAGTTACGGTTTCGGCTGGAACTCCTTTGTAGCAGGGGGCTCAGCGCTAGTCATCATCTTGGTTAACTGCGGTCTAACGCAGTTACTCTCACGTTCTTAGCGGCTTTCAGCAGACTTACTCAACGGGAAATCAGCGGTTTCAGAATATAACTGACAAGCGATATAGGCCAATCCCAGTCCAAAATTTCAAAACCGTAACTTTCTGTTCAAATGCGCACGCTGGTCCTTCATCTGTACTAGTCCCTTAGTACAGCCCTATACACCGGGAAATGATAATTTCCCGGTGTATAGGGCTCAAATCATTGCAAAACCGTTGGATAGCTGTGGATGGGAAGCAAAAGCAGCAGCTTGTTGCTTTTGCAAGGCACTTATTGCGAAAATCGCAATTGGCTTAGAGGGTGTTCAAGTAGGTTGATGCTACGCATAGGCATTGCTTTCTTTGCAACAACTAGAGCGACAAGAGAGCAAGTGTGATTAGATGTGGAAAAACTTTGTTCTTCTGAGTTTGCGCGGAATATGTCAAAGAGGTTAAGCGTCATTACTTTGGGACTGGTCTTATCGACGCTAGGGAGCCTTCAAGCTGAAGCGGCCGATGTTCAGGCAGAGATCAAGATGCAACCAGTGCAGCAGACGGTAGTAGGCTCTCGCAGTCTGGTTGCGCCCGTTGTAGGAATGCAGGGTTCCACTGAGACACGGACTGTGCTGCTAGAAGCCTCCACACCGATTAAACAACCGGAGCTGCTGCCGCTTGATCTCTACCGAGCCGATGGTGCTGCTGTTTTTCCTGCCAGTGCAATCACCTTGGGTACCTTGTCTGGAAAGCCGAACGCGTTGCTTGTGCCGCTGCAGTTTGACCTCAGCAAGGCCTCTAGCAGCGGGGAGTTTAGTGGCAGCCTGCGACTCAGTGCACCCGGGCAACAAAGCATTCCGATTCCAGTGACAGTGCGGGTGAAAGATCCTTGGTTGCTGCCATTGCTGATGCTATTGGCAGGTACGGGCTTAGGGATGGGAGTCTCTGCCTATCGCGCTAAGGGTAAGCCACGCGATGAAATTTTGGTACGCGCAGGACAGTTGCGATCACAAATGCAGGACGACCGCGAACTTGACCAAGCGGAGGCATTCCAAATTCGATTGGAGAATAGCCTTGTTGATATTCGTATGGCGCTGCAAGGGGAACGGTGGGACGAAGGTCAAGCGGCTATCGCTCAAGCAGAGTTGCTTTGGAGTAGGTGGCTCAAGGGGCGGTCGGATTGGTTGGTGCAGTTGCAGTACGCCAAGACTTTGAGAGAGCGACTGCAAGACCAGGACACTCGAATTCCTTACATTCAGATGTTAAATCGGGGATTAGAGAATGCGCTACGGGAAATACCGGATTTAGAAGGACCGCATCAACTGCGAGATCGCCTGGATGAGTTGGCCCAACAAATCAATAAGTTTTTCCAGTTTCGAGGAAAGGTAGAACAGGCTAATAAGCTGATTTCTCAACTGCCACCTGAACAGGCTGTACTCTGGCAGCCGAAAGTGAAAATCTGGGAGCAGCAAATTGAAAACTTGCAAACATTGAGTTCGGAGGAGAGCTCTAAGCTACAAACAGAGATAGATAGCGCGATCGCAGAACTGACAGAACTCAGTATTGCAAAATCTCCTAATGCTGCCCTTTCTAAGGCAGGTTTAACGGTGCCATTCCTTGCGCCAGCCCCCCCTACCCGCCCATTGACATGGGAAGAGCAGGGGACTAAGGCGAAGAAACAACTACGGCTATTTTCCTGGACGAGTTATGGAATTGCACTGATTTTCTTAGCAGGAACTGGTTTCAGTCAACTGTATGTGGACAATCCTACCTTTGGTGCTAACCCTTGGAAAGATTACTTTGCGCTACTGGCTTGGGGTTTTGGAGCTGAGGCAACGAGAGATGCCCTTACAAAGGTTATTCAAGGATGGGAATTACCTGGGCTGAAACAGTGATAACTAAAATATCCAAATAGAAAAGTAGTCGAAAGTTAGGCAAAATCAGTTCTTTCTCAACACTTAGGAATGGCAGTAGTGACCTGAAGAATCGGGAGTCAAAGTTCTGTAACATTTGTAAGGATTAGGAATATCAGATGATTTACCGCTTAATACGAGCAAGGTGAATCTACCTTTTACTTTCGCTTTAGAACTTATGCGATCTTCATTAAGAAGAAACCCCCCTTGGCTAGCAAATTCCCCAGAGATTCGACTGCCTCTCTTGCTCAAGACTCCCCTAGTCTGGAAACCATTATCAATCCATAATCGTGGATCAAGATAATGAATCAACGGAGGTGAATCCTGACCTCTAGTAATTCTAGAGACTGAAAATTCAATTTTGGAGTTTTCAGTTAGAGAAGTCTTTAAAGATATCTCTATTTGTCTACCTTCAACCTCTAGCGTTAATTTCCGCAAGCCTGGATCATATCCTCCTCCATTCACTTTTTTTCTTGTTAATGGTGAATTTGGAGGCATATATTTAGGGTAATCACTTTGCGTAACTTCCCCAAACCCTGAAACAACTTTCAAATACTTACCGCTTAGCGCTATTGTTGACCCTTTTTTAGGAGTAGCCCTATCATCAATTCTAATAGCAGGAAGCATAAAAGCTAACCCGATTAGGATAAAGTTTAATCTTATTCCATTACTCATAAGAAATTGGGAGAATCGCACTAAGTTTAACCCTATTCAATTAGGATAAGTTATTCTATCTCTAAAGTCAATCATCACTCTTAGCCTTAAACCCACATCTGTTTAAACGATTCTTTGGAATGCCATAGTCATGAGAAAAGAACACAGAACTTGTTAAGGTTAAACCTTTTAGCTCAGAACACTCTACCTCTTTCAGGTTACGCTCTTTCCCATACCAACCACATTTGTTGTTTGTGTACTTTCGCCACAATTTCTCAATATCTATTAAAATAATACAAGGCATTCTATCAGCTTCTTCCTGAGGAACCAATAATCCGCTCTGATTAGCGTCGGCCCCAATATCATTCATTAATATTTTATAGGTTTCCTTCAAAGCACCATCTGTAAACCTGTTCTCTAAAAGAGAAAAAGAGCCTCCTTTGTCTGTTCCAATCACTTTATTTTTAAGGTAATTCTCAAGATACGGTAATCGATATTTTTGAATCGAAGTTATCAAAATATCTTGAGCCTTTGTCGTAATTTTCTGCATTCTCTGTCTATCTGATGTTTGAAAAGTATCAGGACTTTCATCCATTCTTTTTTCAATTTTTGTGGTTAAATCTAAGACACTTCTTGCATAACTAATAGCCTTCTCACCCTCGTTATTACTGTTTGCGCCATCAGCCAAACCAACGTAGTAATCCAAAACCGGAAAGATTGTTCTTGTATTGTCAGGCGTGGCTGTGCCAACTTGTACATCTAGAATTGCGCGTGTACTTTCATATTGATTCCGCTGTTGCCATGCAAACCCCAAAGTTGCTAAAGCTAATGATAAAAGTCCAACTATTAGCGCCAAACGGTTTCTCTTGTTGATTTCCACTCTTCTAATAGCATTTCTACTATTGTGAATCAGCTCCTCGAGAATTTTGTCATGCCCTAGTTCGGTAGCTTCAACAGTAGAGAGCCAGATTTCAGCTTCTGATAACTCAATATTGTCGAGCAATCCACCATTTCTTCGTCCTAATCGGTCCCATTCCTCTGCTTTCGCCAATAGGCGACGGCGAGTTTGTTCTGTACCTCGCTGCTTGTTGATCCACTGTTGCAGTGTAGGCCATCCTGCAATCAAAGCTTCATGTGCAATATCGATTTTGCGGGTTGAGTTCTTATCATCTCCACTAGGAGTTAATAATCGGCAATCGACCAGCTGCTTTAGCGTTTTATTAAACAGTATTGGATCATCGGTTGCAGCACGTAAATCCTCGATTGACTGTTGTCGTCGAGTGTCTGCTCGTCCTTCACCAAATTGAATTAAGCGCAGAAAGATGCCTCGAGCGATCGCCTGTTGCTTTTCTGGGTCGTCTTTAAGTTCCTTAATGGCTTGGTCAGCACGACGAGCGATCGCTACCTGCAATCCTGTTTTCTGTCCAATCTCTTGTCCACCGTAAGCAGCACGGGGAAGAACGAGTGCCTCATAGGCCCTTAAGGGTAAGAAGCGTCGTTCTAATCTCTGCCATAATAGGACTAAGGTCTCTTGAACGAGTGGTAACATGCCTGGTTCTCCGGCAGCGTCTGTTACTAACCGCTCAACTAATGCGGGCTCGACAAATACCCCGACTGCTTCAGCGGGCTTCAAGACTGCTTGCCGCAATCCTGTTTCATTCAATGGCACCACTTCTAGGCGATAATTCTGAATCTCTTGCCATAGTAGTGAAGTCATCAAGTCGGCATAAAAATCAGCTCGAACAGTCAGCACTAAGTAAACATTGGGTGTTTTCGAGAGCTTCAGCAAACTCTCCTGAAAAGTAATGGCTTCCTGCTTTGATAGGGTGAACAGTTCCTCAAACTGGTCAATCACTAGCAGCATACGAGCCGCTTTCTGTTGTGCTCCTTTAGCTAAAGTTTGCTTTAAAGTTGTTTGTGGAGTTTCTCCAGGACGCATCGATTGAATTCGCCATCCACCAGACCCAAATAACTTGCTCCTCTGCAAAGTTGGAATTAGCCCCGCAAAAACTAAAGAGGATTTACCACTACCAGATGGGCCAATCACCGTGATGAAAGGATGTAAGCGCAGGCGTTCTAACAGTTCCTCAATTTCCTGGTCACGTCCGAAAAATCGGTCTTGATCTCCTGAGTCAAAAGGCTTCATCCCAGGGTAAGGACAGTCAGGCGCGGGAGCAGGTGCAGGTAGGGGTCGCTTTAGGTCAGCACAAAGCTGTGCGATCGCCGACTCCTGCTCCGTTTCGTTGGTGGCTCTTAAGCCAACTAGCATGCTTAGGCGAGGCGGTAGCGGCACAGACTGCCGAAGCAATGGAATCACGGGCCAGGTGTTCGTTTCCTGTCCATAGGCCTGCCCCATTGTGTCGATAAAGCTATTTAAGCCATCTGCTAAGTACGCCGCAGAGATGATTAGCAGCGTCCGCTTGCTCTGCTTAATTGCTCGCTCAAACTCTAAGAGGCGAGGCACCCCGAGCGCAAAGGCAGACTCGTACATGCATTGCACTTCAGCCTGTTCCAGGGCGGCCAGCAAATAGCCCTCCACCCAGGCGCGATCAGCCTCGGCATAGGAAACAAAGACATCGTAAATCAGTGCTTCCGGCATACTTTCTTCCCCTACAGGCGCGGTAAGGGTTGCCGCAGTGCCTCGATCAGCCGGGCAAATTCGCGCTCGGCCCGTCGAGGATGGGCTAAATCTAAGGTTGTTAACATGCTTATCCGTACTGGCAAACTGCTAGTCTCTATCGGCATGGCTTTGATTGGCAGCAGACGGTAGGTGCCCTCTTGAATACCCATCGTCTGTCCCAGCGCGTTCTCAAACGTTGCCATGCTGTCTGAGAGGTAGGTTTCTGACAGCACTAAAACAGTACGCTTTGACTGCTGAATGCCGCGTTCCATATTCACCACTCGCGCCACACCGGGATTTTCTGAGTCGCCTGAAACCGCCACCTTTAACCCTGCATCTTCCAATCTGGGAACCAACGTACCCCAGACCCACGTCGTATCGGGTTCCTGATCCACGTAGCTGATATAAGCGTCGTAGCGAAAGCCTTCCTCCACCTGTGGAATAGCACCCTTCTGCCCACCCAAGTAGAGCGCTACGGGAAAGTTCTCCTCAAGCTCCGCCTTAAAGATCGGGTGTTGGTCGGGAAACGCGCCAGTGACGCGCGGCTGCAAATACTCAAACACATCAAACAGGCGAATTAGCCCATCATCACTGGCAATGCCACCCTTTAATCCAGCCAAGAAGTGCTGGGTAAATACACTATTAGCAGCGCCTTGAGCCACATAAGAAAATTCTTCACTGCGCGAAGAGGCTAAAATCGCTCGCCCTTTCCCTTGCTTCAGGGCTTCGTAGGCGTTGTCTGAGAACCCTGCTTTGAGTACAGGCGCTTCGGCATCTTTCGGCTGTCCAATCCCGCCTGAATGACAGCAGTCAAAGACAACCACTAGCTTACGGGCAGGAATGGCTCGTAGAGCCTCGGTAAATTGAGTGCTGAGAATGGCGGTGGCAGCCAAGGACGCCCCCGATGTCGAATCGGCATCAACGGGTAACAGATACTCGCCTTGATGCGGACCAAAATCGACTCGTCCACCGTGACTGGAGATGTAGATAAAGACGGTAGAATCGGCGTTCGTGTTTTGAGCCAACGTCGCTAAGGCTTGACACAAAGCTGCTCGCGTTGCTTGCTCATCTAGCAGCAGTTGCACATTCTCGGAGGGGTAGCCGCAGTAGTTGGAATGAATGAGTAAGGTCTGGATATCGCGGGCATCATTGAGCACAGTCTCGGGGAGCCGCTTGATCATTTGATAATTTGCAATACCAACCACAAGGGCATGGGCGTTTTCCATTGAAGGCATAAGGTGACGCTACAGCTCCGACATTTACGAATAGGACTGGCTCAACACCTGCTTTTTCCTACAATACGCTAAATATTCTCAACATCCGGTGAAAAATTAGGGTTTTTTAGGTTTCTAGGTGGGTAAATTGCTTAGCACTGTTGCAGGACTGCAACCAATTTGGCGGGGGAGGACATCAGGGAAAATCAGCTCCATCGCGGAGATTATGCGGTTAGTAACTTAAGAGAGGATAAGGCTGGGGCAGCCTGAGTGATTGCGTCTCTTCTCAAAACGTTGCTAGTTCAGAAAGTCAGAGGGTAGATCGCCCTTCTGTGCCCCCCGCAGAAACGCCAGGGTCGAAGCGAGACACCCGGTCGTTGCGATGGCGATCGCGTGGGTTAACTGCCCCCGGGGAGCAGAAGTGCCACGTGAGCAGGCGGGTTTCAGCCACTCAAACGGGGCAAAAAGGCCGCTGTACTACCCCTCCCTCAAGCGTTTTTAGTCCAAATCGCGTCCAAGTGCACTAGTACAGTCCCTAGCACGCGTCGTGGCTGATGACGATGACCACCCTCACCAGCCCCTAACCACCCCTCACACGATCAGCACGCGGCTACTCGTGTCCCCGTCTACTTGGCCTTCGCTTTCGCCTTGCCTGTAGCAGGTGCCGTCGTCGTGGGCGCAACCTTCTCCTTAAACAATTTACCCGCTGCGAACGCGGGCACTCGTGTCGCAGGAATTTGCAGCGGCTTGCCCGTCGCTGGATTCCGTCCTTCCCGCGCCTGCCGTTCCCGCCGCTCAAACGTCCCAAATCCCACCAACGTCACTTTATCCCCCGCGGCCACGGTCTCCAAAATTATCTCCAGCGCCGCGGTCAAGACGGCATCCGCGTCCCTTTTCGTCACGTTTGCCTTGACCGCAATCGCATCCACTAATT
>Ga0209062_1001745_pt1 | contig 34191 bp, 35 predicted proteins | sample Coa_R2_2_FD_187158 | JGI IMG/M metagenome (GOLD analysis project Ga0209062, IMG submission 187158) | Surface soil microbial communities from Centralia Pennsylvania, which are recovering from an underground coalmine fire - Coalmine... | ecosystem: Environmental > Terrestrial > Soil > Unclassified...
CTGCGCGAGCTGCTGGTCGCCAAGGAGTTCAACGAATCGGTGGCCAAGCTGCCGCTGTGCCTCGGCAAGAACATCGGCGGCGAAAGCATCATCGTCGACCTCGCGCGCATGCCGCATCTGTTGATCGCCGGCACCACCGGCTCGGGCAAGTCGGTCGCCATCAACACCATGATCCTGAGCCTGCTCTACAGGCTGCGCCCGGATCAATGCCGCCTGATCATGGTCGACCCGAAGATGCTCGAACTGTCCGTCTATGACGGCATCCCGCATCTTCTCACGCCGGTCGTGACCGATCCGAAGAAGGCCGTCGTCGCGCTGAAATGGGCGGTGCGCGAGATGGAAGAGCGCTACAAGCGCATGGCCAAGCTCGGCGTGCGCAACATCGACGGCTACAACGCGCGGCTTGCCGAAGCCAAGGCCAAGGGCGAGGAGCTGACGCGCACGGTGCATACCGGCTTCGACAAGGACACCGGCAAGGCGATCTACGAGGAAGAGAAGCTCGACCTCGATCCGCTGCCCTACATCGTCATCATCGTCGACGAAATGGCCGACCTGATGATGGTCGCCGGCAAGGACATCGAAGGCGCGGTGCAGCGCCTGGCGCAGATGGCGCGCGCCGCGGGCCTGCATGTGGTGCTGGCCACGCAGCGTCCGTCGGTCGACGTCATCACCGGCACCATCAAGGCGAACTTCCCGACCCGTATCTCCTTCCAGGTCACTTCCAAGATCGACAGCCGCACCATTCTCGGTGAAATGGGCGCCGAGCAGCTGCTCGGCCAGGGCGACATGCTCTACATGGCCGGCGGCGGACGCATCAGCCGCGTGCACGGCCCGTTCTGCTCCGACGAGGAAGTCGAGAAGGTCGTGCGTTATCTGAAGACGCAGGGCGCGCCCGAATATCTCGAAGCGGTCACCGCGGAGGAACCGAGCGAGGAAGACGGCGCGGTGTTCGATGCGACCGGCATGGGCGGTGGCGGCGAGGGCGATCTGTTCGCGCAGGCCGTCGCCATCGTCAAGCGCGACCGCAAGGCCTCGACCTCCTACATTCAGCGCCGGCTGCAAATCGGCTATAACCGCGCCGCCTCGCTGATGGAGCGGATGGAACAGGAAGGCATTGTCGGCCAGGCGAATCACGCCGGGAAGCGTGAAATCCTGGTCCCCGAGGAAGAAGGCGGTTTTTAGAGCGTTGACGGACGAATTCCGGGAGACTCGGACCAAGGCGCCGCCAACTTCACGGAAAAGCCATATCTCCCGTTATCGAACCAAGGTAGAATGGCTCGAACCCAGGCAGGACGACGCGTTGCATAAAGCCCCAAAAATTCAATCGGCCGGTTCACCGTCGTGCGGCCGCTCGATGCTCGCGCGGCTGATGATTGCCGCCTCCATGGCCGCACTCGCCGTGCCGCTGTCGGCGCAGACGGCGCCGGTGCCGCCGCAGACCATCCCGGTGCCGAAGCCCGCGCCGAAGGGGCGCACCGGCCCGCAGCTTTCCGCCGAGGCGCAGCGCGGCCCCTCGGTGACGGGCACGACACCCGCGCCGCCGCCGGATCCCGTGATTCCGGATCCGCGCCGCAATGTGCCCTCGAGCATCTTCACGACCTTCGATGCCAGTCAGAAGGCGCAGGCGGCGAGGGTGAGCGCCTATCTGTCCTCGCTGCAGACATTGGTCGGGAACTTCGTGCAGGTCGGGCCCGACGGCGCCAAGACCACGGGCGATTTCTTCATCCAGAAACCCGGCAAGGTCCGCTTCGAATACGATCCGCCGACCCCGATCGAGATCATCGCCGACGGCTCGTCGGTCGCCGTGCGCGATCGCAATCTCGCGACCCAGGACATCTATCCATTGTCGCAGACGCCGCTGCGCTTTCTGTTGTCCGACCGCATCGACCTGATGAAGGACACCAATGTGGTGAGCGTGACCTCGGATGACGTCTTTGTCAGCGTCACCATCGAGGAGAAGCAGGCGCTGGTCGGCACCAGCCGGTTGATGCTGATGATCGGCGCCAAGGACGGTCTGCTCAAGCAATGGACCGTGACCGATCCGCAAGGCTACGACACCACGGTCGCCGTCTACAATCTCGACACCAGCAAGAAGGTCGATCCGAACCTGTTCAAGATCGACTTCACGAAATATCCGACCTCGCCGGGATAGCGCGCGAAAAAGCCGTGGATGGCCGGGTCGAGCCCGGCCGCGGCGCCGATCGACACCCGTCAAATCCATGCTAAGACGCAGTTCCCATGCGTCTTTCCCTGACAACCTGGAACATCAACTCGGTGCGGCTGCGCATCGACCTGGTCGCCAAATTCATCAAGGCGGTGCGGCCGGACGTGCTGTGTCTGCAGGAGACCAAATGCATCGACGATGCGTTTCCGCTGAAGCGGTTCAGGCGGCTGGGCTATGAGCATGTCGCGCTGAACGGGCAGAAGGGCTATCATGGCGTCGCCATCATCTCGAAGCTGCCGTTCGACACGACCGACGTCCGCACCTTCTGCGACAAGATCGATTCGCGTCACATCTCCGTTGCCTTCGGCGAGAAGGCGCAGTTGGCCGCGCCGCTGGTGCTGCACAATTTCTACGTTCCGGCCGGCGGCGACATCCCCGATCCCGACGAGAATCCGAAATTCGACCACAAGCTCAAATTCCTCGACGAGCTGAAGGCCTGCGAGCCGCTGCATCCGCGGGGGCAGGACCGCCACATATTGGTCGGCGATCTCAACGTCGCCCCGCACGAGAACGACGTATGGTCGCACCGGCAGCTCCTGAAGGTGGTCTCGCACACGCCGATCGAATGCGAGAAGCTGCTCGCGGCGCAGGCCCATGGCGAATGGTTCGACGTCGCGCGCGAGCGCATCCCGATGTCGGAAAAGGTGTACACTTGGTGGAGCTACCGCGCCGCCGACTGGACCGTCGGCGATCGCGGCCGCCGGCTCGACCACATCTGGGTCTCGCGCGCGCTGAAGGACGGGATCACCGATTTCCAGATCCTGCGCGCCGCCCGCGGCTGGGAGCGCCCCTCCGACCACGTGCCTGTCACGGTGACGCTGGAGGTGTGATGGGCAGGGCGGATGAGCGCAGCGCAATCCGCCCTGGTGCGGTGGATCTCGCCTGGCTGCTCCACGCGACGCGATGGTCGCCTTGTTGATAGACTCGGCGGCACGGGTCCCGGCCTTCGCCCGGACGACGATAATGGAAGCAGCGATGGGTAGACAGAGACACAGCATTCCGATCGGGGCCGCGCTTGCCGTCGGAATCTTGCTTGCGGCATTGAGCGTAGTCTCTCCGACCCTGGCGCAACCGGCCTCACCATCCGCCGCCCAGGCCGATGCGCTCGGCGCCTACGATCGCGCGCTGAGCGACTTCAAATCGATCCTTGCCGAGCGGCGCCACCAGATCGATGCGCATCAGGAGCTTCCGAACTTGCCCGGACAGGCGCTCTACCTCGCCCGCATCGAGATGATGAGCACCTACAAGGACCTCACGGACGCGTTGCCGTCGAGGATCGGGCGGCCCAACAAGTTCAAGATCCCGCCGCAATATTTCGACGCCGACAATGAGCCGCTGATCGACGAGTACCGGGCGCTGTTCGCCGTCATGGAGGCTCCGCCCGCCTACGCACAAACCTCGGCGACGCCGTTCAAGGACGTGGCCGAGCTCGGCACCGCGATTGCGCGGGCCAAAGGCCTCGACCCCGCCGACGCCGCCGTGGCCGGCCGTATCAGCCTCGGACTGTTCTACGCCGAGACCAGCGGCACTCAGAATGCCGGCAATGCACGCTCCAACAGCTACAAGGGCAGCTTCCAGACCTCGCCGTCCGAAGATCGCAACGGCCGCAGGAAATGGGACGCCATCAAGCCGACGATCGCGGCATTCGATCCGCAATTGATCGCGCGCGATGACAGGGAGGAGCGGCGGGCGGCCAATATCGATCACCGCTACAATCACTGGACGGCCGTGCGCGACGGCCTGATGAACGCCCATGCCGAGCTGTTCGGGCAGATCCCGGCGATCGTGAAGACCTTGCCAAACCCGATCGATCAGATGAAGTTCTTCGAGCTGATCCAGATCATCCCGACGCCTGCACGATCCGCGCTGCAATCGGGCGACCTGCTCGGCTACCGCATCTCGAATCCGCGCATCATGGGCTATCTGCGCAACAATGGCATCTTCGCGCTCGGAAAGTCCGAGCGAGCCAGAACGTCCGCAAGCGTCCGCGAAATCTTCGACGCGATGTGGCTATTCAACATCAAGTTCGAGCAGGCCCGCGCGAAATTCGAGGAGGTCACGCGGCGGTAGGGCTACGGGCCACGCGCGCGCACATAGGCGCGGTTGCCGCTCGGCGGATGAAACCAGACCTCGAGGGTTTCGCCGGAGGAGGGATCGACGAAGCGCTCGTCGGTGCGCAGCCAATCGGGACCCGGCGGAACGTCGAGCGGCGTGCGCTTGTAGCCGCCGCTGCGGAACACGAACCAGACCAGCACGATCAGCGCGAGGAAACCGAGCCAGATCGCAAGGCCGATCATCGCGCCGGCTCGATCACCGCGGCGGTGCCGTAGGCCACGATCTCGCTCATGGTGTTGCCGATCTCCGCGCTGTCGAAGCGCATCATCAGGATCGCGTTCGCGCCCATCGCGGTCGCGTTCTGCACCATGCGGTCCAGCGCATGGCGGCGGGCCTCCTCCAGCATCTGGGTGTATTCGTGAATCTCGCCGCCGACGATCGAGCGCAGGCCGGCCATGAAGTTGCCGCCGAGCCCGCGGCTGCGCACCACCACGCCGAAGCACTGTCCCAGCATCCGCACCGTGCGGTAGCCGGTCACGTTCTCGGTTGTCACGACGATCACCTGGGCTCTCCGTATTTCGTTATTTGACGCGGCTCGACGAGTGAAAGCGGAAGCACCGCCCGCGGAAAGATGGCAACAATGACGGAAGGCGCACTTTCACCAAAGCTTAGCATATCCTAGTCTGAAGCAATCCACCGTCAGGTCGCGAAATCATGAGCCGTTTCTGGAGTCCCGTCGTCCACAGCCTGTCGCCATACGTGCCCGGCGAGCAGCCGAGGCAGGATGGCATCGTCAAGCTCAACACCAACGAGAATCCCTACCCGCCTTCGCCCCGCGTGCTGGCTGCGATCGCTGCGACGACCGATCGCCTGCGGCTCTATCCCGATCCGCGCGCAACCGCGCTGCGCGAGACCATCGCGGCCCATTACGATGTGAGACCCGACGAGGTGTTCGTCGGCAACGGCTCGGACGAGGTGCTGGCCCACACCTTCCAGGCCCTGCTGCGGCACGACGCACCGCTGCTGTTTCCCGATATCACCTACAGCTTCTACCCGGTCTACAGCCGCCTCTACGGCGTCGCTTGCGAGGAAGTGCCGCTCGATGCCGCGATGAGGGTGCGTCTTGCAGACTACCGGCGGCCCTGCAGCGCCATCCTGTTGCCCAATCCGAACGCCCCGACCGCCATCGGCCTTCCGCGCGACGCGATCGAAGCTCTCGTGTCCGAACATCCGGACCAGCTGGTGGTGATCGACGAGGCCTATGTCGATTTCGGCGCCGAAAGCGCGGTGCCGCTAGTCGCGCGCCACGACAATCTGCTGGTGATCCAGACCCTCTCCAAGTCGCGCGCGCTGGCGGGGCTGCGCGTCGGCTTTGCCATCGGCCAGCGTCCCCTGATCGAGGCGCTGGAACGGGTGAAGGACAGCTTCAACTCCTATCCGCTCGATTGCCTCGCCCTCGCCGGCGCGATCGCGGCCATCAGGGACGATGCCTGGTTTGACGAGACCCGCCGGCGCATCATGGCAAGCCGCGAGACGCTGGCCGGCGCCTTGTCCGACCTCGGCTTCGCGGTGCTGCCGTCGCAGGCGAACTTCGTGTTCGCGCGCCACCCGAGCCACAGCGGCGCGAAGCTCGCTGCCGAGCTGCGCCAGCGCGGCGTCCTGGTGCGGCATTTCCAGAAGCCTCGGATCGAGGACTTCCTGCGCATCACGATCGGAACGGACGAGCAATGCGGCCGGCTGATTGCGCTGCTGCGCGAGTTGGTCTGAGCGCTCGGCGCTCGGGGGGCGCGCCGGATGGGCAACGATGCGGTCGCATCGCGCGTCATTTTCCGGCCGCCAGGCGCCTCGCGCCGGCGGCGGTCAACCCGAGCTCTCCAAGCCGCCTGATTGCGTAGCCGAGCGCGACGAGACGCTCCCCATGCAATTGAGGAATCTCGCTTTGGCGATCGGACTTGCCGACCTTGTGCAACGAGACGAACTCGTCGTCGCTCAGTGGCGGAGGATGATTCGTCATGACGCGATCTCGTCGGTCCAGACCTTGAAGCTGGTCAGGGTGTTCGGGCCAAAGGTCTGCGTGATCGGAACATCGCAGGCATCGCGGCCCTGCCCGATCAGGATGCGGCCGATCCGGGGAACGTTGTTGCGGGGATCGAAGGTGTGCCAGCGGCCGCCGATGAAGGCTTCGAGCCAGCCGGCGAAATCCCCGACCGCCCAGGGTTGGGGCGTGCCGATATCGCTGAGATACCCGGTGCAATAGCGCGCCGGAATGTTCATGCAGCGGCAGAACGCAATGGCCAGATGGGCATAGTCGCGGCAGACGCCATTGCCTTCCTGATAGGCCTCCCACGCCGTCTTGGTGGGGCGCGCATGCTCGTATCCGAAGGTGATGTGGCGATGGACAAAGTCGCAGATCGCCTGGACCCGTGCCCAGCCGGGAGGCGTCTTTTCGAACAACTGCCACGCGATGTCCGAAAGCCGGTCGGTCTCGCAATAGCGGCTGCCGAGCAGATAGACCAGGGCATCCGCGGGAAGATCTTCGACGGCATGTTGAGACGCCGAGGCAAACACCGGATCGGGCAGGCCGCTGTCGCGCACGACGCCATCGGCAGCAAGGCGTACGCGCCCCGCCGGCGCAACCATGCGGGAGCACCAATTGCCGAACATGTCGCGGTAGGGCGTGATCTCGACCACGGGGCTGGTGGTCAGGAAGTCCGGCACGACGACATCGGAGGCGCGGGTGAAGTGGGTGCCCAGCACCATGATCATCGGCGTCGGCTGCGGAAAATCGTAGAGCATTTCGAATCCGACGCGAAGCTTCATTCGACGTGTCTTTCCGGGCTGCCTGCGCGTCGCCGATCAGGCCGCGCAGCAAGGAACGTGACGGTTTCAGAGATTGGCTGCCGCCAGATCGTAGGAGCCCCTGCTGCCGCGGACATACAGCCTGGCAGCGGCCGCACAGATCGCGTCGCGATTTGCATCGAACGCGGCCAGAAAGCCGGTCTCGTTGCACTGCGCGTCCGGCTGAAGTCGCCTCAACGCGTCTTCGTCGATGAAGAACGATGCCTCGATGGCGCTGTCGTGTCCCCAAAATCGCACGGCACGCCGCGTGCGGTCATATGAACGGCTGTGATTAGGAAACGCGATCATGGTTTGGCCGATCTTGTTGCGGGTGCGATGAACCGGCTCGTGCACGGCTTGCGTCGGACCATCTTCCACGGAGCAAGCCGGTCCAGCAGATCGTGCAGCATCTCTATGCGCTGACAAGGATCCGGCAACGGGATTCGCGCGACGGAAACGCGTGTTGAAGCGATCCGATTGCGCCGACCGCGGCAGACTGTACATGATAGCTCCGGACGCTGGTTACAAGCGGACCGGGCGCTCGCCACAACAAATAGTTGCGCCCGGACCTCGTTTTTCCGCGGAAAGACATTATGTGATGAATATCACCGCGCGCTCCCGGCTGTTATCGGTGACTGAGAGCATTGCGCTCCCGCCGTGACCAGAGGCGGTCCATGTCAGATATCTCCAGATTCAACGCGCGCGAGTGGCTCGTGCCTCCGGTCCTGCTGCCGATCTTCTTCGCGCTGCTGATCGCCGTTACGGTGCTGATCCGATGGTAGTCAGCCTCCGCGGCGTCGCGCGATCGGCTGAGGCGAACGGCTCCTTCGAGGCAATGACACGAAGCCGGTCGTCGTTGGCTTGCAAGCTGAGCATCAGGGCGGCGGACGCCCTCGATGCGGCCCGCAGGATGCCCGCGGGGTGCCAGCGCACGGAGGCAATGAACAAGGCAAAGGTCCTTGGAAACGCCGCTGACATACTCGATCACTTCGTCGGCCCGGTTAGCGCGCCCGGAATCGGCGCGCCCGAAAAATGACCGCTCTGCGCCGATGTCCAGCGATCCGCGGTTCACCTGGCCGGAACGGCTCGGATGTTCGGGACAATCGTGCGCTGGATGGTGCCCGAGTTCCCTGGTTACGACGGGACGTTCCGGCGAAAACGATGTACGGGGCCCGGTTCGAGGTGATAGGGTCGCGAATGCCTGAAGCCGATCGACGCCCACGCTCCGGCAGCGCGGATTCTCACGAGGACTTTCTCGCGGCAGAGAATGTCAGCCTGCGGCTTCTCCTGGCGCAGGCCGAGATCAACGCGACGGTTCTGCTTGCCAAGGCAGGCATCGACGCCAGAGAGCGGGAGGCGTCCGACAAGCTGCAAAAGCTGATCGTCGAAGAGTTGCACCACCGCATCAAGAATACGCTCGCGACCGTCGCCGCCATCGTCTCCCAGAGCCTGCGCAACGTGCAGGGAATCGAACACGCCCAGCGCGCCATCGAAGGCCGGCTGCTGGCGCTCGGCCGCGCACACGATCTGCTTCTGCAGGGAAAATGGTCCAGCGCCGGCCTTGGCGCGGTGGTCCGCAGCGCGATCGCGCCCTTCGACGATCCCGACATATCGAAATTCCGGATATCGGGGCCGGATATCGAGATAGCGTCGAGTGCAGTCATCGCCATCGCGATGACGCTCAATGAGCTTTGCACGAATACCACGAAGTTTGGCGCCCTCTCGGTCCCCGAGGGGCGCGTCGACCTCGTCTGGACGATAGACCAGGAAACACAAAGCCTGCACCTGACCTGGACCGAGACGAACGGTCCGGTGGTTCAGCCGCCGCCGAGGCGCAGCTTCGGAACTCGGCTGATCGAGACGCTTGGCAAGCAGCTCCAGGGGCGCGTGCAGCTGGCCTATCCGTCGACTGGCTTCTTGTACACGTTCGACGCGCCAATCGCTGCGCTGAATTCGAGCGCGCCGGAACCGGTACCCAATATCGTCACGTAAGCGGCGGCCCGTTCGTCCTGCCCAGCGCAGCGCTCGTTATTCGAACCTTGCTGCCCACATCCACCACGATCGGCCCTGGTCGATCATGGAGCGTGGTCTGCGGAGACGTTCAACCAAAGGAGTCCGCATGTTCAAATCCCGACACTATCGCGCAAAGGCGGCCGAGTATGGCGAACTGGTGAAGAGTTCGGCCGACGAGGACGAAAGCCGCAAATTGCAGCAGCAGCAGGACAGCCTGGCAACGCTCGCGGATAACGAGGAGATCCTTGCGGAGAACTATGTGACCGCGACCGAGGCGGAGCGCTCGCGCGGTGCGGCCCTTGCCGCCGAAGAGGAGCACGTCTTGCGGTGCCTCGGAGCCGCCGTCATCATGCAATGGAACGCCCTGCCGACGGCCCTTCAACGGGAAATCTTCGATACCGCCGGATCGGTCGGAATGCTGTTGGAGACGGCGGCCCTCCGCGCGCAGATTGCCCGGTTCCTGCACAAGCACAAGAATGACGCTGCCGGCGACAAGCCCTGATGGCGGCTGCACATGTGCGAGGAAAAAGCCGCAGCAGCAGCGCTGCAAGAACTGCGGACGCAAACAGACGCAGGCAACAGGAGGACTTCAGATGTCGCTGACCCAATTTCACCTCGATGAGGAATCCCACAGCATGGACGGACTACGGCTTCTCGCCCAGGACGGCGCGGTCCAGGTCGAGGCGTTCATCAGCCGCAAGGTGATGGACGTCTGGGTCGAGTCCATCGAGCACCGTGGAGGACGTCAAAGTCTGTTCCGTGACCAGTACAATGGGCTTGGACGACGGAATTTTGCCGCGCTTCAGCGGATTGTCAGCGCGAAATACCAGCGAGGCAACGCGTTCAACCGCCAGCATCCCTTTGTCGACGTGCTGTTCTCCGACATCACGGACAGCGGCGAGGTGCTGGATCTCAGTGAACTCGTGCGCGAGCCCTTGCCCCCGGCATTCCACAGGCTTGCCTGAGCCAGGTCGTCGGCGGCCTCGCGCTTCGAGACGCTTCGGCTCCGCCGCCATGTGCTGCGAGGCATCTGCTTGTTCGACGTCGAACTGATTTGCCCGCCGAGACTGAGCAAGAATCCGGAGACTCCATCTCCCTGTCGTCCCGGCGGAGGTCGGGACCCAGACCGCGGAATCCATCGGTGGTATTCAGTAGGAGACATTCTTCGCGAAACAAAATTCTGTGGTTATGGGGCCCGGCCTTCGCCGGGACGACGGCGGTGCCCCTGACGCCGGCCTGCAAGTGATTTGCCCGCCGGGCGGGGCCTGCGAATTCCAGTCAAGCCTTGCCGCGCTAAATATTTCTGTTTTTGCTAAGGTAGAATCAGCTGTATCTTCGTCTCATCCCGCCTCGCTTGACAGAGGGGCGTTTCGCGGACGTCACGAGACGTGAGGCGGGGATGCGGTGGACGTGGAGGCGCTGTCCGACGAGCGGCGCTGATACGGACGGCGAAATCGTGTGGTTCTGGCACGCCCATGCAGGTGCCAAGTTGGCGACAATGCCCAGCGCATCGTGGCCCGCGACGGTGGCAACGCGAGGTTCACCGGGGAGAGCGCGTATAAGCCGTAACACCACTGCGCAGGGAAGGCCGGAGTGTCTCCGCCTGTACCTGTGGTCACGCGCCCTTTGCGCACATTTCTGGCGCGAGGGCCCCGGGTGCAGCGGTCACCCGGCCTTCCCTGCGCCCTCTGACCTTAGAAAGAGGGCGGAGATGATGCAAAGCTCGGGCGATTTCCGTCGCGAGAATGCGAAGGCGTGCGCTGCGCGACGAGGTCCTCCGCGACGAGAACACCCCAAATGAAAGCCACATCAACCATTCAGCTTGGCGCCCGCCATCAATATGTCGCTGGCGAGCTGGCTGGACCGGATGGCGAATTCGTCGCGGAGCCTGCGCGCTGCGGCGGGGTCGCTTTCAAGCACGCGCTGGAACAGGCTGCGGGCGATGCGGATGACGGTGGAATATTCCAGCGCGATCGCAGTCGAGGGACGGCGCATTGCCACCACGAGGGCGAGCTCGCCGATCAACGAGCCTGGACCTGCAGTGACCTCGGCGCCGGAGTCGTCCTGGATACGGAAGGATCCGTGCTGCACGACATAGCCGCAATCGGCCTCGTCGCCCTGGTTGAACAGCGTGTCGCCGCTGGCGACGTCGCGCTGTTCGGAGCCGATCGCGAGCATGCGCAGCGAGGCGCCGCCCAGGAGATGCAGCGTAGGGACCCGCGCGAGGAGGGCGACATCATCGTCGATCGACATTCAGGACCGGGTGAATCGGGACACTTTTTTGGCGAATCGGTGTCCCAAATCGTATCACGGCACCAGTTTGTAGCCACCGGCTTCCGTGACCAGGATTTCGGGGTTGGCCGCATCCTTCTCGATCTTCTGGCGCAGCCGGTAGATATGGGTTTCGAGCGTATGGGTGGTGACGCCGGAATTATAGCCCCACACCTCCTGCAGCAGCGTCTCGCGCGACACCGGAAGCTGGCCGGCGCGGTAGAGGAAACGCAGGATCGCCGTCTCCTTCTCCGTCAACCGCACCTTGCGCGCGTTGGCGCCGGTGAGCATCTTCGAGCCGGGGCGGAAGCTGTAGGGGCCGACCGAGAACACCGCGTCCTCGCTCGCCTCGTGCTGCCGGAGCTGGGCCCGGATCCGGGCGAGCAGCACGGCAAAGCGGAAGGGCTTTGCGACATAGTCGTTGGCGCCGGATTCGAGGCCCAGGATGGTGTCGGAATCGGTGTCGTGCCCGGTCAGCATGATGATCGGGGCCTTGAAGCCGCCCTTGCGCAAGGAGCGCACCACCTCGCGACCATCGGTGTCGGGCAGTCCGACATCCATCAGCACGAGATCGGGCGAATTGGCCTTGGCGGCGCTGGCGCCCTTGGCGCCGGTATCGACAGCGGAAGCCTCGAACTCGTCGTGCAGCGACAATTGCTCCACCAACGTATCGCGCAGATCGGTATCGTCATCCACGATGAGGATCTTGCGGGCATTGGCCATAGTTACATCCTTTGAGAGGGCTGCGGCGGGAGCATCAGGCTGACGGCCGGCCCAGTTTGCGGTTGAGGCCACCTCCAGTGGATACGCCTGAAAGTAGGCGGCCGTTACCGATTCACAAGTCAGACCTGTACTTTACTCCATAAAAACGGGCCGTTCAGATGAATGTCCTGTAATGCAGCAAGCAGCGTTAAGGAGCTTGCCGGGACCGGCAAGTCGATGGAAAAGTCAGATATGTCAATTAATTACGGAAAGGCTGGGGGGAACCGACCCCTGTCGGCCGTGACCATTCGTCCCGCCGCCGGTAACCCTTGCCGCGGCTGGATGACCGGGGGCGGACTGACGGTGCCGGTGGCGCTGGGGCGCGGCGGGATCCTCGCCAACAAGCGCGAGGGCGACGGAGGCACCCCGCGCGGCACCTTCCGCCCGCGGCAATTATGGTGGCGCGCCGACCGGCATGCGCGGCCGCGCACCTTGCTTCCGGTTCGACCAATCGGGCCGGAGGATGCCTGGTGCGAGGACCCGGGCGACCATCATTATAACAGGCCGGTGCGGCTGGCGGCGGGCGGCAGTGGCGACCGGCTGATGCGCGCCGATCATCTCTACGATTTCATAGTCGAGATCGACCACAACACCAGGCCGCGGGTCGCAGGCCGCGGCAGCGCCGTATTCCTGCATCTGGCGCGGGAGAATTATCGGCCAACGGCGGGCTGTGTTTCGATGAGCAAGGCGGCGATGCTGCACCTGTTGCGGCGGCTGTCGCCGAAAACAAAAATCGTCATCGGGTGAGGACGTCACATGCTTGGACAGGATCAGATCGAAACCGCTTCGCGGCTGCTGCATGGCCACTGGCGCGCCGGCACCAAAATCGCGGCGCTCGAGGATGCGCTGCGTCCGCACAGCCGCATCGAAGGCTATGCGATACAAGCCGTGCTCGAGCGCTACTCGCGAGAAAAACTGTTCGGCTGGAAGATCGCGGCGACCAGCGAGGCCGGCCAGCGCCACATCAATGTCGCGGGACCGCTTGCAGGGCGCATCCTCGCCGAGACCGTGCTGCCCGACGGCGGCCGGGCTGCGATGGCCGGCAACGAGATGCGGGTTGCCGAGCCGGAATTCGCATTCCGGTTTGCCAGGGACCTGCCGCCGCGCGCAACACCGTTCTCCGTCGCGGAAGTCCTGGATGCGGTGGCGACGCTGCATCCGGCGATCGAAATTCCCGACTCCCGCTTCGCCGACTTCGTCTCGGCCGGCGAGGCCCAGCTGATCGCGGACAATGCCTGCGCGCATCTGTTTGTGCTGGGTGAAGCGACCGCGGCTGACTGGCGCGCGCTCGATCTGGTCGAGGAGCGGCCGCGCATCACGATGCGGGGCCAACTCCATATCGGCCATGGCAAGAACGTGCTCGGCGATCCGCGCATTGCTCTTGCCTGGCTCGCCAATGAATTGCGCGGCCTCGGCATCACCTTGCGCGCCGGCGAGGTGGTCACCACGGGCACCTGCCATCCGCCCTTGCCGATCGCGTCGGGCGACCGGATGGAGGCGGATTTCGGCGTGCTCGGCAAAGTGTCGGTGGGGTTTGAATAGCTTCCGCAGGTCGTCCCGGCGAAGGCCGGGACCCAAAACCACAGGATCAAATTGTTGCGAAGGTCGTCGACCACCGACTGCCGCCGAGAGACGCCGCGGTACGGGTCCCGGCTTTCGCCGGGACAACCCTTAGCGATGCCCGAAGATCGCGGATCCAACACGGATATGCGTGGCGCCGAACTGAATCGCGGTGGCGAAATCGGCGCTCATGCCCATCGAGAGCTTTGCCAGGCCGTTGCGCGCCGCGATCTTCGCAGTCAGCGCAAAATGCGGGCCCGGCGCCTCGTCGACCGGCGGGATGCACATCAGTCCCGCGACGGTCAGGCCATAGCTCTCGCGGCAGCTCTTGATGAACGCATCGGCCTCGCCGGGCGCCACACCGGCCTTCTGCGGCTCCTCGCCGGTGTTGATCTGCACGAACAGCTCAGGATGTCTTTTTTGCGATTCGATCTCTTTGGCTAATGCCTGGCAAATGCTCGGCCGATCGACCGAATGAATGGCATGAAACAGCGCGACCGCCTCTTTCGCCTTGTTCGACTGCAACGGCCCGATCAGATGCAGCGCGATATCGGGGTAAGCAGTCATTAACGCTGGCCACTTCGCCTTGGCTTCCTGCACGCGGTTTTCGCCGAAAACGCGCTGTCCACTTTCGATCACCGGCGTAATCGCGTCGGCGGCGAAAGTTTTCGACACCGCAATCAGCGTGACGGACGAACGGTCGCGACCGGCCTCGCTGCAGGCGCGCGCGATTTCCCTTTCCACCTCGAGCAGCGCGTTTGGTGAATGCGGAGTTACAGCGGATGTGTTGTCAGGCGTCATGGCTGGTTACAAAGGCGTAGTTTTACGGGGGTCGCTCGAATTTTACGGAGTTCGAGAAAGGCTTCTTGAACCATTCCCGTTAGCCTCGCTCCCGGGGTAGGGATCGCGATGTCTCAGGTCAGTTTCAACCGTAAACGAGTGAAACTCAAGCAGCTCTTGGGTATCCGCGCGCGGCTTGCGCTGCTCGCGGTCATCCTTGTGGCGCCCTTGATGCTGGAACGCGCACGCTCGCTGGAAGATGCGCGCGCAAGACAAATCGCGGCTGCCACGGAGGAATTCTCGAGCCTTGCCAGGCACAGCGCCGATACCGAGCGCGAGGTGATCTCGTCGGTCGAGACCGTGCTGCGGTCCGCGGCCTATATCAGGGCGACCTCCGGCGGCATCGCCAAGAGCTGCGACATGCTGCGCGCCAGCCTGCCGCGCAACCTGCCCTGGATCCGCAATATCCTGATCGTCGGCGGCGACGGGCGCGTGCAGTGCTCGACCAGCAACACGTCCATCGGCGTCGACCTGAGCGACCGCGCCTATTTGCAGCAGGCGCGAGCGACGCGCGATTTCGTCTTCAGCGACTTCATTTTCGCGCGGCAGAGCCACGTGCCCGTCGTGATGGCAGCCTATCCGGTCGCGGCGCTCAACAGCGATAGCGATGCCGTGGTGCTCGCCGCCATCAGTCTCGACTGGATGTCGAAGGTAATGAGCAATCTCGGCGACCGGCCCGGGGTCTCGGCCGTGCTGGTGGACGGCAACGGCATCGTGCTTGCCGCGCCCTCCGATCAGAGCCATCTGGTCGGCAAGTCGCTGGACAGTTTGCCGCTGCTGTCGGCGATCGCCGAGCCGGCGCTGACCTCGAGCCAGGCGGAAGGCTCGCTCACCTTCACCGCAGCCGACGGCTCCAAGCGCGACATCAGCTTTGCACGTATCGCCGGCACCAGCGCACGCCTGATCGTCAGCAACGACGAAGATCTGTCGACCGCAGCGATCGATCGCAACATCCGAACCGCCTATCTGCAGCTCTGCCTGGTCAGCCTGTTCGTGCTGCTGGGAGCGCTGATCGCGGCCGAAACGCTCATCATCAAGCCGATCGAGATCCTCGCCGGCACCGCAAAGCGCTTCGGCCAGGGCGACTGGTCGGCGCGCGCCAGCCGCGACCGCCTGCCGTCGGAATTCGTGCCGCTGGCGCGCTCCTTCAACGCCATGGCGGCGAGATTGAGCCAGCGCGAGCGCGAGCTCTTGGCCACCAACGATCGGCTCACGGTGATCGCCTCCATCGACATGCTCTCCGGGCTCGCCAACCGGCGCGGCTTCCAGAGCCGGCTGGAATATGAATGGATGAAGGCGCAGCAATATGGCTCGGAGCTGTCGCTTCTGATGATCGATGTCGATCATTTCAAGCTCTACAACGACACCTATGGCCACCCCGAGGGCGACGCCTGCCTGACCCGGCTCGGCGAGACGCTGTCGGGAATTGCGGCGGAAAACCTGGGGTTTGCCGGCCGCTATGGCGGCGAGGAGTTTTGCCTGTTGTTGCCGAACACCGACGCCAGCCGCGCCCGTGACGTCGGCGAGACGGTGCGCGCGGCCGTGCAGGAGCTCAACCTCCCGCACCGGACCTCGCTGCATCTGTGCGTCACGGTCAGTGTCGGGGTGGCTGCGACCAGGCCGAACGACGGCCAGCGCCCCGGCGACCTCATCGAGGCAGCCGATGCTGCGCTCTACGCCGCCAAGCACCGCGGCCGCAACACCGTGGTCGAACACGGCTTTGTGCGGTCGGGCGACGGCGGCGACGGTATCGCGATGGCGAGCTAGAGGCGGCCGCAAACCCCGTTTTCAGGACTTCAACCGTTGACCGTGCGGCCGCTTTTGTGGCCTAGTCCGCCGTCTTTAAGACGGGTCCGAATCCACGAAAGCCCAAGCGATTCCATGAGTTCCGAACGCTATAACGCCCGCGAAGCCGAGCCGCGCTGGCAGCGCCAGTGGGACGAGCAGGCGATCTTCGCCTCCAAGAACGACGATCCGAGGCCGAAATATTACGTGCTCGAGATGTTCCCCTACCCGTCCGGGCGCATCCATATCGGCCATGTCCGCAATTACACGCTTGGCGACGTGATCGCGCGCTACATGCGCGCCAAGGGCTTCAACGTCATCCATCCGATGGGCTGGGACGCCTTCGGGCTGCCGGCGGAGAACGCCGCGATCGAGCGCAAGGTGGCGCCGAAGCAGTGGACCTATGACAACATCGCGGCGATGAAGAAGCAGCTGCGCTCGATCGGGCTGTCGCTCGACTGGGCGCGCGAGTTCGCGACCTGCGATCCCTCCTACTACAAGCATCAGCAGAAGCTGTTCCTGGACTTCCTCGCCGCGGGCCTCGCCGAGCGCGAGAAGCGCAAGGTGAACTGGGACCCGGTCGACATGACCGTGCTCGCCAATGAGCAGGTGATCGACGGCCGCGGCTGGCGCTCGGGCGCCGTCGTCGAGCAGCGCGAGATGAACCAGTGGGTGTTCAAGATCACCAAATACGCCCAGGAGCTCCTGGACGCGATCGACACGCTCGATCGCTGGCCCGACAAGGTCCGGCTGATGCAGCGCAACTGGATCGGCCGCTCCGAGGGCCTGTTGATCCGCTTCGCGCTGGATGCGGCGACGACCCCCGCCGGCGAAACCGAGCTGAAGATCTTCACCACGCGGCCTGACACGCTGTTCGGCGCGAAATTCATGGCGATCTCGGCCGACCACCCGCTGGCGCAGGCCGCCGCCGCCAAGGACCCGAAGCTCGCGGAGTTCATGGCCGAGATCAAGCGCATCGGCACGGCGCAGGAGATCATCGATACCGCCGAGAAGCAGGGCTACGACACCGGCGTCCGCGCGATCCATCCGTTCGATCCCGGCTGGACATTGCCGGTCTATGTCGCAAACTTCGTGCTGATGGAATACGGCACCGGCGCGATCTTCGGCTGCCCGGCGCATGACCAGCGCGACCTCGACTTCGTCAACAAATACGGCCTCGGCAACACGCCGGTGGTGTGCCCGGAGGGCCAGGACCCGCAGAGCTTCGTGATCACGGACACCGCCTATGACGGTGATGGCCGCATGATCAATTCGCGCTTCCTCGACGGCATGACCATCGATGCAGCCAAGGAGGAGGTCGCCAAACGGCTGGAAGGCGAGCTGCGCGGCAACGCGCCGGTCGGCGAGCGCCAGGTCAATTTCCGCCTGCGCGACTGGGGCATCTCGCGGCAGCGTTATTGGGGCTGCCCGATCCCGGTGATCCACTGCGAAAAGTGCGACGTGGTGCCGGTGCCTGAAAAGGACCTGCCGGTCCAGCTACCGGAGGACGTGACCTTCGACAGGCCGGGCAATGCGCTCGACCATCACCCGACCTGGAAGCACGTCACCTGCCCGCAATGCGGCGGCAAGGCGTTGCGCGAAACCGACACCATGGACACGTTCGTCGATTCGTCCTGGTATTTTGCGCGCTTCACCGATCCGTGGAACGAGAAGGCGCCGACCACGCGGCCCGTCGCCGACCGGCTGATGCCGGTTGACCAATATATCGGCGGCGTCGAGCACGCGATCCTGCACCTCCTCTACAGCCGATTCTTCACCCGTGCGATGAAGGCGACGGGCCACATCGACATGGACGAGCCGTTCGCCGGCATGTTCACGCAAGGCATGGTGGTGCACGAGACCTACCAGAAGGCGGACGGCACCTATGTGACTCCCGCCGAGGTGAAGATCGAGACCGGCAGCAATGGCCGCCGCGGCGTCATGATCGCTACCGGCGAAGAGGTCACGATCGGCTCCATCGAGAAGATGTCGAAGTCGAAGAAGAACACCGTCGACCCCGACGACATCATTGCGAGCTACGGCGCCGACGTCGCACGCTGGTTCATGCTGTCGGACTCCCCGCCCGATCGGGACGTGATCTGGAGCGACGAGCGGGTGCAGGGCGCGGCGCGCTTCGTGCAGCGGCTGTGGCGGCTGGTCAACGAGGCCGCCGAGCTCGCCGGGAAAACCCCGGCGCGGCCGGCAAGCTTTGGCGCCGACGCCCTCGCCTTGCGCAAGGCGGCACATGGCGCGCTCGACAAAGTGTCCGCCGGTATCGAGCGACTGCACTTCAATGTCTGCCTCGCCCATATCCGCGAGTTCACCAATGCGCTGGCCGAAACTCTGGCCAAGGTGTCGGAAAACGGCGGTCGGCCGCCGGCCGACCTCCGCTATGCGATTGGCGAAGCGGCCACGATCCTGGTCCAGCTGATCGCCCCGATGATGCCGCATCTGGCCGAAGAATGCTGGCACGTGCTGGGCCACAGCGGGCTGATTTCGGAAGCCGACTGGCCGCAAATCGAACGCGATCTGCTGGTTGAAGACAGCGTGACCCTGGTGGTCCAGGTGAACGGCAAGAAACGGGGCGACGTGACCGTGGCCAAGGCGGCCCAGAATGCCGAAATTGAGGCTGCCGTTTTGGCGCTCGATGCGGTAAAAGCCGCGCTGGGGGACAAACCCGTCCGTAAAGTGATCATCGTTCCCATGAGGATCGTGAATGTGGTTGGCTAAGACCCGCATCGTCCTGCGGCTGGTTGCCGTGCTCGCTCTGGCGGCAACGACGGCCGGCTGCTTCCAGCCGATGTATGCCGAGCACACCGACGGCACGCCCGACCTGCGCGAAAAACTCCTCGGCGTCGAAGTTCCGCCGGTCGACAAGCCCAATGGCTCACGCGAGGCGCGGATCGGCGTCGAAATCCGCAATGCGCTGGCGTTCAAGCTCTACGGCAACGCGACTGGCATGCCGCCGACGCATCGCCTGGTGCTGCGGTTCAACACCACCAAATCCTCGCTGTTGGTCGACCAGAACACCGGGCTGCCGACCAGCGAGAATGTCGGGATCGATGCGCAGTACAATCTGGTCGAGATCGCCTCCAACAAATCGGTCATGACGGGCACGAGCTTCGTCCGGGTGTCCTATGACCTGCCGGGCTCGTATCAGCGCTTTGCCCGCACCCGCGCCTTGCGCGATGCCGAGGACCGGGCGGCCCAGGAGATCGCGGACAAGATCCAGACCCGGCTCGCCTCCTTTTTCGTGGCCGGGACCTGACGCGACACGCGTTCAAGCCACCGCCCATGCGCCGTAACCGGCGACAGTCAGCTATGCTTCGGTGCTAGATGGTCGCGCTGCGCGGAAGAGACATCGACGCCTACCTTGCCCGGCCCGACGCGGGCCGGCCGATCATCCTGCTCTACGGACCGGATGCAGGCCTAGTGCGCGAGCGCGCCGATGCACTGATCGCCTCTGCCGTCGATGATCCCAACGACCCCTTCTCCCTCGTCAGGCTCGATGGCGATGAGCTCGCCGCCGAGCCGTCGCGACTGGTCGACGAGGCGCTGACGGTTCCCTTGTTCGGCGGCCGCCGCGCCATCCGTGTCCGCGCCGGCTCGCGCAGTTTTGCCAGCGGCGTCGACACGCTTGCCGATACGCCGCTGAAAGATTGCCGGATCGTGATCGAGGCCGGCGATCTGCGCGCCGAATCGCCGCTGCGAAAGGCCTGCGAGCGCGCCAAGACGGCCGTGGCGATCGCCTGCTATCCCGACACTGAACGCGATCTGGCAAAACTGATCGACGACGAGCTGCGCCTTGGCAGCTTGAAGATCGCGCCCGACGCGCGAGCGACGCTGACGACCTTGCTCGGCGGCGACCGCCAGGCCTCGCGCAACGAGCTGCGCAAGCTGACGCTGTTCGCTCATGGCGAGGGCGAGGTGACGCTGGACCATGTCATGGCTGTCGTCGCCGATGCGTCCGAGCTCAAGCTTGATCCGATTGTCGACGGCGCGTTTGCGGGCAAGCCCGAGCTGGTGGAGAGCGAGTTCGCCAAGGCCATTGTGGCCGGCACCTATCCCGGCGTGATCATGGCGGCTGCACAGCGCCAGGCCGCCTGGCTGCACAAATCCGCGCTCGCACTGGCCGAGGGCACGCCGATGTCGAGCCTGCTCGAAGGCGGCTATCCGCGGCTGCATTTTTCCCGCAAGGGCGCCGTCGAGATTGCGCTTCGCAATTTCACTCCCCAGCGGCTGGTGGCGATCATCGACCAGCTGGCGACGGCCGCGCTCGACATGCGCAAGCAAGCCTCGCTCGCCGCGGTCATCGCCCAGCGCGCGCTGATGTCGGTTGCGGTGAATGCGCGCCGGCGGGGATGACGATTCCTACGAACCCCGCGCCAGCCGTTTCATCACTTCGTCGAGCTGTTCCAGGTTGCGGTAGCTGATCTGCACCGTGCCGCCGGGATCGCGATGATTGACGGTGACCGCAAGGCCGAGCGCGTCGCTGACGCGCTTCTCGAGCGCCACCGTATCGGGGTCCTTGACCTTGGTCCCGGCGCGCGCCTTCTGCGGCTTGCGCTCGGGCACCCCCTCCTCGTGCGCCAGGGCCTCGACCTGGCGCACATTGAGGCCTTCCTCGACAATGCGCTTGGCGGCGCCGAGCGGGTCCGGCACGTTGATCAGCGCGCGGGCATGGCCGGCCGACAATTGACCGGTTGCGATGAACGCCTGCACCTCCGCCGGCAGCTTGGTCAGCCGCATCATGTTGGCGACATGGCTGCGGCTCTTGCCGACGATCTTGGCAATGTCGTCCTGGCTGCGTTTGAACTCGTTGGCGAGGGCGTGATAGCCCTGCGCCTCTTCCATCGGGTTGAGGTCCTCGCGCTGCACGTTCTCGATGATCGCGATCTCCAGCGCGTCGCTGTCGCTGACATCGACGGGAACGATCGGCACCTCGTGGAGGCCCGCCGCCTGCGCCGCGCGCCAGCGCCGCTCGCCGGCGATGATCTCGAAGCGGTCATGCGTGCCGCGCACCGGCCGCGCCACGATCGGCTGGATCACGCCATGCTGCCTGATGGACTCGGTCAGCTCGGCCAGCTCGGCGTCGGAGAATGTACGGCGCGGGTTGCGCGGATTGGGCTTCAAGAATTCGATCGGCACCTTGCGCTGGCCGCGCGGGCGCTCGACATGGGCGGCCTCGCCGCCGACGTCGCCGATCAGACTAGCAAGACCCCGGCCCAGTCGCGAACGCGCTTCGTCGGCCATCGCCAGCTCCCTTGGGTTCAACTTGAGCGCTCCTGTCATCTTGCTTCTCCGGCCGAGGGCGTTACTAACCGTCGCCCCGGACTTCTGTAGGGTGGGCAAAGGCGCGCTTTCGCGCCGTGCCCACCATCAGACGATTTCACATGCGTCGATGGGCACGCTTCGCTTTGCCCACCCTCCGATCACGGAGTCGTCGGCTTAGCCTGCCCGCAGTTCGCGCTCGCGCTGGATCACCTCGGTGGCAAGCTTGAGATAGGCTTCGCTGCCGACGCATTTGAGATCGTAGACCAGAACCGGCTTGCCGTAGGACGGCGCCTCGGAGATGCGGACGTTGCGCGGGATCATGGTCTTGTAGACCTTGGTCCCCATGAACTGGCGGACGTCGGCGACGACCTGGTTCGACAGATTGTTGCGGGAGTCGAACATGGTCAGCACGATGCCATGGATCGACAGGTTCGGATTGAGCGTCGAGCGCACCTGCTCGACCGTCGACAGCAGCTGCGACAGACCTTCGAGCGCGAAGAACTCGCACTGCAGCGGCACCAGGATCGCGTCCGACGCCGCCATCGCATTCACCGTGAGCAGGTTGAGCGAGGGCGGGCAGTCGATCAGCACATAGGTGTAGTCATTGTCCGGCGAGACATTGTTGTTGAGCGCTCCGATCGCATCGCGCAGGCGGAACGCGCGGCCGGGCGTGGTGCCAAGCTCGAGCTCGAGGCCGGAGAGGTCCATGGTCGAGGGCGCGATATGCAGGCGCGGCACCGCCGTTACCACCACCGACTCGCGCAAGCTCGCTTCGCCGACCAGGACGTCATAGGTCGAGCAGCTGCGGTTGCGGCGGTCGATGCCGAGGCCGGTCGAGGCGTTGCCCTGCGGATCGAGATCGACGATCAGGACACGCTCACCAATCGCTGCGAGCGCCGTTCCAAGATTGATCGCGGTGGTTGTCTTACCGACCCCGCCCTTCTGGTTGGCCAGCGCCAGGATACGCGGATGGCCCGCTGGAACCGAAGCGCTATCTCCTTGATAAACTTGATCAATTACCGTCATCGGCGATCGCCATCTGCTGCCGCGGACATTTTTCGCCGCTCGATCCGGTCGAGTTGGACGATCCAGCCTTGTCCGCCCGTTCGGCTGGGAGTGAGTTTCGGTTCGATATTCCAATATCTGGTGGCTTCGGTCAATTCTGCCTCAACATCTTGACCCTTTAAAAACAGCGCTTTCGCACCTTTTTGCACCAGCGGCTCGGCAAAGCCGATGAGTTGATTTAGCGGAGCCAATGCGCGTGCGGTGACACAATCGACTGCACCAACGAATCTATCCACAGTATGTCCGATATCGGCGAGATGCACCACGCCCGGCGCGCCGGTGACCCGCAATGCTTCACGCAAAAAGGCGGCCTTCTTGGCGTTGCGCTCGACCAGATGAACGCGGGCGCCCTCCGCTTCAGCCAGCGCGCAAGCCAGCACGATACCGGGAAAACCGCCGCCGCTGCCGAGGTCGATCCAAATCCTGGCCTGAGGCGCGAGCGACAGAAGCTGCATGGAGTCGGCGACGTGCCGGGTCCAGAGCTGCGGCAGCGTCGATGGCGCGACAAGATTGGTCTTGGCTTGCCACTCCCTGAGGAGTTCGAGATAGCGGTCGAGCCGCGCCTCCGTTTCACGTGAAACGGGGATCAAGGCCAGCGCCGCAGCTTTGTCGGCCGCGATGGCTTTGGCATCGGCTCCGACAGAAGCAGCTTCCCCCGTCCGGCCTTTTGCTGGCCCCTGTTTCACGTGAAACACCTATGCGCCTGCGCGCGCCGCTTTCTGCCGCGCCTCGCGACGCAGATAGGCTGCCAGGATACCCAGGGCAGCCGGGGTCATTCCATCGATACGGCCCGCCTGTCCGACCGTCCATGGGCGCGCGGCCGCAAGCTTCGCCCTCACCTCGTTGGAGAGACCCGGGACCTGGTCGTAGTCGATGTCGGCCAGCACCATTCCTTCGTCTCGTCGGAAGGCCTCGACATCCGCGGTCTGGCGCTTGAGGTAAACATCGTACTTGGCATCGATCTCGAGGTGGACGGCGATGCCGGGTTCAATGGCCGACAACTCCGGCCAGATGCGCTGGACCTCGGTCCAACCGATCTCCGGATAGGCCAGCAGTTCAAAGGCCGACCTGCGGTGTCCATCCCTGTTCAAGGTGATGCCGTGCTTGGCGGCTTCGTTTGGCGTGAGCGTGAGAGACTTCGCCAACGACTTCGCGCTTTCGAGCGCGGCCATCTTGGCAGAATGGCGGGCCCGGCGCGCCTCCCCGACGCAGCCCAGCGCGATGCCCTTGTCGGTCAGGCGCTGATCGGCATTGTCGGCCCGCAGGGTCAGCCGATACTCGGCGCGGGAGGTGAACATCCGATAGGGCTCAGTGATGCCTCGGGTCACGAGGTCGTCGATCATCACGCCCAGATAGCCATCGGCCCGATCAAAGACCACCGGAGTCGATCCGCCCGCCGTCAGCGCTGCATTGAGGCCGGCGACGATGCCTTGCGCCGCCGCCTCTTCATAGCCTGTGGTACCGTTGATCTGGCCGGCCAGAAACAGCCCTGGCAGCCGCTTGGCCTGCAGGGTCGGATCGAGTTCGCGGGGATCGATGTGGTCGTATTCGATGGCATAACCTGGCCGGATCATCCGCACCCGCTCCAGCCCGGGGATGGTCGGGAGGATCGCCAGTTGGACGTCCTCCGGCAGCGAGGTGGAGATGCCATTGGGATAGACCGTGGTGTCGTCCAGCCCCTCGGGCTCCAGGAAAATCTGGTGTCCGTCACGATCGCCGAAGCGGACGATCTTGTCCTCGACCGAGGGACAGTAACGCGGGCCGCTGCTCTTGATCTGGCCCGAATACATCGGCGAGCGATGCACATTGGCCCGGATCACGTCGTGGGTCGCCGGCGTGGTGCGGGTGATCCCACACTGGATCTGCGGCGTGGTGATGCGATCCGTCAGCACCGAGAATGGCTCCGGAGGATCATCGCCGGGCTGCATTTCAACCCCTGCCCAGTCGATGGTGGTGCCATCGAGCCGCGGCGGCGTTCCGGTCTTCAAGCGCCCAAGCCTGAAGCCCGCCCGCTCAAAGGACTTTGACAAGCCCAGCGCTGGAGCTTCGCCGACCCGGCCAGCCGGCCAGTTGCTCTCGCCGAGATGGATCAATCCACGCAGGAACGTGCCGGTGGTGATCACCACCGCGCCGCAAATGAGTTCACGGCCATCTGCCATCCGGATGCCGGTGATCCGGCCGTCTGAGACCAGGAGTTCGTCAGCCTCGCCCTCAATGACCACGAGACCAGCGGTCTCCCGAATGGCTGCCTGCATGGCCAATGCATAGAGTTTGCGATCGGCCTGAGCACGAGGCCCCCGAACCGCCGGACCCTTGCGGCGGTTGAGGACCCGAAACTGGATGCCACCGGCATCCGCGACCCGGCCCATCAGGCCATCCAGGGCATCCACCTCTCGAACCAGATGGCCCTTGCCAAGCCCACCAATCGCGGGATTACAGGACATCGCACCGATGGTGACAAAGCGGTGCGTGACGAGCGCCGTCGTAGCGCCCATGCGGGCAGCAGCGGCCGCGGCTTCACAGCCGGCGTGGCCACCCCCGATCACAATGACATCAAACGATTCTGCGCGCGTGCTCATGGCGCCGACTTCTATAGCGAGATGACAAAAGCCGAAAGACGTTTCACGTGAAACGTCGCAGAGAAGCTTCGGGGTGTTTCACGTGAAACATTAGAGCCAGCCGTTGCCCTGTTTCACGTGAAACGGCTCATTAACCCCGATCCGAAACCACTCATTAATAATCTATTTGCCGATGCAAAACTCGCGAAAGATCACGTCGAGAATATCCTCGACATCGACCCGTCCCAGCAGCCGACCTAACGCATAGGCGGCACGCCGCAACTCCTCCGCTGCCAGCTCCTCACCTTGGCCAATCACGATCATGCTTCGCGCCAGGGCCTGGGCGGTCTCCTGCAACAGGGTCCGCTGCCGCTCCCGGGTTATGAGGCCGCTCTCCTGGCCGCCCAAATATTCCTCCGCAAAAGCGACCAGGGCGGACACCAGCTCGGCAACGCCGTCACCGCGCGCTGCCGAGATGCGAAAGCGTGGATCGCTGCCAGCTGTGGCTTCAATCAAACTTGGCACTGAACCATCCAGGTCGGCCTTGTTCCGCACCAGCCAGGTCGGGGCAGAGCCCTCAAGCGGGGGCAAAACGCCATCCGTGTCGGTCAGCCAGAGGACGAGGTCGGCAGCCGCAGCGCGCACCCTCGCCCGTCGCACGCCCTCCTGCTCGACGGGATCGTCGGTCTCACGAATGCCGGCGGTGTCGATCACCGTCACCGGATAGCCATCGAGATCGAGCTGAATCTCGATCACATCCCGTGTCGTGCCCGCATGCGGCGAGACGATTGCGACCTCACGCCGCGCCAGCTGGTTCATCAGGGTCGACTTGCCGACATTGGGCGGACCGGCGATTGCGACGACAAGACCATCGCGCATCCGCTCGCCTCGGCCCTCGACGGCCAGCACCTCCTCGATCTCGCGGAGCAATCTGCCGACCTTTGCGAGCGCCGGCTCGATAAGCTCCGTCGGGACATCGCCTTCATCGGCAAAGTCGATGCCGGCCTCGAACAACGCCTGCGCCTCGATGATACGCGCGCGCCAATCGCGTGCCTTGTCGCCGAGCAATCCCTTCAACTGCCGCAGTGCCTGGTGGCGTTGCCGGTCGGTGTCGGCATGGATGAGGTCGTCCAGACCTTCGGCTTCCGTCAGGTCGAGCTTGCCATTCTCGAATGCACGGCGGGTGAATTCGCCTGGTTCAGCCGGGCGCAGGTGATCGATGGCCACGAGGCCCGCAAAGACTGCCTTGAGCACCGCGCGTCCGCCGTGGACATGAAATTCCGCGACGTCTTCGCCGGTCGCGCTCGCCGGCCCCGGAAACCACAGCACCACCGCATCGTCGATCGGGTTGGCTTTGGCGTCGCGCAGCAAAGCGCGCGTCGCTGTTCTCGGTGTGGGAATTTTACCCGCAAGAGCTTGCAGCGCGGGGCCGGCCTGTGATCCGGACACTCTGACGATGGCGATCGCACTTGGCAGGCGGCCGGAGGAGAGCGCAAAGATGGTCTGGTCGCTGGGGTGCATCGCGCCAGTGTTTGTGCTGCGATCCCGCTAAAAGGCAACTTGATTTGCACGGACCGAAACGCCCGACGCGTCGCTCGGCCGCGGTGCCGCCATATTGCATCGCAACATATTTGCAGCCCGCTCTGGCCAAACAAAAGGGCGCCCGCTTGTGCAGACGCCCTTTCGAATACTCTGTCGGCCGATGTCAGGTGTTCATCGACTCGAAGAACTCTGAGTTGTTCTTGGTGTTGCGCAGCTTGTCGAGCAGGAAGTCGATCGCGTCCATGGTGCCCATCGGATTGAGAATCCGGCGCAGTACATACATCTTCTTCAACACCTGAGGATCGGTGATCAGCTCCTCCTTGCGGGTGCCGGAGCGAGAGATGTCGATCGCCGGGAAGGTGCGCTTGTCCGAGACCTTGCGGTCGAGGATCAGCTCCGAGTTACCGGTGCCCTTGAACTCTTCGAAGATGACCTCATCCATGCGGCTGCCGGTGTCGACCAGGGCGGTTGCGATGATGGTCAGCGAGCCGCCCTCCTCGATGTTGCGCGCCGCACCGAAGAAGCGCTTCGGACGCTGCAGGGCGTTGGCATCGACACCGCCGGTCAGGACCTTGCCGGATGACGGCACCACGGTGTTGTAGGCGCGGCCGAGGCGGGTGATCGAATCGAGCAGGATGACGACGTCACGGCCGTGCTCGACCAGGCGCTTCGCCTTCTCGATCACCATCTCGGCGACCTGGACGTGACGGGCAGCCGGCTCGTCGAAGGTCGAGGAGACCACCTCGCCCTTCACGGAGCGCTGCATGTCGGTGACCTCCTCGGGACGCTCGTCGATCAGGAGCACGATCAAATAGCAGTCAGGATGATTGTGGGTGATCGAATGGGCGATATTCTGCATCAGCACGGTCTTGCCGGTGCGCGGAGGCGCCACGATCAGGGCGCGCTGGCCCTTGCCGATCGGCGCCACGATGTCGATGACCCTGGCCGAGAGGTCCTTGCGGGTGGGATCGTCGATTTCCATCCGGAACCGCTGATTCGGGAACAGCGGGGTCAAATTATCGAAATTGACCTTGTGCTTGGATTTCTCGGGGTCCTCGAAATTGAGGGTGTTGACCTTCAAAAGCGCAAAATACCGCTCGCCCTCCTTGGGGCTACGGATATGGCCTTCGATGGTGTCGCCGGTGCGAAGACCGAAGCGGCGGATCTGCGAGGGCGAGACGTAGATGTCGTCCGGCCCGGGCAGGTAGTTGGCGTCAGGCGAACGGAGGAACCCGAAGCCGTCGGAGAGGACCTCGACGACACCCTCGCCGATGATGTCGGTTTCCGCGATCGCGAGCTGCTTGAGAATGGCGAACATCAGCTCCTGCTTGCGCATGGTGCTGGCATTTTCCACCCCGTTCTCTTCAGCGAACGAGACGAGCTCGGCCGGCGTTTTCGATTTGAGGTCTTGAAGTTTGATTTCCCGCATTGGGGTAGTCCTGTGGAGCATTTATGTATGGATGAGGATGCGAGGGGGCTTCGAGAAAAGCGGACGCCAAGGAGAAAGAAGGTCCGCAGGTCTGAGCAAGGAAAGCGCCGGTTAGGCTTCAAACCTGATGCGGCGGCCGGCCTAAAACCGGGACGCAATCGCATCCGCCTGCGTTGGGTGGGATAAGCTCAATATAGAAAATCGGCTGACGTTGCGCAAGCAGCCTCGATGATTGAATGATCGGCTTTGCTTGCCCATCAAAACGGCTTCACCACCACGAGGACGACGATCAGGATCATGAGGATTGTCGGCACTTCATTGATAAATCGATAGAATCTCTGACTTCTGGTGTTGCGGTCGGCCTCGAAATCCTTGCGCCAGCGCGAAAACAGGCCGTGGACCCCCGACATGACCAGAACCAGCAGAAACTTGGCGTGAAACCACGGCGACAAATACCAGTGGCCGGCCCAGGCCAGATACAGCCCGGCAAGCCAGGTGACGATCATGGCGGGATTGATGATTGCCTGCATCAGTCGCCGTTCCATCACGTTGAAGGTCTCGGACTGTTTCGAGCCCGTTTCTGCCTCGCAGTGATAGACGAACAGCCGCGGCAGATAGAGCATGCCCGCCATCCAGGAGATGACGGCGATGACATGCAGCGCCTTGATCCACTCGTACATTGCGGGACTTGCCTCACCACCACGGTCCGCGACGGTGCATGAGCCCGTGCCGCGTACCCCCTCGTCTGGGAGCGAGACATATCCGCGAACGCGTCTCCACCAAACCAAATAATTTTAGAATCTTAAGGTTTGAGTCTGTAGTGACGGTGGATTGGACTCATGAAATGCAGTCCTGGAATTGCGCGAGGTTTGTTCACATCCTTCAACATTCTTTGGCCGGGCCCGGTCCAGCCGGAGAACACTCCGCGCATCAGGGGCTTGCCAAGGCGTGTCGGCAGCTTATGCAGAGACAAGTCCACATAACCCCATTATCATTGGGGTCCTCGGGCGAACTTGTTCTTTGGCATGGTGGTGTGAAAAACAATATTTGTTGTCCGCCGCTTTCGAAAGCCGAGCACTTGACTCCGGATTAGCCCACACGTGTCCACAGGACTTAAGGGATCGACGTGCCCACCTCAGGCAATTACTTCCATCTCCATCTGGTGTCGGACTCGACGGGCGAGACCCTGATCACCGTGGCGCGCGCGGTCGCTGCGCAATACGCCCATGTGACGCCGGTGGAGCATGTCTATCCGTTGGTGCGCAGTCAGAAACAGCTCGACCGGGTGCTCGACGAGATCGAGGAATCGCCCGGCATCGTGCTCTTCACCTTGCTGGAGAGAGATCTGGTCGGCCGGCTCGAATCCAAATGCAAGGAGATCAACGTTCCGAGCCTGTCGATCATCGGGCCGGTGATGCAGCTGTTCGAGGCCTATCTCGGAACGGCAACCGCCGGCCGGGTTGGCGCGCAGCACGTGCTCAATGCCGAATATTTCAAGCGCATCGACGCCTTGAATTACACCATGCTGCATGACGATGGTCAGCACGTCGAGGGCCTGGAAGAGGCCGACGTGGTGCTGGTCGGGGTTTCGCGCACATCGAAGACACCGACGTCGATCTATCTCGCCAATCGCGGCGTCCGCACGGCCAATGTGCCGCTGGTTCCGGGGATTCCGATCCCGCGCCAGCTCGAGATCTTGGTCAAGCCGTTGGTGGTGAGCCTGCATGCGACGCCGGAGCGCCTGATCCAGGTGCGGCAGAACCGGCTGCTCAGCATGGGTGCGGGTCCGTCCAATGAAGACTATATCGATCGCCAGGTCGTGACAGATGAAGTCGCCTATGCGCGGCGGCTGAGCGCCAAATTCAATTGGCCGCAGCTTGACGTCACCCGTCGTTCGATCGAGGAGACGGCGGCCGCCGTGCTCAAGCTCTATTCCGACCGGCAACGGCAGCGGCTGGCGGAGTGAGGCCGTCATGACGATGTGGCGCGGCAACTCTCCTCTGATCCTGGCCTCGCAGAGCCGGGCGCGACAGACATTGCTGGGCGAGGCCGGCATCACGTTTGAGGCAATCCCTGCCGATATCGATGAGCGTGCCGTGCAGCAACGCGCGGCGTTGGTCGCGCCGGATGAGGTCGCGGCTCTTCTGGCGCGGGAGAAGGCGCTTGCGATCTCGCTGTCCAAAGCTGGGCGATTTGTGGTCGGTGCCGATCAGACGCTGGCGGTCGGTGACAGCCTATTCACCAAGCCCGCCGGGCGGAGCGAAGCCGCCCGGCAATTGCGTGCGTTGGCCGGCCGCGTCCACGAGCTGCACTCCGCGGTCGCAGTCGCGACCGACGGCAGGATCGTGTACGAGCATGTCAGTGTTGCCCGGATGAGCATGCGGCCGCTCGGCGAGGCCGAGATCGGGACCTATCTCGACGAGGCCGGCGAGAGGGTGACGACCAGCGTGGGTGCCTATCAGCTCGAGGGTCTCGGCGTGCATCTGTTCGAGCGGATCGAGGGCGACCACTTTACGATCCTCGGCCTGCCGTTGTTGCCCCTGCTTGCATTCCTGCGCAGCCAGGGGCTGCTTGCGGTATGAGAGCCAATCGGTGAGAGAGCGTCTGATGCGGATCGTTCGATGCGAATTATCGGCCTGACCGGCTCGATCGGGATGGGGAAATCCACCACCGCGAAATTGTTCGCGGAGGCCGGTGTTCCCGTATACGACGCGGACGCGACCGTGCACAAAATCTATGAGGGTGAAGCTGCACCTGCGATCGAGGCGGCGTTCCCCGGCACGACCGTCAACGGCAAGGTTGATCGTCAGAAGCTCTCGGCCAAGGTCGTCCATGATTCGGCCGCCATCAAGCGGCTGGAAGCCATCGTGCATCCGATGCTGCGCGGCTATCACCAGAGATTCCTGGAGCAAGCAGAAGCCTCCGGTGCGGCAGTCGCGGTGATGGACGTGCCGCTGCTATTCGAAACCGGCGGCGACAAGCGCGTCGATGCCGTGGTGGTGGTGACGACGTCGCCGGAGCTGCAGCGGGAGCGGATTCTGGCCCGCGGGACGATGACGCGCGAGGCGCTGGAGTCCATCCTGGCGCGGCAGATGCCGGACAGCGACAAGCGCCAGCGGGCCGATTTCGTGGTGGATACCTCGCACGGGCTCGAGCCTGTACGCGCCCAGATCCGCGACATTCTGGAGCAGGTTGCTAAGATGCCGCAGCGGCGCGCGTGATTCGCCGCGCTCGACTGGTCTGATTAATCCATGCGCGAAATCGTCCTCGATACCGAAACCACCGGCCTCGACGCCCTGCGCGGCGATCGCCTGGTCGAGATCGGCTGTGTCGAGATCTTCAACCGCATGCCGACCGGCCAGACCTTCCATCGGCACATCAATCCACAGCGCGCGGTCAATCCGGAAGCCGTGGCCGTGCACGGCCTGACCGACGAGTTCCTGGCCGACAAGCCGCTCTTTGCCGAGATCGTCGAGGATTTTCTGGCCTTCATCGGCGATGCGCCGCTGGTGATTCACAACGCCTCCTTCGATATCGGCTTCATCAATGCCGAGCTCGACCGGCTCAAAATGTCGGCAATCCCGCGCGACCGGCTGGTCGATACGCTGTTGCTGGCCCGACGCAAGCATCCGGGCGTGTCGAACCGGCTGGACGACCTATGCTCGCGCTATTCGATCGACAACTCCCACCGCACCAAGCATGGCGCGTTGCTCGATGCGGAGCTTCTGGCGGAGGTCTATGTCGACCTCATCGGGGCGCGGCAATCGTCGCTGATCCTGGCGTCCGACACGCGCGAAATTCGGATCACCGGAGCGACCGACACGCCGCGCCGGCAACGGGCGATACCGCTGCTGCCGCGCCTGACGGACGCCGAACGGGAGGCACACCGCGCCTTTGTCGCCACATTGGGCGACAAGCCGATCTGGAATGATTTTCTGCCGCCGCCGGCGGCCGAAGCGGCGGCCGGGAACTAGCCAAAATCCGAAATATCTGGCCCGGATTTTAGCTGGGCTTGCCCTGCGCGCCGGCTGCGGCCTGGCGCTCCATGTTCTGCCGGTACAGGCCGACGAAATCGACCGGATCGAGCATCAGCGGCGGGAAGCCGCCGTCGCGCACCGCGGTTGCGATGATCTCGCGGGCGAACGGGAACAACAGCCGCGGGCATTCGATCATGATCAGGGGATGCAGGTTTTCCTGCGGCACGTTCACGATCCTGAACACACCGGCATAGACCAGCTCGAACGAGAACATCACCTTACCGGCATTCTCGGCCTTGCCTTCGATGGTCAGCGCCACCTCATATTCGCTCTCGGCGAGGGGGTTGGCGCCGACATTGATCTGGATGTTGATCTGCGGCGGGTTTCCCTGCGGCTGCAGCGAGGCCGGTGCGTTCGGATTCTCGAAGGACAGGTCCTTGGTATATTGCGCCAGAACGTTCAGCTGGGGCGGAGCACCCGCCGCGGGAGGGTTGCCGTTGCCGTTGGTCATGAAATCTTCTCCTGGCGCAAAACAAAAAGAGCCGTTTTCCGGGCGAGTGGCTAACATAGCCCTGCCACCTTCCACAAGGACGCCGCCGAAAAGCATGGCTCTTTGTTAACTCTAGGTCCGGCCGGCCCCACGCGGCGAGCCGAAAGCTCGCTTGACCGGTCCTAAACGATTGAAGAGGCGCGATTTCCGAACAAAGGATCGGATTTCCCCTTGGCCGCAAAACGCGCTACAATTGGCCCAACCTGCACGCCATTGGCCGGGCAAGATTTCGTGCCTACATCCTCTAGGACCTGACGCGGTGATGTGGTGTCAAGCCGTTCCCCCCGGCTCGAGGGGAACGCATTCAGCGCCGGTCGCTTGACCGGCCCAAGAGCTAGGGCAACGCGGCAACGGCCAGAGAAACGCGGCTAGAGAGCAGCGGGCAGCGGTTAGAGAGAAGCGGAAAGCGACGTGGATATTTATACGATCATCTTCCTGGCGTTGGCCGTCTTTATTTTCCTGCGGCTGCGCAATGTGCTCGGGCAGCGAACCGGCAGTGAACGGCCGCCGTTCGATCGCGCGGCGCGCAACGTCGTGCCGGGTACCCCCGACAGCGGGATGGTTCCGATGCCGGGCAAGGTCATCGACCAGCCCCCGCCTGTGCCGTCCGCCGAGGCTGCGCCGGTCACCGACCGCTGGAAGGGCCTGGCCGAGCCGGGTACGCCGCTGGCACTGGGCCTGGACGCCATCGTGGCGCAGGACTCGTCCTTTGACCCCAAGCATTTCCTGTCAGGCGCCCGGAGCGCCTATGAGATGATCGTGCTCGCCTTTGCCAATGGCGATCGCCGTGCGCTGCGCGACCTGTTGTCCTCCGACGTCTATGAGAGCTTCGAGGCGGTCATCAAGGATCGCGAGAAGCACGACCAGAAGACCGAGACGCGCTTTGTCTCGATCGACAAGGCGGAGCTGGTCGGCGCCGAGTTGCGCGACCGTCTCGCCCAACTCACGGTTCGTTTCGTGTCGCAGATGATCTCCGTGACCCGCGACAAGGCCGGCACGATCGTCGACGGCAATCCGGACAAGGTCGCCGATATCACCGACATCTGGACCTTTGCCCGGGATATCACCTCACGCGATCCGAATTGGAAGCTGGTTGGCACGGGAAGCGCTCACTGACGTCAGGCGTCTGAAGCGATACGCCGCGGCCGGCCTTGTCGCTGCGCTCGTGCTGTCGCTGGTGCCGCTGGCCGCATGGGCGGCGCACCGCTGGCGAGCCCGTCACGCACCGGCGCCGGTGGCTCGCCAATTGCCCTACCCGCGCCTCGACCTTCCGCTGCAGATCGCCGGCGGCCAATATATCCCGGTGAGCTTTGCCGACATTCCCGGATGGACCGAGGACGATCATCTCGCCGCCTACAAGGCGTTCCGGACTTCCTGCCGGCCGATCACGGTCCAGCCGCCGCAGCCCGTCGACGACAAGGCGCTCGGAAGCTCGTTGCGCGATCCCT
>Ga0209062_1001746_pt1 | contig 34180 bp, 27 predicted proteins | sample Coa_R2_2_FD_187158 | JGI IMG/M metagenome (GOLD analysis project Ga0209062, IMG submission 187158) | Surface soil microbial communities from Centralia Pennsylvania, which are recovering from an underground coalmine fire - Coalmine... | ecosystem: Environmental > Terrestrial > Soil > Unclassified...
GCTTCTGGCCGTCCGCCGTGGTGCTTTCCGACTGATAGCGCAGCCCGTTGCGCTCCTCGAGAATGCGAATCTCAAGCTGCGTGGGCGGCTCGCCCGCGCTGAATTTCGATTTTTCGCGATCCAGACGCCAGGTCCCAACCAGCGGCGATTTGGGCGGCGCGAGATCCTTCATCATGACGTTTCTGAACTCCACGACGCTGCCCTGATTGTGCTGCTGCAAGGCGAGATAGCCGCTGGTGTAGGTGTTTTTTTCGTCGACGTAATCGACGGTCATCTTGTCGTTGACGAAAATCTGAATATGATTGCCGTCCACGATGACGTGCTGCGTCCACCAGGTATCGTCGGGGATCAACTGCTGGTACACGGGAACGAAGTTGTAAAGGCTGCCGGTGCGGACCGGGTCCGTGTGGGTGTTGTCGATCTGCGCTTCGTAGCCATTCGGAAATCCGGGACCGAAGGCGGTGCGGAAATACATGCCGGAGTTGCCGCCGTGATTAATGCGCACCTCGGCCTTAAATTCGCAGTTGACGCATTTCGCGCCCATGTAGAAAAGATGGCTGGCCGGCCCGTCGCCGCGGATGGCCCCGTCTTTGACGGTCCAGGATTCGGGATGCTCGTTGGCTTTCCAGCCTTCAAGCGTCGATCCGTCGAAGATGCGGATCCACGGGTCTTTTTTCTTCGGCTTTTCCGTTTTGCTGGCCGCCAAAGACAGCGAAGCCAGGACGACCAGGAGCAAGGTACGCATTCAATGGCAGTTTAACATTGCAACGCAAGCGGCGAAGGGCTTATCCGCCCACCAGCACGACTCCGCAGAGCACCAGCAGCGCTCCCGCGGCGCGGCGGGCGCCGATTCGCTCGCGCAGCAGAAATTTCGCAGAAACCGTCTCGAAGACGAAGCTCGCCGCCGATGCCGGCACGGCGAAGCTTAGCGGCTCGGCCTGGACCAGCGCCATGAACGTGAAAAAAGAAACCGCCATGCAGGCGATGGCCAGGGCGAGATAGCGCCGCTCCGCAATTAATTTGAGCAGCCGCAGGAGACCGCGCGCATCCACGGAGTGATGGCCGGCGCGCTTCATCTCGCGGCTTTGCAGCAGGTCGCTGGCGACCGTCGCCGCCACCATGATTCCCACCAGCAGCCATTTCATTCCAGTTCGATCTCCGTCCGATGCTCGCCGGAGCCGACCAGCGCCGCTCCGCCGGCGATCAGCAGCGTTCCGAGCCATCGCTCGCCGGAAACATTTTCGTGCAGGAACGTTTTCCCCAGAATGGCGGCGAGAACGTAGCCGGCCGCGGTCACCGGCAGGATGAAGCTCAGGTCAGCGAGGCTGAACAGAGCCATTCGCGCCAGCAGCGCGAGGACCAGGGCAACCACGCCGCCGGCGACAAACGGATCGAGCATGGCTCGCAGATAGGGCAGGGGACTGGCCGACATGATTTGCGGCAAATGTTTCATTCCCCAGGCGAGCGAAAGATTACCGGCGGCCTTGAGCGTGATGAAGAGCGTAAGGACACTGTAGGTGCGTGCTTTGGGTGGATGCGATTTCATGGGACGTTCTTACGATAGCAGGCGCGTAAGTTGCCAGGCGCCGCGCCGGATCGGCTGCTACAGGCGCGGCTTTTTATCGGCCAGATAGCGATCCCGCGTTTGGCGGATCGCAGCGCACGCCGCTTCCCTGCCGCGCCATCCATGCACCCGGACGCTCTTCCCTTCGAGCTGTTTATAGATCGAGAAAAAATTTTCAATTTCCAGAATCACGTGCCCGGGGACATCGTCGCGGCCGCGGATCTGATCGTAGCGCGGATTGCGCAAGGGCACGGCGAAAATTTTGCGATCCGTGCCCTTATCGTCTTCCATCTCGAGAATGCCCACCGGCCGTACCTCGATCATGCAGCCGGGGAATGCGGGCTCATCGGCGAGCGCGAGAATATCCATCGGATCGCCGTCTTCGGCGACGGTGCCGGGAATGAACCCATAATCGGCGGGATAATGCACGGACGAGTACAGCGTCCGGTCCAGGCGAAAGATTCCCAACTTGACGTCGTATTCGTATTTGTTGGCGGAGTTTTTCGGAATTTCGACGATCATGCGCACGGTATCCGGACAATGCGCGCCGGGATCGAGATCGGAGAGTTTGTGCGGCATCCTGGTTCTCGGTAGACTTCAAGGAATTGGAGGTTTTCATGCGTCTTGCCGCTACCGCCGTAGCCGTCACGTTTTCCGCTTTCGCCCAGATTCCGGCCTCGACGTTGAGCGGGCTGGAGTGGCGCGCCATCGGACCGGCGGCGACCGGCGGGCGCATCGCCGATCTCGCCGTGGTGAAGGCTCCGGGACAGGCCGACACGATTTACGTCGCCACCACCACCGGCGGAGTCTTCAAGAGCGTGAACGCGGGAATCTCTTTCACGCCGATTTTCGATCACGCCAGCGCGATGATGTCGACCGGCGCCATCGCCGTCGCGCCCTCGAACCCGTCCATTGTGTGGGTCGGAACCGGCGAGGCCGATAACCGGCAAAGCTCCTCGTGGGGCGATGGTGTTTATAAGTCGATGGACGCGGGCGCGACGTGGCGGAAAATGGGTTTGGCCGATACGCGCCATATCGGCAAAATCGTCGTCGATCCGCGCGACTCCAATATCGTCTACGTCGCGGCGGCGGGGCATCTGTGGGGATCCAACGCGGAGCGCGGAGTTTTTAAGACCGCCGACGGCGGCAAGACCTGGCAAAAAGTTCTCTTCATCAACGACAACACCGGCGCGATCGATCTGGTGATGGATCCGAAAAATTCGAGCGTCCTTTACGCCGCCATGTACCAGCATCAGCGCAAAGGCTGGGGCTACAACGGCGGCGGGCCGGGCAGCGGAATCTACCGGACGATGGACGGCGGCGCGAGCTGGACCGAGCTGACCAACGGCCTGCCGCGCGGCGATAAAGGCCGCATCGGCCTGGCGACGTTCGCCGGCGATAATCGTCTGGTCTATGCAATCGTCGAAGCCGATCCAACGCCCGCGCCGGGCGGACGCGGCGGAGCACGTCCAACTCCATCGCCCGATACGATCACCGCGCGCGGCGGCGTGTTTCGCAGCCGCGACGGCGGCGAAACCTGGGAGCACATGAGCGGCCTCGATCCGCGGCCGATGTATTACAGCCGGATCTATATCGATCCGCTGGACCGCAATCGCGTCTACGTGATGGGATCGAATCGCGGCGTGTTTATCTCCGACGACGGCGCGCGCACTTTTCGTGAAGTGTTCAGCGAGGTGCACGGGGAGGATCACGTTTTGTGGATCGATCCGGAAAGCTCCAATCATCTCGTGGTGGGCGGCGATGGCGGCGTGTCCATTTCCTTCGATCGCGGAGCCACGTGGCTGTTTCGAATCAATCTTCCGATCGGCCAGTTTTACAACATCTCCGTGAACCAGCGCGATCCGTTCACGGTGTGCGGCGGCTTGCAGGATAACGGAAGCTGGTGCACTCCTTCGGCCACGAATATGAGCTACGGAATTTCCTTCAAGGACGCTTATAACGTGGGCGGCGGCGACGGGATGTACGCGCAGTTCATCGACGATCATATGCTGCTGGTAAGTTCGCAGAACGGCGTCACCGGACGGCTCGACCTGGATACGATGGAGCGGCAGCAGATCGGGCCGGTGCAGCCTCAGGAAAAATTGCGGCCCGGGCAGCCCGGCTACCGCTGGTATTGGACCGCGCCGCTGATCGTTTCCGCGCACGATCCGCGCACGATTTATACCGGCGCCGACGTGTTGTTCCGCTCCGAGGATCGCGGCGTGACGTGGAAGCCCGTCAGCCCGGATCTGACGGCGCATATCGATCGCGAAAAACTGGAGATGATGGGCGGTCCGGTGCCGCTGCGCGCGCTTTCGCGGCACGACGGGCAGACGAATTTCAGCGCGCTGACCGCGATCGCCGAATCGCCGCTGGACAAAAATGTTTTGTATACCGGCGCCGACGACGGGACCATTCAGATGACGCGCGACGGCGGCGCGCACTGGACCAATTTGACCGCGAACGTTCACGGCCTTCCGCCGATGCTGAACATTAGCGGAATCGTGGCGTCGAAATACGCCGCCGGCCGCGTGTATCTGACCGTGGACGGCCATTTCAACGACGATTATCATCCTTACATTTTCGTGAGCGAGGATTTCGGCGCAAGCTGGCGCGCGATCACCGACGGGCTGCCGGAAGCGTCGGTGCACCGCATCCGCGAGCATTTTTCCAATCCGGATCTGCTGGTGGCCGGCACCGAAATGGGCGTGTACGCGAGCTTCGATCGCGGCGCGCACTGGACCTCGCTCAACACGAATCTGCCGCCCGTTCCGGTTTACGATCTGCTGTTTCAGGAATCGTCGAATGCGCTGGTTCTCGGCACCCACGGCCGCGGGATCTGGGTGCTTGACGACGATCAGCCTTTAACCCAGCTTGCGGCGGCGGTAGCGGCGAAAAAATATGTATTTCCCGTTGCGCCGGTTTATCATCGGCTTCTGTATAGCGGGCAATTCTGGTTCGGGCACGGCGAATTTTTCGCGCCCAATCCGCCCGCCGGAGCGGTGTTCACGTACCTGCTGCCGGCCGCGATACCGGGAGGAGTCACGATCACCATTTCCGATGCCGCCGGGAAAACGATCCGCTCCTTGCGAGGTCCGTCGGAGGCGGGATTAAATCGCGCCTGCTGGGATCTGCGCCAATCCCCGCCGCTTTCGGACGGCAATTCGACATCGGCGGCGACTTGCATCACAACCGGCGGCGGCCGCGGGGATGCTGGAGTTGTGCGGCCGGCTTCGGATCCGGTGATTCCGCCTTCGGGGCAGATCCCGAACGCATTCGGCGGAGGCCGTGGAGCGCGCGGCGCCGGGCCGGTGGTGCTGCCGGGCCGCTACACTGTTTCGATCGAATCGCTCAAGCAGGATTTTACGGTAGAACCGGATCCGCGCTTTTCGATCTCGGACGCGGATCGCAAGAGGCGCCAGGCGGCCATCATGAGCGCGTACTCGCTCCAGCAGCAGCTTGGTCCGGCGCGTGAAATGGCGCGGAGCCTGGCCGAGCAGATGGCGGCGCTGCGGCAGTACTTCGCGGCGCAGGGGGAGAGCGCGAAAGCCTCCGCCGCTGATCAGGCTGTTCCGGCGATTTCTCAGGCGCAGGGCGAAATCGATCGCGCCATCGCATCGGCGGCGCAGGTCGAAAATGCGATGGAATCCTACGACGGCTTGCCGACGCCCTCGCAGATGCGGCAGATCGATTGGGCCTGGGAGGACGCAACCGCCGCGGTCAACGCGCTGAACCGGCTGATTCGCGAATCGCTTCCTGCGGCGTATTCATCGCTGGGCGGCGCGGTTCGGATGCCGGAGCTAAAGCCCGTGCCGGTCCCGGCGCGGCCGCGCTGAGGCGTGGTGTTCGATGTAGTCCTTGAGCGCGGCGGCGTTATTGTGTTCGGTGTCGCGCGAGCTATACAGCAGCGTCACCGTTCCGCGGCGCATGGCATCGCGGATCGGCGCCCACGCCTCGGGGGCGCGATCGAGCTCGGCAAAATATTTGCGCCGGAACTCGTTCCATTTGGCCGGATCGTGATGGAACCATTTCCGCAGATCCGTGCTGGGTCCGGCGTCCTTGAGCCAGCCGTCGATGCGCAGCGACTCTTTTTTGACCCCGCGAGGCCAGAGCCGCTCCACCAGAAAGCGGGCCCCATCGGCGGGCGACTCGCTGTCATAGACTCGTTTCAATTTAATCATCGCTGCCCTCGGGAGACGCCGGAGAATTGATGATTACATTTCCCGGCGATTTTCCAGAGATTTTGAAATTGTGACCTCGTCGGAGAATTCCAGATCGCTGCCGACCGGGATGCCCATCGCGATGCGTGTCACTTTCAATCCCAGCGGTTTTAGCAAGCGCGACAAGTACACCGCCGTCGCCTCGCCTTCCACCGTCGGATTCGTCGCCAGAATGATCTCCCGAACCTCGCCCTGGGAAACGCGATCGAGCAGACCTTTGATCTTTAACTGCTCCGGGCCGACGCCGCGCAACGGGCTGATGGCGCCGTTCAGAACGTGATACACGCCCGAGTAGCTGCGCGTCGTCTCGATCGGCAGAATGTTGTGCGGCTCCTCCACCACGCAAATCGCGGACCGGTCGCGGTGCGGATCGCGGCAATAGGGGCACAGCTCCGCGTCGCTGATATTGTTGCATTCGGCGCAGATGCCGAGATTGTCTTTTACATCCAGCAGCGCGGCGGAAAGCTTGGCGGCGTTCTCGCGCGGCGACCGCAAAACGTGAAACGCCAGCCGCTGCGCCGATTTCTGGCCGATGCCGGGAAGGCGCTTGAATTCATCGATGAGGCGCTGCAACGGCTCGGCGAAATCAGGCATGGGCTAGATCAGCCCCGGCGGCAGGCCCATTCCGCCCAGCATGCCGCCGACTTTCTTCTGCGTCTCGTCGTCGACCTTTTTCGTCGCTTCGTTGCAAGCGGCCATGAACAGGTCTTGCAGCATCTCCACGTCGCCGGCGACCTCGGGATCGATCTTCACGCCCGTAACGTTTTTGTGGCCGTCCATGGTCACCGTGACCATGCCGCCACCGGCCGAGGCTTCGACGCGAATCTGCGCGATCTCCTCCTGCATCTTCTGCTGCATTTTCTGCGCCTGCTGCATCATTTGCTGCATGTTTCCGGGCATTTTCATATCTTTATTCTTTCTAGAGTTCGTTCTCCCTCAGGTTGCGGACCGCACGCACCTGGCTGCCGGGGAACTCTTCCTGAAATCTTCGCACTTCGGGGTTGGACAGCGCGCGTTCCCGTAGCGCATCCTCCCCGGAAGACGCCGCGGAAACAGCGGAAGCGGCGGCCTCGCCTGCCTTGATCGTAATCCGCACCGGTCTTGCGAGAACGCGCCGCGCGGCGGATTCGAAGTCCGGCTGCTTCAAATAGAGCATATACATTTTGGGCGTGGTCACGATCAACTCATTGCCGGATTCGACGATTTGGGAATGCTCCACCGCGTCGGCGATGTGCATTTGCTTGGCTTCGATGAGAACGGCGTGCAGCCGCGATCGCAAATCTCCCGAAGCGGCCGGCGCCGGTTTCGGCGGGGCGGGCTTGGGCGCCGCGGCTTTGGGAGGCGTGCTCTTCACCGGCGCCCCGCCGGAGGATTGCAGCGAGCTGAGCGCTTCCTCGATCGGCTGCAATCGCCCGGCGTGCACCATGCGCAGCAAGCCGATTTCAAGATGCAGCCGCGGCTGGAGCGAGCTTTGCAAATCTTTAAACAAATCGAGCGCCAGTTGCAGGTAGCGCGTCAGATCCTCCTCGCTGAACTTCGCCGCCGTTTCCAAAAGCTGCTGCTGTTCGTTAACGGCCGCGGCCACCAGGCGCGTGGGCCCGCCGGCGATTTTCACCACCAGCAGATTGCGAAAATAGCGCGCCAGTTCGCGCGAAAAATGCTGCAAACCGCGCCCGTTTGCCTCCAATTCCGCGACGATTTCCATCATTTTTCGCGAATCGGAGGCGGCCAGCGCCGCCGTCACCTGCTCCAGCGACTCGAGCGAAAAAACGCCCAGCAGCTCGCGGATTTCCCTGGCGTCGAGCGTCGTTCCGCAGCAGGCGATAGCCTGATCCATGGCCGAAAGCGAATCGCGAACGCTGCCTTCGCCGGCGCGGGCCAGCACGCTCAGCGCATCGGGGCCGGCGGCGATGCCTTCCTGCCTGGCGATCCATTCGATTCGCGCCATCAGTTCGTCGAAATCCACGGAGCGAAAACTGAACTGCTGGCATCGCGACGCGATGGTGGAAGGAATTTTGTGCGCTTCTGTGGTGCAGAGAATGAACGCCACCCATTCCGGCGGCTCCTCCAGGGTTTTGAGCAGCGCGTTGAATGCTTCGGTCGTGATCTGGTGCGCTTCGTCGATGATGAAAATTTTGTAGCGGTCGCGCGCCGGGCGGAAACGGACCGCCTCGCGCAGCTCGCGCATTTCGTTGATGCCGCGATTGGACGCCGCGTCGATTTCGATCACGTCCATGCTGGAGCCGGCGGCGATCTCCAGGCAACTGGCGCATTTCCCGCAGGGATTCGCGGTCGGGCCCTGCTCGCAGTTCAGACACCGCGCCATGATGCGCGCCACTGTCGTTTTTCCGGTCCCGCGCTGGCCGGAAAAGATGTAGCCGTGCGCGATGCGGCGCTGCGTGATCGCGTTTTCGAGCGTGGTCTTGACGTGCTCCTGGCCGATCAGCTCCGCAAAGGTTTGCGGCCGGTATTTTCGCGCGATGACCTGATACATTGGGGCGGGGAAAACGCCAATCATGCCAGACCCCGGGTGATCCGCGGCACACGGGTTAAACCGCTACCGTTGCTTCCTTCCGGACCTGGCGGGGTTCGCAGCCGCCCGTTGCACGAAGCCCGGAGCCTGACAACCATTTATGTTAGCAAACGTCCCGATCCGGATAATCGCGGCGGCGCGCGCGATGTAACAGTTCGCGGCTCGCGAGCATCTCTGGTTCAATCAGGTTTTCAAGTGGAAGTTTCACCCCGCCAAGCCTTGCTCTGCGCCGCGGCGCTTTTGATTGCGATTGCGCCGGCGCGCGCGACCGAAGCCGACGCGCTGGCGATTTCCGCGCGAATTCAATCGCTCCACGTTCCTTTCGGCACCATGCTCGATCCGATTTTCGCCGGACCGGCAAGCGAGCAGATCATCGGCTATACGCGCTGCGGCGATTCGGCCATCTGGACCGGCCATTATCTCGCGGCCGAGGCGTTTCGTTATCAGGTGACGCAATCGGCGGACGCGCTGAAGAACGTAAAGCAGGCGATCGCGGGAATTCAATCGCTGCTCGATGTGACCGGCACGAATCTTCTGGCGCGCTGCCTGGTTCCCCTGAACTCGCCTTACGCCGCGGGCATTGAACGCGAGGAATCGGCGAACGGAATTTACATCAACAGCTCGGCAGGTTACGCGTGGGTGGGCAACACGTCTCGCGATCAGTATATGGGTGTGATTTTCGGGCTCGGCGTGGCTTACGACATGGTGAACGACGCCGGCGTCAAAAGCTCCATCAGCCAGATCGCGCAGCGCCTGATCGGATTCCTAACCGGACACAACTGGTCCGTGGTGATGCCGGATGGAAGCGCCAGCACGACGTTTCTGATTCGTCCGGATCAGATGCTGGCGCTGCTGCAAGTCGGCAGGCACGTGAATCCGGGCGCGTTCTCCACCACCTACGACATCAACCGCGTGCTGCTTTCGGCCGCGATGCTGGCTCCGGTGACCATCGACACGGCCGACGACGGCTCGTACTTCAAATTCAATCTCGATTACATTTCCTTGTACCATCTGATCCGGCTGGAATCGAGCGCGGCGAAATCGATTTACCGCACCGCCTACGGCGTGCTGCGAAGCGCCACCGGCGGCGATCAAAACGCGATGTTTAATCTTGTAGATCGCGCTTTGAACGGACCCGACGCCGGGCGCGATGCGCAAACCGCCGCGCTGATCAATGAATGGCTCCAGCGTTCGCGGCGCGACGTGACGGTAAACGCGCAAACACTCGTGCCCGTCTGTAACGCTCTGGCGTGCGCTCCGATTCCGGTCGCGCTTCGGCCTCCGGATGAATATCTGTGGGAAGAAAGCCCCTATCAGCTTTCCGGCGGCGGCAGCGGGATCATCGAAACGGCGGGCGTCGATTACATTCTGCCGTACTGGATGGCGCGCTATTACGGCGTGCTGGGCCCGATCAGCGTGCAATCGGCGGCCGCGCCGAACGCGGCGATCGCGCCGGATTCGATCGCGTCCATTTACGGAGCGAATCTCACCGATTCGTCTGGCGGCGCAACCCTGACGGTCACCGATTCCGCCGGAGTCGCGCGCGTGGCTTCCCTGCTGTACGTCTCCCCATTGCAGATCAACTTCGTGGTTCCGGCGGGGACGGCGCCCGGCGCGGCGAAATTCACGATCAGCGGCGGCGCGGAAGCCACGGCGATCGTTCAGGCCGTCTCGCCCACGCTGTTCAGCATGAGCGGCGATGGCAGAGGTGTCGCGGCCGCCGATGCGATTGCCGTGCCGTCGTCGAATCTCCAGGCGCGGATCGCATTGCCGGTGTTTGAGTGCGCATCCTCGGTTTGCAGCTCGATTCCGATCCCGATCCGCGCGAATGAATCGGTTTATCTGGTTCTTTACGGGACCGGGATCCGCGGCCGAAGCTCGCTGGCCAAAGTCGCCGCGAATATCGGCGGCATCAACGTTCCGGTGATTTACGCCGGGCCGCAGGGGAGCTACGACGGTTTCGATCAGGTGAATCTCGCCTTGCCGCTCGCGCTGAGCGGCAGCGGCGAGGTGAATGTCGTGCTGACGGTGGATGGGCAGATATCGAACGTGGTCACGGTCAACATTCAGTAGCGCTTTCGCTATTGCCCGCGCACCAGGCCCAGCGCGCGTATTCTTTTATGCAGATTGGTGCGCTCCATGCCCAGCACTCGAGCGGCGCTCGAGACGTTCCATTTGCTCTCTTCAAGCGCGCGCAGAATGTGCTCCCGCTCGGCCGATTCCTTGGCCTCGCGCAAATTTCCCTTCGGCGCGGCCGACCGCGCGATGCGGATCTCTACCGGCACCGCGCCGGCTTCGAGTATGTCGCCGCGCGTCAGAATGGCCATCCGCTCCACGGTATTTCGCAGCTCGCGGATATTTCCGGGCCAGGAATAATCCTCCAGCACATCGAACACGCCAGGTCCGAACTGTTTCAGCTTAAAGTTATTGCGCGCGCAAAATTCGCACAGAAAATATTCCGCCAGCGGGCGAACATCCTCGCGCCGTTCGCGAAGCGACGGCATCCGCACCGGCACCACGCACAGCCGGTAGTAGAGATCCTCCCGGAATTTCTGCTGCTGGACCATCTCTCCCAGGTCGCGATTGGTCGCCGCGATGACGCGAACCGCCACGCGAATCGGCTGCTCGCCGCCGACGCGGTGAAATTCGCCTTCCTGCAAAACGCGCAGCAGCTTGGCCTGCGAGGACGCGTGCAGGTCGCCTACTTCGTCCAGAAAAAGCGTGCCGCCGTCGGCCAGCTCGAATTTTCCGCGCCGCGCCGCCGTCGCGCCGGTGAAGGCGCCCTTCTCGTGGCCGAACAGCTCGCTCTCGATCAATTCGGTGGGGATCGCCGCGCAGTTCACCTTCACAAACGGACCGCCGGCAAAAGGGCTCTCGGCGTGAATGTGCGCGGCCAGCAGTTCTTTTCCGGTTCCCGATTCGCCCTCGATCAGCACCCTCGCGTCGCTGCGCGCGGCCATGGTCGCCTGATCGAGCACTCGCTCGAACGCCGCGCTCCGCCCGATCATCCGCGCGTTGCCGATCATCTCCCGCAGGCGCCGGTTCTCTTCGCGCAGCTTGGAATCATCAAGGGCGTGCTTCAGCGCCAGCAGAACCTTATCGCGCCCCAGCGGCTTTTCCAGGAAATCGAATGCGCCCGCGCGCGTCGCCTCCACCGCGTCGGCGATGGTCCCATGGCCGGAGATCATCAGCATAGGCGCGTCGTAATCGTTGGCGCGCATCCAGCGCACCAGATCGATGCCGCTGCCATCCGGCAGGCGCACGTCGATCAGATAGGCGTCGGCGCGCTGCGATTGCGCCCGGGCCTCTGCCGCGCTCAGGCAGATAGTCACCGCGTAGCCTTCGCGCTCCAGAATCAATCGCAGGCTGCGCCCGATATTTTCTTCGTCGTCAACGATGAGAATTCGCCGCTGCGCCATTCCGCACCCCGCTGAGGATCACGCGAAAACCCGCGCCCCCCAATTCACTCTCGACCATCTCGATATCGCCGCCGCACAGCAGCGCGCTGCGCCGCGCGATCGACAATCCTAAACCCATGCCGCCCTTTTTAAACGAAATCGTCGGCTCAAACAGGCTCGCTCGCGCTTGCGGGCTCAAACCCGGACCCGAATCGTGCACTTCGATGCTCAACCTTTCTTCCCGAGCCGAAGTTGCCGCCAGCACCACTCCGCCGGGCCGCGCCGCTTCCGCCGCGTTTTCGAGCAGATTGGTCAGAACGCCCTTGATCAGATCCGGATCGGCCAGCGCGACCGGCCGGTCCGGCGCGAGCCGCAACAGGTAGGTCACCTCCGGATGCGCCGCCTTCAGGAACGAAACGCGCTCCTCGACCAGCGCGTTCACGTCGATTTCGCCCGGCATCACCGGCGGCTCGGCGGCGAACTGCGAGAATGCGCGCACCCTTCTTTCGAGCGTCTGCACCTCGTCTGCGACGATCTGCGCCGCCTGCTCCAGAAATGCGCCGTCGGCCGGGCCGCCGCGGCTCACGATCTCCTCCATGGTCAGCCGGATCGGCGTTAAGGAATTTTTCACCTCGTGCGCCATCTTGCGCGCCAGCGCCTGCCAGCTTGCCAGACGCGTCACGTGGATCAGCCGCTCGCGCGCCTGTTGAAGCTGCGCCGCCATGTGATTGAAGGCGTCCACCGCCGCGCCGATCTCATCCGATCCGCCGGGCTCGAGGCGCACCGCCAGATCGCCGGAGGCCACCTGCTTCAATCCTTGCGTCAACTGCTGCACCGGCCGGCTGATGCGATGCGCCAAAAAAATGAGCGCCGAAAGCGCCGCCAGCCAAAGCGTGGAGGCGACCAGCAGCAGCGTGGCGCTGAAGCCGCGCCGCAAATTGCGGGCCTCGCTGCGATTCAATGCCTGATGCGCTTGCGCGATCCGGTCCGTAAGATCGTCCATGGCGACGCCCATCGGCCGCGAGTACACCCAAACCTCGCCGCCGCGCCGCACCAGATAATCGAGCCGCGAGCCGCGCTCGCCCGCCAGTTCGAACTGCGAGGCCGCGCCGCGATCCCAAAAAGACTGCGCCTCGGACGGCTTCAGTTTCCGCGGCTCGATCCGGCCCTGCTCGGCTTCACGTTTTAAAATATCGCAGGATTCCTTATAAAGCTCGCGCCCGGTGCGCTCAAGCGACGCCGAAACGGAATCGAGCTCGGCGAACGGCGCCAGACCCAGGCTGCGCTCGATCAGGCTCAGCGTGGTCCACAGCGTCAAGCCCAGCGGCAGCAGCGTCGCGATCACGAAAACGAAAATCAGCCGATTGCGAAGCCTGTTCATGCGGCGCGCAGTACAAGCCGTGCACAACTCTGGCGGCTTATACTAATACCAATTTACGACCCCCGCCGCGGGCTGCGCTTCAGGTCCTCCAGCGTGAACGGTCCCGCCTCATAGGGCCCCCAGTGGGATTGCGCGGCGCGCGCCGGCCTGCTGAAGACTTCGATCAGGCTGGTGAGGCTCAAGCCAGAATCGCCGATGCTGCCGCCGAACAGCGGGCCTTCCTTGCCATCTTCGGCGCGAATCTCGAAACGCGCCCACAGCGGCGTCTCCGGCGCCAGCCGGGGCAGATCCATCGCCATTTGATCGACGCACCACTTTTCGGCTTCCTGCGCGCTGAGGTGCTCGCGCTCGCGCCGCGGCGACTGCATCTTGACGACTTTAAAATCTTCCTCCCACAGCGCGTAGCTGACCACGAATTGATCGGTGATTTGCCGCAGCACGTGATTGCGGGAGCCGGAATAAACCGTCATCTGAAAATCGAACGGCACCGGTGCGGCGTTGTGCAGCATTTCAAGCGGCTTGCCTCCGCTGAGGAAATGCACGTGCGAAAGCGAAAACTCCAGACGATCGTTGCGCCAGTTGACGATCAGTTCCTCGGCCATCATCGCCAGGGCGAATCCGGAGAGAAACGCGACCACCACCCACCAGAATTTGATCGCGCTCACAAGGCGTCCTTAAAAATTCATTCCAGCATAAAAAATCGGATCCACCCGCCCGGAGCCCAGCGGAAAGGCGACCGCGAGCTGGAAACACTCCTTCTTAAATCCAATGCCCACCGACTGCCGGGCCTCTTTCTGCCGCGGCGTATCCCAAATCGCGCCGGTGTCGTAAAAGGTCTGCAAGATTCCGTACTGATATCCGGCCGATCCGTAGAGGAGGCGCGTTCCTCCCACCGGATCCAGATCGAAACGGCTCCAACCGCGCAGCATCTCCGAATCGCCCAGCACGAATCGTTCGTAAAGCGGCGCCGCGCCGCTCAGGCGCCCCGCCGCAAAATCGGCGCGCACCGTGTGGCGCCCGCGCCGGAAGCGATAAAACGCCCGCGCCAGGTGCCGGGTGAACGCGCGATCGGAATCGAGCAGCCCCGTTCCGGCGCGCACGATATAGGACGCGTTCACTTCCTGCTCCCGCCGGTCGTGCGCCGATCCCCAACGCTGGTGGTAGCGCAGAGTATTTACCACCGCGTTGGAGGACTCGGTCTTCGCCGCCGCAGCCCCGCCCACCGTTGTCGATGAAAAGGGTACCCCTAAGCGGTCGAAACTGACGCCGAAGCTCCAATCGAGCGGCGGCAAAATCACCACCGTCGCCTCCGGCGTAAAAACCTGCCGCGTTCTGTAGATCTCGCTGAGCGGCGCTTCGCTGAGCGTCGCTGTGTTCCATTGCGTGTGAAAACTGTCGAACTCGAAACGCAGTTGCACGCGATCCGTTCCCACGCTTTTGCGCTCGAACCTGGCGCGGATGCCGGCATAACGCTCCACCAGCGTGTCGTTATCGCTCACCAGCCCGAAGGTCACGGCGTTCTCGTGAAAGTTCATGGTCGCCGCGCCGTCGCCGTTCCAGCCTTCTTTGGAATCGTAGACGAATTTGGCGACGTTCAGGTCGAACTTCTGCTGCTGCTGCCTGGCTTCCAGATTGACGATGACGTGATCGGGCGTGGTGCCCCGCGTCACGCTGATCTTGATGTCGGCCAGGTGCATCTCCGATTTGATCCGGTCGGCCAGATCCTCGATCGCCGAAAGATCGTATTTTCCGCCGACGATCCGGTCCACTTCGACGCGAAGGGCATTGCTGATCTTCAGGTCCGTGCCCAGCAATCGCACGCTCTCCACGGTATAACGCGAATTGACATTAAGTCTTGGCGAGGCCTTCTCCTCCCCGTCCGGCAATTTGCACGCTGAAAGCGGCGCCGCCAGGATCAGCGCCAGCAACCACAACGTTTTCATACGTGCTTTCCTTAGACGCACGAACAGGTCCGAAGGGTTGCCCTTTTCTTTCCAGCTACTTACGTTATTTGGAAGTGTGCGGGGGATTCACACTGGGAAGCTGCAGTTAGAGCAGCCGGAAATTGACTTCGATTGTCGCGATCACCGGCACCGGCTTGCCGTCTTTCATTCCCGGTCTGAAACGCCATTTGCTCACCGCTTCAATGGCCTTTTGATCCAGGCCCAAGCCAAGCGATCGCGTCACCCGCATCTGCTGCGGGAGTCCATGCTCGTCCACCACCAACTGAAGAATCACGGTGCCTTGCCATTTTGCCTTGCGGGCTTCTTCCGAGTATTCCGGCTCGACCTTGGAAAGAACCGCGGGCGGAGAGACGCCGCCACCGATTCGATAAGCGCCGCCGCCGAATCCGCCGCCGGAGCCTGGCCCGACTCCCGCGCCGTTGCCCGATCCCACGCCGCCGCCGCTTCCCACGCCGATCCCGCCGCCAAGCCCGGTCCCGTTGGAGGGAATTCCCAGGTGGCTCATCGGATCGCCCAGATTGGGCATATTCACGTCCGGAGGCTGCACTTCGGAAACGATTGTCGGCACCATCGGAAGCTTCGGATTTTCCACCGGATCGACGCGCGGAGGCGTGAACTGCCGGGGCGCGATCTTTGGCAGCTTGCCCTTGCTCGCATCCAGCGGAGCGCGCGTGCCCCCGCCGCCGCCGCCGTGCATCGTATCCTTCTTTTCAGGAAGATACGGTTTAAGATCAGGGGCGATTAGCGTTACCGTCTCCTGCACGGCTTTTTGCACCGGCTTCAGGGTGCCGAGGAAGAAAATCAGCCCGACCACCGCCACATGAATCAGCAGGGACGATAACCCGGCCGTCTTTTCATTTCCGCCGTAAAATCCCCACACGCTTGGGACTTCGATCGGCTTCGATGTAAGTTCAAGCGGCGGAAGCTCCGGAGGATGGATCATTTCCTTGATGCGGCTAACCAGATCCTTATACCAGGGCGTGTCGATGGATGCCGGAGCAAGCAAATGCTCCAGATGGCTGTCAGGATTGTCTATGGGTAATCCGCTCATCTCGTGCGGCACTGCTTTCCCTCAAAGTAAGACGCTTCCCAGCCGTGAGACGAGATCCGCTCACAGCCGGTTTCAGTTTTTGGAATCCGCGGCCGTAGCCGAGGTCCGAGATGATTCTAACACATAGGGCGGAAGGCGGCTATCCCGTCTTACCGGATTTGGAAGAAAAGAAACCTGGCCGCCTCCGACCACAGCAGATCCAGCACGTCCGTCATTTCGTGCCCGGAGGGAACAATCTTCAGCTCCACATTCGGATGCGCGGCCGCAAACTGCTCGGACACCTCGACAGGAACCACATCGTCGCGCGAGCCGTGCAGGATCAGCGCCGGCTGCTCGAAATCGGGCTCGTTTTCATATTGAAGAGCATCTTCCACGAATTGAAAACCAAGCGGCCGATCCGCCTTGTCGCCGTAATGATAGAACAGGCGCGCGCCGGTCTTTCTCCACTCGTCGAATTCGGCGGCGGAGAAACGATTCCGCCAGCGCGTGGGGAACTGAAGCGCCGGAGCCAGCAGCACCATTCGCTGGACGTTCTTGTGCCGCACGGCATAGAGGGCGGCGAGATAGCCGCCCAGGCTCGATCCCAGCAGCGTCACCGCTTCACCGCGAACCGCCTGATCAATCACCTGAAGCTGGCCGGTGATGGTTAGCGACCGGAAATCCCCGCAATCGAGCCGGAGAACGTCGCAGCGGATTCCGTGTTCGGCAAATCGCCGTTGGAAATATTGCGCCTTGGTGGATGCCGGACTGGACGCGAACCCGTGCAGGTAAACCACGCGCATCAGACGTTGGATCTCACCGGCCGCGCCAATGGTTCACTTCGCGTCAAATTTAATATCGCTCGACGCGCTGAATTTGTGGAAATCGCTGTAGGTGAAGTTATTCTGCACCACGATTTTGCCGTTTCGAATCTCATAATGTTCGGTTGAGACCGGCAGCAGCGCGCCGTACTTGCTCATGGCGTAGGTGACGGCGGCTTCCTCGCGCACCGAATTGGGGGCGTCGCCTTCGCCAACCGCGATCGTGATTTGCAGCGGCAGAAAATCTTCCGCGCGGACGCGAATTTCCCCTTGCATCCGCAGCCGGTGCGCCCGCTCGCCTTTTTTCTCGTCGAACAGCGTCAGCGCTTCCGGGCCGTCGATCTGCTGGTAGGAAAAAACCAGCGCCCGGTCGTAGCCGATCATGCGGGCGCCGCGCGGGGTAAATTCGTAACGCTCGATGTCGCGGCGGGTGAACAGCAGCAGCAACTGGCCGAAATCGGTAACGGCGCCGCTTAATCCTACTTTTTCGAATTGTTTCAGCAGTTCTCTCTTCTGGCCGTCATCGGATGCCAGAATCGCCCTGGCCAGCGCGTCCTGCGCATTCTTTGAATCGGAAACCTTGCGGCCGTCGACGGAGATCACCTGGCGGACCTCGTGAATCGCGCCGGATTGGCCGGAAAACGACGCAAACGCGTATTCAGAAACGACGTCGCGATCCCGCCATTCCGGCTGGCTGGGTTTTGCGCCATGGGGATGGAATCGCCGGGAAGGCTGGATCGCGCTTTGGTGCAATTTCTCGGTCCCGAGAACTTCCGGCGCGATTTTGCGAAATGCCTCCGCTTCTTCGGAAACCCGAGCGGCCATTTTCTGCGTCAGCTCGTCCGCCTGAAGTGTGGAAACCAGGAGGAGCCAGAACGTCGCCCGCATTCTTCAAGCTTAGACCGAACGGCGAACCTCGCGCGCCGACTCTCCGTGAATCGGGGAATTAGCCGCCGATGGAATACATGGGTCTTGGCGGGGGGACGAATTGTGTTGAGTTGATTTCGTGTCCCAGCCACTTCGCCGAAACGTTGGCGCGAATTGCGGCTCGTAGATCCTCGTCGCTTCCGCCGCGCAGAATCGAACGGACGTCCGTCTCCTCGATCGCGAACAGGCAGTAGCGCAATTTTCCGTCGGCGGTCAGGCGGATGCGGTTGCAGTTCAGGCAGAACGGGCGGCTGACGCTGGCGATGAATCCGACCCGACCGATGCCGTCGGCGAAGCGATATTCGGTTGCCGGGGCGCGCGGATCGCCGCCCGCGATTTCTTCGAGCGGCCCGATTTCACGCTCGAGCATCGCGATTATGTCCTCGGCAAGCAGAACGCGGCCGCGATCCCACAGATTCTGCGCGTCGAGCGGCATGAATTCGATGTAGCGAATCTCGATGCCGCGCTCCCGTCCAAAGCGAGCCAGCGGCACGATATCGGCTTCGACCAGATTCTTCACCGCGACGGCGTTGATTTTAATCGGACCGTAACCCAGCTCGCGGCAGATCTCAATCGCCTCCAGCACCTTTGCCAGATCGTCGCGCCGGGTGATCTGTTTAAAACGTTCGCGGTCCAGAGTATCCAGATGCACGTTGATCCGGCGCAGCCCGGCATCGTAGAGCGCCCGGGCCTGCTCGCCGAGCAAAACGCCATTGGTGGTGAGCGCCAGATCCTGGACGCCTTCAATCGCGGCCAGCTTGCGGATCAGGACCGGAAGATCCTTGCGCACCAGCGGCTCGCCTCCGGTGACGCGCACTTTGCGCACGCCCAGCGTGACGGCCACGCGAACGAAGCGCTCAATTTCCTCGAAACGCAGGATCTGATCGTGCGGCTGAAACTTCACGCCCGCTTCCGGCATGCAGTAAAAACAGCGGATATTGCAGCGATCCGTGACGGAAATGCGCAGATTATCGTGCAGACGGCCGAAGCTATCGACAAGATTCATTGGACCGCCAACATGCGATCGATGGGCCGGCGCGCGCGCTCTATCAGCTCCGGCGAAAGATCGACGCGCGGCGAGAGATTGCGCAGCGCGTCGCGCAGCTTTTCGAGCGTGTTGCGCTTCATGTAGGGACATTCGCTGCAATTGCACTGCTCGTTGGGGATGAAGTGGAACGTCTTTTCCGGCGCGAGTTTTTCCAGCGAATGCCGCACCCCGCTTTCGGTCATTACGATGAACTCGGAGGCGTTCTGCGCGGCGCACCAGTCAATGATCGCCGACGTCGAGCCGATAAAATCGGCCATCGCGAGGACATCGCCCGGGCATTCCGGATGCGCGGCGACCAGAGCCGAAGGATGCTCCGAGCGCGCCCGGGAAAGCTTGCGCGCGGCAAACGTGGCGTGCACGATGCAGGCGCCCTGCCAGATCTTCATATCGGCGCGGCCGGTTTGCTCGCGAACGTAGTTGCCGAGGTTGATATCGGGGACGAACAGAATCGGCTGCTCGGCCGGAATCGAGTTGACGATATTCACGGCGTTACGCGAAGTGCAGAGGATATCGCTTTCGGCTTTTACCTCGATTGATGTATTGATGTAGCTGACAATCGCGTAGCCGGGATTTTTCGCCTTCCACTCGCGCAGCTTCCCCGCCGGGCAGGAATCGACCAGGCTGCATCCGGCGTCGCGATCGGGAACAATCACGATTCGCTCCGGATTCAGGACTTTGGCCGTTTCGGCCATGAACCAGACGCCGCAAAACGCGATCACGTCGCCCTCGAAAGCGCGAGCTTTCCGCGCCAGCTCCAGGCTGTCGCCGACCGCGTCGGCCAGATCCTGAATTTCCGGGTCCTGATAATGGTGCGCGAGAATGATGGCGCGGCGCGCGCGCTTCAGCTCGGCGATTTCCTCGGTGATGGAAGCTGTGGCGAGCATGTTCGCCCTCCGCTGGGGAGGCTTGTTTCCCCTATTATACGGATATAGATTCAAAACCCGCTGGTTGGTTGCGGGTCAAGGGGTTCAAAATTCCTGCCCGGCGCCGCTTTTCGAGGCGGAGCGAGCCGCGAAATACAACCCGGCGAACAGCACGATCGCGATCACACAAAACAGCCAGATGTGCGCCTGAACCCACGGCCAGCTTTTTTCGCCGAGCGTCGAGCCGAGATAGGCGAGGCCAAAATAGCGCGGCACGCGTCCGGCAAGAATCACCATGAGGAATCGCGCGCGGCCGACTCGCATCGCGCTGGCCGAGGCGGCGAAAAGTTTGAATGGCAAAACCGGAATCGGCAGCAGCGCGGGAATAAAGACGGTGATCAGGCCGTAGCGGAGGAACCACGCGCGAAGGCGCAGGCCCCGGCCCGAGGACGTATAGCGGCTGAGCACACGTTCTCCTCCGCGGCTGAAAATTTCATAGAAGATCACGCTGCCGGCCAATGCTCCCAGCACCGCCAGACCCGCCGCCAGCAGCATCGAGGAAGGCTGCGCGATGGTGACCGCAATCAGCAGCAGGTCCGTTCCGCCCGGATTGGGCACGCCGGCGCCGTCGATTACGGCGAACAGAAAGATTCCCGCGGGCCCCCAGGAGACCAGAACGTTTTTGAGATGGCCCATTCAGGATCCGATCAGTTTCAGCAGCTCCGCTTCGTCGATGACGCGAATCCCGAGCGCCCGCGCTTTATCCAGTTTCGAGCCGGCGCCGGCGCCCGCGACCACATAATCGGTCTTTTTGCTGATCGATCCGGTGACTTTTCCGCCGGCGGCTTCGATCCGCGATTTGGCTTCCTCGCGCGCCAGCGACGGCAAAGTACCGGTGAGCACGAACGTCAGCCCGGCCAGCGGTCCGCCGGTTGTGGGCTTGGCGGCGTACTTGAAATCGAAGCCGGCGGCGCGAAGGCGCTCGACCAGCTCGCGATTGCGCTGTTCGGAAAAGAATCGATGAATACTTTCGGCGATTCGCGGGCCCACTTCTTCGGCGCGCTGCAATTGGTCAACGCTGGCGGCGGCGATCGCGTCCAGATCGCCGAACTCCCCGGCCAGAAATTGCGCGGTGCGTTCGCCGACGAAGGGGATGCCGAGGCCGTTCAAAATCCGCGGCAGCGGCGCGCGGCGCGAGCGGTCGATATTGGCCACCAGTTTTTGCGCCGATTTGCGGCCCATTCGCTCCAGCTCGATGAGCTGATCCGCTTTCAGCAGGTACAGATCGGCGATGTTTTTTACCAGCCGCTGATCGACGAGTTGATTGACCAGCGCTTCGCCCAGGCCGTCGATATCCATCACGCCGCGCGCGGCGAAATGCAGGATGGACTCTTTCAATCGCGCCGGGCAGTTGGTATTGATGCAGCGGCTGGCTGCCTCGCCTTCGGCGCGCACCACTTCGCCGCCGCAAATCGGACAGTGGTCCGGCATGCGAAACTGGCGGCGATCGCTGCCCTGCTTGACCACGCGAACCACCTTCGGGATCACGTCGCCACTGCGCTCGATCAGCACCGTATCGCCGATTTGAAGGCCTAGCCGGGCGATCTCATCCTCGTTGTGCAGGGTCGCTCGGGATACGGTGACTCCGCCGACGTTCACCGGTTTTAAATGCGCCACGGGAGTGAGCGCGCCGGTCCGCCCCACCTGCACTTCGATATTTTCGACCACCGTTTCTTTCTGCTGCGCTGCGAATTTATACGCGATGGCCCAGCGCGGCGCCTTGGCGGTCCAGCCCAGGCGCGTCTGCTGATCGACGGAATCGATTTTGGCGACGACCCCATCGATTTCGTAGGGCAGCGTTTCGCGTTTCTCCGCCCATTCGCGGCAAAACGCCAGCAGCGCGTCGATATCCGGGCACAGCCTGCGCCGCGGATTCACCTTGAAGCCGAGCTGATCCAGCTTTTTGAGCGATTCCCACTGGCTGGCGCAAGCCGGCTTGCCGCCATCGAGCAAAAAATAGCTGAAAAATTCCAGGCTGCGCGACGCGGTGATGGCCGGGTCGAGCACCCGCAGCGACCCCGCCGCGGCGTTCCTGGGATTGGCGAAGCGAGGCAATCCTTCGGCGTCGCGCTGTGCGTTAGCTTTTTCAAATGCGCGCCGGGTGAGGACCACTTCGCCGCGCACCTCGCAGCTCGCATGGCTTTCCTTCAGCCGCAGCGGCAGACTGCGGATCGTTTTCGCGTTTTCGGTGACGTCCTCGCCGATCATTCCGTCGCCGCGCGTGACCGCCTGCGCCAGCATCCCCTCTTTGTAATGCACGGCGAGCGAGAGGCCGTCGAGCTTCAATTCCGCCACATACGAAAATTTCTCATCGCCTAAAAGCGAGCGGACGCGGCGGTCGAACTCGCGCAGCTCACCTTCATTCAGCGCGTTGTCCAGGCTGAGCATGGGCGTCGAATGCGCGACCTTGACGAATCCCTCGCGCGGTTTGCCGCCGACCCGGCGCGTGGGCGAATCGGGTGTGATCAGCTCCGGATGCGCGTCTTCGAGCTGCTTTAATTCGCGCATCATTTCGTCGTATTCGGCGTCGGAAATTTCGGGCTGATCGAGAACGTAATATAGATATTCGTGATGGCGGAGCTGGTCGCGCAAAGCGTCGATCCGCCCGGCGATTTCTTTCGGAGTGGATGTCACGGGACGAGTCTATTTAATTCTAGCCGCCGGGACTTCGCGTTCAGGGATCAAAAAGAAAGCGCTTCGCTATACTGAGAACATCGCACCGTATCGGCAGCCGGTTCTCATTTATAATCCCACGGCCGGCAAGTTCCGGAAAAATCCGCAGTATTACCTGGAACGGACCCTTGCCGCGCTGGAGCAGTGCAAGCTGCGCGCCGAGCCGGTTCCGACGAAAGGACCCGGCGACGCCACAGCCATCGCCCGCGCAGCGGCCGCCTCCGGCGCGGATCTGATTCTGGTTTTGGGCGGCGATGGGACGATCAACGAAGCCGTGAACGGTATGATTCATTCGGCGTCCGCGCTGGCAATTCTTCCCGGCGGCACGGCGAACGTGCTCGCGGTGGAACTGGGGCTCGGCTGGCGGCTGGGGCCGGCGATCCAAAGGCTCCCGCAATGCGTGGAGGAGCGCGTGGCCGCCGGGCGGCTGTGCGGCCGCGAGCAGTGCCGCTATTTTCTGGCGATGGGCGGCGCCGGCCTGGATGCGAAAATCGTTCACGATTTGAATCCCGCGCTCAAAAGGCGCGCCGGGAAGCTCGCCTATTGGATGTGCGGATTCGCCCATATCGCCGAACGCGTGGGGCAGTTCGAGGCGCGCATCAACGGCGGGGTCTATCGCTGCGGATTCGCGCTGGCCAGCCGCGTGCGAAATTACGGCGGCGATCTGGAGCTGGCGCGCGGGGCATCGCTTCGCCGCGACGATTTCGAAGTGGTGCTGTTTGAGGGCTCCCATCCATTGCGTTATCTGGGCTATATGATGGCGGCCGGCGTCCGGCGCGTGCAGAAGATGCCGGGCGTGCGAACCGCCCACGCCTCATCGGTTGAGCTTACCGGCGATGTTCACGTTCAGGTGGACGGCGAATACGCCGGACGCACGCCGGCGCGATTTGAAATCGTTCCGGCCGCGCTTACGCTGCTGATCCCGCCCGCGTATGGATAACCTGACGCACTCCCTGGTCGGGCTGATGATGTCGCGAAGCGGAATCGACCGGAAAATCCCGCGAGCCGCGCCGCTGATGATCGTCGCCGCGAACCTCCCGGACGTTGACGTAATTTCGCTTGCCGGCGGAACGCTGTCGTATTTAAGCTGGCATCGCGGCTATACTCACTCGTTTGCCTTCGCGCCGCTGATGGCGCTGATCGCGGCGCTGATCGTTCTGGGGCGGCGCATCTCCTGCTGGGCCTATTTTTTTTCGCTGGCCGGCGTGCTGAGCCATCTTCTGCTCGATTGGACCAATGTTTACGGCGTCCGCTTGCTGCTTCCGTTTTCCGCGCGCTGGCTGCGGCTGGATCAAACCGGCGTGGTGGATCCGTGGATCTGGGCGATTTTGCTGCTGGCGGTGGCGGCGCCGGCGCTGGCGCGTATGGTGAGCGGCGAAATCGGAGCCAAGTCGCGCGGCCCCAAGCGCGGATGGGCCTGGTGCGCGCTGATCGCGCTGGCGGCGTATGAAGGCGCGCGATCGGCGGCCCATCAGCGCGCGCTGGCGGAAATGGGAGCGCACCTGTTCAACGGATCGGTCCCGCAACGGGTGGCCGCGCTCGCCGAGGGCGCAATCTGGCGCTGGCGCGGCGTCGTCGAAGGCCCCGGTTGGGTGGAGGACATCTCCATCGATCTGCGTGGAACATTCGATCCGGACGCGGGCCGCATCGATTACGCGCCTGAGCCGTCGCCCGCGATCGAAGCGGCGCGCGCGACGCCGGCGTTTCAGAAATTCGCGAAATTCGATCAACTGCCGTTCTGGAAGATCACGCCTGCCGTGGACGGAACCGCGGTCGAGTTGATCGATCTGCGCTTCGGCACGCCTCGCGAGCCGGGACTCGAAGCGCGAGCTTTGGTCGATGCCGCCGGGCGCGTCGCCGAATCGTCGGTGAGCTTTTTTTCGCTCCGGCCGGGCACTCGCGCGCGGTGATTCTCTATTCGATCCGCACACGCCGCGGCCATTGCGAATTGTCTTCGCGGTTGCTGACGCGCAGCTTCGCGATTTCCTCGCGAGTGGGCTGAATCTCGCCGCGAGCGTTGATCGCCCGCGAAACGATCACGTGCTCGCCCGCCGCGGCCTCCGGCCAGCGCATCGACCAGAGAACCCAAGCCTCATCGCCGGCGCGCTCCTCGATCGTGGCGGCGCGCCATTCGCCGCCGTCGATCCGCACTTCGATGCGGTTGATCGTCGCGGGTCCGCCCCAGGCCGCGCCGGCGATCTTATATTCGAATTTCTGACCGGCGCGCCGCCGCGTGACTCTCGCCACCACCGATTTCAAGCGGTTGCGCGAGATCGAGCTATCGAGCCAGAGATCGCCATCCAGCGCGCGCAGGCTCTGATAATTTCGCGCCATGTGCCGGCCTTCGTAATGCCAGTCGATCAGCTCGATTCGCGTGAGCCATTTGATCTGCGACATGCCATACCATCCCGGCATCACCAGCCGCAGCGGAAAACCATGTTCGGGCTCAAGCGGCCGGCCATTCATCGCGAAGGCCAGCAGATTCCCGGCCGCCATCGCATCCTGGATAAACAGACTCCAGCCGTGCGGGGAAACATAGCTGGCCCCGCCGGCCTCGAATTTCGGGTCCTGTTCGACATCGGCGCCGAGCAAGACCGCCTCGCGAGCTTCCGGCAGCACGCCGCACTCGTTCAGCAGCGCCGCCAAACCGACGCCGGACCACACCGCGGTGCTCACCAATCCGTTCATGATTTGCGGATCGCCAGTGTTGCCGGAGCATTCGATCGTGACCAGCATCTCGCGGCGGTCCCGCTTGAGAAGATCGGAAAGCGCGAGCTCGACTGGTCGCTTTACTAATCCGCCGATCCGCAGCCGCCAGGCTTGCGCGTCCAAGTCGAGCGTGCTGGTCTGATGAAAAGTGAAAAAATCGCTCGCGGGCGTGATCGGCGAATCAAGCTTGCGCAAATCAAACGATTTTACGCGCGGATGATCGTCCTGCGCGTCGGCGCGATATTCCGGATCGTAATCGGCGAAGGGGACCAGCTGCTCATCCGCCGCCAGCGCCGCAAACGGAAGAGCCAGACCCGCGGCGAGGAATGCCCGGCGGGTTGAAAACGTGCGTCCTGCACTCGGCCACGCCTCCAATCCTATCTCAGAAGGACAACCGCAGACTGAGTTGCAGCAGCCGGTTCGGATTCACTTTGACGGCCTGGGCGCTCTGATTGGCGGTCGTGATCTGGCCGAACTGCGCGTCGCCGAAGGTCGTGTCGGGCAGATCGAACTCCGGCGTGTTGGTCAAATTGAAGGCTTCGGCGCGGAACGCCAGTTTAAATCGCTCGGTGAGGCTGAACTGCCGCGTCAGCGAGGCGTTAATCGAAAACAGATTTGGACCATACAGAATATCCCGGCCGACGTTTCCGATGGTGCCCGCAGGCGGCGCCGCGAACGAGCTTGCCGTGAACCAATACTGCCCCGGCCCTTCATGGCCCAAAATCTGGACCGGAGCGACCAGTTCCGGCGTCTGCGCATTTCCGGGAGCATTCAGCGGCGTGGATAGGTTGGAGCCCGCGCCGGTGACAAAGTTCAACGGCAGCCCGCTCTCCCAGGTCCACAGCGCGGCAATCTGCCAGTCGCCGAGAATGTATTTTCCAGGACCACTGGTCAGATACTTTCTGCCGGTCCCGAACGGCACCAGCCAGGTGGCGGTGTAGGTAAACGTATTCGCCCGATTATATCTGGTCAGGCCCGGCAGCGACGCGTACCCAAGCAAATTATAGGGAGAATAGTCAATTCCCTTGCCGAAGGTATACGCCGTCGTCATCATAAACCCGTTGGCAAACCGGCGATTCAACTTCACCTGAAGCGCCTCGTAATGGGAGCCTTCAAAGAACGGATAATTGGTAGTGGCGGTGCGGCCGAAGGCGATATTTTCCGGCTCGCTCGCCGCGCCCTTTCCCGCAACCGGCGCCGCGTTAATGTTGATCCCGCTGTTGATCACGTTCGAATTGGAGATAAACAGACCGTGATTGCCCACATACGCGACCTCAAGCGTAAGACTCGCCGGCAGCGTCCGCTGGATGGTGAAGTTCCAGCTTTCGGTATACGGGACCGGGACTTTCGTGGGAGTCACTGAATAGTTCTGGTTGGGAGCGTTGGTGATGATGCCGTTCTGCGGGATGACGAAGAATTGCGGCTGGGGGAATCCGCCGGCCATCGATCCGGCCGCGACAAATGAGTTGGCCGCGATCAACTGCTGGTTTTGCTTCACCGGACCCTGCCAGTTCGCGATATAGCGATAAACGCTGCTCATCCCGAACCCGGCGCGGATCACGGTCTTCTCGTTCAACCGGTAGGCAAGCCCTTCTCTCGGATAGACATTTTTCGGATAATTTTTTACGCCGAGATCCATCGGGATGTTTCCGTATCCGGCCGCCAGCAAGCTGTTGGTATTCGGATCGTAATTAAACTGCCCGCCGGGAAATTGCGGATGCGATGCAGGCCAATATTCCCACCGGGCGCCCAAATCGAGCGTCAGTTTCGGCGTGGCCTGCCACTTGTCGTGGACGTATAAAGCCTCCACCGTGTCGTTTCGGACCGGCTCGATTCCCGCCAGGTCGCGGCCAATCCCGTTCGGCTGATCGAGTTCAAACGACGCCAATGCGTTGGCGTAACTATTGGCGATTCCCGGCGCGTTGAGCGTCGTAGGTCCGGCGGTAAACGTGAACCGGCCTCGCGGGCTGAATGTGGCGGTTTGCAGCAGGAAATAATTTTCATGCCGCCAGCCGCCACCCCAGGAGATCACGTGCGTGCCTTTCGTTTTGGTCCAGTTGTTCGCCGTTTCGTAGTTGGTATTGGCGCGCCGCCAGGGCAGGCAGCCATTCACGCCGACCATCGGCGTATCGTATCCGTTGACGAAAACCTCGGCCAAGCCTTCGTACCAGAATCCGCCGATATTCCCGTTCGGAATGCCGAATTTTTGCGACAGATTCAAGCCGGTGTCCACGTTGGTCGCGTCGTTCCGGTTGCGAACCGCGCCCAAGCGAACCTCGGTCACCAGCGTCGGGCTGAAAATATGGCTGTAGTTCAAGCCGGGGCTCTGATTCAGCGCCGGACCCGTTGCGTCAAATCCGCTGTTCGATGGCCCGCCGTAGATTCCCAGCCCGGGGCCGTACAGGCCCGGATTGGTCACGTTCAGGTGCGCGAAACTGTAGCGGACGAACATCGTGTTCTTGGCGTCGATCACCCAGTCGATCTTGGTATCGAAGGAATAAATCTGTTTCGTCTGGTCGGTCGCGATTCCGATGTTATTCGATTGCCCGGGAAGCGTCGGCTCCGGCAGCAGGCTCATGTAGTCCCGGAAAATGGGGCTGATGCGATTGGCGGGAATCTGCTGGTTGGGAAACGGAGTGCGGCCGGCGCCCGTCGCCGGATTGCCCGTCTGCGGATCGTAAATCACGGTCGGCGACGCGCTGAAATCGCCGGTTCGCATCGCCGCGGTAGGGATGGTCGGCGTGGCGATCTGCCCGACAATATCGTTCGTTCCCTGAAAGTCGGCGAAGTAGAACAGCTTGTCACGAATGATATGCCCGCCGGCCGAGCCGCCATATTGGTTGTGAACTGCGTGCGGCACCTTGGGCGGCGTATAAGAGAAGAAGTTGCGCGCCTGAAAGTCGCTGTTGTTGTGATATTCAAACAGCGTTCCATGGAAATTGTTGGTGCCGGATTTCATGATCACGTTCACCGCCGCCGCTCCCGCCCGCCCAAACTCCGGGTCGTAAGCGGTGGTGCTCACGCTGACCGTCTGGATCGCGTCCGGAGGCAGCACCACGGCCGTTAAGTTGTTGTCCTGCTCAATGTTGTTATCCAGACCCTCGATCATGAAGTTGTTCTGCCGGTCCAGGCCGTTCACCGGCACCTGCAATGACTCCTGCGAGTTAAAAAACGGCGAATTGGACCGGTAGCCCGCCGTCGCGCCCGGCAAAAGCACCAGTGTCGCCTGATAATTCCTCTGGTTGGCGATGGTCAGATCCCGGATCTGGCTGGCCTCTACCTGCCCGCCGGTGTCGGCGCGATCGGTTTGCAGCACTGGCGCTTCGCTGGTTACGTCCACCACCTGCGTCACGTCGCCCGGGGACAACTCGAAATCGGCGCGGATCGTCTGGTTTACTTCAAGCGCGATGCCTTCCCGCTTGGCTTCCTTAAATCCCGGCTGTTTGATATTGATCCGGTAAGTGCCGGGGTCCAGGTTCGCGAACGCGAAAAATCCAGCGTCGTTGGTGGTTTCGGTCCGCTGATAGTTGGTGTTCACTTCCGTCAATTGCACCGGGACCATGGGCATGACTGCATGGGTCTGATCCGTGACGCTGCCCAGAATCGTTCCCTTCAGAAGCTGCCCATATGACGGAACGGACGCCAACATCGCCGCGACGCACGCCATTCCTAAACATTTCGCGGACATGAACACACCCCCTGGCTCGATGAGACTACGTGGATCGACCACCCGACCATGTTTCGTGATTGTCACCTGGAGCTTGGGGGTAATCGCAAGTTTCATGGCGTATGTTGCTGCTGTTACGAAGGCGTAACACCAGCCCATACGCAAGAAAACAATCGAGCTATGGAACGCGACGGCCGGAGCCTTCAACGAGGATGATTTCGGAATCGACGCGGACGTTCGTCCACTCTTCCTTGAGCCCGCTGGGCCATTCGACCACAATCGAGACAGCCGCGGCATCCCCCACCCCCAAGTGGATACGCGGGTCGCTCGAACTCAGATAGCTGCCATCGGTGTGGACTTGGGCGGCTAGCGGCGGCCCGCCGCTCCTTCGCACTACGACCCGTGCGCCGATTGCGTCGCGATTCGATTTCACGCCGCGAAGGCGTAGCTCCAGCCAATGGCCCGGCGATTTCGTTTCGTTCAGCAGGAGCCGCGCCGGACCATTATTATTCGCCACGACAATATCCACAGTGCCGTTGTTATCGATGTCGCCAAAGGCCGCGCCTCGGCCGACCTCCGATAAGCCGAACGGCGAACCGGCCTCTGCGCTCACGTCGCGAAACCGCGCGCCTTCGTTATGCAGCAGCAGATTGCGCTGATGATACGGGTAGCGCTCGCCGCGCAGTGCTTCCACCATGGTCACCGCGCCATTGGCGATAAATAGATCCGGGCGGCCGTCATTATCGTAGTCGAACCACTCCGTTCCGAATCCGGTAAACGGGACCGTCGGCAGATAAAGCCCGACCTGCATGGTCGAATCGCTGAATTGCGCGTTGCCGGAGTTTCGATAAAGCGTCGCGCCTTCGCGCGTAAGATTAGTGACGAAGATGCTCTGATTTCCGCTCGCATCGAAATCGCCGACCGCCAGACCCATGCCCGCCCGGGCGACCCCGTCGGCCGAGTACGCAGCGCCCGCCAGCAGCGCCGCTTCACGAAATGTCCCGTCGCCGTTGTTCAGCCACAGAAGATTTGCCTCGCCGTCGTTGGCGACGTAGATATCAGGGCGGCCGTCGCCGTTGAAATCCGCCGAGCGGACGCCCAGCCCCGGCGCGGCCACCGCTCCCACTCCCGTTTTTCGCGTTACGTCTTCGAACTTTCCATTTCCCAGATTCCGGTAGAGCCGGCCGGCAAGACCTTTATAAGCTTTCGGAGAGCAGTAATCGGGCTCACCGGCCGGCGTGAAGCAGTCCTTGTTTCCGCGCACCGTGAAGTCCAGATAACGCGCGACATAAAGATCGAGCAGACCGTCCTGATCGTAATCAAGCCAGCTTGCGCTGGTGCTCCATCCGCCGCCGGCAAGGCCCGCGTCGCTGGTGACATCGGTAAAGCCGCCGTTGCCGTTGTTCCGGTATAAAACGTTCGACCCGAAATTTGTCACATAAAGATCGGGATAGCCGTCGTTGTTGTAATCGGCCACGGCGACGCCCATGCCATAGCCCGTCGAGGCGAGCCCGGCCTGTTCGGTGACATCGACGAAACGCAGCTTGCCGGTCTCCTTCAGCAGGTTGCGATAAAGACGGTTGCCCGGCTTGAATCCGGCCGGCGGCGGGAACACCAACGGAGCGCCGGGTTCAAGCGGGGCGCCCTGCACGAAAAAAACGTCCAGATCGCCGTCGCCGTCATAGTCGAGCAGCGCCACGCCCGATCCCATGATCTCCGGCAGATAAAATTTTCCCGTCGCGCCGGTGAAATGATGAAAGTCGAGTCCCGTTTCCGCGGCGGCATCGCGAAAGCGCGGGTTTGGCGATTGGCTCGCGCGAGGAGAGCAGGCCGCCAAAAGACAGGCGAGCGCGATCGCCGCGGCCCTCATTTTCCGCCGCTCTGCTCCAGACGCGCGAGCACGCCTTGAATCCGCGATGCCAGCTCATCCTGACCGAGCGCCTGGGCCTGCGAGGCGCCGCGCCGCAAGTAGTCCCGCGCGGAGGCGAAATCGTTCGCTTCGGCGCATGCCACTCCGAGCGCGTACAAGAATTGCGGCGTCGCCTCGTCGGATGGCTCGAGCGTCTGGCGCAACTCCTCGATCGCCTGCGCAGGCTTGCGCTCCATCAGCAGCAATCGGCCGAGCTGATAATGCGCCTGCCGGAAATTCGGCTTATCCTCGATCGCCGCGCGATATTCCCGCGCCGCTTCATCCAGCCTGCCGCGGCGCTCCAGCATCGCGCCCAGATTGCTGTGCGCTTCCGCGTAATGCGGGCTGCACTCGATGGCCTTGTCAAACGCGGCTTCCGCCTCCGCGAATCGCGAGCGGCTCACCAGAAACACGCCGTAATCGTAATGGCTCTGCGGAAGATTCGGATTAATGGCGAGCACGGCCCGATACGCCTGTTCCGCTTTTTCGGGTTCGCCCGCGCGGGCATAAAGGGAAATGAGATTGGCCCGCGCCTGCACCAGCTTCGGATCCTGGCGCGCAGCCTCTTCATCCTCCGCGATGGCCTGCCGCATCTGGCCCGCGTTTTCCAGATCCGCCGCTTTCATCAGATGCGCGATCGCCGAATTATCCAGCGCGCGCACCGCTTCGAGCTTGGGATCCTCCGGCTCCGGATCGCCATTGGCCTGATATTTCTGATACACGGACATGTGCCGCTGCGCCTTCGTGTTCTGGCCGGTTTTCTGATAAGCCAGCGCGAGCGCGTAATGCGCCGTTCCGTAGCTGGGCCACTGCTGGCAGGCTTGCGCGTACCACTGCTCGGCCTCGCGCAGATCGCCGCGAGCCGATGCCGCGCGACCCAGCCAATAATACGCCGGTGCGATTCGCGGATCGTCTTTGAGCAGCGCTTCCGAAATTTGCCGGCTTTCTTCCAGCCGTCCCAAAATCAGCAGCACTTCGGCCAGCTTGATTTTCGCCGGCACATATCCCGGATCGAGGCGAATCGCGTCGGCGAGATTTTTCGCCGCTTCGGCGTTTTCGCCGTTCAGCGATTGCACCAGCCCGAGATAATATGCCCAGTCGAATCGTCCCGCATCGAAGGCGCGGGCGCGGCGATAGCACGCCTCGGCCGATTCCAGTTGCTCGAAGGCGTGAAGCAGCATCCCCAGCTCGCCGTTTGCGCCGGCGTCGTTCGGCCGAGCCAGCGCCGCGCGATACGCCTCCTTGAGCCGCGCGCGAATTTGCGGCTTGAAGCGCTCGATTTGCAGTTTGGGAATCGGCGGCGGATTTTCGGAACCGGGCTTGGAGCAAGCCGCCAGGAAGGCCGCCGCGACGACAAAGCAGGCGCGATTCAAAACGCGATTGTAACTCAAAATTCCGGCGGCGACTTCATGCCGCGCCATCACGTACCATGGTTCCTTCGCATGACCCCGATCCCGCGTTCTTACCTTTTCGTCCCCGCCACCCGGCCGGATCGCTTCGAAAAAGCCCTGGCCTCCGGCGCGCACGCCGTCATCGCCGACCTGGAAGACGCCGTTCCGCCGCCCGAAAAAAGCGCCGCGCGCCAGGCGCTGAAGAATCTTCCGCCGGGCATGATCGTGCGCGTCAACGCCGTCGAAACCGAATGGTTCCGGGAGGACACCGCGGCCTGCGGGCAATGCGCCGCGATCGTCCTTCCCAAAACAGAAACTCCCGATCATGTTCTGACCGCCGCCGGCCAATGTTCCGCGCAGACGGCTCTGCTGCCGCTCATCGAAACCGCCCGCGGTATCGCCAACGCGGTTGAAATCGCGCGATGCCCGTGCGTCCAGCGCCTGGTGTTCGGTCATCTGGACTTGCAGCTCGACCTCGGCGTCTCCGATGACGAGTTGCTGTTCTTCCGTTCAACCATCGTTCTCGCTTCCCGCCTCGCCGGACTTCTTCCGCCCATCGATGGCATCACCACCGCCATTGATTCCCTCGATCTGATCCGCGCCGATACCGAGCGCGCCATCCGCCTCGGCTTCGGCGGAAAACTGTGCATCCATCCCCGGCAGATCCCGATCGTGAATGAATGCTTTCGCCCCCGTGCGGCCGAAATCGCCTGGGCCGAGGAGATCGTCGAAGCCGCGCGGCGCTCGGCCGGCGGGCCAATTCTGGTGCGCGGCAAAATGGTCGACCGCCCGGTGATCACCCGCGCCGAACGCATCCTGAGCGAAGCCTCGCGCGCGATGTCGTAACATTCATCTTTTATGCCATCGCTGCCGCTCGACGGAGTTGTCGTCCTCAGCCTGGAGCATGCCGTCTCCGCTCCGCTGGCGAGCAGGCATTTGGCTGATCTCGGCGCGCGCGTCATCAAAATCGAGCGCCCCGGCGGCGGCGATTTCGCCCGCGACTACGATCGCCGCGCCCGCGGCCTTTCCTCGCACTTCGTCTGGACCAATCGCTCCAAAGAAAGCGTCACGCTCGATCTGAAACATGCCGCGGCGAGCGAAATTCTGTTCAAATTGGTCGAGAAAGCCGACGTTCTCATGCAAAATCTCGCGCCCGGAGCGGCGGCGCGCCTGGGGCTCGGCTTCGAATCGCTTCACCCGCGCTATCCGCGGCTGATTTCCTGCGATATTTCCGGTTACGGCGCCACGGGGCCTTTTGCCTCGAAAAAAGCGTATGATCTCCTGATCCAGGCCGAGGCCGGTCTGCTGTCGATCACCGGCACGCCGGACGAACCAGCCAAGTGCGGAATTTCCATCGCCGACATTTCCGCCGCGATGTACGCGGTGACGAATATTCTGGCCGCGCTGGTTCAACGCGAAAAAACCGGTTACGGCTGCCACATCGATCTGTCGCTGTTCGAATCGCTCAGCGAATGGATGGGCTATCCGCTTTATTACACGATCGACGGCGCGCCGCCTCCGGCGCGCAGCGGCGCATTTCACGCCACCGTGTTTCCTTACGGTCCTTTTCCGGCGGGCGATGGCCGCAAGGTTTTTTTCGGATTGCAAAACGAAAGAGAATGGCTCGCTTTTTGCCAAATTGTGCTGGAGCGGCCAGAACTGGCGGCGGACGCGCGTTTTGCGACGAATTTCCTGCGCTCGGAACATCGCGCTGCGCTCACCGAAATCATCTGCGAGGCGTTTTCCGGGCTGAGCGCCGGCGAAGTTCTAGCCCGGCTGGAGCGCGCCGGTATCGCCAGCGCGCGAATGAACGAAATGGCGGAGGCGTGGTCGCACCCGCAACTGAAGGCTCGCTGCCGCTGGCGCAGCGTGGCGACGCCGGCCGGCCCCCTCCCAATGCTGTTGCCGCCGGGCCGCGTAGACGCACAAATGGCTGCGGTTCCCGCTCTCGGCGAGCACACTGAAGCGGTTTTAAAAGAGCTCGGTTATTCCGAATCCGAAATCGCGCGCCTGCGCGAATCC
>Ga0209062_1001751_pt1 | contig 34080 bp, 24 predicted proteins | sample Coa_R2_2_FD_187158 | JGI IMG/M metagenome (GOLD analysis project Ga0209062, IMG submission 187158) | Surface soil microbial communities from Centralia Pennsylvania, which are recovering from an underground coalmine fire - Coalmine... | ecosystem: Environmental > Terrestrial > Soil > Unclassified...
CGGGCGTGGAGCGATGACGTGCCGCACGGGCGAGCACTTTACCGGTCCTTGGAGCGCACCGAGCATGATGGCGCTCGAGGGCGGGAGCTTTGGACTCCAAATTGGCGGGCAAGCCACGGATTTCGTGCTGCTGGTGATGAATCCGCGGGGAGCGCGTTCGATTCTGAATAGCAAGGTGAAGCTGGGCGCGGACGCATCGGCGGCTGCGGGTCCGAAGGGGCGCGACGCGAGCGCGGCGACGGACGCGACGCTGCGCGCGGAAATCCTGAGCTACTCGCGGGCGCGCGGGCTGTTTGCCGGCGTTTCGCTGGAAGGCTCGACGGTGCGACCGGACAATGGCGACAACGAGCGGCTATACGGGAAGAAGCTGGATGCCGAAGCGATCATTTCCAAGGGAGCGGTGGCGGTGCCGCCCTCGGCGCAGAAAATGGTGGCGTACTTGAACCAGAAATCGCCGAAGAACCTATCGGACCCTGCCTCGCTGAAGGAATAGCACAAAGCTTTTCCGGCGACTCCATCGAAGCACCCCGGAGAGTAACCGGGGTGCTTTTGTTTTTGTGGGGCGAAGAAAGGGAATGGAGGATAGCCGGGTATTGACCTCCAGCCATTAATGACTTATGGTCATATATGAGGCCAGGTCGAATGATGAAAGCAAAATCGGGAACAGGCACAACAAGAGTGCCTGTGGCGCCGGCGTCCTCGCGCCGCAGCCGGCGAAGCGCGGAGATGCGCGAGCGGCTCTTCCGGGCGGCTCTGGAGCTGTTCGCGCGAAAGGGCTTGCAGGAAACGACGGTCGAGGACATCACCGAGGCGGCAGACGTCGGCAAAGGGACATTCTTCAATTATTTTCCGAGCAAGGAACACATCCTGACCGCTTTTGTGGAGATGCAGATCGGGAAGCTGGAAGCGGCGGTGGAGGAAGCGCAGCGGACGGAGCTTCCCATGCCGGAATTTCTGCGAGAGATGAGCGTGCGTATGACGGAGGAACCGGGGCGGAATCCATCGGTGGTGCGCGCGCTGTTGCAGGCCTATCTATCGAAAACGCCGGTGCGCGAATTGATCCGAGCAAAACAGCAACGCGGGCATGAATTGATGGCGGAAATGATCGAGATGGGACAACAACGAGGCGAGGTGCGGGGGGATCTTCCGGCGGGAGAGATCACGCACGTGCTGAGGCAGACGATTTTCGGGACGCTGCTGTTGTGGTCGGTGACGGGCGAGGGGGCGCTGGGGGAGCGCATACGGAGCGCGTTTGACCTGCTGTGGACGGGCTTGTCTCCGCGAGTTGCGGACGGCGGGAATGCCGAAGGGAGCGAGAGAGGAGAAGCTCGATGAAGCGCAAAGCGATGGCGATCGGCGCCCTCGCGGCTTTGGGGCTGGCGGGAGCGGCGATGTATGGCGGGTGGTTTAACCGCGACAACACGCTGCGCGGATCGGGAACGGTGGAGGCGCGGAACATCCGCGTGGGATCGAAAATCGGCGGGCGAATTGACCAAGTGCTGGTGCGCGAAGGCGATTCGGTGGCGGCGGGGCAGGTGCTGATCACCTTCGATGACAAAGAGCTGCTGGCATCGCTGAATCAATCGCGGGCCAAGGCGCTGAAAGCGGAGCGCGGATACCGTCCGGAAGAGGTTGCGGAGATGCGGGCGGCGGCAATGCAAGCCAAGGCGGACTACGAGCAGAAGAAGAATGGCTACCGCCAAGAGGACATCGCGGCGGCACAGGCGGATCTAGACCGGGCGAAGGCGGAGGAAGTGCGGACGCGGCTGGATTTCGAGCGGTACGACGCGCTGGCGCGGAAGGATCTAGTGTCGCGGCAGCAGCGGGACACCGCGGAAGCAAACTGGAAAATGGCGCTGGCGCAGGAGGAAAACGCGCAGCACAAGCTGGACGAATGGAAGCGCGGGTATCGCCCCGAGGAGATTGCGGCGGCGGAAGCGCGCTACCTGCAAGCACAGGCGACGCTTGAAAAATACGAGCGGGGGAACCGTCCGGAGGACATTGCGGAGGCGAAGGCGGCCTACGCTTACGACGAAGCGCGATTCCGGGAGCGGCAGGTAGTGGCGCCGGCGAATGCGACGGTCGAAGTGCTGGATATCCGTCCGGGGGACATCGTAGCGCCGAACACTCCGGTGGCGACGCTGCTCGAACGGGATCAAATTTACGTGCGTATCTACATTCCGGAGACGGAGATCGGGCGCGTGCAGGTGGGGCAGAAGGCGGAGGTCCGGGTGGACTCGTTTCCGCGCGAGGTGTTTCACGGCGTTGTGGACCAGATCAATCAGCAGGCGGAATTTCTGCCGCGCAACGTGCAGACGGCCGAGGAGAGGGTGCATCAGGTCTTCGGCGTGAAGATTCGAATTGACGACACATCCGGGCGCGTGAAGGCGGGAATGGCGGCGGACGTGAGATTGAGCGAGGGCAAACCGTAAATGGGGGAGAGCGGCCGCAATCCGGCGAACGCGGCGGTGGTTGCCGAGCATCTGGTGCGGAAGTTCGGCGACTTCACGGCGGTGGCGGACGTGAGCTTTCGCGTGGAGGCGGGCGAGATTTTCGGCTTTCTGGGGCCGAACGGCAGCGGAAAGACGACGGTAATCAAGATGCTGACGGGCCTGCTGCCGCTGACGGCCGGAGCGGCGTGGGTCGAAGGGCTGGATGTGCGGAGCGATTCCGAGGGGGTGCGCGAACGGATCGGCTACATGTCGCAGAAGTTCAGTTTGTATGACGATTTGACGGTCACGGAAAACCTGCAGTTTTACGGGCGAATTTACGGCCTGGATGCGGCGCGAATGCAGCGGCGGATGGATGAGATCGTGCACCTAAATGGCTTGCGGCCGTATCTCGACCGGCGTGCGGCGCAGCTCTCCGGTGGGTGGAAGCAGCGGCTGGCGCTCGGTTGCGCGATGCTGCACGAGCCGAAGCTGCTGTTCATGGACGAGCCGACGGCGGGGATCGATCCGGTGGCGCGGCGGGAGCTGTGGGATTTGCTCTTCGATCTTTCGGGGCAAGGAATCACGTTTTTTGTGACGACGCACTACATGGACGAGGCGGAGCGCTGCAATCATGTGGCGTATATCTACTACGGGAAGATTATCGCGGATGGAACGCCTGCCGAGCTGAAGCAACTGCCGGAAGTGCGGCCGGAAGGGGCGAAACGGATCGAGATCACAACCCCGGAGGTGACGCGAGCACTGCGGCTGGCGCGGAAGGTTCCGGGAGTGCGGAGCGCAACGATTTTCGGCGAATCGATTCACGCGCTGGTGGACGAAGATTTCAGCACGGATCAATTTCGGAAGCGGCTGCAAAGCGAAGGAATGCCGGTGACGGAGATCCGCGGGCTAACGCCGAGCCTCGAGGACGTGTTCATGGAGCTGACGTACCGCCGCCAAGCGGAACTGGAGGCGGCGCGTGCGTGACCTCTTCCGGGGTTTCGGCGCGGTCTTCTTCAAGGAAGTGCTGCACGTGCGGCGCGACCCGGCGACGCTCTTCTTTTCGCTATTCATTCCGCTATTGCAGATGGTGGTGCTGGGATTCGGCATTGACACGAACATCCGGCAGGTGAATACGGTCGTTTACAACGCGGATGGGCGGCAGGAGAGCCGAGAATTGCTGGACCGGCTGCGGAACTCGGACACCTTTCACGTGATCCGTTATGTGGAAAACGACCGCGAGCTGAACGACGAAATCATTTCCGGCCGGGCGCGGGCCGGGATCAAGATTCCCGCCGACTATTCGGACAAATTGCTGCACGGGATGTCCGCGCAAGTGCTGGTGCTGATCGACGGCTCGGATTCCTCCGTTGCGGGGCAGGCGATCAACGTGACGACGGCGATTGGGCTCGACGAATCGCTGCGGCGTGCGCTGCCGAACGGCGAGAATTTCGCCGTGGACATGCGGCCGAAGCTGCTATTCAATCCGGATTCGCGCTCGCCGAATTTTTTTCTGCCGGGCCTGATGTCCATCCTGCTGCTGAACGTGACGACGTTTCTGACGGCGTTTGCGATCGTGCGCGAGAAGGAACAGGGGACGCTGGAGCAACTCTTCGTGACGCCGGTAAAGCCGTATGGGCTGCTGCTGGGCAAGCTGCTGCCTTATTTTTTCATCGGCTTCTTCGAGCTGTGCGCGATCGTCTTCTTCATGCGGTTCATTTTTCTCGTGCCGATTCACGGGAATCTGCCGCTGCTGGCATTTCTCTCTTTGCCGTACCTATTCGTATCGCTTTCGCTGGGAATCCTGATTTCGAGCAAAGCGGGCACGCAAGCGCAAGCGGTGCAACTGGCATTTCTGCCGATTTTGCCAAGCGTGTTTTTCTCAGGATACATTTTCCCCCGGGAGACGATGCCGTGGATTTTTCACGCGCTGAGCTATCTGGTGCCGGCAAGCTATTTCGTGAACATCACGCGGGGAATCATCTTGCGGGGCGCGGGACTACAGCATCTGTGGCCGGACGCGCTGGCGCTGTTTGCCATGGGAGCGTTTCTGCTGGTGATTGCGGCGCGGCGGTTTCAAAACAAGGTGATCGCGAGCTAGGCGAAAGCGAATTCCGATGAAATCAGGCGGGTTCCGCTGTAGGATGCGGCGATGCCTCCTTGCATATCGCGACGTTCCTTTCTTGCCCTGTCCGCGACTCTGCCGTGGGCGCTGGCGCGGCCGCTGGCGGCTTCCGAGATTCCAGCCGGGATTGAACTGTACTCCGTTCGCGACGAACTGAAACGGGATGCGGACGCGACGCTGCGCGCGGTGGCGGCGATGGGGTACCAGTGCGTGGAATTTTACGCTCCGTATTTCGAATGGACGGAGACGCAAGCGAAGCACACACGCAAACTCCTCGATGATCTTGGGCTGCGCTGCTTTTCCACGCACAACGACAGCTCCTACTTGGCGCCGGCGAATCTGCGGCGCGCGGCGGACTGGAACGCGATTCTTGGCAGCCGCTACGTGGTGATGGCGTCCGCGAACGCAAAGTCGGGCGCGGATGGCTGGAAGGAAGTGGCTGACACGCTGAACTCGGCGGAGGAGAAACTCGCGAGCGAGGGATTGAAAACCGGTTATCACAACCATGAAGAGGAGTTCCGGCCGTTGCCGGGCGGCCCGCGTCCCATGGAAATTCTTGCGAAGAACACGGGGCGTTCCGTGATGCTTCAGCTGGACGTGGGCACGTGCCTTGCGGCCGGGAGCGATCCGGCCGCGTGGATTCAAGCGAATCCGGGGCGCATTCGCTCGATGCATTGCAAGGACTGGTCGCCCGAGCCGGGAAAAGGCTACACGGTGCTGTTTGGCGAGGGGGCCGCAAAATGGAGAGAGATTTTCGAGGCAGCAGAAGACGGAGGAGGCCTGGAGTATTACCTGATCGAGCAGGAAGGCAGCCGCTTTCCCGAGCTGGAGACGGCGCGGCTTTGTCTTGATGCGTTTCGAGCAGCGCACGGAAGAACCTGAGAGTGGCGCGGCGGCGCGCGGAGGCGGAGGGTTCGGTGACGAACAGGGCGGCAGGCACATGGATTCTGGTGTTTCTCGCGGCCGCGGCAACCGGCAGCATCTATTTCGACCGGCCGCCCGGGCCGCTGCCCGCCAGCGCCGCGCCCGCGGAGTTTTCGGCGGCTCGCGCGCTCGATCATCTGCGCGCCATTGCCGGCGAGCCGCATCCCATGGGGTCGCGGGAGCACGCTCACGTCCGGGACTACCTGGTCGCGCAACTCAGCGCGCTTGGCGGCAATCCGGAGATTCAACGGACGACCGGCGTCACAGCGCTGTACCAGGTGGCGGGCAGCGTCGAGAACATCGTGGCGCGGTGGAAAGGGACGAGCGGCGGCCCGGATGCGATCGCCCTGGTTGCGCACTACGACTCGGTGGCGGCCGGACCAGGAGCGGGCGACGATGGATCCGGCGTGGCGGCGATTCTGGAGGCGATGCGCGCGCTGCGAACCGGCCCGCCGGCGCGGAACGACATCGTCGTGTTGTTCACGGATGGCGAGGAGGCAGGGCTTCTCGGCGCTTCCGCATTCGCCGCCGAGCATCCGTGGGCCAAGGATATTCGCGTTGCCGTAAACCTGGATTCCCGGGGAACGTCCGGGCCTTCGCAGCTTTTCGAGACCAGCCCGGAGAATGGCCGGCTGATTGGGCTCTACGTGGCATCCGCGCAGCATCCCTACGGTTCATCGCTGACCTACGAAGTATACAGACGGCTGCCCAACGATACGGATATGACGATCTTCAAAAAGGCGGGAATCGCCGTGATGAACTTTGGATTCATCGGGAACTGGCAGGCGTATCACACGCCGCTCGACAATCCGGAGCAACTGAATGCGGGCAGCCTGCAACAGAGCGGCGAAAACGTGCTATCGCTGGCGCGGGCGCTTGGCAACGCCGATTTGACGCAAGTCCGCGAACGTGATGCGGTGTTCGCTTCGATTCCGCCTGGAATCTTTTTTCACTATAGCGGGAAGTGGGCGTGGCCTTTGACAGGGCTGTGTGCGGCGGTGTTCGTCGCGGTGGCGTTCTGGGCGAACGGCGCATTCCAAACGCGCTGGAGGCAAATCCTGGCCGGCTTTTTGATCTCGATTGGAATTTTGGCGCTCTTTGCCATTGTTGCGATGGGATTCGCCGGCGGGGTCTATTGGCTGCACGCGCATCGTTTGCATCCGGGGAGACTGCTGCAGAGCGTACCGTATCTGCTGAGTCTGTTTGCGTTGCTCGCGGCCATTTATGCCGCGCCGCGGGCATGGCTCAGCAAGCGGATTTCGGCGGCCGCGCTTTCGCTCGGCGGCTTGCTGGTCGTCCTTGCCGGCGCGGCGGCCGCCACGCTGTGGACGCCGGGCGTCAGCGTGGTGATTGTATGGCCGCTGCTCTTCTCGCTTGCCGCCATTCCTTGCGCGGGAGTACGGGCGCAGCGGCCCTCCGCGCGCAACCTCGTTCCCGTGTGTTTGTGCAGCGTGCCGGCTCTGCTGGTGTTCGTGCCGCTGTTGAGAGGCTTTTTCACAGCCATGGGCTTCGCGAGGGAAAGTGCTCCGGCGCTTGGCGCGTGCTTCGCCTTCCTTGCTTTCCTGCTTGGGCCGCTGATGGGATTGCTTTCGGGCGCGGGAAGCCGAGTGGCAGCCTCGGCCGCACTTGCGGCTTGTGTGGCGCTTTTCGGAATAGGTGCCGCAACGACGAGCTACACGGCGCAGCATCCGAAAGCGACGATACTGGCCTACGCGCTGGATGGAGACACCGGGAAAGCCTTCTGGGCCAGCAGCGGTTCGCAGCTTGATCCCTGGACCGAGCACTACGTCGGCCCCGCGCCTGCACATCGGAGCTTGCCGTATTTTTATCCTCCGTGGCTGCGGAGCGAATTGCTGGTGAGCGACGCTCGCGCCGTGAAGCTGGAGGGGCCGGAGGCGGAGCTGGCCGAGAGTTCGACCGGGCAAACCGGCCGGACGCTGCATCTGCGAATTGTTTCTCGACGGCAGGCGCCGCAAATTCGAGTGTTCGCAACGGAGGGCGCGGTGCTCGATGCCAGCGTGAACGGCCACCGGCTGGGCATGCCTGCCGAAGCCCGATGGAAAAGCGGAAGCTGGGGATTTGACTATGCCAACCTGCCGGCGGAAGGCGTGGACCTATTGCTGCATACGAGCGGCAATGGGCCGGTACGCCTCATGGTAACGGACCAGTCGCCTGGATTGCCGGAAGTGCCGGGCACCTCGCTCATCAGCCGGCCGCCGGAATGCATTCCGATGCAGTGGGGCGATGCCACGCTGGTACGGCGCAGTTTTGTTTTTTGAGCGGCAAGCGCGGCAACTGGTGGCCAGGCTGGCGAGAATCGCCACCGTGAGGCCCGCACCTCTTCCGCATCAGATCCTCGCCCGATCCACAGGCTCCGGTCATTTCGCAGCCGCGGATCCAAAGGCCGCTGCCGCGGCAACCCAGCGTTCATAGGTAACTACGTCGGTAATTGTGAAGGGCGTTCTGCTGTTTGTGCCGCCATTCCGGCGGCGTTCTCGCAAGAAAGGTGAGAATGCGCCAAACTAGCGGCGACGACCAATCGCACCCATAAGAACCGATGGGTCAAACGGCACAGGCTTGCGGTAATCTGCGGTTTTGCGCTGTTGATGGTTTTCGTCAAGATTATGGCTCCGCCATCCTTGTCGTTAGCTTTAACAACGCTGTAAGGGACAAGCAACGAGCACGCATCGGCGGGTGCCGCCGAGGCGGACGGGACGATGGCCGCAGAGATTGCCGGCAGGACGGCAATAAGATTCTCAGAGCCGTAATTTCCTCCTCGTAGTCGTCATTTTGCGAGAGCTACTTCGACGCGACGATTCAACGCGCGGCCTGCCGGGGTCGCGTTATCCGCAACTGGCCGGCTGGCGCCGAAGCCTTGAGGTACAAGCTGGCTGACGTTGGCACCATGCTCTTTGAGCCAGGCAATCACCGCAGCGGCACGCCGCTCAGAGAGCGGCTGATTGCGCGCGTCGTTTCCCTGATTGTCTGTATGGCCAGCGATGAGCCGGCGCGACGAGGGGTGGTTTTGAATCAAGCCGAGTACGGCATTCAGCGCGGGCCAAACTGTCGGCACGGAGCTTGGCGGAATCGGTATCGAAGTGAATTCCGTAGATTGTGGCCGAGCCGGTTTGCGCGATGGACCGCTCTAAGGCAGCCGTGTTTTCCTGATGCTTGCTCAAGAGAATTTCGGCATGACCGGTTTCGCCGCTGGGAAGATCGACAGCCGCAGAGTTCTGGTCGTAACCAGGCGAGGTGGCGGTTGCGACAACAAGGCCCGCTGGCAGCGCTGTAAGCTTGCATTTGCCGGTGCTATCGGCCGTAGCCGTTTGAAGAGCCGCGGTTACTGTCGCGCCGGGTATGGGTTTTCTGGTGTCTGCTTCGAACACCCCGAGGCGAAGCACGTCGCGACTCACAAAATCTCCGCCCGCTTTCAGCAGCAGGATCAGAACTCGGAACGGTTATTCCTGGATTTTTACGCGTGACCCGTTGCGCGTGAGGGTGTTATTGGTTGAGTCTGCTTCGAATTGCCCGAAGCGGAAAATTCGCGCCGAGGAGACTTGCGGATGCATCGCTCCGTTGAATTCAGCGGATAATAACACGATCCCAGGCCACTTTCAGCGACCTTTCTCGGGTGTGAACGAGACTTAGACTTCATGCCACAACGGCCGGCCTTTTTCGAGAATCAACCGATGGGCATTTGCGTTTTGCTGCTTACGGATGCGATCCGCCCTCTAGATCTGCCCGGATGACCGTCACCGGACCCAGAAGGCCCGACGGAAGAAGCGGTGAATTTGCTTTGTAGGGTTTCACCGTTGTGAACGTAAACTTCTTGGCCCCGGGCTGCCGGTCACCGATAAGACGGTTTACCCAGGAATTCACTACCTCGATCTTGAACTGGTTCGCGCCCGGACGCAGCGCGGAGGTGACTTCCACACGGTAGGGGGCGTGCCAGACCTGCGGGAGTTCCTTTCCGTTCACGGTCACAACCGCAAGGTTCTTCACGTCACCCAGGTCGATCCACAACCGCGAACCCTTCTTGAACCAGTTGGCGGGCGCATCAACGGTCTTCGTGTATGTCCCGACTCCGGAAAAATACCTCACGCCGGGATCCGAACTCTGGCTCCAGTCCGATAGCTGTCCCATCGTGATACCATCCGGCGCTCCCCGTCCCGCCTGAAATTTTAGGACCCACGGCCCTTCGAGCGTCGCCAGACGGCTTTCGCTTACCGGCGGAACCGCGTAGGAAGTCTTCGATGCAGGCTTCCGGAAGACTACGAAGACGGTTCCCCAACCCTCGAGGTTGAGCGGCACGGTGGTCCGGCCTTGACGAATCTCGTAGGACACCGGCTCGGTTTCCCCGGTCTCCGCTCGCCACAATTCCGGCAGCCTGCCCGCGACGCGAAATGTTGCGCGAATCGCGTGCGGATCATCGCTGCGGTTGTCCACAAAATAGATGTCCGCGTCCGCCAGTTTTCGATGCACGAATTCCACGGCTGCTTCGCCATGGCTGACCGAATATGCAAAGTCCGGCTTCACGTCGAGCGCATCGAGGACCTTCTGCAGATCCATACCTGCATAGACGGTTCCTTTTCCGGCCTTGTGCACTCCGCTTCCGTCTCCGAACAAGAGCGTCGCCAGTCTTCTGAACTCGCCCTGGTCATCCGCAAGACTTGGATCGTCCGTCGGCTTAGGGCCGGCCACATTCGCGCCAGCTTCTACGAGCGCATAAAGCGCGCGCAGCACCGGCAGCGACATGTGCCTGCTGTAGGGATCGAGTCCTAAAACCTTGTAGCGCATGCCGCTCTTGGTCGCGATCTCTCCGTCGGCCACGCTCAATTCGTGGATGAGCGCGTCCGCATTGATGTAGTCAAACCCATACCCCTTCGGTACGTCCGGAGATTTCCGCTCGAAAATCGCCGTCAGGTTGGAGTCTTCGCCGTAAAAGTACAAAACGTCGGCATGGAACCGCCCCTGCTGCAGCATGTAGCTCGATCTTGCCAAATAGGTGACCCAGGGCCCGGCGTACTCCGCCCACGTCTCGTTGCGGTTGAACCATTGTCCGAACGGACCGAGCGTCAACCCGGGGGCTTTCCCCACAAGAGGCTGATGCGCCGATTCGTGGATGATGAACCGGTTGATTCCATTCAGAAGCTCTTGATCCGCAGTGGGCTTCAGGGTGGCCGGCGACCAGGCCCAAGGGCCAGCCGCCGCCGTGAGAGACTCCGCGGCTGCCAGGTTCTGACCATAGATGTGCGCCACCGAGGCGGATTCCCTGTCGTCGGCGTTGTATCCGTATTGCGGTTTGTTTACTCCTGGACTCTGCGTCCACATCGCGCTCATGGGCACTTCGTTGAACTTCTTCACTTCCATTCCATCGGCCACGAAAGCTCTTCCGGATTCGTGAGATTCGCCGTAGTGTCCCATTCCCCGCTCGTGCAGCGTTTCCTCAAGTTGCCCGTAGTGTTCGCTCGCAATCAAGTCGGCAATGGTTTTCCGGAAATCCCACAAAAAGCGATCGCTCGCTTCGCTGCTCTCCACCACCCGCCCGGTGAGAACCGGAAGCCATGGCGTCGCGTCGTAGCCGCGCAGCCTTCTAAACTGCGAAAGCATGTGGTCCGTCCAGTTTTGCGAGCCTGCTTCCCAACTGTCGTTTATGACGTAGCGGATGCCTTTCTTTCCCATTTCATCCGCGCCAACCGTCTCTCGGTAACTGTCCAGGTATTTCTCGAAATAGTTCTTTACGAAGCGCCGGTCGAGTTTGTCCACCTCCAGTCCGGTCGCTTCTTTCGTCGCCGGATGGTTCATGATGCCCAGAAGCGAATACCCGATTCGCAGAACGATCCATTTGCCCGCGGGGGGCTCCCACTCGAGGGTTCCGTCGGGGCTCATCTTCGAAGTCAGATCAATGACGTCCGATTTTTTTACCGCCAGGGACGGATCCACCCGGGGGCTTGCATACTGATAAAGGTCCGGCTCGGGCACAAACGCCGCCTTCTCTTCAAAGTGATTCACCCTCGGTTCGGAAAGCAGCCGCAGCTCCGCAATCTGGTACGACTTTGCAGGCTGTACCGGGGGGCCAAAGCTCGCCGGATCGATTCCCTCCGCCCAAGCCGGAGCGGGCGGAGGCGGAATGCGTTTGAAGGTGACACGAAAGTATTTCGCCGTGACCGGTTCAAAAGAGATGGTGTGTTCCGGCGCTCTTCCCCCGCTCAAAGTTGCCACTTTCCGGAACGTCTGGCCGTCGTCGCTCGCCTCTAGCTCCTTCTCTGGAATCGCCACGCCTCCAAAGACTTCTTCGATGAAGTTCGGATCCTTGGTGACGAAGGTAACCGCGCGAATCGTGCGGGCCATCGGATACTCGAATTGAATCCACGCCTTCTCGCCCATGGCAGGGATCGGTATCTGTGTCGTATTCACAAGATCGCCGTCGCTCAGGAGGGCCGGGTTGAGCCCTTCGCCGCTTGCTGTAATCTTCGCAGCCGCTGCCTCTTCAGCAACCGGCGCGGGAACGCGAAAGGCGACTACGGCCGCGTCGGCGTAGAACTCTGGAATCGGCCCTTCCGCGGGTCCGCCGAACGCTTCGCGGATCCCCAAATTCTGGAAGGCTCCCGTATTGCCCGGGGGATGCGCGAGCTTACCCTTGAAGATCTTGCCGCCGTCGAGAAACGTCTCGCTCCAGACATATTTCTTCATCCCTTCGGAAGGTGGAACCCACGGACCGCCCGACTCGCTCCAGCCTGGAGAACCGGCGATAGCCATTTCCATTCCGAACCCGTCACCCAACTTGATCGCGTAGCGAAACGCTTCCTTCCAATCCGGGGTCATGTACGCCAATCGTTTGTCGACGACCTGCGGAGTAGCGAGCGCCGCATCGAAATTCTGGAAGCCGGCGATGCCGACCCGGTTCATCCACTCCAGGTCGAGTTTGATCCCTTCTTCCGTGATATTGCCGTTCATCCAATGCCACCAGACGCGCGGCTTCGCGGACTCCGGCGGCTTTTCGAATCCGGCCAGGAGCGCGTCTTCCGTTTTTTGGGCTGGGCTGAAAGAGCAAAAGCAGGCGGCGAGCGCGAAAAACAAGACGAGCCGCAGGATACGTTTTGGCATGTCGAGCACCTGATCCGTGTGGCGATGAAATTGCCGGAAACTCTCGCCCGGGCACCAGGCGAGCCGTGGATTCTGGCACCAGATTCTATTACGGTCAATTTCGGGTTACCCTGAACCGACGGGTTTTACCTTGCAAAATGCGACGGGGGCGCGCCCAGCAGCCCAATCGGTGCCCTTGCAGCAACTTACGCTGAACCGGCCCGTTCCGCACCCCATTCAGGGCTGGCCCGGCAAAGTGCAAGATTTTGCAGCGCAGAACGCGCACCAATGCTCGGAGGCGAGGGCCGATGTCCTTGGCGGTGAACAAACGCGGTGGCGATTCGCCGCCGAATCCGTTGAAAATCGTCACGACGGCAGCACGTGCGGTGACGCTTCGGAAAGGCCGACCAAGGCCCGCCGTCGAGAAGAGCGGCGACATCGAAAGTGTCTCGCCTGCTTTGGTCGCCAGCGTTCACCGTCCCGCGCCGGTCACTTCAGGGCAAAGTCAGTTCTTGTTTTCCTGTGTGCAAGGCGTGCGTCTTCCCCTTCCAGACAAATTCTCCTGTGACGGCCGGAGGAAGACTCACGGTCGCATGGAGGGTTGTCCCTTCGACCTCGTACGTGGCTTCGACTAACCCTTTGGGATGTGCCATCCGAGCGGCGACGTGATGCAACCGGCCGAGATGAGGCTCGATCCGGAGCACGGAACCCCCTGGAGTTTCCGGCTCGATCCCCGCCACGATCGTCAGCAGGTCGAAATTGGGGTGCGCGCTCCATGCGTGAGAATCCGACCGCGACGGCTCGGGCTGCTCGGCCCAAGTGGTGAGTCCCAAGCCGACCATCTCGCGCCATGGTCCCAGGAGTTCCAGATAACGGTCGCCCATGCCTGCGTGCTTCACGGCGCGCGCCAAATAGAAGCGAAAATAGTAGGTCGCGAGAGTCATTTCGGGAACGGGACGCGTCGAATGGAACCCTTTGTCGCTCTTCGAAAGTATTCGGGTCAAGACGTCGCGCTGCCGCTCTTTCGGAATAACGTCGAGCCACACGCCAAGAATGTTCGCATGCTGACTGTAGTGCTGTTGCGACGGCGTATCCGCAATCAGCCCGGTGTTCGCGTTCCAGCAAAGCTTCCGTACACCCTGCACCGCCCGCAGTTCGGCGGCCCGGTATCGCTCGGCGCGGATGGGATCTCCAAACGCCGATTCCAGCTCGGCGGCGTACCGAAGGGCTTCGACGAACTGGAGGGTGATGATGGATGAGCCGCCGTTCGCATCCTGCGGCGGCACCCCAAAACTGAAATCTTTGCCCCAATCGGCAAACGGCCACCAGCTGATGTCTCCGAGCAGCCCATCCGCTCTTTGCCGCGCAAGGAACCAGTCCATCACCGTTCTCGATCCCGCCATCTGAGCTTTGACGAAATCCGCATCGCCGCGATACCGCCAGAAATCGTGGATCATCCCTACCCAAAGCAAGGAAAAGGTCGGAATGATCTGCGTGACCGAGGAGGGATAACGGCTTCGTGTGATTCCGTCCGCGATGCGCGAATGGTTGAAGGCTTCGATGGCCTGTCGTGCCAGCCGGTCATCTCCGGCTACGGTATACGAGATCAGCGCCTGGATGCGCGTGTCGCCGATGTATTGCATACGCTCCCAATAGGGAGTGTCCATGTACGTGTCGTGCGCGTCGAGCCGCGCTGTCCGCCAAGCGATCTCCCAGAGTTTTTCGAGAGACGCATCATCGGATTGGAACCGGCCTTTCTCCTCGAACGGATATGCGGTGAACCTTGATCGGAAGCTTTCTATCCGAAGCGGTTCGTTCTCCGTGTTGATGTCCAGTTGCAGATATCTCCAAGTGCGCCAGCCAAGAGGCGAATAGGTCCGATGCTCGGCCCCGTCCGGCAGGAATTCATCGCTGACCCCAAGGATGTGCTTTCCCACAATGTCGTTGCGATTTCCTTTCACTCCCTGGGCGTCGATGAGCGCTTCCGCATAGGTGATACGGACGCTGCTTTTTGCGCCACCGCCGACTGTGAGTTCGGGATAGGCTGTCGTCAAGGTGGCATGGTCGAGCAGGATGCTGACCTGGGAGTGCGCCGGAATCTCCAGGCCCGTTCCCGGGAATTCTCCCAGAACTTCGATTCCCGAACTGCGCACCGTGTGCCCGATCGGTTCCTCCTGCATTTGCATCGCAGGAAGGGGGTCTGCCACGAGCTGCCAGTTAATGTTTTGCAGCACCGCACCTCGCTCGATGGCGTTGCCGATCGGCAGGGCGTGTTCCCATTTCCCGCTGGAGTGTGCCGAGTCGTTCCAGGACCAGTCATATTGTGCTGCGTCAAGGCGTTCTCCCGGCTCGGCTACGTAGTAGTGGCGCAGCAATTCGGGAGAACCCGGCAGAATGGTGATGCCCTTTTCCTCTTGCACCTCCCAGCTAGGGTCCGTATTGGCAGCACTCTCCGCCTCTCCTTCTCCGCGTACCACGAAGCCTATGCGGTCGCTAATCTGCGCGAGCGGCGTTGCCACTCCGAAGTTCCATACCGTGGCGGCCAACACATTGCGGCCCGCATGCAGAAACGGAGCGAGATCGTAGGTTTCATAGTTCCAGTGCGCCAGATCGCTCCGCGCGGGGCCGCGCCCCACCTCCCGCTGATTCGCACACAGCACAAACTGGTTGTCGGCGCTGACGTACACCACAAAGTGTTCCGGGACGCGCTCGACATCGAGGAATTTCCGGAAATGCACGATCGCGACGTCCCGCTGAGAAATCCCCGAAGCAGTAATCCACTGCGCCCGCCAAAGACCTCTTCGCGCTTCCGGCGGAAGCTGCGCATTCGCACGCACACCGGAAAGCAACAACAGCGCGACGATGCACCAAAAGACGTTTCGCTTCCAGCGGTCCCCTTTTCTCGACGCTTTTTCCATTTTGTCTGCCATAAGCCTTCCTGGGGCAGCCCCGTCAGGGTCCTTTCTAAATGTATTTCTCCTTGTACTGCAATCCCTTCCGAGGAACCGCCGACGAGCACTTTGTAGGTTCCGCCAGGGCCTTCCATTCCTTCTGCTCGGTATTGAAGCAGGCGAACCCGAAGCGTACAACTCCTCGACCTCGGCACCTGCGCGCTTGCCGGTATTGGAGACGTCCACCGAGTGTTCCCACCGGCCGAGGTCACCGTCAACGCAGCAAAAGGCAGGCGCACTCGTTTTGGCAGCGCAAAAGCTCAAGGCCGGGTGTAAGCAACCTACGGAAGTCCGCGCATTTCTTGGCATTTCTTGGCATTTCTTGGCATTTCTTGGCATTACCAGGCTTTCATCACCACAAACCGGCACGACTTTGCGGCCCACTTTTCAGGTCGCAGATTTCGCGGAAGAAGACGCCGGCTGCCCCATTTGAAAGCGGACGCTATGTCTAGGGTGCGCGGGAGCCGCCACAGTGGGCGAAGAGGTGACCATTCTCTGCAAGCCATCGTTCGGATAGTAATGATCTACATTCCGCGGGGTGACCAGTTTGTGCTGAACAAACACCGCGGGCGGAACCTGCCGCCGGTTCAAGATATCCAAGCTCAGGCGGATGAGGTCTTCTCCGTAGCGCTCCGGGAAATAGCCAACCGATCCGATCAGTCGTGTGCCTTCCTCGCGCAGCTCGGACCTGGCTTCCGGCGAAGCATTCTGCCCCATCACAGCGCAACGATCCGCATACCCGGCTTCGTGGAAGGCGCGAAGAGCACCGAGCGCGCTCGGATCGTTGACCGCACCCACGAGAATGCGCTGGGCTTTCGAAGCGCGGAGATGCCGGCGGACCGCTTCGAAACTCGGTCCGAGACTCCCATCGCCTTCAAGATAGGTGATCTTGCAACCCTTGGCGTTCGGCAAAACAGAATTGATGCCCATCACCAGGCCGGTCAGCCGCATGCGGGGCAAACTGCCGGCGCGGGCAAGCTCCATAAGTATGATTTCGTCAACCACGCCGTACCAGTGCTCCTTGGCCCATCGGCCCAAGTGCCTGCCGCCCATCAAACCGGCCTCGTAGTTGTTCGCTCCGTAGAAGGTCGCGCCCGGGTGAGGAATGTCAATCGCGATCATGGGAATGCCCGCATCCCGGTATTTCGCCGCGACGATGGCGGCTACGTTTTCATCCGTTTGAAACTCGATGGCCAGATCGACTCTCTCGCGCACCAATAAGTCGGCATTCCGCTGCGCGGTCTTGGCGCTATAACGATTGTCCACGGAAATCAGTTCGATGCCTTCCTGACTGGCCGCCCGCTCGATGCTAAGCGAAACCTCTTTCGAGAATTGATAGTCGGTCCCTTGCGCCGCGTACCCGATGCGGAACAACCGTTTTTTGAGCGGGCTCACTCTCGACTGGTACAGATTGCTTCCCACCTTGTCGATCATTCCGCACTTTTCAAGCGTGTAGAGCAAGCGAAACGCCATGGTCTTCGGAAGCGCGCTGCGCGCCGCAATTTCCCGCAGGGAGAGAGATTCACCGGTCGATTGAAAGGCGGAAAGAACCTGGGCCGAGTGCACGATGGACTTGACCAGGTAACGGTCGCGTGAACGCATTGGGGTGTTCATGTGAATTTGGTGGATACTATCAAAAGGCCGCATTTTTCCAAGCAACATTTTGGATGCCTGCGACGCGAGCCTGCGATTGTCCTTAACTGGCGGTTTTACAATAATTTATGTCAAAGCGGCCGTCCGGGCACGTTTCGCCATGCGAAACGCACGACGGATATTGCGGGCCGTGTGGCGAACCGCCAAGCAAGCTCTCCCTTCTTGCCAATAAGATTGACCAAACGCTGCTGCTGTGTTGATTCCCGTTCACGGTTCCGAATTGGGTTCGATTTGTTGTTTGGTGATCTCGGCCGGGGAGAACAATTCTTGCGTAGGAGGGGCTTGTTTGGCCTTCTCATGAAGCCGTTGGTATTCCGCGAGCGCGCGCTGCAGCTCCTGCGTGTTGCCCAGCTTTCGCTGTACCTGCGACAAACGGTACCAGGCAACCTCGTCCTCCGGATTCAGCCGCACGGCCTTCTCCAAATGCGCTAAGGCTTCGGACGTTTTGTCCAGAGCACTTAGCGTGGAGCCCAAGCCCACCTGCGCTTCCTGAAAATCGGGATACTGTTCCACGGCCATCCTGAAATATTTTTCGGCCGAAGACAAATCTCCGTGCGTGCGATGGATTTCCGCGATTTGGTAGGCGGCGCTCGCGTTCGTCGGATCCGCCTTCAGTTCCAGCAAGTATTCCGTGATCGCGGAGGCCATGTCGTTGTCTGAGCGGGTGGTTCGAAACCGCTCCTGGTAGGCACGGCCGATCCGAAAATGGATTCCGGGCATCGCCGGGTCAACCTTCAACACGCTTTCGTAAGCGCTGATCGCCTGCTCGTAGGCGCCTTGGCTTTGATAGGCTTCTCCCGCGGCTTCGTTTCGCCACACGGAGTCTGGAGCTACTGCACCGAGTTTCTTCATCGTAAGATAAGCAAAATTCCCGTAGATCCGCCCGGTATGATAGAGGACTTCCGGATCTTGCCCGTACAGATGGCCGAGCTCCAACGCCGTTCGAACCGCTTTCTCGTCCTGGTGCAGCCCCGAATAAGCCCGCAACAGTTGCAGTCCGCACATGCGTTTCACCTGCGCGTCGGAACCGAGGGCGAAGCCTTTTTCGAGACCGGGAATCGCTTCCTTGTAGTTGCCGGTTTCGGAGAGAGCGATCGACAACAGTGTCGAAGCTTTGGCTAAGCTCGGCTTGAGCTTGACCGCCTGCCGCAGTTCCGGCACGGCCTTGTCGTACTTCCGCTCCTGAAAGTAGATTGCGCCGAGATTGGCGCGAATCTCCGCCACGGCGGGTTCGAGCGCTTTCAGCTTTTCAAATGCGCGCTCGGCATCGGCGTACCGCCCTTCGGCCAGAGCAGACTGCCCTTCCTCGGCGTAACGGGAAACAGCATCGGCTTGGGTAGCTTGGCCCTGCAGCCTTCCGCCGCCGAAGAGGCCCGCACACACCAGCAAGAAGACGGGGAACTGAGATCGCATGGCGTTGAATCTACCTCTAGCAAGACCAAATCCGCCAGGAAATCGCTCCTGGCGGATTGGCCATCGGGGGTGGTTCGGGTGTAACGCCTAGAATATGAACTTCGCACCGAGTTGCACGATTCTGCCCGGGGCGGCGCCGGTGATCCTTCCAAACGTCGCGGGATTGCCGACGTTATTGCCGACCGTGCTTCCACCTCCGGCAAACGCGGCGGTCGATGGATCCGGATAGAACTGCGGATGATTGAAGGAGTTGAAGGACTCGAGGCGCAGTTGCAATCGCAACCTCTCGGTGAAGGCCAGGTCCTTAAGTAACCCGATATCCCAGTTGTTGATGCCGGGCATGGTGATGATGTCTCGGCCGGAATTGCCGAATTGGTTCGGGCCGGGTTGCACGAACGCCGAAGTGTTGAACCATTCGTTCAAGCTCTTGGTGAATCCGCTGTTCTTTGCGACCTGATCGGCGCGATTTACACCGAAGGAGTCAAGTAAACCGGTAGCGTCGCCGGCTAGGATGGACATCGGGAACCCTTGTTGGAAGGTTACGACACCGGTGAGTTGCCATCCCCCAACGAGCAGATCGACCGGCCTGGCGGCTGCTGACAGCAGTCGCTTGCCGCGTCCAACGGGAAGCTGGTAGACGAAGCTCGAAACGAATCGCTGACCGACGTTGAAATCCGACGGGCCGTAGTCCCGCGCGGGGTCGTGATTGTTCAGAAAGCCTTGCCAGCCGGCTGCGGCCTGTCCCTGGCCGATACCCGCAGCGGCAGATTTGTCATCCAAGCTCTTTGCCCACGTATAGACCGAGGTGATGGCCATTGATGAGGTTCTCCGTTCGAACTTCACATTCATGGCGTTGTAGTTCGACCAGGAGTCCCACTGGCTGTCGATGTAGGTTCCGAAATTCGGAAATGGCCTGCGGGCACTTACCGGGCAATCGCCAAGCGCCGGATTGGCGGCGCAGAACGCCGGATCCGTCATCGGGAGGGCCTGGTTGATGTTGTTTCTGGAAAGCAGGTGGGTGCCCTTGTTGCCGACGTAGTCCACTTCGAACGTTGTGTTGCGTGCGAGTTCCCGCTGGACCGAGAGAGTCCATTGCTGCATGTACGGATTCTGAGGCTTCTCGGAAATGATCACGGCGATGAAGCTGTTGGCCGCAGGGGTCACCGGAGCGATGGCCGTAAAGTCGGGGAAGAGCTGGTCCGTCGTCTGGGTGATATTTCCCGCGGTTTGCTGCAGATTCAACCGGCTGACGTAAGGATAGATGTCCGCGGAACCGTCGGTCTCCCGGCCTTCGATGCCGTCCCAGAAGATACCGTATCCGCCGCGAATGACGGTCCGATTGAACGGCCGGAAGGCAAATCCGATGCGCGGAGCGAAATCGTGCTTCTCCGAATCCGCCGGGTTGCGCCGGCCGCAATAGCGGTAAAAGCCATTTCCGTTCGGAGCGATGCCGTCCGTGGTCAGAGCCGGGTCGGCAATGCACATCCCCCCGAGCGCATTGGACGTGTCGAGCCAGCCCATGTGATTGTGGCTCTCGTACGGGACGGTGCGGAGGTCCCATCGCAATCCAAGGTTGACGGTCAAGCGGGTTGTGACCTTCCAATCGTCCTGCACAAACGGGGCGAAGTATTGGAAGTGGTAGGTTCTCGGATTCCCCGCAACGTTGGGATCGCTGAACGCGCCCGGGACAAAGGCTGCCGCCCCCGAGTAGTAGCCCAAAAGGAAATCGGCGAACTGATTGCCAGTCGCAAAACCTGCGAAGTTGTAGTTGCCTAAAAAGTTGTTGGCGACGTCGCGGTTAAGGACCCAGCGTTTGTAGTCCACGCCGACGTACCAGGTATGCGCGCCGCGGTTCAACGTTAGCGTGTCGCCAAACTGCCACATAGGATTGTTGCTTGTCGTATAGGCATTAACGGCGCCCCCCGCGACACTCAGCGTCTCACCGGCACCGGCATTGTTGGCAAACTGGATGTATGGATAGATTCGCTGCAATGGACTCAGGGTAGTGAATATTCCCGTGAGGCCCAAATCGCCGATGACGGACTCCGGTGCAGTGAAGCCGGTCTGGTTCGTCGTCGTGTTTAGCCGGCCGAAATGGAATTCGTTGACGGTCTTGGCTCCGAAATTGATGATGTGATTGACTGCCCAGTTCGTGGTATCGCCGACAAACGCGGTCTGGCCGAGTTGGCCCGAGGCCGTTCCCAATCCATTGACGGAATTGAAACTAAGATAGGAGCCGCGGCCGAAGATGGTGCCAAACTTTCCAAGATTCTGGTCCACGCGATAGGTCTGCTGGTCCGTGTCACTCGGGAGCTTGCCGGAAAGCCGGTAATTGTTTCCGGCGCAGGTCGCCGGATCACAATTCGGCGCCGGGAAGTAGCCGGCTGCGATGCCTACTTTTGCCAAACGAGAGAACCGGCTCTGAGGAATGCATGACACGTACGCTACGCCGCCGCTGTTGCAACCGGCAAAGGGCAGCCCCGTCGTTGGGTCCGTGATGGAGGTGGTGAAGAAGCCTTGCAGTTCCGCAGGGTCTTGCGGCACGTTGGCAAACTGCTGCACGCCCTGGCGCACGCGCCAACCCTCGTAGTTTGCAAGCCAGAACGTGTGGTTACGTCCATCGTACAGTTTAGGAATGTACACCGGGCCGCCCACGACGAACCCAAACTGGTTCTGCCGGAGTTCGGGAGTCGGGGCGTTCGGGTCCGCGAAGAAGTTTTTGGCATCAAAGGCGTCGTTACGGTCAAACTCAAAGAGCGAGCCATGCAGGTCGTTCGTCCCACCCTTTGACACGATGCTGATCTGATTTGCGCTGAATCCGTACTGCGCGGAATAGGTTTCCGACAGAACCTTGAACTCCTGGATCGCATCGATGGAAAGCGCGGCTGCGGGCGTGTTCAGCGCCTGGTCGGTATTGAGCATGCCGTCGATCAAGTAGGTGTTCGATTCCGGGCGCGAGCCGTTGATGCTGATCGCGGCCCCTTGACCGGCGCGCATCGTTCCCTGCTCGCCCCCCGTCTGTACCGCGCCAGCCCCGATGAACAAGAGTTGCTGGAAGTTTCTTCCATTCAAAGGCAGGTCCGTGACCTGCTTCTGGCTGACAAGCTGCGAGATCGAGGCGTTGTCGGTCTCGAGAGCAACTCCCGAAGCCTCGACGGTGACCGTTTCCGCAATCGTTCCGGTTTTGAGGATTACGTCCACGCGGTTTTCCTGGTCGACCGTGAGCGTTACGCCTTCCACGACCGCTTTCTGGAAGCCGTTCATGGTTACGGTAACGCGATAAACGCCCGGGCGGAGATACGGCACGCTGTACGTGCCCGCACTCGTTGTTTGTGTTTTCTGTGTTACGTTTGTGCCGGTATTGGTGACTTCCACGGTTGCGCCTACGACGACGGCCCCGCTCGGGTCCGTGACGGTCCCAAGCACGGTGCCGACGCCCGATTGGCCAAAAGCCCCTGCAGTTCCGAATAGCGCGAGTACCAGTAAGACCCACAATTGTCTTCTCACTTCACCCCTCCTCCTGCAAAGACCCACCAAATCACACCTCAACCCCTTGCACCCTTTCCGAGAAGCGGCTCCCGGGTGGCGGCAGGCCGCCTGTTGCGTTGCCCGACTCGCATTGAATTTGACAGCGCCGCGACCGGCCGTGATTTCTCAGGACTTCCGGAGAAATCCGGCACCGCACCCCAACGAAATCGCGAGCCGTGCAATCACGGAATTTCCGCGATGGTGTTACCGCACTTTCCCAGCGTCAATTGGTGGATGAAAATACGAAGGGGTTTTGCAGTGAAAAATAGAGCCCTTAGCAGCGCTCCCCTGACGAACCGTTTTCCTACCAGCTACTTAGGGGACGTTCCGCCGCACAGTTGGGCGATCCGGCCTAAATCGGTGCCCTCTTTGTGGTTCTACAATGCGAAATGCCAAGTTCAGCGTATCAGAACTTTTCATGCATCTTGCATGCATTTCTGATGGTCTCAATCATAGGACTGGCTCGGAAGTCTGCTTGCGCATGGAGCCAATCAATATTGGATGCAGACTCGCCACGAACCATCTCCGATTCCGTCGTCCAGCCGAACGGCAATAATCGACTCAGCGGGAGCGACCCACCGGGCAGCCTCGAGTACTCCGGAAGTCTGAGCGTGCAGCATCAAATTGGGAAGACAGGGACCGCTCGCTGACCGCTACGAATTCGGTCAATGTCGCCGGCGATCTGCAGGCTTGAGAATTCGTGGCTGGCGACTGACGGTTTTGGAGCACCCGAATAAACTTACGGAATACCGCATCCACGTTGTTTCCGTTAGCGGCGCAGGCGCACGCGGAGGATCCTGGGCCCGGCGAATAGAGTGACGCGCAGTTCATCTCCGTTCAGGCGCCGGCGAGCGATCGACTTCCCATCCTGGAATGTTCCTTCCTCGATGGACAGAAACTCCGGATTGCGCGGTGGGCCCTGCATTTCCTGGAAAGCGAGCCGAAAGCCAAAGCCTGCGACAATGTAGTCATCTCTGGCGAGCTCGATGATGATTCCGCCCGCGCGCGGCGTCTGCGCACCGGGGGCCGCTGGAGGAAGAGCCGGATCAGAAAAGAATTCCCCGTCCCTCTGGTTTGTCTCTCGCCACCTCCCGATAAGGAGGAAGGCCCTCGCGCCGTTTCCGCGTCGCGGCGCCTTGCCCGCCGCGGCTTTTGCACCCCTTCGTTCTGCAAAGCAAAACATGCAAAGAGATGCGGCTCTGCGCGATCCCGTCCAGCGTTTCCGCTCGGTGATGAATGTCGTTCAGCGGCACGGCCTTGGAAGGAAAGACGTTGCGATGCGCGTTTCGCAGCGCGAAACGCCTGATCGGAGAGAGAAACTGCGTGACCTCTCCGCCGCCATGCGAGTATCCTTGCGGATTCGCCAAGGACCCGCGATGGATTCACGGAAGTTAGACATCATTCTCGAAGCTTTGAACCAGTTCCGCATCGAGATTCCATCCTGGGGATTCGCCAACACCGGAACGCGGTTTGGCAAGTTTCTGCAGCCCGCCGCGGCAACGACCACGGCGGAAAAGTTCAGCGACGCGGGTCAGGTGCATGCGCTGACAGGAATTTGTCCCACGATCGCGTTGCACGTTCTCTGGGACTTTCCCGAAGGCCGCAAAAGCATTCCTCAGATTCAAGAGTATTCCCGCCGTTTTGGGGTGCAGAGCGGGTCCATCAATCCCAATGTTTTTCAAGACCAGGAATACAAGCACGGCTCGTTTGGCAATCCCGATCCTTCGGTACGTTCGCGTGCCTTCGAACACACCAAAGAAAGCATTGAAATCGCCCGGCATCTGGGCAGTCAGGATATTTCCCTCTGGTTCGCGGATGGCTCGAGCTACCCCGGAACGGCTAACATTCGGCAGCGAAAGAAGTGGTTCGAGGAGCTATTGCGAGATGCGCACGCGCAACTCGCGGCGAATCAGCGCCTGCTCGTCGAATACAAACCCTTTGAACCCGCGTTCTATCATACGGATATCGCCGACTGGGGCATGGCTCTCCACTTCGCGCGCCATGCCGGCCCCCGCGCCAAAGTACTCGTTGATACCGGACACCACTATCATTCGCAGAACATTGAACAGATCGTTGCCTGGCTGCTTTCGGAGGAGATGCTCGGGGGCTTTCACTTCAACGATCGCCGCTACGCCGATGACGACCTGACCATAGGTTCCATTGACCCCTATCAGGTATTTCGTATTTTTCACGAAATCGTTTTTTACGAGTGGGAAACGGGCAAGAAGCCGCAGATTGCCTACATGATCGACCAGAGCCACAACCTAAAGGGCAAGATCGAAGAGACCATCCAGACGGTGGTCATCGCACAGCAGCTCTTCGCCAAAGCCTCCCTGGTGGACCACGCGGCGCTCTCCGAAGCGCAAAACAAATGCGACCTGATCCGAGCCGAATCCTTGCTGCAAGACGCCTTCAATACCGACGTTCGTCCGGCAATTCAGCAGTGGCGCCACTCGAAGGGACTGCCGGCCGACCCGCTGCGGGCCTTTCTCGAGAGCGGCTACCTGGATCGCATCACCAAAGAGCGCGGCGCCCGGAATCTGAGCAGCGTTTCCTCCTATGCATGAACCGCGACGATGCAATTCAGCAGAGTGAAGTGCGCAATCTCCGGCAGAAAAGGGCCCGCTGATGCCCGGCTTCTTTGCATGATCTCTCGCGAAATCGCCTGCCGCGCGCCGCTTCGCCTTCGCTTCCGCCCCGGGCACACGCCAGTGGCCGACCCGCAGGGGGAAGCAGCGGGCCCATGGCGGAAGCGGGTGAGCTGGGCCGTTCTTCGCAACTCGCGCTGACTTTGGAGAATGGCCGTTCGAAATCATGCCAGCCTCGGAACAAAAACCATTCTTGGCCTTCGACCTTGGCGCGGAAAGCGGCCGGGCGATGCTGGCCCGCCTCCGCTCGGGTGTGCTCACCGTTGAAGAAATTCACCGCTTCAAAAATGAGCCGGTGGAATATGGGGGATCGTTCCACTGGGACATGCCGCGCCTGTGGCTCGAGATTCGCAAAGCGTTGCGTGAACTGCGAAACGCACCGCTTGCCGGAATCGGCGTGGACGCGTGGGGAGTGGATTACGCACTGCTCGGAGACCGCGGCGAACTCCTGCAGAACCCCTATCACTACCGGGACGCACGCACCGAAGGAATGATCGAAGAAGTGCTTCAGAAAGTCACAAAGGAAGAAATCTATCGCTGCACCGGAATTCAGTTCATGCCCATCAACACGCTCTATCAGTTGTACGCCGCTCAACGGCAAACTCCGGCAATTCTCCGCGCAGCGCAGAGACTTCTGACCATACCCGACCTTTTGAACTACTGGCTAACGGGGAACGCGGTAAGCGAGTTCACCAATGCGAGCACGACACAATTTGCGAATCCGGTCTCGCGCTCCTGGGCGAATGAGCTGCTCGAGCGGCTCGAACTTCCTTCTCATTTGCTTGCGCCGATTGTCGAACCCGGCACCATAGTTGGTACTCTCGCGCGGCGCCTGGCAGGGGATAGTTCCCTGAGAAACACGCAAGTCATCGCGCCGGCCACGCACGACACGGGTTCAGCGGTGGCCGCCATATCGGCCCGGGACGGAGTTGCGTTTCTGAGTTCCGGAACATGGTCGCTCGTCGGCACGGAAATCGACCGGCCGATTCTTTCCAGTGAAGCGCTCCGCCTGAACTTTACAAACGAAGGCGGCGTCGCAGGCACAACGCGCCTGCTGAAAAATGTGATGGGAATGTGGATGCTGCAAGAGTGCCGCCGGACTTGGCTGGCGCCCGGGAAGTCTCATGAGCATATCGAACTCCTCGAAATGGCTGCTCGCGAAACGCCCTTTTTGTCCCTGGTGGACCCGGATCACGAGTCCTTTCTGCGCCCCGCCGACATGCCCGCCGCCATCGACGCCTTCTGCAAGAGCACCGGCCAGCCTACGCCGCAAAGTCATGGAGCCTACGTGCGCGCGATACTCGAAAGCCTGGCGCTCAAGTACCGCATGGCCATCCGGGACCTCGAAACGCTGACGGGCAAGCCGATTGTAAAGATCCGCGTCGTCGGCGGAGGATCGAAAAACCGCCTCCTGAACCAGTTCACCGCCGACGCAACCGGGAAACTTGTGCTTGCGGGTCCATCCGAGGCAACCGCGATCGGAAATGCGGCCATGCAGATTCTTGCCACCGGCGCCGCTTCTTCCCTCGAAGAGGTGCGCGCCATCGTGGACCGCTCGTTCCCGGCGGAAGTATTTTGTCCGCTCGAGCCAGAACGATGGAACGAGAGCGCGAAGCGATTCGAACACTACTGTGGAGCCATGCATGTCTGAAACAGCCAAAACAACGCGGCTTGCCGACCTTTGGGATTCCGCCGTCGCCCAAAAGCTGGAAAACGACCAGCTCGCGCTGCTGCGTTACCGGTCGAACCTTCTCGGCGCGGACCTGCGCATCACGAATTTCGGAGGAGGCAATACCAGTTCCAAGATCGAGCTCCCCGACCCTTTTACGAAGAAACGCACGCGCGTCCTGGCGGTCAAGGGAAGCGGCGGCGACCTCGGCTCCATCAAGGAATCGGGGTTTGCGCTTCTCTATCTCGACCGGCTGGAAGAGCTGAAGAATCTTTATCGCGGCGAAGAACACGAAGACGAAATGGTCGCGTTTTACCCTCTCGCGGCGTTCGGTGAAAATCGCGTGGCTCCTTCGATCGACACTCCTTTGCACGCGTTCCTGCCCTTTCCGCATGTTGACCACTTGCATCCGGACTGGTCGATCGCACTCGCCGCCAGCGCGAACGGCAAACGACGGCTCGCGGAATTCAATCAGGAATATGGCCGAGAGATCGTTTGGATTCCCTGGCAACGGCCGGGATTCGAACTCGCTTTGCTGATCGCTAAAGCCGCGCGGGACAATCCGCGCGCCGACGGCATCCTCCTCGGCGGCCACGGACTGTTTACCTGGGGCAATACGCAACGCGAGTGCTACCTCAGCAGCATCTCTACGATCGATCAAATGGGAGACTTTATTCTCGCGAGATCGAAGGGTCCGCTCTTCGGCGGTCTCGAACATCCCGCACGCAGCGACCGGAAACAGATTGCGGCACAGATTCTCCCGGCTCTGCGAGGAGCCCTTTCCTCGAATCGCAGGGTCATCGCCCACTTCACGGACGACGAAGATGCTCTCCACTTCGCCGGCTCCCGCTGGGGCAAGAGCCTCAGTGCGCTCGGGACCAGTTGCCCCGACCATTTTCTCCGCACGCGGGTGTGCCCCCTTTTCCTCGACTGGAACCCGGCGCAGCAGGACATCCCTTCGCTCAAAGCCGGCATTGCGCAGCAAGTCGCTTCCTACCGGGCAGCGTACAAGGACTACTACGAAAAGTGGGCTACTCCCGATTCTCCCCAGTTGCGGGACTCCAATCCTTCGGTGGTCATCATCCCGGGAGTAGGACTTTTCGGCTTCGGGAAAAACAAGAAAGAAGCCCGCATCACGACGGAATTTTTCATCAACGCCATCCACGTGATGGCGGGAGCCAACGCTCTCGACGACGGGAGCGCCGAAAATCCACTTCCGCAGGCGAGGCATGCGGAGCAGTCGGGCGAGTTCTCTCACTCTCACAACTATGTGGCACTGCCGCGTTCGGAGGCCTTTCGCATCGAATACTGGGCGCTCGAAGAAGCCAAGCTGCAGCGGATGCCGGCCGAAGCTGAGTTCAGCCGGAAGATCGGCCTTATCGTCGGGGGCGCCAGCGGAATTGGACGCGAAGCGGCGCTGATGCTCGCGCGCCGCGGCGCACATCTCATGGTGGCCGATCTTGATGAAGCAGGGGCCGGCAAAGCCGCGAAACAAGCCGCGGGCCTTTCCGCCGCGGATGCCGTTTCGTCGGTGCGCATCGATCTCAGCTCCGCAAGCAGCATCGCGGAAGCCATACAAGCCACGATTTTGACGTTCGGCGGCATCGACTTCATTCTCAACACGGCGGCGATTTACCCGGTTCCGGGGCCCGATGGAGAACTCTCCGAAGCCCTTTGGGCCAAGACGTTTCTGGTCAACGTAACGGGAAACTATCTTCTGGCCAAGGAATGCGATTGGGTCTTCCGTGATCAAACTCTTCCGGTATCCCTCGTGCTGACGGGTTCCGCGAACGCCGTCGTGCCCAAGAAAGGCAGCGAAGCCTACGACACGAGCAAAGCCGCGCTCAATCACCTGATCCGCGAGTTGGCCATCAAACTCGGCCCGACCGCGCGGGTCAACGGCATCGCACCTGCTACGGTCGTGGCCGGGTCCACGATGTTTCCGCGTGAGCGCGTGTTGCAGTCCCTCGACAAATACAAACTCGCCTATTCATCATCCGAGTCCGACGAGGAACTCCGGGCGAAGCTCGCGGAGTTTTATGCCCAGCGCACCCTGTTGAAACAACCGATCACACCCGAGCTTTGCGCGGCGGCGATGGTGTGGCTGGCCGGAGAACAGAGCGCGCGAACCACCGGCCACGTCATTCCCGTTGACGGAGGACTCACGGAGGCATTTCTTCGTTAACCGGCGGAGATTCAGGAGATCCCATGCGACGCGTTTGTTTTGTCTTGCAGGTGAAAAAAGAGCGGCTCCATGAATACAAGGAAAGACACCGATCGGTGTGGCCCGAAATGATCGATGCACTGCGCAAGACGGGCTGGAACAACTATTCCCTTTTCTTGCGCTCCGACGGACTGCTCGTCGGGTATCTCGAAACGGAAGACTTCGCGCGCGCGCGCGCCGGCATGGCGAATTTGGAGGTCAACGCCCGGTGGCAAAAAGAGATGGCGGACTTTTTTGTCCAGCCCGAAGGTTTGCTTCCAGACCAGGCCATGCAACCGCTCGAAGAAGTGTTTCACATTTGAGGGTCCATTGAGGCGCTTGTGAATCCTAATCCGGTACTCGGAGTTTTCTTTCACTGGCTGGGCGGGCTCGCTTCCGCGAGTTTCTATGTTCCGTATCGCGGCGTGAAGCGATGGGCTTGGGAAACGTACTGGCTCGTTGGCGGATTCTTCAGTTGGATCATTGCGCCCTGTGTGCTGGCTTTCGTGATGACGCGCAACGCGGTCCAGGTCCTTCACGATACGCCCGGCAGCGCCTTGTTCTGGACCTACACGTTCGGGGTGCTGTGGGGACTTGGCGGCCTGACGTTTGGCCTCACCATGCGCTACCTGGGCATGTCGCTGGGGATGGCGGTAGCGCTCGGTTATACCGCCGCATTCGGCACCTTGATGCCTCCAATCTTCCGCGGCGTATTTCGATCGGAAGTGCTGGGCACGGGTTCCGGCCGGGTCATCCTCCTGGGCGTGATGGTCTGCCTGCTCGGCATCGTAGTGGCCGGAGCCGCCGGCATGTCCAAGGAAAAAGAGATGTCCGCGGAACAAAAGCGCGCGGTCATCAAGGAATTCGACCTGAAGCGCGGTCTGTTGGTCGCGACGTTTTCCGGGATCATGAGTTCGTGTTTCGCGTATGGTCTCGCGGCCGGTGATCCGATCAAGGCGCTCTCGGTAAAATACGGAACCTCACCCATCTGGCAGGGCCTCCCGGCTCTCATCGTCGTTCTGCTCGGCGGATTCACGACGAATTTTATCTGGTGCGTGATACTGAATCTCCGCAACCGCACCGGCTACCAATACTTCTCTTCGGAAATACGCGCAGGCGCGCGCGACCCGGACAGCCAGCGCCGCATGGAAACCGTCACCGATGCTCCCGCCGAGGAAATGGCCGTGGCGGCCATGAATGAAGGGAACCAAACAGCAGGCCCAAGAGCGCCAATGCTCGCCAACTATCTCCTTTCCGCTTTGGCAGGAACAACGTGGTATTTCCAGTTTTTCTTCTACACCATGGGCGAGACGCAGATGGGCCACTTCAAGTTTTCGAGCTGGACGCTGCACATGGCGAGCATCATCATCTTCAGCACCTTGTGGGGTATCGCCCTTAAGGAATGGAACGGCGCGGGTACGCGCACAAGATTGCTCGTGGCGCTGAGCCTGGTGGTGCTGGTCGGTTCTACGATGATTGTGGGCTACGGAAACTTCCTGGCTATCGCGCCGTCGCACTGAAGAATCCGAGGCGGCAAATCCGCTCGAAGTTTTCTCCTTTGGAAGCCGCCAAGCACCGGTCGAATGAGAACCCGATTGCCGCTGTGCCAGCATTTCCTGTTCGCCGACGGTCCGCTCACTTAAGGACAAATCAGGCTGGCGGATTCGCACCCGATGGATCGATGGATCGCAATCAAGTGTGACGCCCGAGGCGCCGTTTAGTGCGTCCGCCAGCGAGAAGGGAGTCGTGGAAAACCCGGAGGCTTTTCCTGAGATGAAGGGAGTCAGAGCCGCCACGGCTGAGTGTGGGCCGTTGAAGACGGTTTTGAGTCCGTCAGTTTGTTCGAAGCAAAGGTTGTCGGCAGGGACGGAACCACCGGTAAGTATCGCGCCGCTCCCAATGGCCCGCCCGAGCGCCCTATGTTCGCATTCTACTCCGCATATGGAAGCGGCAACCTTGGCGAAAACTATGAGCTGCTGCCGGGTGTACGGTTTGCCAGCGAAATCGACTTGTCGCCGGCCTTCCGGTTGAACGTGCGAGGCCATCTTGCTGAACTCCTGGACAGCCGTCAAATACGCACCAATGAAGGCATTTTCGATCGCTTCGAGTACCGCGATCCAGGCAGGGAGCGAATCGAACGTCCCTTCAGGGAAGAAAAATGTCTGAACCGGGTCGCCGGAGGACGAGAATCCGCCAATTAAGCCCCGCAGTAAGTTTGCGCGGGCGATTTCCTGATGCAAAGCGGCCCGCAAATAACCGATGTCGTCCAGGGCAGCGTTTGGGCCCGGATTGGTCGCGGTGCCGCCGTTGGCTAAGCTGGGGTCGCCGATGACGTTCGGATTGGTGAGGGCGTTGAAGTAAAACGTGCTGGCGAGATCCTCGGCGATGAGCGCAGCGGTGAAGATTTGTTGAGCGGTATCGGCGGGACCATCATCGCGGTCATCATCCTTTTTATCCTTGTTCCGATCCTGGAGAAGAGCGCGGAAAGAATCCATTTTTGCCGGCGCGGACACTCCGAAAAGGAAACGATTTGGACACCGGAAAGGCGAGGATCTTCGGTCTGATTCTCCCCCGCACACCCAATTCACTGCTGCGAGACGGCGCGGCTAGACTCAGAAAATTCCTCATGCCGATGCCGAGAGACCGCCAGAATGCGCCGCTTCCGCAGTCCCCGACTGCTTAAGCAGAGTACGAACCGCCGGCTGCTTCGGATCACTCAAAGAGCTCGCATTTCTCGGTATCTCCTGTGAAAGGAAACTTTCGTGCGGGCAGAGTGATCCGCATGATGCTTTGACACGTACTTGAACTGTCCAAGGCAGAGTTCTTGCCCCGGATGCTCGCAAACCAGGAATAGGGAGAATAAGGATGACAAAGGCAACGAGTCTGCTCGGCCTACTTGCTACCCTGCTCATCACGTTTGGCATGGCTTACAGCGCCAATGCAAAGGATCACTCGTGGAAGGGCTGGATCAGCGATAGCAGCTGCGCGGCCAAGGGGATGAGCGCCAGCCATAAAGACTGCGCCGTCACATGTGTTAAGGAGAAGGGAGCTTCTTGGGTGTTCGTGAACACGCAGACGAAAAAGGTCTACGCTATCCACAATCCGGAGGCGGTGAACACAGAAGAGGCTCTAGGCCACGAGGTGGTACTGACTGGAGATGTGATGAAGGACGGTTCCATCCACGTCGTGAAAATTGTCTCAGCGGAAATGTAATCCTCAAGGGTGTTGGCGGGGCAGGGCGCGGAGCTTAGCCAGCTGACCGCGCCCGGTCTCCCTGGAAGAATGCCAATTCCAGGCATTCCTGTTGGAACACAGTTCCCGAGGTTACACTGTTTTGCGTTGCCCCAAGCAAGTACTTCTTGCATGGATGAGCGTTTCGTGAGCGAAAGGCCGTGGAACGATTCAGAAGTCGTCGGCGGAATCCGTCAAGGCGACAAGAGTGCATTCGTGCGCGTTTATGATGAATATTCGGGATTGGTCTATGGCGTGGCTTTGCGGGTCTTGCGCAACGAACAGGCTGCGGAAGACGTGGCGCAAGAGGTCTTTCTGCAGTTGTGGCGGAATGCTGCGACGTTTGATAGCCGGCGCGGGCGGCTTGCTGCTTGGCTTGCCGTGATCGCGCGCCATAAGGCAGTGGATTTGCTGCGAAAGGGAAGAGTTGAGGCGGGATCAAGGGAAACTTCCGGTCCGCCTGACCGGCCATCTGAGGAAGCGCGTCCAGATTGTGTTGCCGATGCAGGGAAGGCAAAAGCATTGATGGCGCGCCTGCCAGCCGAGCAAAGGCAAGTGTTGGAGCTGGCTTTTCTTGATGGCTTGACGCACGTGGAGATTGCGGCGCGAATTGGCGAGCCACTCGGGACCGTAAAGTCGCGCATTCGGCTTGGTTTGCACTTCCTTCGGAAGGAACTCGCGACGTGACGGCGCACGATCAATATCGGGATGACCTCTCGCTTTATGCAGTGGGCGCGTTGCCTCGCGAGGAATCGGAATCGCTGGACCGTCATTTAGCGGAGTGCGCTGCGTGTCGCGAGGAACTGCGCGTCCTGAACGAGGCAGCTGCTCAAATTGCCATGGCCGTCGACCCGGCGGCACCCCCCGCCCGTTTGCGAGAGCGGCTGGCAGCCAGCCTGCGAAATGAAGAAATCCGACCAACCACCCGTGATGATCGTTCAGCTTCCGCATCGCGGTTGAGGCCAGGATGGTTTTGGGCTCCCGCGTTTGCAGCCGCAATACTTGCTGTAGCCGTCGCAGTACTCTGGATACGTAACCGCGCGGCCTTGCAGGTGAACCAGGAGCTCACTGCCGAGCTCGAAAGCACCAAAGAAGCCGCTCGGGAGGCTCGGAGCCTAATCCGGATGTTGAGCGCGAACGACGCGCAGCACATAACGCTGGTTGCGGCAGGAACAAGACCGCAGCCGGAAGCGAAGGCGGTGTACTCTTTGCCGCAGCGCAGCCTTGTGCTTCTGGCCAGTAATTTGAGTCCCTTGCCCCCGCACAAGGTGTACGAGCTATGGTTATTGCCTGCAAGCGGAGCGCAGCCGATCCCTGCGGGCACTTTCAGGCCCGACGCGCATGGAAGCGCGACACTTGTATCCGCGCCATTTGCTCGGGCGGTTCCGGCTAAAGGGTTCGCCGTAACGGTTGAGAACGAGCCGGGGGCCGCGACGCCAACTTTTCCGATTGTGCTTTCGGGTACGTCATAATTCCTGCGAGCAAAAGGTGATTCGCTAGCTTCGCTGGTTCCGAATCGGCTGTGCGAATGACGGAACCTTGACGCTTGACCAAACCAAAACTTCGGTTTTCGCAGTAACGCGAAGGTACCCGCGGCGACGGGAGCGGTGGCACGCTCCCGGCGGCTGACCTGCTTGTGGCCGATTCGCGCGCGGCAAAAAAAACAAATGAGCGCGGCAAGCATAAACCAGCGTCGCACAATCGCCGTTTTCTTCTGCTCGCCGCGCCCTTTGAGTCTTGTCGTGGCCGCTCTTCTGCCCGGCTGTCCTGCCTAGCTCTTGCCGAGTTCCACGAGCGCCGGCTCGTAGCGGTCGTGGTGGCGCAGCCAGGCCATTGGCCGCGGCAGGCCTTCTTCGTCACGGCCCTTCGGCGTGATGTCCATCCAGTTGTACGCGCCGATAAAAATGTCGAGTCCGCGGGCATAGGTGGAGTAGGTATGATAGATATTTCCGGCCTCGTCTTTGCAGAAGACGCTGGCGCCGGGGCGCTCTTCACTCGGAAATTTCTGCATCCCGTAGTTGTAATAGACTTCGTCCTTGCCAGCCTCCTCCTTGCGGGCCGAAGCCTGGTAGTCGGCATTGAAGTCCGTGCCATTCGAGGAATACCACGGGAAGTTCCAGCCCATGCGCTTCTTGAAAGCGGCGATGGCGGCAAGCGGCGCGCGGGAAACAGCAACGAGCCGGATATCACGCGCGCTGAGATGAGGCAGGCTGCCGTCCA